>Ga0126377_10002095_pt1 | contig 13565 bp, 9 predicted proteins | sample PanSoiMetPlot_22_FD_92647 | JGI IMG/M metagenome (GOLD analysis project Ga0126377, IMG submission 92647) | Tropical forest soil microbial communities from Panama - MetaG Plot_22 | ecosystem: Environmental > Terrestrial > Soil > Tropical forest > Bulk soil | place: Panama | collected 2016-02-17
GCCGGGGACGATGGGTCGGTCAACAGCTCGGTCGACGCGAAGCGCGGACCCCTGGGCAAGGCAGATGCGATCGGCTCCTGCGCCGCCAGCGACTGCGACGGCCAGGCCGAGGGCGGCAACTGCTGGTGCGACGATCTGTGCGCCGAGTTCGGCGACTGCTGCGCCGACCGCGTGGACGTGTGCGAGGCGCCCGTCTCGCAGACCTGCGGCGGTCTGGCCGGCTCGCAGTGCGACGACGGCTTCTACTGCGACTACGGCTCCGAGGCCCGCTGCGGCCTGGCCGATCAGACCGGCGTCTGTCGCGAGATCCCGACGACCTGCACCGGCGCGCTCGCCCCGGTCTGCGGCTGTAACGGCGTCACCTACACCAACTCCTGCGACGCGGCCCGCGCCGGCATGAGCGTGGGCAGCGAGGGCATCTGCGAGGGCGACACCGCGCCGGCCGCGACCTGCGGCGGCCAGCTCGCCCGCAGCTGCGGCGACGAGTCGTTCTGCAGCTACGAGCCCGACGCCGCGTGCGGCGTGGCCGACGGGATCGGCACCTGCGAGGCGCGCCCGCAGGCCTGCTCGCGCGACTACAAGCCGGTCTGCGGCTGTGACGGCAGCACCTACAGCAACGCGTGCGAGGCCAACATGGCCGGCACGGCCGTCGCCGCCGACGGCGCCTGCGGCGCCTGATCGCCGCGCCAGGCCGGCCGACGAGAGGCCGCGTTGACATTCGGCTGTACCGGGCGGTGACTCGCGAGGTCGCCGCCCGTTTCATTTTCGGCGCCGACCGGCAAACCCTGCTCGCTGGCCACCGACTGGTTCGACGCCGCACGCCGTGCTCGCCGGCCGCCGACTCGTTCGACGACGGGATGTAGCAGGGTTTACAATCGCTACCGGCAGTGTCCCAAGACGACAGACCCTCCGGCACGGTCGAGCGCACCGACGTCATCGCGCGGACGCGCGTGCTCGACGGGAAGTACCGGCTGGGTCGCCTCATCGGCGAGGGCGGGATGGGCGCCGTGTACGAGGCGGAGCACGAGGGGCTGCGCGCGCGCGTCGCGGTCAAGCTGCTCGGCGAGCACGGCGCGCTCGATCCCAAGTCGGTGTCGCGCTTCCGGCGCGAGGCGCGCGCGATGGGCGCCATCCGCCACGAGAACGTCGTGTCGGTGATGGACACCGGCACCGACGACGAGGGCTCGCCCTACCTGGTCATGGAGCTGCTCGAGGGGGAGAGCCTGGCCGCGGTGCTGCGCCGCGAGCGCTCGCTCTCGCCCGGGCTGACCTGCTGGATCGCGGACCAGGTGCTCGCCGGTCTGGAGGCGGCGCACGCGCGCGGCGTCGTCCACCGCGACCTCAAGCCGGGCAACATCTTCCTGGCCCGGCGCTCGGACGGCTCCCACCGGGTCAAGATCCTCGACTTCGGCATCTCCAAGCTGGGCGGCGACGCCAACACGCTCAACGTCACCGCCGAGGGCGCGATGATCGGGACGCCGCACTTCATGGCGCCCGAGCAGATCACCGGCGAGGCCGCCTCCGACGCGCGCGCCGATCTCTACGCGGTCGGCGTCCTGCTCTACCGCATGGTCACCGGCCGCCTGCCGTACGTGGGCACCTCGTCGGAGGAGCTCTACCAGCTGGTGCTGGTCGGCCAGGTCGCGCGGCCGAGCACCCTGAACCCCGAGGTGCCGGCCGAGCTGGAGGCGGTGATCCTGCGCGCGATGGCGGCCGACCGGACCAGGCGGTACCAGGACGCGAGCAGCGTGCGCGCCGCGCTGCGCCAGGTCGCCGCGCTGGTGCCGGGCGAGCTGCCGACGGCGACGGCGGGGCTGCCGGCGCCGCCGCTCCTGCCGGTGCACTCGCCGCCGACGCCCAGCTCGGCGACCGTGCCGGCCCGCCCGCTCGCCGTGCCGCGGGCCGCGCGCGCGCGCCGGCGCACCATGCTGTGGTTCGCGCTCGGCGGCGCGCTCGTCTTCGCGCTGGCGGCGGCCGGAGCGATCTGGCTGACCCGCCACCAGGGCGCGGCGGCCCCGAGCGGCCCTCTCCTCCACTACGGCATCGTGCAGTACTCGTCGGCCGACAAGGTCGAGGCCGCGCACCGTCCGATCCTCGACTACCTGAGCCGCCGCACGGGCCGCCCGGTCGAGCTGGTCCAGACGGCGGACGAGAAGGAGCTGCTCGACCGCTTCTTCGCCGGCGGCCTCGAGGTTGCCGCGCTCTCGCCCTATGCCTACGTGCGCGCGATGCGGCGCGGCTCGCCCGGGCTCACCCTCCTGGCCAAGCCGGTCACGCCCGACGGCCCGTCGTATCAGGGCGTGATCCTCACCCGCGCCGACTCGGGCATCCGCGCGCTGTCAGGCCTGGCCGGCAAGCGCTTCTGCTACGTCAACCCGGGCTCCACCTCGGGCTATCTCTACCCGCGCGCCCTCCTGCGCGCGGCCGGCCTCGATCCCGACCGCTCGTTCTCGTCGACCTCGTTCGGCCAGGAGCACCTCAACACGCTGCGCCTGCTCGACCGCGGCGCGTGCGACGGCGCCGCCGTGTTCGCGGGCGTGCTGCGCGCCGGCGAGCGCGCGGGCATGCCGGCGGCGCGCTTCTTCCAGCTGGCCGCGACCGAGCGCATCCCGTACGACGCCTACGCGGTGCCGGCCAGCACCCCGGCCGCGGAGGCGAAGGCGATCGGCGACGCTCTGCTCGCGCTCGAGCCCGGCTCCGAGCTGGCGCGCAAGGTCTTCGCCGGCTCCGAGGGCGAGATCATCGGCTTCACGACCGCCGCCGACGCCGACTACGAACCGGTGCGCCGCATCGAGGAGTTCATGACCGGCAGCGATGGGGCGCCGCAGCCGCAGCAGCCGTCGCCGTCGCCGTCGTCGCCGTCGCCGTCGCCGTCGCCGCAGCGATAGCCGTCGCAATCGCAGTGGAGGTGGCGGTGGACGTGCCTCGCGCGGCGGCGATCATCGCCTCGCCGGGGCGGCCCGCCCGGTCGCGCCGGCCAGCCAGGCGCGCAGGGCTCCCGGATCGTACGGCAGGTCGTAGGGCCACACCCGCACCGCGTGGTCGGCGTCCGCGGTCGCGATGGTCAGCCCGCTGGGCGCGATCGCGAAGTCGGCGATGCCTCGCCCGTAGCTGGGCAGTGCGAACACACCGTCGGTGGCGGTGTCCCACAGGAGCACGTGGCTGCTGCGGTCGCGGCCGACCAGGGTGCGACCGTCGGGCGAGAACCCGAGCTGCTCGACCGGCGTCTCGCGGTGCGCGAGCACGCGGCTGGTGCCGGCGCTGCGGGTCCACAGCTGCACGTCGCCGCCGCGCTCGGCCCACGCCACCAGCTCGCCGTCGCGCGAGGCGGCCAGCGCCAGCACCCCGGTCGGAGCGCGGCCGAGCTCCCGCCCCGCCCCGCTGGCGGCGTCCCACTCGCGAACGCTTCCGCCCATGTCGCTCGACACCAGCCGCGCGGCGCCAGCGAACTCGACGTGGCGCACGGCGTCGTGGTGCCCCTCGAGCACGCGGCTGCCTCCCGTCTCGAAGTCCCACAGGCGCACGGTGCGGTCCGCGCTGGCCGAGGCCAGCCGGCGCCCGTCGGGCGAGACGGCGATCCCGGTGACCCAGCTGGTGTGGCCGCGCAGGATCCGCGCCTCGCCGGTGGCGGTGCTCCACACGCGCACCGTGTGATCGACCGACGGGGCCAGCACCAGTCCGCCGTCGGGCGAGAAGTGCGGGTCGCCGTACGCGCGCCCGGCCAGCCGCCGCCCCGTGCCGCGCGTGAGGTCCCACAGCCAGGCCAGGCGGTGCGCGTCGATCGACGCGGCGAAGCGACCGTCGAGCGACACGGCCAGCCCGGTGATGCCGGCCTCGTGGCCGTGCAGCACGCGCGGCTCGCCCGCGCGCGCGGGCCACACCCGCAGCGTCCAGTCGGCGCTGCCCGAGACGATGCGCCCGTCGGGCGTGACCTCGACCTGCGTGGCCGCGCCGCGGTGGCCGCGCAGCGCGCGACCCTGCGCGCCGATCTGCCAGCGGCGCAGGAGCGTGCCGGTGCTGGTGACGATCGCGCTGCCGTCGTCGGAGACGTCCATCGCCTTTTCGCGGTCGTGGCCGCCCAGGACCTGCACCGCGCTGGCCGAGGTGCCGTCGACCATCCACACCCGCACCGTGCCGTCGTGCGCCGACGAGACCAGGAGCTCGGCGCCGGCGAACTGCACGAGCGTCACGTCGTCATCGTGATCGCGCAGGACCTCGCTGCCGCCGCTCGCCACGTCCCAGAGGCGCACGGTGCGGTCGCGCCCCGCCGTGGCCAGCCTGCTCCCGTCCGGCGAGAAGGCGACCGCGAGGACCTCCTTGTCGTGGCCGGCCAGCTGCTTGCCCTCGCCGGTCGCCACCTGCCACAGCCACACGTCGCGGGGCGACCCGACCGCGGCGACCCGCGTGCCGTCGGGCGAGAGGGCCACGCGGTCGAGCGACCCGCCGCTGGCCCGCAGCTCGCGCACGGGACCGCGCTGGCCGGGATGCCAGATGCGCACGACGTTGTCCTCGCCCACCGACGCCAGCGTGCCTCCGTCGTGGCTGACGTCGAGGTCGAACACGCGACCCTGGTGCGAGCCGATGAGCTCGCCCCCGCGACCGCCGACCCGCCACAGCCGCACCGCGCCGTCGCCGCCGGCCGACACCAGCCGCTCACCGTCGGGCAGGAAGTGCATGCTGGTCACCAGCGCGTCGTGGCCGCCGATCTCGGTCACCCCGCCGCCGTCGAGGGTCCACAGGCGCAGTCGACCATCGAGGCCGCTCGAGACCGCATGACGGGCGTCGGGCGCGAGCACGAGGTTCTGCACCGGCGAGTCCTGCCGGCCGAGCACGCGGCTCTGCCCTCGGGTCAGGTCCCACACCCGGACCTCGTGCAGGTCGGCCGAGACCATGAGCTTGCCGTCAGCGGAGAGATCGAGGTCGGCGATCGCGCTCTGGTGGCCGCGCAGGAGGTCGGGGATGCCGCGCAGGCGGGCGTCCGACGCCACCATGCGCGCGCTGCGCCAGATGGGTGAGGTCGCGCCGGGCGAGAGGCGGGCGAGCAGATCGAGCGCGGCGCGCGGGTCGCCTTCGAGCAGCGACCCGGCCTGCGCCACGGTCAGCTCGTCGGCCCGGCGCTCGGCCGCCACGCCGGCCGCCGCCGCGCGGTCGCGCTCCGCGACCACGCGCTGGAAGCTGACCAGCGCGATGACGGCGATGGCGGCGAGCGCGGCCAGGCCGGCCACCACCGCGGCGCGCTGGCGGACCAGGAAGCGCCAGAAGAGCTCGCGGCGCGAGTAGCGGTGGGCGCCGACCAGCTTGCCGGTCTGGAAGCGGCGCAGATCCTCGACCAGCTGGAAGGCGGTCGGGTAGCGCGCGTCGGGCAGGGCCGCCATCGCCTTCTCGACGATCGTGACCAGGTCCTGGGCCAGCCCCGGCTCGACCCGCTCGAGCGGCGCGGGCGGGCCGGCCAGCACCGCGGCCAGGACGGCCTCGGAGCTGGCGCCGCGGTACGGCTCGACGCCGCCGAGCACGTGGTACAGGATGGCGCCCAGCGCGAAGACGTCGGCCCGCTCGTCCACGTCCTTGCCTGCCGCCTGCTCGGGCGGCATGTAGCCCGGCGTGCCCATGATCGAGCCGGCGATGGTGAGCGAGGCGGTGCTGCCACCGCTCGACGAGCCGCGCCGCCGCGGCACGCCGCCGCCGTCCCGGAGCCCGGGGGGCGCGGCCGGCCGCAGCGCGGCGCCGGCGCGCGCGTCCATGGTGCTGTCGATGGCGCCGGGCAGGTGGGTGCGATCGCCCGGCTCGGCGGCCAGGTCCTTGGCCAGACCCCAGTCGATGACCACCGTCTCGCCCAGCTCGCCGATGAGCACGTTCGACGGCTTGAGGTCGCGGTGGATGATGTGGTGGCGGTGCGCGTAGGCCACCGCCTCGGCCATGGCGATGAGGTTGGGCAGGAGCGCGAGGCGCTCGGCCAGCGGCCGCGGCTCGCTCACCACCTGGGCCAGGGAGCGGCCCGCCACCAGCTTCATGGAATAGAACGGCTGCCCGGAGGGCCAGCGGCCGGCCTCGTGCAGGTTGACGATGGCCGGGTGCTGGAGGCGCGCGGTGATGAGCGCCTCGCGCTCGAGGCGCGCCGCGCGCTCCGCCGTGTTCTGGATGAGCTCCTTGATGGCGACCACGCGGCCGAGGCGGCGATCGCGCGCGGCCACGATGCGGCCCATGCCGCCGCGCGCCACCTCGCAGCCGGCCACGTAGTGATCGGGGTCGACCTCGACCAGCTCCATGTGATCGCGCTCGGGCGACTCGATCGCCCGCCGCCGGCCCTCGCTGTCGAGCGGCGGCAGGTCCGGCTCGGGCGGAGACAGCGCGCCCGGCGACGCCGCCGACCCGGTGTGGGCCTCGAGCGTCTCGTCGAGCGGGGCGCCGCCGCCGCCGCGGTCGCGCCCACGGTCACCGCGGCCGGCGGATCTCTGCTCGCGCTCGTTCGAGTTCGATCCCGACATCAGGCCCTCACTTCGCGGCCAGCGACGCCCACCCGCGGCCCTGGAAGCGGAGCGGCAGCTCCTCGGCCAGCTCGAGCCACATGCCGTCGGTCTCGAAGGTCATCTCCGTCCGCCACTCGACGGGCTGCACGAGCCCGAGGTCGATCACCGCGCGCGCCTTCGACGCCGACTGGCAGCGCGTCAGGCCGGCGACGCCGGCGCTGGTGATGCTGAGCGCCTGGGGCGCGACGCGCAGGCTGCTCGTGAGCGAGAGCTCCAGCCGATCGCCGTCGACGGCCACGAGCTCCATGTCGGTCGAGTGGTCGGCCGCCATGTTCGGGAGGTAGCCGCGATCCTCGTCCAGCGCGCGCCAGCGGGCACCCACGCCCACCGGCTCGGCCGGAAGCGACACGATCGCCGCGGTCGCGTCCGCCAGGATCTTCCAGGTCAGGTCGCGATCGGTGTCGCGGTCCATCTCGGGCGGCAGCACGAGCGGAGGCAGCGTGACGGAGCCGCGGCGATCCATCGTCATCTGGAAGGCGTGGCCGGGCAGGCGATCGAGGGTGCGGCGCAGGTTCTCGCGGCTGCGCTCTGGATCGAAGTGCTCCATGTCGAACGTCTCGACCCTCTCGAAGCGGAGCTCGCAGTCCAGGCGATCGGCCTGCGCATCCGCCACCTCGATGTCGAACCAGGCCTCGGCGACCACGTCATGGGTCGAGAAGACGCGTCGCCCGCCGATGTCGACGTCGCTGCCGCCGCTCCCGCGCAGGTGAACCCGCTGGTGGGCGCCGCGCGCCGCCTTGTAGCGCAGGAGCCGGCGCGGCTCGCGACCGGGATCGAGGAGCTCGACCGCGTGGCCCGGCTCGGGTGGGGCCGGCTGGCCGATGAGCCGGCTCGCCACCGGGCGGGGCGGCTCGCGCGCCGCGGCCGCCGCTGCGTTCGCGTCGCCGGCGACGGGCTCGCCCGCCGCGTCGCGATCCGCGGCGCAGCCGTCACTCACGGCGCACGCGAGACCAACAATCGCGACGGCGATCACGTCCTGGGCGCGAACCAGAATCGACAAGCGGCTAGGATAGTAGGGCATATACTCCCCGCCGCCACACGGATGACGAAGATCTGCCCACACGTGGGCCGCAGACGGGGAGTCCGCAGCCCGAAACCAGCGCACCGGCGCGCGCCGGCGGCGCCGCCGACCGGCCGCGCGCCGCGGACCTCGCCCGCCCATCGGCCTCGGGGGGCGGGAGTCGGATGGCTCCGGCCATGCCTGCTCGTGCTGGTGGCCGCGCTGGCGGGGCCGGCCGCGGCGTGCGACGGGCGCCCCGAGTCCAACGGCGGGCCGCGGGTGGCGGCGCTGCGCAGCGAGCGCGCGCCGTATCCGTCGGTGGCGCAGCTGCCGCTTTCGGCGCGCGGGGTCACGCCCAGCGCCGAGCACTACGTGCTGGTCGGGGGCGACGAGATCGTGCAGCTCGGCCGGCGCGGCGGCGCCACCACCACCGATGTGTCGGTCGATGAGCTCCTGCGCGCGTTCTGGCGCCAGCGCGGCGACCCGCTGGGCGGGCGCGGCGCGGCCACGACCAGCGCGGCGCCGCTGGTGATCGCGGACCAGGCCGTTCCGGCCGACCGCGTCGTCGAGGTGGTGGCCGCGCTCTGGCAGCACGGCGCGCACCTCGCCGTCGGCGGCGCGGGCGCGGGCGGCGGCACGCGCGAACACCCGGTGCTGATGATGGGCGAGGTGGACCGACGGGTGCGCGGCGCCATCGTCGAGATCGGCCCGCGCGGTCTCGAGCTCACCATGCCGGGCGAGAAGGCGCGGTCGTTCGACGACTGCGGCGCAGCGCCGTCGACCGCCTGCCTGGCGCGGGCGCTCGACGACGCGGCCGCGTCCGGCGCCCGCACCGTGCTGGTGCGGCGCGCGCGGCAGGCGGCCGGCGCCCACACGCCCGTCCTGCGGCAGTAGGCCGCGCAACGACGCCGCGGAGATGATGACCGGTTGCGTTGACCCGGTCGTGGACGTTGACGGCGCCGTAGCGGCGCCGTGGACGTGAGCGCCACCGCTGTCGAATCGGGTTGACGAATCCACTCGACCCGACCACACGGCCACCACGTCCGGTCGACGACCATGGTGGCGCTCACGTCCAAGGCGCCGGCGCCGTCAAGGTCGACGACCAGGTCAACGTCGAACGTCAACCTCAACGAGAACAGGCACCAACCGCTCATCCTGCGGAAGGTCGCCAGGTCGCGCCGGCGCAGGCCGGGTGGCGGGCGCGCGGGCCGCGATTCATACTGATCGCGATGGCCCGGTTGCTCGCCCTGTCGGCGGTGCTCCTGGCGGCGTCCTCCGCGGCGTCGCCGGCGAGCGCCGGCGTGGGGCATCGGCGGGGCGGCGCCCAGGCGGCGCCGGCGGCCGGTGCTGGCGCCCTGGTCGCGGCCGATGAGGTCGACCGCGACGACGCCAGCCTCGACGACGCGAGCGACGTCCCGCTTCATGCCGGCTTGCCGCCCGCCGCGGGGCTCGCGCCTGCGGCCCCGCGCGCCCTCGAGGGCGTCGCGACCATCCCCGCGGTGCGCGTCTCCGCGCCGCGCCTGCGCCCGCTCCTCCTCGCTCCCAAGACCTCGCCTCCGCCCGCTCTCCGACGCCATTCACCGTGACGAGAGCGGCCGATCGCGCGCGTGCGCGACCGGCGAGACCGAAGGAGAGCGAGATGAAGAAGCGAGAGAAGACCCGCCACACCCGATCGTCGACCCTGCGCCGCCGCGCGCCCCTGTTGGCGCCCGCCGCCCTGGCCGCGCTCCTGGCCGGCCCCGCCAGCGCGGCCGACGACGTGGCACGCGACGTGAGCGCCGCCGAGGAGCGCGGCGCGGTCGAGACCAGCCACGAGCAGCTGCGCCGGCTGGCCGAGCACCCCGACCGCGAAAAGCGCGTGGCCCTGGCCGCGCTCCTGCCCGAGGTCGTGGCCTGGATGTCGCCGCTCGACCGCATCGAGCTGGTGAGCAGCTGGGCGACCTCGGCGTCGCCGCGCCTGCGCCTGGCCATCGCCCGCAGCCTGCGCCACCTCATGCCGGTGCCCGGCTCGGTCACCGCCATCGAGCACCTGGCCAGCGACCCGGATCCGGCCGTGCGCGCGGCCATCGCCGAGGCCTCGTGGCTGCGCCGCCGCGAGGACCCGGAGCGGCTGATCGGGGTGCTCCACCGCCTCGCCGAGGACGAGAACCTGTTCGTGCAGGAGGTGGCGCGGCTGGCGCTCGGCGACGCGTAGCCCCGGCCCGCGCGCCGCGCGGCGGCTCAGGCGCGCGCGGCGGCGAAGGCGGCCTCGAGGTCGGCGCGAAGGTCGTCGACGTCCTCGATGCCCACCGACAGGCGGATGAAGCCGTCGCCGATGCCGAGCTCGCGGCGGCGGTCCGCCCCGAGGCTGGCGTGCGTCATGATGGCCGGGTGCTCGATGAGCGACTCGACGCCACCCAGCGACTCGGCGCAGACGAAGATCTGGCAGGCGCGGAGGAAGCGGCGCGCCGCCTCGATGCCGCCGGCCAGGTCGAAGCTCATCATGCCGCCGAAGCCGCGCTGCTGCCGCCGCGCCAGCTCGTGCTGCGGGTGGCTGGCCAGCCCCGGATAGCGCACGCGCTCGACCTGCGCGTGCCCCGACAGCCACTCGGCCAGGACGCGCGCGTTCTCCTCGTGCCGCTGCATCCTGACGTGCAGGGTCTTGATGCCGCGCAGCACCATGAACGAGTCGAACGGCGACGGCACCGCGCCGGCGGCGTTCTGCAGGAAAGCGAGGCGCTCGTGCAGCGCGTCGTCCTTCACCACCACCGCGCCGCCGACGACATCCGAGTGGCCGTTCAGGTACTTCGTGGTCGAGTGGACCACGATGTCCGCGCCGAGCGACAGCGGCTGCTGGTTGAACGGCGTCATGAAGGTGTTGTCGACCGCGAGCAGGATCTTGCGCCGCCGGCACACCGAGGCGAGCGCGGCGATGTCGCATACCTTGAGGAGCGGGTTGGACGGCGACTCGATCCACACCATGGCGGTGGTCGGCCGCAGCGCCGCCTCGAGCGCCGCCGCGCCCGCCGCCGGATCGAAGTAGCTGAACTCGAGCCCGTGACGGCGGTAGACCTTGTCGAACAGGCGGAACGTGCCGCCGTAGAGATCATCGGCCGCGGCGATGTGCGCGCCGGCGTCGAACAGGTGCAGGACCGCGTCGGTGGCGGCCAGCCCGGAGGCGAACGCCAGCCCGTGCGCGCCGCCCTCCAGCGCGGCCAGGTTGCGCTCCAGCGCGAAGCGCGTGAGGTTGTGCGTGCGCGAGTACTCGAAGCCCTTGTGCTCGCCGGGCCCGTCCTGCGCGTAGGTCGAGGTCAGGTAGATAGGCGTCATGACGGCGCCGGTGACCGGGTCGGGGGCCTGCCCGGCGTGCACGGCGCGAGTGCCGAATCCCGAGCCGCGGCTCACGCCTGGGCCCCGTTTCCGAACAGGAAGCCGTCCGGATCGGCGTCGAGCAGGCGCTCGATGGCCGCCTCCTCCAGGATCTCGCGCATGGTCTGGCCGCCGTACTTCGAGATGATCTTGTCGTCGTACTCGTCGGCCACCAGCGCCACGTCGGTCAGCGTGATGAGGAGCTCGTCCTTGTCGAGCGTCGGCCCGCCGAGGATGGAGTGGCTGAACAGGACCAAGCTGTCCACCGGGTCGAACGAGAACGCGCCGAAGCGCAGCTGCGCGTTGAGGTGAAGCAGCTGGAGCGCGAGATCGCCCTCCATCCGCACTCCCCTCACCAGCTGCGCGACGCAGCGAATGACCGCGCGATCGTTGTCGAGCGGGACGATGTTGATCATGACGTACGTCGAGCCTTGCTTGATGACGTAGAGCCGATCGTCCACCTTGCGGTAGCTACCGTGCTTGCAGAGCGTCTCCTCGATCACCAGCGCGCTGGCCACTTCGGCGGGGTTCATGTGGCTCTGATTATCACAGTTCCACCGCTTTCGGCTCCCCTTGCCGCACTGCGGCAGCGAGAGGATACTGGGGCATGACGCGCGGGGGGTGTGCGGCGGCGGTCGCGGTCTGTCTGGCCGGCGGCGCCACCGCTCCCGGATGCGGCGGGGGGGAGGACGGGACGGGATCGCCCACCCACGAGGGGGAGGCGGGTCTTCCGATCGCGGCCAGGTTCGGCGGCAACGTGCCCGGGGTGTCGGCCTCTCTCGGTGGCGCCGAGTCCGCGCCGTTCCTCATCGACACCGGCTCGCCCGTCATGCTGGCCGACACCGACGATCACGATCTGGCCGATGGCTGGCACGTGCTCGACCTCGAGCTGGGCGATCTCCACTTCTCGGGGCTGCAGGTGGGCGCGTTCGACGTCTTCGCCGGCGGCGAGGCCGGCAGCGCGCCCTTCTCCGGCATCATCGGCGGCATTCTGCTCGGCGACTTCGCGCTCTCCTTCGACGCGCAGGGCGGGAGGGTGTGGCTCGAGGATGGGCCGCCGGCCGAGTTGCCGGCAGAGCTGGCGGCCGGCGCGGTCGGCCCGGCGGTCGAGGTCGACGCACGGGTCGCCGGCGGCGGGAGGTTCATGATCGCCGGCGAGGTGCGCCCGGTCGGCGCCACGCGCTTCCTCGTGCGCGTCGCCGTCGAGGACCAGGACGACCGGGCGGAGAGCTTCTGGGCGCTGGTCGACAGCGGGGCGACCTCGGTGGTCCTGTCCAACGAGCTCATGGAGCTGCTCGGCGACGGCGGGCGGCCGCGCCTCGAAGGCGTCGTGGTCGACACCGCGAGCGGGCCCCAGGCCGGCTACCTCACGCGGGTGTGGAGCCTGCGCCTGCCGGGCGCGGACGACCGCGTCGAGCAGACCAGCGCACCGGTCATGGTCCTGCCCGACGACGACCTGTTCGAGTCGGTGTCGGCCGAGGTCGGTCAGGAGGTGCGCGGCATCGTGGGCGGCTCGTTCCTGCGCTGGTACGTGGCGACGCTCGACTATGCGGCCGAGGCGATGCGCCTCCTCCCCTACGTCTCGCCCGACCACATCGATCCGGACGAGTTCGTCGGGCTCGGCTTCGACCTCACCCGCCGGAGCGGCGCGTGGGTCATCGAGGCCGTCTTCGGCGGCACCGACGCCGAGGCGCAGGATGTGCGGGTCGGCGACACGCTGGTCGCGATCGACGGGATCGCGGTCGCCGATCTCGACGAGTCGGACATCGATGGGCTCGCCAGGAGCGGCGGGGTGGGCGCGGTGGTGGCCGTCGCCCTCGAGCGCGCCGGCGAGGACGGGCGGGTCGAGGTCGACGCCGACGTGGAGGTGGAGGACCTCCTGCCCGCGTTCGATGCGCCGTGACCGCCTCCGCGTCCAGAGCCGCGGGCGGCGGCGCGGCAGCGCGAGGGCTCGCGCTCACGGCGACGTGTCGCATCTGTGGCGCGCGGCGGCGCGCGGTGCGCGATGCGACCGGCAAGGCGCGGCACGGCGTTGCGCGCGCAGCGGCGCCGCGGTGCGCGGTGCGAGTGGCAAGGCGCGGTGCGCGATGCGACCGGCAAGGCGCGGCACGGCGTTGCGCGCGCAGCGGCGGCGCGGTGCGCGGTGCGAGTGGCAAGGCGCGGTGCGCGATGCGACCGGCAAGGCGCGGCACGGCGTTGCGCGCGCAGCGGCGGCGCGGTGCGCGGTGCGCGTGGCAAGGCGCGGTGCGCGTCGCGGTGCGGTGCTCGGTGCGATTGGCAAGGGGCGGCGCGGCGCCGGGCACGCGGCGGGCCGCGGGGGGAGCGGCCGCGGACGACCGGGCGAGGTGGGCGTTGAAGTCGATTAATGCCGCGGGTCATGCCGCGGGGCGTGCGGTTCCCGCGCATCGAGCGGGCGGCGCGGCCGGCGAGCGGGGCGCGACCTGCGGTAGAGTCGCCGCCGTGGCGGAGTCTCACGACGGCTCGCGTTTCTCCTGCGGGCTCGTGCGCGGCGTCTCGCGCGCGCGTGCCCTCTCTCTCTCCCTCTCGCCCGCGGCGCCCGGCCGGCGCGCGGCTGTGCTGGCGGCCGCCATGGCCGCGGCGACGAGCGCGGCCACCGCCTGTGGAGGCGCGCCGATTCAGGGCGGCGACCGCGAGGTCGGTCGGGCCGACCTGGTCCTGGTCGGCGGCGC
>Ga0126377_10002097_pt1 | contig 13562 bp, 12 predicted proteins | sample PanSoiMetPlot_22_FD_92647 | JGI IMG/M metagenome (GOLD analysis project Ga0126377, IMG submission 92647) | Tropical forest soil microbial communities from Panama - MetaG Plot_22 | ecosystem: Environmental > Terrestrial > Soil > Tropical forest > Bulk soil | place: Panama | collected 2016-02-17
ACCTCGGGCTCGCCGCGAGCCACGGCGCCGGCTGGCGGCTCGCCGCCTTCCCGGTGGCCGCGGCGGCGGCGCTCGAGGCCGCCCGCCGCCTGCTGGCCGGGCGGCCGTGGCGGCGGCTGGCCGCCGCCGTGCTGCTGGCGCAGCTGCTCGGCTACGCCGCGGTCCTGCTCCGGGGCGAGCCGCCCGACCAGGCCGGCCTGGCCGTCAAGCTGACCGAGCTGGCGGCGCTGGCGATCGTCCTCACCCCCGCCGGCGGCCCGTCCGGCCACAGGCTGCGGCGCGCGGCGGGGACGGCCACGACGGTCGCGGTCACGGTGCTGGTCGGCCTGGCCGCGTGGGTGGGGGCGTTCACGGCCGCGGCGGGCCCGGGCGGCCACCACGGCGCGCCGCCGGCGCCCGGGGTCCTGCTGCGCGCGGCCGCCGACCGCCCCGCGACCCCGGGCGAGCGGGCCGCGGCCGACGCCCTGTACGCCGAGGTCGCCGCCACCGCCGCCCGCTACCGCGACCCGGCCGCCGCGGCGGCCGACGGCTACCGGGTCGGCGTGATCCGCGGCGACGACCACCACGCCGTCAACCACGCCTACGAGCACGACGGCCGCGTGCTCGACCCGGCCCGGCCCGAGAACCTCGTCTACGCCGCGACCGCCGCGGGGCCGGTCCTGCTGGGCGTGATGTTCGAGCTGCCCGCGGTCGGCGCCCGCGGCCCGGCCCCGGGCGGGCCCCTGACCGTCTGGCACGCGCACGAGCGGGTGTGCGTGTCGCTGCTCCCGCCGGCGCTGGGCGGCCTGGTGTCGCCGTTCGGGACCTGCCCGGTCGGCGCGGTCACGGTCCCGGTGACCGCGGAGATGCTCCACGTGTGGACCGCGCCGGGCGCGCCGCAGCGCTTCGGGGACCTCGACCCGGGCTGGCTGCGCTCCTACCTGGCCGCCGTGGGGCGGGCGTGACAGCCGGCGCGGCGGGGGTCAAGCTTCTCCCCCCGGGGGGGCTCGGCGCGCGCGGCGGCGCTCCGGGCGGCAGGCGGCGCGCGCAGGCGGGAGGGATCCCAGATGGCTGCCAGCGACGACCTCCCGGGCGTGGAGGCGCCCGAGGCTGGGGCGGAGCGCGCCGGAGATCCCGGTTTCGTCGCCTACGCGCTCGCCCAGCAGCGGCGGATCGACCTGCTGCTCGCTGGCGGCGCGGCCCGGCGGTCCAGGCTGCGGTCCGCCGGCCGGCGCGCGTCCGGCCGCGGGAGCGAGGCGTCGCGCACGCCCGAGGCCCGGGATCCCGAGTTCCGCAAGAACCTGGGGATCTTCCGCCGCCTGATCTCCGGCGCGATCGACCTGCACCTGCGGGCCGCGGACGCGCAGCCGGCCCGCGCGCCGGACGGGATCCGCGCGGGCGCGCACGACCGCCGCGGCCAGGTGCTCGCCGGCGGGCCCGGCGGCGAGCTGCGGGCGCGCATCACGCTGCCCGCGGACGTGCCCCTGGTGCTGAAGGTGCTGCTCGCCCACCGCTTCGCGCTGGAGCAGCTCCTGATCGAGCTGGCGGACCGGGAGTACCTGGCCGCCCGGCTCGCGGAGGTCTACGACGAGCGGCGGGGGACGCACAGCACCTGGCGGACCCTGTACTCCGACCACCGCCCGGCGCTGCTGCCGGGACCGGTCGCCGCGGGCGGGCGCGCGGGCGACGAAGGGTCCCCGGCGGGCGCGGCCGGCGGCGACGACGAGGAGGAGCCGACCCGCCGGCGGCTCGCCCGGCTCATGCGGGTCAAGGAGGCCGAGGACGAGGTCCACCGGGCCCGCTGGGAGCTGAAGCGCCGCGTCGCGCTGCGCGCGACATGGGTCCTGGCGGCCGTCGGCGGCGCCTTCGCCGCGGCGGTGTCGGTCATGGTCGCGCAGGACGTCCAACTGTGGTCGGCGGTCGCGGCGGGCGCCGCGGGCGCGGCCCTCGGCGGGCTCGTCCACCTGCGCGACGAGATCACGCTGGGTGCGCAGGTCCGCCAGTTCCTGCCGTTCTTCGTCGGCGAGGTGATCGTCGGGGCGATCGCCGGCGTGGTCGTGTTCCTCGTCGCCGACGCGGAGGTCGTCAAGGGCGTCGGGCCGGGGACCGGCGCGGTCGTGCTGGCGTTCGCGATCGGGTTCTCGGAGGCGGCGTTCCTCGGCCTGCTGGCCAGGATCGCCGCGACCGTCGGCGGGGGCGGCGCCTGACCGGGGAGGACCTGCGCGCGGCGGTGGTGGCGGAGGGGGCGAGCGGCACCCGGCACCGCGGAGCCGTCCGACGCCTTTCTCGGGGCGTCCACCTGCGGTCGGAAGGCGCCGCGGGTACCTTCGGCCGTCAGCCGTGTTTACCGGAGGCGATCTCCGGCCAAGCCGATGCCAGAGCCCTCCACCGGGCCGGGGATCCGGCCTGGCCCGCGGAGCCTCACCGGTCGCCGCTCCTGCCTCGCCGCATCGTGCGTGCCGTGACCCCGAGGAGACCGGATGCCGCCTTCGACGCTGCTCGACGCCGAGCGACTGACCGGACGCCGCATCGTCGACCGTCTGGGCGTGGCCGTGGGCCGCGTGGACGACCTCGAGCTGCTGCTGCGCCCGGCCGGGACCGAGCCGGTCGTCACCGCCGTGCTGTCCTGGCCGACGGGAACCCCGGGCTGGTCGCGCAAGCGCCTGCGCGACCTCGGGATCCGGCGCGCGGCGGAGCTGGCCACGGCGTGCTGCCCGATCCGGATCGCCGTGCCCCTCCTGGACGACCTCGGCGAGGAGATCCGGCTGAGCGCGCCTGCGGCGGAGCTGGGCGCGATGGACCTGCGCGACGTCCTTCGCGACTGGCTCATCCCGGACACCATCCTGCTGAGCGAGCTGCTGGGCGCCGACGTCGTCGACGACAGCGGCCGGCGGGCCGGCCGGGTCGTCGACCTGCGGCTGTCCTGCCGCCGGAGCAGCCGCGGCGGCACGTCGCTGCTGGCCGTCGGCCTGCTCACCGAGCCGCCGGCGCGTGTCCCCGGCCGCCCGCCGCACGAGATCCCCTGGACCGAGGTCGAGCGGGTCGGGGCCGACGGGACCGTCCACGCGCACTCCGCCGACGAGCCCTCGTGATCCCGCGCCCGCGCAGCGGCGGCTCGCCGGCCGGCGCGGCGGCGTGACCGGCCTGCCGGTGCCGTTGGAGCCGGGCGCCCCACCAGCGGCCGGGTGTCGGGCGCGTGGACGGGGGTCAGCCCAGCGCGGCGGCCACGACCTGCCGCGCCTCCTCGAGGATCCGCTCCAGGTGGCGCTCGCCGAGGAAGCTCTCCGCGTAGATCTTGTAGACGTCCTCGGTGCCCGACGGCCGGGCGGCGAACCAGCCGTTGGCGGTGACCACCTTCACCCCGCCGATCGGGGCGCCGTTGCCCGGCGCCCGGGTGAGCACCGCCAGGATCTCCTCCCCGGCCAGCTCGCGGGCGTGCACCTGGTCGGGCGAGAGCTTCCCGAGCACCTGCTTCTGCTCGGGCGTGGCGGGCGCGTCCACGCGCCGGTAGGCGGGGTCGCCGAGCCGCCCGGCGAGGTCGCGGTAGAGCGCGCCCGGGTCGCGCCCGCGGCGGGCGGTCAGCTCGGCGGCGAGCAGGCAGCACACGATCCCGTCCTTGTCGGTGGTCCAGACGCCGCCGTCGCGGCGCAGGAACGACGCGCCCGCGCTCTCCTCGCCGCCGAAGCCCAGCGAGCCGTCGAGCAGCCCCTGCACGAACCACTTGAACCCGACCGGCACCTCCACCAGGCGGCGGCCGAGGTCGGCGGCCACCCGGTCGATCATCCCCGAGGACACCAGCGTCTTGCCGACGCCGGTGCGCCCGTCCCAGCCGCGCCCGGCGTCGCGGCCGAACAGGTGCCAGATCATCGCGGTCAGGTAGTGGTTGGGGTCCAGCAGGCCCGCCGAGCGCGTGACGATCCCGTGCCGGTCGGCGTCGGCGTCGTTGGCGAACGCGACGTCGAAGCGGTCGCGCAGCCCGATCAGGCCGGCCATCGCGCTGCGGGAGGAGGGGTCCATGCGGATCCGGCCGTCCCAGTCCACGGTCATGAACCCGAACGCCGGGTCCACCCGCCGGTTGGTGACCTCCAGGTCGAGGCCGTGGCGCTCGCCGATCGCGGCCCAGTAGGCGACGCTGGCGCCGCCGAGCGGGTCCACGCCCAGGCGCAGCCCGGCCGAGCGGATCGCGCCCAGGTCCACCACCGAGGCGAGGTCGCCGACGTAGCTGCCCAGGTAGTCGTGGCGGTGCAGGGTCCGGGCGGCCCGCTCGTAGGGCACCCGCCGGATCGCGTCGACGCCCTTGGCCAGCAGCGCGTTCGCCTCGTCCTGGATCCAGCCGGTCACGTCGGCGTCGGCCGGACCCCCGTGGGGCGGGTTGTACTTGAAGCCGCCGTCCTCGGGCGGGTTGTGCGAGGGCGTGACGACGATGCCGTCGGCGCGGTGGCCGCCCCGGGCCCGGTTCCAGCGCAGGATCGCGTGGGAGATCGTCGGCGTCGGGGTGAACCCGCCCGCGCCGTCGACCATCACGTCGACGGCGCGGGCGGCGAGCACCTCCACGGCGCTGCGGAACGCCGGCTCGCTCAGCGCGTGCGTGTCGCGGCCCAGGTACAGCGGCCCGTCGATGCCTTGCGCGGCCCGGTGGCGGCAGATCGCCTCGGTGGTCGCGAGGATGTGCGCCTCGTTGAAGGAGCCCTTGAACGCCGAGCCGCGGTGGCCGGAGGTGCCGAACGCGACCTGCTGCGCGGGGTCCTGCGGGTCGGGCCGGACGTCGAAGTAGGCGCGCACGAGCGCGTCGGGGTCGACGAGCATCCACGGCTGCGCCGGCTTCCCGGCGTACTCGCTCACGGTCATTCGCGGTGCGCTCCTGTGCGGTCGGCATGCGGCACCGCGCCGGTCCGGCTGGCGGGCCGGGCGGCGCACCACGGGATGTTGCCCCGGCTCCGGCGCTGGTACGCCGGAGCCGGGCGTGAGCGCCGGCCGGTTACGTCTTGAGCACCGAGTTCCAGCTGCCGTAGCCGTTGGGCTCGGCGCCGTCGGCGGTCTCCTCGTCGTACCAGGCGCCGTCGGCGGCGAGGTAGCGGAAGACGTAGCGGCGGCCGGACTCGAGCAGCACGGTGGTGCTGCGGGTGCCGTTGGTGCGGCGCCGCAGCTTGTGCGACCGGGGGTTCCAGTCGTTGAACTCACCGACCACCGAGACCTCGCCCGACAGCCGCTCCTCGGGAAGGACGAACTGGACCCGCACACCGTCGCCGCCGTTCACGGGTGTCCGTTTGATCATGCGCGCGCCTCCCTGCCGGTCCGACCGGCCTCTCCTGGACGATGCTGAATGATGCGAACATGTGTTCGATCAGAACATCTTCGGGCACCCTCGCGGCGGCGTCAACCCGTTGCGTCCCGCCGACGGCAGGGGCCTCGGCGAGGTCGGCGGGACCCCGCTGCTCGGGCTCAGCGCCGCTGTGGCGTTCGCCACCATCCTCCGCCGTGGTCGCCGGGCTGGCGCCGGCCCGCCGACCGTGGTCAGGACGGCCCTTCTCCTTGCGCCGCGCTTGCGGCACCATCCATGACACCGTCGTCAGCCTTCCCGGTCCTCGCCGTGTCGGCGGCGGCGCGCAAGCCCTGCCGTCCGCGCGCGAGGAGCCGACGTGGAGCCGACCACCCTCGACCTGCTGCTGTGGGCCCGCCTGCACGCCGCCGGCCTGCCGGTCCCCGCCGACCGGTCCTGGCTGTGGCGCGAGCTGGAGCTGCACCTGACGCGGCAGCGGCTGCTGCGGGCGGCGACCGCCGACCTGGAGCCCGGCGACCCGCCCTCCTCGCCCCACGGGGTCCGCCGGCCGCACGGGGTCGGGCTGCGCTGATGGAGGTCCAGGCGGCTCCGGGCGGCATGGCCGCGGCGGCCCGCGCGATCGCCGACGGCGAGATCACCAGCGCCGACCTGACCGAGCGGTCGATCGCGGCGATCACCGAGCACGACCGGCGCATCGGCGCGTTCGTCGTGGTGCTGGAGTCCGCGCTGGCCGAGGCCCGGGAGCGCGACGCCGAGCGCGCCCGGGGCGTGCTGCGCGGGCCGCTGCACGGCGTGCCGGTGGCGGTCAAGGACCTGATCGACGTGGCCGGCGCGGTCACCACCGCCGGCTCGCCGAAGCTCGCCACCAACCTCGCCCGCTCGGACGCGACGGTGGTGGCGCGGCTGCGGGCCGCGGGCGCGGTGATCCTCGGCAAGACGCGCACGCACGAGTTCGCCTACGGGGTGCTCACGCCGGGCACCTCCAACCCCTGGGACGAGCGCCGGATCGCCGGCGGCTCCAGCGGCGGCTCGGCGGCCGCCGTCGCCGCCGGGTTCGTCCCGGCGGCGCTCGGGACCGACACCGCGGGATCGGTCCGGATCCCGGCCGCGTGCTGCGGCGTGGTCGGGTTCAAGCCGACGCTCGGGCGCGTCCCGACGACCGGGGTGTGGCCGCTGTCGTGGTCGTGCGACACCGTCGGCGTGCTGGTCCGCGGCGCCGACGACGCGGCGCTGGCGTTCGCGGGCATGACCGGCCGGCCGGTGCGGGCGGTCGCGCGGACCGGCACGCCGCGGCTCGGCTGGCTGGTGGGGGAGGAGGTCGAGCAGGTCGCGCCCGGGGTGGCGGCCGCGCTGGCCGCCCTGCGCGCCCGCCTGGACGGTGCGGGCGTGCGCGTCGACGACGTCGAGCTGCCCCTGGCGGCCGCCCGCGCCGCGGTGTCGGCGATGGTGCTGCCGGAGGTCGCCGCGGCCCACGAGCGGCTGCTCGCCGAGACCGGCGAGCGCGGCTACTCGCCGGCGATGCTGGCGGCGCTGCGCATCGGCCAGAGCGCGCTGGCGGTCGAGTACCTTCGTGGCCTGCGCTACCGCGGCCGCTTCGCGGCACTGGTCGACGGCGCGCTCGCCGGCCGCGACGCCCTGGTCCTGCCGACCGTCCCGGTGCCCGCGCCCGAGCAGGGGCGGTCGGTCCTGCGCCTGGGCGACCGGGAGCTGGGGGTCCAGGAGGCGCTGACCGCGCTGCCGGGCGCGTTCAACTGCTCGGGCTCGCCGGTGGTGTCGCTGCCGGTCGGCCTGTCGGACGGGCTCCCGGTGGCGGCCTCCCTGGTGGGCCGGGCGGGGGAGGACGCGGAGCTGCTGGAGCTGGCCATGGCGGTCGAGTCGGTCGCGCCGCGGATCGGCCGCCCGCCGGCCGGCACCCCGGCCGGTTTCTGATTGAATGAGGCTGTCCGCGATGCCGCCTTCGGGGGCGTCCAGCTGGTGTCAGGATGGCTTCGGGGACAGCTTCGATGCGGTGACGACAGGGCAGCCTCCCGATCTCCGAGTTCCAGGCGGCGTCCGCGCGGGGACGCGCTCCGGTGGGTGGCGTGCACGGGGAGGCGACGGTGGGCGAGCAACCGGAGGGCACGGCGGCGCACGCCGCGCACGGTGGCGACCAGCCGCCGTCCGCGGCCGCGGACGGCCGTGACCACGCCGAGGCGCCCGCGCCGGTGCGTGGCCTGGCCCGTGAGGCCCACGGGCCCGCGCGCGAGCGCCTGCACGCCGCGGGGGAGCGCGCGCGCGACCGGGCCCGCGAGGCCGCCGACAGCGCCCGCGAGGCCGCCGGCGCCGCCAGGCACCGGCTGGAGGCGGAGCGGCAGCGGCGCGGCCGGCACGGCGACGTCGCCTGGGCGCGGTCGCTGCCGGTGCGGCTGGTGCGCTCGGCGGTCCAGCGCGGCCTGCTGATCCCGACGCTGTCGTTCATCTCGCCGGTGAACGTGGTCGGCCGCCGCAACCTGCGGCTGATCACCGGCCCGGCCGTGTTCGTCGCCAACCACCAGAGCCACTTGGACGCGCCGGTGTGCCTGCGCGCCGTCGGCAGCCGCATCCGCCGGCGCATGGTCATCGCCGCCGCCGCGGACTACTTCTACCGCTGGGTCGTCACCGGCGCCGCCGCGTCGATCGCGCTCGGCACGGTCCCCTTCCACCGCAGCGGCGGGCAGAGCCGGGCCTCGCTGGAGCTGCTCAAGGACCTCGTGGGCCAGGGCTGGCACGTGCTCATCTTCCCCTCGGGCACGCGCGGCGCCTCGTCGGTGAGCGGGTTCAAGAAGGGCTTCGCCTACATCGCGATCGACTGCCAGGTGCCGGTGGTCCCGCTGTACCTGCACGGTCTGGAGCACGTCATGCCCAAGGGCGCGCGGATCCCGCTGCCCGGCGGGGTGGCGGTGGGCGTCGGGAGCCCGATCCCGCCCGGCGACGACTACGACGACCTGGTGCGCCGCGCCGAGCTGGCGATGCAGGAGCTGCAGGCCGTGGTGAAGCGGTGGGAGGCGGCCTGAGCAGGTGCCACACAACCCCTTCGCTGCGCCGCTGTGGTGGCCGGTCACGCTGCGCATCCTGCTGCTGCTGGCGCTCGGGCTCGCCGCCGTGCTGCTCGCCGAGCGCAAGCCGCTGCGGGTCCTGCGCCGCTCCACCCTGTTCCTGCGGCTGCGGACCTGGCTGTGGGTCACGCCGCTGTTCCTGCTGACGCTGTACATCGGCGGGGTGGTGCTGTTCGTCCTGGCGGTGTTCGTGACCGTCCAGGCGGCCAGCGAGTACGTGCGGCTGGTGGGCATCTCGCGCCGCTACGCCCTGCTGCTGATGCTGTGGTCGGTGGTCGGGCTGCTGGTGGGGTCGCTCGCGCGGGAGTTCTTCCTGTTCCTGCCGTTCGGGTTCTTCGTGATCCTGACGCTGGTGCCGATCGTGTCCGGCCAGGTCGAGGGCGCGGCCCGGCAGGTCGCGGGGACCCTGTTCGGGTACGTCTACATCGGCCTGCCCATGGGCTTCCTCGCGCTGGTCAGGACCGGGGAGCCGTGGGGGCTGGAGTTCCTGCTGATCGTGGCGGCGGCGGTCGCCGTGTCGGACGTGGCCGCGTTCGCGGTCGGCTCGGCGGTCCGCGGGCCGCGGCTGGCCGGCCAGGCCGGCGGCGGCAAGACCTGGAGCGCGACACTCGGGAATCTGGCCGGCGCGGTGGCGGCGGTGGCGCTGCTGTCGGTGGCGATCCCGCCGCAGTGGAGCGCCGCCGGGGTGGTCCTGCTGGCGCTCGCGATCGGGCTCGGCAGCGTGTGGGGCGATCTGACCTGCGGGTTCCTGCGGCGCGATTTCGCGGTCAAGGACACCGGGTCGCTGTTCTTCGGGTTCGGCGGGCTGCTCGAGCGGGTCGACTCGCTGCTGTTCGCGGCGCCGCTGGGCTTCTACGCGCTCCTCCTCGCCGAGCGCCTGGCCGGCTGAGGGCCGTCGCCCGGGGCCGGCGGCTCGGGGTGCGGCCGGCGCCCCCCGCCGGAGCGGTGCACCACCGACATGGCGACACGGGCCGGACGGTCGCCGCGGTTGCGGTAGGCGTGCGGCTGGTCGCCGGGGAAGGTGACGGCGTCGCCTGCGCCGACGGTGAAGCCGCGGTCGCCGACCTCGAGCGTCAGCTCGCCCTCGACCACCAGGAGCAGCTCGCGCGTGCCGGCCGCGTGGGCCTCGGTGACGTGCGCGTCGCCGGGCTCCAGCCGCGCATCCCACAGCTCCACCTGGTCCGGGGGCGCGGTGCCGACCATGAGGGTGCCGCGGCCGCCGTGCCTGCCGCGCCACAGCACGACCCCCTCGTCGGCGCGCACGACCCGGGTCGCGGGCGCCTCGACCGCCTCGACCAGCTCGGCGACCGAGGTGCCGAGTGCGGTGGCCAGCCGGCACAGGGTCGCGACGCTGGGGTTGGTCCGGGCCTGCTCGACCTGGATGAGCATGCCCTTGCTGACCCCGGAGCGCCCGGCCAGCTCCTCCAGCGTCCAGCCGAGGCGGCCGCGCTGGCCGCGGACGTTGCGGCCGACCGCCGCGGTGACGACATCGGGATCGGGCATCGGCGTGCTCCCTCGCTCGCATGACGCGGTGCTGCTTGGGTCAACAAACTGCTCGACGGGTACAACCGAGTGTATTACACTGCAATGGAACAGAGGTTCAGTGCACTATACCGGTCCTGCTGCGGGTCCCGCGACCGCCGGTGTCCATGGGACCGGGTGAGGAGGGGACAGTCATGGAACTGCTCGTGCTGGTCGCCGCACTGATCGTCCTCGACGTCCTGGCCGTGCGCTACGGCGCGGACTCCCGGCCGGGCCTGACCACGGGCGACAGGTGGCGCAGCCGCACCGACTGATGACCAGCGAGTCCCTGTGGTGGCGCTGCCAGCGGCCCTGATCGCCGACGCGGCCGTGCTGCCGCGCGGCGCCGAGGTCGTGCACTCGGGCACGACGGCCGCCTGCCCGCCATGATCCGACCCCGGGGGTGCGGGTCGACGGCGGGCGGCTCGTCTACGATCTCGGCGCGACCGCTCCGCTACCCGAGGATCACTGATGCGAGCTGCAGATCTGGTGATCGGCGTCGACATCGGCACGTCCGGGGTCAGGGCCGTCGCGCTCGACGCCGCCGCCGTCAGCCACGGCGCGGCCGAGCGCGAGTACCCGACACGGTCCCCCGCGCCGGGCCGCGCGGAGCAGGACCCGGACGAGGTCGCCACGGCCACCGCCGCGGTGGTGGCGGAGATCGCCGCCCGGGTCGGCGCGACCGGCCGGCCGGTCGCGGGGGTCACCCTCTCCTCGGCGATGCACGGGCTGATGGCCCTGGACTCCCGGGGGCGCCCGCTGACGCCGCTGCTGACCTGGGCGGACGGCCGTGCCGCCGCCCAGGCCGAGCGGCTGCGCGCCAGCGGCGACCAGCTCGCGCTGCACCGGCGCACCGGCATGCCCGTCCACCCGTCGTCGCCGCTGGTCAAGCTGCTGTGGTTCCGGGAGGAGCAGCCGGGGACGTGGCGGCGCGCGGCCCACTGGATCGGGATCAAGGAGTACGTGCTCGGCCGGCTGACCGGCCGGCTCGTGGTCGACGAGTCCGTCGCCTCGGCCACCGGGCTCTACGGCCTGGCCGCGCGCGACTGGGACGAGGGGGCGCTGGCCCTGACCGGGCTGCGCCGCGAGCAGCTCGCGAGCCTGTGCGAGACCACCACCGTCGCCGCCCGCCTCGCCGCCGACAGCCCGGCGTGGGGACTGCCCGCCGGCACGCCGGTGGTCGCGGGCGCGAGCGACGGACCCCTGGCCAACCTCGGCGTCGGCGCGGTCGCCCACGGCGTGGCCGCCTGCTCGATCGGGACCAGCGGCGCCATCCGCGGCGTCGTCCACGAGCCGGGCGTGGACGACCGGGGCAGGGTGTTCTGCTACGTCCTGGTCGCCGGCCGCTGGGTCGTGGGCGGGGCGGTCAACAACGGCGGCAACGTGCTCCGCTGGCTCGGGCGGGTGGCCGGCGGCGACCTGGCCGACCCCGACCGGGACCTGACCGGGCTGGCCGAGACCGTCCCGCCGGGCGCCGGCGGCCTGCTCATGCTCCCGTACCTGTCGGGGGAGCGCGCGCCGCGGTGGGCCGGGTCGCCCCGCGGCGCGCTGCTGGGGCTGACCCAGCGGCACACCCGCGCGCACCTCGCCCGCGCCGCGCTGGAGGGCGTGTGCCTGCAGCTCGCCCTGGTGATGGAAGCGATCCGCGCAGCCGGGCTGGAGCCCGCCGAGCTGCGCGCCACCGGGGGGTTCGCGCGCAGCCGGTTCTGGCGGCAGCTGCTGGCCGACGTGCTCGGCACGGCCATCGGGTTCCCGTCCGTCGCGCAGGGCTCGGCGGCGGGCGCCGCGCTGCTCGGCCACGTCGCGCTGGGACGGCTGGACTCGGTGGACCAGGCCGCCGCGCTCGTGCGCGTCACCGAGGTCGTCGAGCCCGACCGCGACCGCGCCGCCTTCTACCGCGAGCTGCTGCCGTCGTTCGCCGCGGCGGGCGAGGCGGTGGAGCGGATCTGCACGGGGCCGCCGGCAGGCGCGCCCGACGGCGCGGCGCCGGGCGGCACGGCCTCCGCCGAGGCGGTCAGCGGGTCGGGCGGGCCCTCCGCGGCGGGACCCTGACGGCGCCGGGCCCCCGTAGGATGGCCCACGCGAAGCCATCGAGGTCCAGGCGGGAGTCGGGGGACGCGCGACGGCCTCGCGCACGTCTGGGTCCCGCATGCGACCGCTGGGTTATGTGTCCTGGAGGTCGGCGCGGGGAGCGAGGAGGACCTCGAGCAACTGTTGGACCAGCTGTTGCCCAAGGACGACCGCTACGTCCACCGGCACGGCAGCCCTGGGCACGGCGGCGACCACCTGCTGCCGCTGCTCGCCGGGCCGTCGCTGACAGTGCCGGTGCTGGGCGGCCGCATGGCGCTGGGCACCTGGCAGTCGATCTGCCTGGTCGACCGCAACGCCGACAACCCGCGGCGGCAGGTGCGGCTGTCACTGCTGGAGGCGTAGGTCCAGGCGCCGGGAGATGGGACGGCCGCCCCGGGTGATGTGGACCGGGCGGCCGGCGGCTGCAGGTCAGGCGGGTGCCGCCTCGATGGCGACACGACGCAGCTGGTTGATGGACCAGAGCCATTCGAAGATCGCGCGGCGCGCATCGTTCCTGTGGCCGGGCTCGCCTGACCGGTGCCGCACGAGCTTCGCCAGCTCGCGACCGTCGCCCAGGGTCAGCTCGTGACCAGCGACGATCCTTTCGCAGGCGGCGAGCGCGACCCCCGGCGTATCCGACGCCAGCCGGGTCAGGTTCTCGAGCGCCGCCAGCGGCGATCCTCCCGGCCGCAACAGCGCCCAGGCCGCGTCGCGCCGCACCTTGGGCTCGGGGTCGGTGAGCAGCGCGCGCACCGCCGCGTGGGTGTCGGGATCGCTGAGCGCCCCCGCCATCTGGAGCGCCTGGACCGCGTCGCGCCGCACGTCCGGCTCGGGGTCGCTGAGCAGGCCGCGAACCGCCGCGAGCGCGTCGGGGTCGCCGACCAGGGCGCGCACCGCCGCGAGCGTATCGGGGTCGCGGAGCACGCTCGTCTTCTGGGTCGCCTGGACCGCGTCGTGCCGCCAGGCGGGCTCGGGGTCGGTGACCAGGGCACGCCGCACGTCGGGCTCGGGGTCGGTGAGCAGTGCAGCCACCGCCGGGAGGGTGTCAGGGTCGCTGAACCTCCCCGCCTTGGCCAGAGCTTGGACGGCGTCGCGCCGCACGAACGGCTCGGGATCGGTGAGCAGCGCGCGCACGGCCGTGAGGGTGCCGGGGTCGCGGAGCGCTCCCGCCTCGGCCAGCGCCCAGGCCACCCTCCTCCGCACGAGCGGCTCGGGGTCGGTGAGCAGCGCGCGCACCGCCGTGAGGGTGCCGGGGTCGCTGAGGACTCCCGCCATCTGCAGCGCCCGTGCCACCATCTCCCTGACGCAGTGGTCGGGGTCGGTGAGCAGTGCGCGCACCGCCGTGAGGGTGCCGGGGTCGCGGAGCGCTCCCGCCTCGGCCAGCTCCCAGGCCACCCAGCTCCGAACGTCGGAGTCAGGGTCGGTGAGCAGTGCGCGCACTGCCGTGAGGGTGCCGGGGTCGGTCAGCTTCCCCGCCTTTGCCAGCGCTTGGACCGCCTCGCGCCGCACGAACGGCTCGGGGTCGGTGAGCAGCGCGCGCACCGCCGTGAGGGTGCCGGGGTCGCTGAGCAGCTCCGGACCAGCCAGCACCTCGGCCAGGCCGCTCCGCACGTTGGGCTCGGGGTCGCTGAGCAGCG
>Ga0126377_10002098_pt1 | contig 13562 bp, 4 predicted proteins | sample PanSoiMetPlot_22_FD_92647 | JGI IMG/M metagenome (GOLD analysis project Ga0126377, IMG submission 92647) | Tropical forest soil microbial communities from Panama - MetaG Plot_22 | ecosystem: Environmental > Terrestrial > Soil > Tropical forest > Bulk soil | place: Panama | collected 2016-02-17
GCGACCAACATTTCATTTACTACGCAAACGAGCGGTAGCGGCGCGTACGCCTTCGATTTGATTCCGGCGGGAGTTTACAGCGTTTCGGTTGAAAAGAGCGGGTTCAAAAAATTCGTTGCGACCGGCACCGTCGTGCAAATCAACCAGCCCGCCACCGTCAATATCACAATGGAAGTGGGTGATGTTTCGGCTCAGGTAACGGTGCAGGCCGCGGCGGAAGCGGTGCAAACCAGCAGTTCCGGCAACATCGGCAGCACGATCGACCAGAAAACGCTTGAAAGCCTGCCGATCGTGGGCCTGCGCGGGCGGAATCCTCTCGACCTTCTGAACTTTCAACCGGGCGTCGTCAATGGAGGGAACACGGGCGGCGGGGTGAATGTTCACGGTTCGCGCGACCGGGCATTCAATTTTACGCTGGACGGCGTTGACGTGAATGAATCCAGCGCGGGCGGTTCAAACTTCACGCCATTGCGCATGAACCCCGATTCGCTACAGGAGTTTCAAATCGTGACCAGCAACCCGACGGCGGAGCTCGGGCGCAGCAGTGGCGCTCAGGTGACGATGGTCACCAAGTCGGGAACGAATCAAATCCATGGGAACGCTTTTGAGTACTACCAAACACCGATGTTCAGCGCCAAAAGCTACTCCGGCAATATCAACAATACGGCGAAAGAGCAATTCGTCCAACACATCTTCGGCGGCAGCGTCGGCGGCCCGATTATCAAAGATAGACTTTTCTATTTCGCCAACCTGCAAATGCTGCGGGCTTACGATACCGCGCTTGTGACGCGAACCGTGTACACCCAATCGGCGCGCTCCGGACTATTTCGTTATGCCGTCGGCAGGGCCAATGCGGCCGCCGGCACGGCCACGCCGGCGGCCGACGCGGCCGGGAATTCTGTTTTACCCCCTTGCAGCGCGACCGTTACGAGCCTCTGCGTCAGGGGTTACGATATCGCGAACAATCCCGCGGGCATCTCGATTGATCAGGCTCTGTCGGCGGCGATCAACGCTCAACCGCTGCCCAACAACTTTAATACTGGAGACGGCCTGAACACCGCGGGGTTCAACTTTGCGTCTCCGCAACATGAAAGGCAGTACGATTTCGTCACGAAATTTGACTTCCGCCTGAACGACAAAAATTTGTTTTACGTCAGGTACGCGCAAGGCGCCCAAACCAGCTTTGGCGATTCTGTGAACGGCGGCCGTCCGATCTTCCCCGACTCGCCGAATTTCGTAGATACTTTTCGCGACCCGAAGAATCTGGCGATCAATTACCGTTGGTCGCCAACCAACAGACTTATCAACGAATTCATTTTGGGCTTGAACAAGTTCGCTTTCAGTTTTGACACCGCCAAACCTGACCCCAACATTCCCTACACCTTTTTGGATATTGCGACGGCCAATACGAATTTCGTCCGCAACGCGCGCCGGCTGCAAACCTGGCAATACATTGACAACGTGACCCTCGATTATTCACCGCATGTGCTCAAATCCGGATTCAACTTCCGGTTCGGCCAGCAGACTGATGACAGGTCGTCTGTAGCGGGCGCCGGGCTTGAGCCGACTGTGACTTTCAGCGGCGCGGCCGGCTTTACGGCGTTCGCGCTGCCGACGGCCGGCTCGACCAGCATCAACTCCAATGACCTGACGCGCTTGCAAAATGCGGTCAACAATTTGCTCGGGCGCGTTGGAACTGTTTCACAAGCTTTTGTTTCCGATCCCGATAGTCCGAGCCAGTTTGCTCCGGCGGGAACCCGGTGGAACTTCACGGCGAAATATCCCGAATTGGATTTTTATTTTCAGGACAACTGGCGTTTCAGACCGAACCTGACTTTGGACCTCGGGGTGAGGTGGGAAGTCAAATTGAATCCGAGTTCGGACGGGCGACCGATCCTGATTCCCAATCAGCCCGTCACCTTAGGCGCGGCCCCGTCCAACACGTTGAAATGGGCGTCGAGTGATTTGTTCAAGAACGATTTCAGAAAGGTCCTTCCTTCAATCGGCCTTGCCTGGGATCCGTTCAAATCCGGGAGGACCTCCATCCGGGGCAATTACCGCATCTCTTCCGACCGGATCGCGACGCAATTATTCGCCGCTTCGATCTACCAGAATATTCCGGGTAATGTGTTTGGAGCCTCGAACACCACTTACGGGCAAGGCGGCGGACTTTTCCGCAATGTCGGGCCGGTCATCGCGGCGCTGGCGCCGTCCTCGACGCCTGACGCGCTGCGGCAGCCTGTCGCTTTTGGAACCAGTTCGATCAACGTCATTGATCCCGCGTTACAGTTTCCGCAAATTCATTCCTGGACCGTAAGCTTTCAGCGGGAAATATCGAAAAACAATGTCGTCGAAGTCAATTATGTCGGCAAACACGGCGTTCATTTGCTGGGCGGCTACAACGCCAATCAGGTGAACATCAACGCCAAGGTCGCAGGGCAGAGCGAAAGCTTTCTGGACGCGTTCAATAACATCAGAGCGAATTCTTCATACAACAGTCCCCTGATCAACCAGATTTTTTCGGGGAACGCCGCCAACAATGGAGGCACGGCGAGATTTCGCGCATCGAATACAAACAACATCAATCAAGGGAACGTGGCGGCGGCGGCGCTTGTCGCCTCGCAAAAAACCTGTGTCGCCGACGACGTCACCGCCGGAATTTGCACGAATGCCCAACGAGGTCAAAGGCTGTTCGATTTATATGGCGTCAGCTCACTACTCCAGCCCTATTCACAATTCACCGGAGGATTGAACGTCTTCGACAGTAACGATTATTCGTGGTATCACGGGCTGGAGATTATCTTCAAGCGCCGGGTGAGCGCCGGGTTGAATCTCCAGTTAGCCTATACGCTGTCGAGGTCTATGGATAACCGTTCATGGGATCCTTCCTTGAGCACGCTTTCAACTGGCGCAGTCCAATCGGCCTCGAGCACGCCATTCAATAACAGCGACCGCAGCCTGAATTACGCATGGTCCGATCATGACCGTCGTCATGTGGTCCAGGGAACCTACCGTTACGAATTGCCTTTCGGCAGAGGGAGAACGTTCGGTTCGGGGTTATCGAAGGGCCTCGATTACGTAATCGGAGGATGGCAGCTGTCGGGAAATCTGTTGGTGATGTCCGGGCGGCCCTTCACCGTTTATTCGGGCTTGACGACATTCAGCAATGTGGTGAATTCGACGGCGGATTGCAACGGTTGCGCCCGGGACATGGGCGAGCTGATAGTCGAAAGCGGCAGGAATTTCTGGTTCGACGCCGCCGCGAGGGCCAAATTCAGCTCTCCCGCGCCCGGCTCGACCGGTAACACCGGCCGCAATTTCTTCCTCCAACCGGGGTATTTTCAAACCGACGCTTCCTTGAGTAAACAGTTCAGGATTACCGAGCGAGTCAATTTCGATTTGCGTGTGGACGCTAAGAACCTTACAAACACACCTTCTTTTTCCGCGCCTACCGCCACCTTGACTTCGACGATTTTCGGCCGCATCAACGACAGCGTGGATAGCGCCGCCAGAAGAGTCCAATTTTCTGGCAAGATCAATTTCTGACAAAACAGACGACTTACGCCCCCCTCACCACTGCCCGGCGGCGCGATTCAATTCCAGAATCGCGCCGCCGGGCTTTCAATTTTTCGGACTGCGACTTTAGATTTTCGGATAGGCCAACTGAAATCGGCGCCGCAAGAATATTCGCCCATTCGATCTCGATCCGCATAACTGCTGTAATAGTTTTGGATAGCGAATCATCCGCGCCAGACGCATGTGAATAAAGACACGATCACCAGGTGGAATGTGACTTGCGTTAATTAAATAGCTTAAGATCAACATCGCGCCACGTATCTACTAAAAAAATCTGGACTCATTTTCTCGCATCGATTAACGTTCTTGCTTGTCTGAAAAACACTCAAAAGCGATCTTCCGAAGCCAGCCCAGGCGTTTGGGATGACTTGAGGCTTACGGTTGATATTCCGGCGTCACACCCACCCCCCAGGAGGAACTTATGTTAAGCAGAAAATCTTTCGCTCTATCGTTCGGAGCGTTTTGTCTGAGCCTGGCCCTGGCGGTTTGCGCTTGGGCGCAAACGAACACATCGCGCATCAGCGGCACGGTCACTGACTCCAGCGGCGCGGTCATAGCCGGGGCGAAGGTCACGGCGAAGAATGGCGCCACGGGCATCGCCCAGACCCAGACGACCACCGAGGCCGGTCTCTATTCGTTCCCGTCTCTGCCGGTCGGCGGCTACACGATCACTGTGGAAATGACGGGCTTCAAGACCGCGAATCAGGCGGGCGTGATCATTCAGGTTAACACTCCTGTCACGGTGGACATCGCGATGGAGGTCGGACAGGCGAGCGAGATCGTCAACATCACCGGCGGCGTGGAGCGGTTGCAGACCGACAACGCCACCATCGGCAACGTCGTCCAGCAGAAAGCGATCGAATCGCTGCCGCTCAACGGGCGCAACCCGCTGACGCTGCTCACGCTCGAACCGGGCGTCGTGCAACGGTCGGCCGGCGGCATCGGGTCTGGCGTCCACGTCAACGGCTCGCGCGACCGGGCCTACAACGTGACGATCGACGGCATCGAGGCGAACGAGTCGACGGTGCCCAACCCGGTCTCGAACCTCTACCGCATCAATCCCGACAACATCCAGGAATACAAGGTAACGACCAACAACGCGACGGCCGAAGAGGGGCGCAACAGCGGCGCTTCGATCGCGATCGCGACGCGCAGCGGGACGAACGAATATCACGGGACGATCTTCGAGTTCATGCGCAACACCGCGCTCAATTCGAATGATTTCTTCACCAACGCGAAAGGTTCGGACAAACCCGACATCAAGCTGCACCAGTACGGCGTTGAAGGCGGCGGACCGATCATCAAAAACAAGACCTTTTTCTTCGGCAGTTGGCAGGGCCAGAACGTGAAGTTCACGCAGCCGATCGATCAGACATTCGGCTTCCCCACGATCTACACGCCGAGTCTGCTGGCCGGCAAGTTTCGCTACCTCAAAGGCGGCCCCAACGGCGCCGCCAACACCCCATCGCTCGTCGACCCGAAGACCGGCGCTTTGGCCCCGGGCGTGCGCGAATGCGCGGGCGCCAGCGACAATAATTGCATCGCGACCTATGACATCTTCGCCAATGATCCGCGCAAAATCGGCATCGATCCGGTGATCGCCAAGCTGTTCAACTCTTACCCCAAGCCGAATGATTACGCGTTCGGCGACGGCTTGAACACTGCGACCTATGCGTGGAACCCGCCGACGCAGAATGAAGGGCCAAACTGGGCCATCCGCATTGATCACACCATTAACGAGCGGAACACCGTCTTCGGACGCTTCCTTTACGCCGACCAGAACACGAGGAAGGGCGACCCGCTCAACGCCCGTCCGCAGGTCTTCCCAGGCTTCGCGCCGCTCGGCGAGGTTTTCCGGTCGTCGAAAAATCTGTCTCTGGGGTGGCGCTCGCAGCTCACGTCGAACATCAATAACGAGTTCATCGTCGGTTTCGCCCGCTTCTTCTTCCTGTTCACGCAGGGCGAAGCCAACCCTGATTTCCCGAATATTTTCCCCTCTGTCAGCAACACTGGTAATAACGGGAACTTCAACAATGTGAACACTCCGTTCATCAACACTCCACGCACGGCGCGCGGCGTGACCACGCCCCAATTACTCGACAACTTGAGCATCCTCAAAGGCGCGCACCAGATCGGCGCCGGCGTCAACATCCGCTTCTACGAGCACAACGACCAGCGCGGACAGCCCGGAGGCATCAACGTCACGCCGTCGCTCTCGTTCAGCGCCTCGGCGCTGCAGCCGACCCTGGGCGCGACGCCGGGTATTAATGATACTGACCTGACCCGTCTGCGCGGCGCGGTCAATGACGTGCTCGGAATTCCGGCGCGACTGACGCAGGTGTTCATCGGCGACATCAGCAGCGACGCGTTCTTGCCCTTTGTAAAAGATGGCAAAGTGTCGCTATTCGACGTCGGCACGCGTTTGAAACAGTACAACGCTTATGTCCAGGACGAATGGAGGCTGCGTCCGAACCTGACGATCAATTACGGCGTGCGGATGGAATTTAACCCGCCGGCGAAAGAAGCGGCCGGCCGCGTCTTCATCGCCAAACAACCGATTAACGGCTCGCAAGGTTTGGTCACATACGGCCGGGGCGAGAGCTTTTACAGCGGCGATCACGACCTGGCTTTCGGCCCGCGCCTCGGCGTCGCGTGGAGTCCGGGCAAGGATAACAAGTTCGTCATCCGCGCGGGATACGGCATCGCCTACGATCCGATTTCGTCGTTCCAGGTGACGGCGGTGATGGGACGCCCGCCGGGATTGGTCACGACATGCCAGTCAACGGTCGGCGACACGCCGACGCTGGGTTGCCAGGGCGTGCCTGGCTCCAAACAAACGCCCGTGCGCGTCGCAGAAGGATTCCCGCTTCAGTTGGCTGCGCCGACATCCAAACCGTCGTCGTTCTTCACGCTGCCCCCGGCGCTGCTCAACAACGCGCCGCCCGTCGCCGCCTTCGATCCGAACTATCAATTGCCGACGGTGCATCAATGGAACCTGAGCCTTCAGCATGAACTTCCGATGGGCTTCGTCGCCCAGGCGGCTTACATCGGCCGTCGCGGCACGCACCTGCAGCGCGCCTACGACATTAACCAGATTGACGCCGGGCCGATCCTTGGCGACTTCCGGGCGATGCAGGCTAACCTGGCGAAGGGTTGCAATTCCGACGGGTTGAACTGCCCGATGGGCGTCACCGGCCAGTTGATCTCCATCGTTAACTACCCGTCCTCTATTCCGAATAGCCCTAAAGGACCGTTGTCACAGAACTTCGTCAATCAGGGCACGACACTTACTAATTTGGGGCAAAACGCCGCGGGCGAATTTGCCGGGCGCATTGAGCAAACGACGCTCGCGCTGAAGCTGCGCCCGAATCAGCAGTTCGGCGTGATCACCTACATCGACGCGGGCGGCGATTCGTACTACCACGCGGCGCAGTTCACACTGCGCAAGCGGTTCGAGAAGGGCTTCCTGTTCGGGGCCGCTTATACGTTCGGCAAGTCAATTGACAACCAGTCGGTCGACCCGGTAGGCGCTTCTTCGGGCGGCGGCTTGTCCACGACCAACTCACGCACTCCGACCAACATTCGCAACTGGCGCGGCGAGCGTTCGCGTTCGGACTTCGACCGCACGCACGTCTTCACGTCCAGCGGCGTTTGGGAGCTTCCGGTCGGCAAGAGCAGATGGCTGGACGCCGGAAACAGCTTCGTGAATACGTTGATCGGCGGCTGGACGCTCAACGGCATCTACACGTTCATGACCGGCGAGCCCTTCAGCGTCACCAGCGGCATCCGGACGGCGAACTTCTCGCACGTTTCGCGCGCCGATGTCGTCAAACCGGTCGAAGCGAAATTGCAGGCTAAGGACAAAGTCGCCGGGCCTGTGGTCTTCGCCGACAAAAGCGCGTTTGCGAATCCCGCTCCCGGGTCGGACGGCGCGGGCCGCAACGTCTTCACCGCGCCGAGCTACTGGAACCTGGACCTCGGCATAACCAAGTCGTTCCAGTTGTCCGAGCGGTTCAAGCTCGACTTCCGCATGGAGATGTTCAACGCGTTCAATCATACCAACTTCGATAACCCGCGCGACGCGTCAACGGGTAGCCCGAGCATCACTTCAACGCTCTTCGGCCAGACCTGTTGCGCGGCGGTCGCCCCACCCACCACCCAGACCATCATTCAGACGGGTGAGGCCGCGCGCGTGATCCAGTTCGCGCTGAAGTTGAAGTTCTAAACCGAAACAGTACCGCGCGCGTGAGCAAGCGGCCGCGCGCAGGGCCAACCGCTTGCTTACGCGCGCGCGGTATTGTTCCCCGATTTGAACGAAGGTCGCGGCATGGCGCCAATTCACTCCGGCCTCGCCGCGTTCGCCCAATGCCCGCCGGCGTCCGCGCCGCTCACTACGACCCCTTTCGCATTCCACCCCAGATACGCCCGCACGTCCGCCGCGCAATAACGCAAAGTCAATCCACATCGCCTTCGGTCCGAATCGTTCGCTTCAGAACCATGCAGCGTCAGGTCGCTGTGGATCGAAATCTCCCCGGCTTTTAAAACGTCGTCAACCGGAGCGCCGAACCGTTCAACATCTGCTACAGATTGATTGAGCACATTGCTTTCGTCATCCTCGCTCAAACGCCAGGTCAAGTGACCGTATAGGTGCGACCCTGGAATGAAGCGCATGCAGGCGTTTTCCGTATCGGCGTCGTCAATCGCCAGCCACACGGTGACGGTCTTCGACGGCGTCAACGGCCAGTAGCTCGCGTCCTGATGCCAGCTCACCAGTTTGCCGTCGCGCGGCATCTTGCAGAAATAGTGCGAGCCCCACCCGATCACGTCCTCGCCCAGCAGGTCTTTGACGACGGCGACGATGCGCGGATGCGCGAGCAGGTCGTAAACCTGCGGGTATTTCAAATGCGCCGTGCTGATCGAATAGCTGTCGCCCCCTGCGGCGACGACTCGTTCGAGCAGACCGTCGAAGTAACGCCGATGCGCGGCGATCTCGTTTCCGCCGAAGACGTGGATGGCTTTGAGAAAACCGTCGCGATTGAACGCGGCGATCTGTTCCCGCGTAAGCGTCGAAGGATTTTCTACGCCGAGCGTGTGAAAACGCAGGTCGCGCTCGACCTGATCGAGATCATCGTTGTCAGGAATGATTTTGAATTGGGGTGGTTGAGTCATCGCAGTTTAGCCAACATTTCAGTCCGGCGGCCTCTTCCGCCGTGTCCGCCGCGCGCGCGTAGACTTCGGGGCGCCCCCGAGCCTTACGCCTTCCGGCGCCAGCATCGCGACGATCTCTTCGGCCGGCCGCCGAATTTCGGGAGCCACGCGCAGCAAATGGCTTGAATCATCTTCGGCAATCGCTCGCAAAGCCTCGCGCAAGGGCCGCCAGCGTTCGCCGTATTCCGTTTCATCGAGCAAAGCCGCCGCTTCATCCGCATGGCCCGATGCGACGGCGTCGCGAAAGAACCCGATGATGTCGGGCCAATTCCGCTCGCGATACTCATCATCTTCCTCGCCGATGAATTTACGCGCGTAGACGACCGCTTCATCCCACTTCCCGCGCTTGATCAAAATGCTGGCAAGCGCGCATGAAATATCAAGGTTGTTCGGGTTCAAATCAATAGCTTTTCGGCGTGAAACATCAAGGTTGTCCGGGTTCAATTCAATAGCTTTTCGGTAAGCTGCTTCCGCATCTTCGTATTTCTTCAATGGCTCTGCCAGCAAGTTACCATATCGAATCCACAGCCATGGCTCGTTCGGATTGAGTTCGATAGCTTTTCGGTAAACTGCTTCCGCATCTTCGTATTTCTTCAATGGATCTGCCAGTAAGTTACCATAGACAATCCACAGCAAGGGCTCGTTCGGATCAAGCTCGACCGCCTTTCTGAATGCAGCCTCCGCATCCTCATACCTCTTCAGGTCCCTTTGCAGCATGAGTCCCAGATTATACCAGGGCCATCCGCTGCCAGGATCAACCTCGATCGCCTTACGGAAGGCCGCCTCCGCCTCCTCGTACCTCTTCAAATGACATAGCACGCTACCGAGACCACTCCACGGCGCGGGTTTGTTTGGAGAAAGCTCGATCGCCTTCCGAACGGCCGACTCCGCTTCATCAAACCTCTTCAGGTGAAATCCCAATAAGATCGCGAATTGCTCCCACAGCTCGGTCTGTTCGACCCTTTCGCTTAGTTCACCAAGCGATTGAAAACGTTCGACAATTTCTTTCAGTGAAGCGTCCGCGCCCTCAAGGTCCAGCATCGAGCTAAGCCGCTGGCGATCTTCGGTTCCGCAGCTCATCAATGACCTGACCCCTTCGATTTCGAGCGCGCGACGCAGCCCCGGTTTTTCGATCGCGCCGGCGAAGAGAAGCGCCAGTTCCGCGCGCCGGGATTGATCATGTTCTGGCTGGGGAGGTTCCTGAACTAGATGGCGCGCGCGACGACTCAGCCCCGCGGAGCCGTAAAACATTTTCAGGAATTCGACCAGCCAGATCAGCTTGCGGCGGACGCGGCGGCTGGCGCGCATCAGGTACCAGATGTTGAAGAACCGCTCGGCGATCTGGAAGAACATCTTCTCGCCCGGCGGCGACGTTACCTTTTCGACCACGCCGTCGCCGACCAGACGATTGAGCACGGCGGAGACGGCGTTGGTATCCATGCGGAGTTTTTCGGCCAGTTCGGCCGCCGTCGCCGGGTCCCAGTTGAGCGCGAGCGCGTCGACGACCTGCTGTGACTGCGCGGAAAGCGATTCGAATCGGTGTTTGTAAAGCGGGGTGTATTGATCGAGTAGTTGTTCGAGATCGTCGCGGATGCTGTCGTCTTTGCCGCGCGCCAGCGCCTGATAGAGAACGACGATCGTGCGCAGATTGCCTCCGGTCAGCAGGTTCAGCGCGCGGATTCGCCCCGGCTCGCGTTCGAGCGTCTCGATGACGTGAGGCGTGCGTCGCAATCGGGCCAGATTGAAAATCACCTCGCGTGTCTCCTGGTCGGTGAGCTCGCGCATTTCATGGATTTTGAAGAAATCGTAGAACGCGCCTTCATGATCGTATGTCGCCTCGATGGGGGCGTTGGCCGCGCCGATAAAGAGCAGGCGGTTGTCAGCGGAAAAGACTTCGCGGATCAGCCGATGATCGCTCTTGAGCCGGTCGAAGAGCAGATCCGAATTGTCGAATAGCAAGACCAGCCCGCGGTCCTCTTTCCTCGCCCAACCGACCAACAGATCAAGCGCCGCCTGCGCGCGACGTTTTTCGTCATCGGCCGGTAGTTCATCAACGCGCTGATCCAACGATTCGGATTCGTTCTTGCGATTCCCACGCCCCAGCGTATCACTCAACGCGTCAAGGCAGTTGACCCAGAGGTCTGAAAGCCGCGAGACGTTGTATTGCTCTTCGGGAAAAACCAGCGGAAGCCAACGAGAGTAGAGTTCGGCGTCGTCTTCGATTGCGTAGCGCAACCGGCGCAGCAATGTGGTTTTACCGCTGCCGCGCGGGCCTATGATCATATGATGCTGATACCCGGTTTTGCCGCTGCGCCGAAGTTCTCCAACCAGGCGGTCGAGTAAGGGACGTCGCGCAATGAACTGCGCGATCAGGGCTTCTTTCTTCAATAACGCCGGGTTATAAATAGCCAGACTCGGCAGCGGTTCGCCAGCCATATTTCCCATAAATCACCTCAGGCGCCAGCACAACAAAAATGTTGTGCTAAAACACGCGCACCATACAACAAAAATGTTGTATGAACAACATTAAACATCACAGTATCCAAAAAAGTCTGTAATTATGAGAAATAATGCGCGCCTTATGACGATTGATTAGGAGGCGGCGCCTGTGAACGGCCCTGACGGCGGCGCGGAGTAACGTCTCTCGACGGCCATGCGGATGGCGTCGCGACTCTCCCTGGCCGAGAGGCCCAGGTTCTGTTCGATCTGCGCGGTCTCGTCGGCCAGCTCGCTGTCTTTGATTATCGAGCGAAACCAGTTGGAGATGTCGCCATTGCGCAAGTGATGCAGCCATGTCTCGTCGTCCACACCGTCGGCCAGTTGCATGAAGATGTGGAGGTTCTGCGCGCGCAGGTTGAGTTTGCCTTCGGGTCCGCGGAAATAGAAGCTGAGATCCGGCCCCAGCTCGCCCTCGGCGTATTTGCGGTGATGGCGCTGGCGCTCGCCTTTGTGCGGCTCGCTGCGAAACCGGAACGGCGGTTCGGGTCCGCGCCGGAACCAGGCGACGGCCTCGCCCGTTTGGAGTTCGACCGGCTTGAGCGCGGGCGGCGGCTGAGCTATCGCTTGACTGAAGTTGGCCAGCGTGCGCTCCGGCGCCTCGCCGACGGCGATGACCAGATCGACTACCGACAGCGCGGCGGGCGCGACACTCTCCGGGTGGACTGTAATCATCAATGTCCCGCGCATTGCCTGCGGCACGGTCAACTCCGCAGGGTCCCACGAAGAATGTAACAGGTGATGCGCTTCGTCGACGACGGTCCAATGCGGGCGGCCCCGCGTGGCGCGCAGTTCCTGCAGCCGCGGCAGCAATCCGGCGAAGAAGGGCGGGCGATGATCGAGCGCGATCCCGAGGAGGTTTACGACGACGTTTTGCGAAGGCTGGTTGAGAAGCTCGAAGACCTCGTCCACGTTCGGCGCGCGGCGGTTGTCGCCCAGGACCACCGCGCCTTCGAAGGTCGAGTAATCGCCTTCTGGGTCAATGATGCAGAATTGATAGCCCCGCTCGGCCAGGCGCTCGAGAAAGCCGCTGGCCAGAGTCGATTTCCCGACGCCGGAAGGTCCCGCAATCAGAATGTTGACGCCGTATGGCTGCAATCTTAGCTCTTCGCCGTTTTCACGCGCGCCGAGCAGTATGCTGTGGCGCCGAAGTCTGGGCTCGATCTCGCGCAGGTCGTCGCGGAGCAGCGCCTCGCAAAGCTCTATCACCCCCGCGCCGTGGTCGCCTTGCGTCACCCAATCGGCCTTCTCCTTGACCGACGGCAGCGCGTTGGCCACCGCCACCGAACATTCGCAGAGGCTGAGAAAAGCGTGGTCGTTTTCGGCGTCGCCGACGCCGACGGCGTTGTGCGGCGAGAGTCCCAACTCGTCGAGCGCCGCCTTGAGCCCCGACGCCTTGTTCACGCCCGACGGCAAAACCATGACCGCGCCCTTATTGAAGATCACCTGAAGTTCCAACCCCAGGTCGCGGATGGTTTTCAGGACCGTCGTCTCATGTGGCTCCCAGGTGGCGACGATGGAATGCCCGACTGAGAGCGGCCCCACGCCTCGCTCTCCGAGAAGTCTCACGAAATCCTCCCGCGGCGGCTCGGCGAGCAACTTCTCTCTGCGCTCTTTAGGGCAATGGAGCAGAGCGCCGTTTTCGGCGACCACCCGATCGAACAGGTCCAGGCGGGGGAAGTTCTGTTGCAGGTCGTCGAGTTCCCTGCCCGTCACCATAATCAGCCGCCGGCCCGAACCGCGCAGCCGTTCGAGCGCCGCCACAGTTTCATCATTCACCCGCCCGTGATGGGCCAGCGTGCCGTCATAATCACAGGCCAACGCGTGATAACGCATGCGTTCATTCTCCGAATCGTTACGGTACCGGGAGCGGTAGCGACCGGGCGGGCGGAGGAACAAGCGTCTCACAGGACCGCATGGCGCTTACCGCTCCAGGTACCGTAACAGTGAAATCGTCACAGGGGAATCTTTGCTGACCGGGGAGTAATATGTGGCATAGATTACTTCGACTCGAAGTATAGGTGACTCCGCGCTGATCGCCAACCGGGTCGCGTTCGACTACAAAAACACAAAGAAGAGCGCAAACGTCACAAAACAAATAGATGATAGAGTCTCATCCACCCAAAATACTGCCCCTGCGCATATGAAGCGGCTGGAATCTGTAGCGCAAAGCGGTCCAGCTAAAGTTTCTACACAAGTTCTGGCTTTCCGGAATCCCACCGGCGGCAGCCGGTGGATCGTTCAATCCCGGCCTACAGGGCGCTAGGAATGCTCTCGAATCC
>Ga0126377_10002099_pt1 | contig 13560 bp, 11 predicted proteins | sample PanSoiMetPlot_22_FD_92647 | JGI IMG/M metagenome (GOLD analysis project Ga0126377, IMG submission 92647) | Tropical forest soil microbial communities from Panama - MetaG Plot_22 | ecosystem: Environmental > Terrestrial > Soil > Tropical forest > Bulk soil | place: Panama | collected 2016-02-17
ATCGCCGGTCAGGAGCGTTACCGCTTCCGGAGCGGCGCCCAACCACTCGCTGACCAACTGTACAAAGCTCGTCTCGTGACCTTGCCCAGCCGAAAGGGTGCCAATGGTCACGGTGACGGCGTTTTCGGGCGAGATCTTCACCGTTGCCCGCTCGTGCGGTGCGCCGCTTGCCGATTCTATGTAGCACCCGGTACCAATTCCGCGGTGTAAGCCGTTCGTCATCGAGATGACACGGCGCGCTTCGAAGCCGCCCCAATCGGCCAGAGCAATGGCGTCATTGAAGACTTTCTCGTAGAGGCCGCTGTCGTAGGTCATTCCGAAAGGATTGACGTAGGGTAGCGCGTGGGGAGGAATTAGGTTCATGCGGCGGAGCGCAAGGCGGTCGAAGCCGCAAGTTTGAGCCGCCCGATCAATGAGCCGCTCGATCACAAACATGACCTCCGGCCGACCGGCGCTGCGGTAGGGTACCGTCGGCGAAGAATTGGAGTAGACGGCACGGGCGCGCACCGACACGGTTGGTATGTGGTAGATGCTCGACATGAGTTCGGTGCCCTTCGTCAAAGGAACGAAGGAGATCGCGTAAGCGCCGATATTGCTGATATTCGACGCGCGCAGCGCCAGGAACTTGCCGGAGCTGTCGAGCGCAAGCTCTGCCGCCACGGTCAGGTCACGGCCGTGGTAGTCACTGAGGAAAGACTCGGTGCGGTCGCCTGCCCATTTTACCGGACGCCCCAATCGACGCGCCGCCCAGGCCACCAGCGCGAATTCGGGATAAGAGTTATTGCGCGTACCGAAATTGCCTCCCACGTCCCTCGCGACCACGCGTATCATGGCCGGCTCGAGGCCAAGCATGTGAGCGAGATCCATTTTTGGGCGAACCACTCCACCACCGCCCGCATATAGGGTGATCCGGCCAGACTCCGGTTCACACACCGCCAACGCCGTTCTGACTTCCATGGTCACGCCGGTAACCCGAGCTACCTTTGTCTCTAGGCGAACGACGTGAGCAGCCCGCCCGAACGCCTCGTTGGTGGCTGCCGCGTCACCGACGTCCGCATCAAGCGTCACGTTCGAAGCCATTTCTGGCCAGATGCGCACGGCGCCGGGTTTGGCTGCGTCGACGCCCTCGGCACTGGCCGCAAGCGGCTCGTACTCTACCTCGACGAGTTCGGCCGCCTCCCGCGCTGTCGCCAGGGTTTCTGCAACGACAAGCGCGACGCCCTCGCCGACGAACCGCACCCGGTCGTTGGCGAGCGGGTAGTGAGGGGCGATGAACACCGCCTTGCCGTGGCGATTGCGTAGAGTTATGTCGGGCGGACTAACCGTGAACGGTGAGTGGATAAGCGGCTTCAGCCCATCGGCCAGATAGTCAGCCGCCGTCAGCACCGCGAGTACCCCCGGGGCTGCGTAAGCTCGTTTACCATCGATGCGCCGCAGGACGGCGTGCGCGTGAGGAGAGCGAACGATCACCGCAAATGTCTGCCGCGGAAGCGCGAAGTCATCACCAAAGCTGCCCGCTCCCGTAAGCAAGCGATGGTCTTCACGCCGCCGCGGTGAGCGTCCGATACCCGGATTATTCATGGTGCTGCTCCCCGACCCTCAGTGAGGTCCGACATTCATCATGATCTGCCCGAGCGAGGGCGTGGCCGATGGCGCTTCAGGTCGCCGAGATCCCCTTGCGCGCCAGGAATTCAGGAAATGCGTCTTTGGCCGCGGCATTGCGCATCACCTGGGTGGTGTAGCGATGCTCCGCCGCCCAACGCGCCTCGAGGCTCCCCGCCTGTTGCTCCAGCAGTAGCGCCTTGACTCCCTTGACGGCGCCGCGGTGGTTGTTCGCTATCATGTTAGCGATCTCCATCGTCTTGGCACGTAGTTCCGTCTTGGGAACCAAGTGGTTGAGAAGCCCAATGCGATAGGCCTCCTCGGCCTCTACGACGCGCGCCGTGAACAGCAACTCCTTGGCCTGCGGCCAGCCGATTTGGCTGCCGAGTGACCAAGTCGCATTGATCCTCCCGTACGCTGCGGCAAGGAAGCGAAAGCGGGAGCTTTCGCAACCGACCCTTATGTCGAGCGCGGAGGCAAGCACGGCGGCGCCGCCGTAGGCGAGGCCGTTCAGCATGCCGATCACCGGCTTCGCGCAGACGGAGATTTCGAGGGTGCGCCGGGGATTGCCCATGCGGTCTTGTTCTTCGCGGCTGTAGCGCTTGTCGTCCTCAATTTGCTCCTTAATGTCGCCACCCGCCGAGAACGCCTTGTCACCGGCGCCGGTGATAACGAGGCAGCCGATCGCGTCGTCGCCGTCGAGCGTCTTCACCGCATCGAGCAACTCGGTTCCGAGCTGGCGATTTATGGCGTTGAGGGCCTCCGGCCTGTTAAGCGTAACGATGCCGACGCCGTCCTGCCGTTCGATGAGGATGTGCTCGTATGCCATGTCTGGTTCCTTCTCTCGTCGTGCTCATCCTGCGATCGGGACGCGCCGTGCGCTGGCGCAAGCACCGTCGGGCGCAGAAAGCAGGCCGAACCGCAAATCCCGCTCACAAACGCAACGCTTTGACCGCCTGCCAATCCACCTCCAAGCCGAAGCCCGGTGCCTCGGACAAGTGCACGCGGCCGTCCCTATGCACCGCGCCACCCCGAAAGATGCGGTGGTGGATCGGATGGTTCCTGTCGTCACCCGACGACTCCGCGCCGAACGCGGCGTCGCCGAATGCCGAGACAATGTGTGCCTGGATGTGCGTCGCCGAGTGCGGCGCGATGAGCACGCCCTTCGCCTGCGCATGACGCGCGATGCGGAGTGCCTCGCTAAACCCCGCATAACGCGTGCAGTCGAATTGAACGAAACGGATGGCGCCCGTATCGATGAAGTCCCGCACCGTGAAGCGGTGCCATTCGCGTTCGCCATGAGCCAGTGGGATGGGGATCGCCTTCGCCAACGTGACGTAGTCGGCCGGCTGCAGGTACCAGTGCAGCGGCTCCTCCAGCCAGTAGATGTCGTACTGCGCCACGTCGCGCGCAAAGCGGATACAGGTGTCGACGTCATAAGGCGCATTCATGTCAAGCATGAACTGGATCTCGGACCCGACCGCTTCGCGCACGGCCCTTGCGCGCGCAACCTCATCGGCGAGCGAATAGGCACCTGACTTGAGTTTCACGGCGCGGAATCCCTTGGCAACGTAACCAGCCAATTCCTCGGCGCAGGCGAGCAGAGGTGCCCCCTCGTCGTAAAATCCGCCAACCGCGTAAGTGTGCACGTCGGGGCGAGCACCGCCCAGCAGGCGGAACACCGGCTTGCTCGCCGCCTTACCCGCGATATCCCACAAGGCGATGTCTATGCCCGCCATCGCCGCCATGAACTGCGGCCGTTGGTTGCGCGGAAGCGGGGGTGGCAAGCCGTCCCAGCCGCCGAGCCCGCCAGGGCGCGGCACCGTAATCGAAAACAGCTTGTTCCAAGCGGCGTCGATTGCGAGTGGATCCATATCCCTGAGCAAAGGCGCCACTTCCTCGAGCAGGCTGCACACGACTGACTGCGGACCGCTTGAGACTTCGCCGATCCCAACGATCCCGACATCGGTGCGAACCTCGACAAGCGTCAGTTCCACGCGCCGCGTGATCTCTTGCGCCGTCCAGCGCACCCGCTCGGCCGCCATGGCCATGGGGTGCACCAGAATGTCGGTAATTTTCATGCAAATTGCCTGCTTTCAAAGACGGTGACCGCGGCGGGAAAGTTTCGTCGGCGCGCTTGTGGCGGTTTCCCGTTCAGCGTCGGCCGGCTTTGAGCGTACTGTCAAGACAAAGAGCCCTTCAGGCTGCATCTATCGGCGGCTCACAGTTTCCTTGGTGACGGCCGCGGTTGGGTTCTGCATAGTGCTAGCAGGGACCCGCTGCCATGGCGTGGGGGAGCGGCGTCGGGCGAGGAGGGCAAGGAGGCATCGTGAGATCTTTAGCTTCGACTTTGGCTGGCTTTGCGCTGCTGCTGACCTTGGGAGCCATCGGCACCAGTACTGGCACGATGGCCCAGCAAAAGGTCGTGGTGTACTCGTCCAACGACGATACGCTGCACAAACTGGTCTTTGCGGCCTTCACCAAGGAAACCGGGATTGCCGTCGAGCCGATCTCGGCAGGCTCGGGTGTGGTGATCAAGCGCATCCAAACCGAAAAGGACCGCCCCGGCGGCGACATTATATGGGGTGTCAGCCGGTCGCTGTTGGAGACCAACAAGCAGTACTTTGCGCCCTACGCATCCAAGAACAAAGATGCGACCCCAGCGGAGTTTCGCGAAGCCGGCGATCTGTGGATCGGCAACAACCTGCACCTGATGGTCATTCTGCAAAACACCAAGGTGCTTCCGGCCGAGCAAGGACCCACGACTTGGGCCGATCTCCTTGATCCCAAATGGAAAGGCAAGATCGCCTTCACCGATCCGGCCAACTCGGGTTCGGCCTACTCCACGGTCACCATGTTGGTTGATCTGTTCGGCGGCGGAGATGCGGGCTGGACAAAGGTCAAACAATTGATCGCCAACGCCAAGGTACTTAACCGGTCCTCCCTGGTGTTTCAGGGCGTCGGCAACGGCGAGTATCCGCTCGGCATCTCGCTCGAATACGCAGGCTACATTTGGGCCGCCGGCGGCGCCCCAGTGAAAACCATCTATCCAGCCGACGGCACCATCGTGCAGATGGAAGGCGTGGCGGTAATCAAGGGCGGCCCAAACAGCGATGGAGCCAAGGCCTTCGTCGACTTCATCAATCGCAAGGACGTGCGCGAAATGATTATCAAGGAGACCTTCCGCCGTCCCGCGCGCCAGGATCTGGATTTGGCCATGCTACCGGGCGGGATGCCGGCCCTTTCCAGCCTAAAGGTGCTCCCCTATAGAGAGAACGAGTGGACGGCCGCACGCGGCCCAACACTGGAGAAGATCAAGGATATGATCCAGGAAACCCGCTGACGCACGAGGCGGCGGTTGACCGACATTAGGATCGCCAACGTCTCCCGATCGTTTGGATCGGTTGTGGCCGTCAACAACATTACCCTGGACATCAAGTCGGGAGAGTTCTTCACGCTGCTCGGCCCATCCGGCTGCGGCAAGACCACGCTGCTGCGCATGATCGCGGGGTTCGCTGACCTCGACGGCGGTCAGATCAGCATCGGCGGCAGGCGCATTGATAGGCTGCCGCCGCATCGACGCAATATCGGCATGGTCTTTCAGAACTATGCCATCTTTCCCAATCTTACAGTGGCCGGCAACGTCGCTTATGGGCTCAAGGCTCGCAAAGTTGCGAGCGAGGAGATCGCAACGCGAGTGAGCGAAGCGCTGGCTCTGGTGCGACTACAGGGCTATGGCGAGCGTTGGCCACATCAACTCTCGGGTGGTCAGTTGCAACGCGTTGCCATCGCCCGCGCCCTGGTGATCCGGCCGGAAGTTCTGCTACTCGACGAGCCCTTGTCGAACCTGGACGCCAAGCTCCGGGTCGACATGCGCGGTGAGATCCGCGAATTGCAGCAGCGTCTCAATATAACGACCGTCTACGTCACGCATGATCAGGAAGAAGCCCTGGCGGTTTCTCAGCGCATTGCGGTGATGCAGGCGGGCCAGATTGAGCAGCTTGGTGGGCCGCGCGAAATCTATCGCCGACCCGTCAGTCTGTTTGCCGCCAGCTTCATGGGCATGACCAATGTCTTGCCGGGAGTTGTGGCGGGGCGTGAAGGAAGTCAAGTGCGCGTGCGCGTCGGCGCGGTTGACCTGGTCATTGCCGACGCTGCCGCGCGCCAGGGCGAGGCCGTGACCCTCTGCCTGCGCCCCGAGGCCTTGCGCATCATCGCTCCGGGCGAGGCACCTTCTACGGGGGAGGCGCGGCTAGAGGGAACGGTCACAAACGCGGAATTCATCGGTGCGCTAATTCGTCTCGACGTCGAGCTCCGTGGCGGAACACCTCTCAAGGTCGCGGTGCTAGATGATCCCGATAGCCGCGCCACTCCCGGCAGCACCATTGTGCTGGCCTATGATCCTGCGCGCCTGACAGTCTTCCGGTCGGGTGCAGCATGAGATCGCTCACCGTCGCGCCGCTGGCGCGCTTGCCGCTCGCCATTGCAATAATCGCCTTCCTGTTTCTCGGCGTCTTCCTCGTCTATCCTCTCTGGGGCGTGCTCAGCGCCAGCGTCCTTTCATCGGATGGCACGACCTTCACGCTGGAGCACTACGGCAAGGTGTTGGCTAAAAGCTACTATCGAGCCAGCCTCATTAACACGCTGGCCATAGGTCTCTTGGCAACATTTGTCACCACACTGATCGCTGTACCCCTTGCCTTGACCATCGCGCGTCTGGATTTTCCCGGCAAGCTGCTCCTGATCGGGTTGGCCGCCCTGCCCCTCGTGCTGCCATCGTTCGTCGGCGCCTATGCCCTGCTCCTGCTGCTTGGACGTTCCGGCATTGTTACGCAGGCGCTCAACGCCTGGGGTGTGCCGTTCGGTTCAATTTATGGCACGCCGGGTATTGTCACCGTCTACGCACTCACTCTTTATCCCTATGTGCTGCTACCGACCTTGGCCGGCTTCAAGGCAATCGACGCTTCCGTCGAGGAGGCGGCGCAAAGTCTTGGGTCCTCCCGGCTGCGAACAATCTGGACCGTTACGTTGCCGATTATTGTGCCGTCCATTCTCTCGGGCGCACTCCTCGTCTTCATCGAGACGATCGAGAACTTCGGTGTGCCTGTCGTGCTGGCGGAGGACAAGCCGATTCTTGCGGTGGAAGCCTACAAGCTCTTCATCGGCGAGACGGCAACCAATCCGTCTGCCGCGAGCGTGCTGGGCACTCTATTGATTTGTCTAACGGCAACGGTGCTCATCATCCAGCGCCGCTACCTGGCCAACCGTCGCTTTGCGACCCGGGCCGGCGTGCCGAGCCCATCGAACAAGGTGCGAGGGAGCTGGCGCATCATTGGTGTCGTCTATTGCTGGGCCGTGGTGTTGCTAGCGCTGATACCGTTCTTCGCCATCGTCGTTCTTTCGTTCATGGAGTTCCGTGGACCAGTGCTGCATTCCGCCCTCAGCCTGAAAAATTATGGCGAGCTGTTTGCCACGGCGGGAGGACCGCTTCGCAACACGCTGCTGTTTGCAACCCTTGCCGCCTTAGCCACGGTCCTCATCGGTACCCCCATAGGCTGGGTGCTGACGCGTACGCGCTCGGTTTGGGTCAGTGTGCTCGATGTCACGGCCACGCTGCCGTTCGCGATCGCCGGGACAGTGCTCGCAATCGGGCTCGTCATTGCCTTCAACTCAGGCGCGATCGTGCTGACTGGTGGTTGGCTGATCTTGGTCCTGGCCTACACCGTGCGCAAGCTGCCGTTCACCGTGCGCACTTCGAGCGGGATCTTGCATCAGATTGATCCGTCACTCGAGGAGGCATCGATTAGTCTCGGCGTATCGCCCCTATTCACCTTCCTGCGATTAGTTGTGCCATTGATGCTCGGCGGCATCATTTCAGGCATGGTGCTGACCTGGGTTACGGTCGCTTCCGAGCTATCGTCGACCGTTGTCCTCTACTCCGGTCCATGGCGCACACTTACGATTGTGATGTTTCAAGCTCTTGAGGGGACCGGGGCAGGCACTGCCGTCGCGGCGGCATCTATCCTCATCGCAGTCTCGTTGATCCCCGTCATGTTAGCATATCGCTTGCTGCGTCGCTATGAGCTGTCGATGCTCTAGCCGATGGCCTAAGCGCCGCGGCGCGCGTGTTGCCCTAATTGCAAGAGGCAGCTCGGCGGTGCTTCGCTTGATGGCGCGCGCAGCGCGGCTTCTAGCCAGGGGGAGCAGACATGAAGTTCGGCGTGTTCGACCACATGGACGACAGCGGCGTGCCGCTCGGCCAGCAGTTCGAGAACCGCATGAAGCTCGCCGAGACTTACGACCGTTTCGGGTTTCATGCCTATCATCTTGCCGAGCATCACGGTACTCCACTGGGGCTGGCGCCCTCGCCCGGTCTGTTCATGGCGGCGTTGGCGCAGCGAACGAAACGGCTGCGCTTCGGACCACTGGTCTATCTTCTGCCGCTCTACCATCCGCTGCGTCTGATCGAGGAAATCTGTATGCTCGATCATATGAGCGGCGGCCGTCTCGAGTTGGGCGTGGGACGCGGCGTCTCGCCGATCGAGGTCGGCTTTTTCGGGGTGAACCCTGCCGACGGATCACGGCAGTTTCCTGAAGCCCTTCGCGTTCTTAAGCAGGGGTTGATCTCGGACGTGCTGAACTTCGAGGGTGAGTTCTATCGCTTCAAAGACGTGCCCATGGTCCTCAGCCCGCTGCAGAAACCGCACCCACCCCTGTGGTATGGGGTGGCAACACCCGAGGCGAGCGTTTGGGCGGCGCGCGAGCGGGCAAACATCGCCAGCCGGGTGCCGGCGTCGGCGACGCGAAGCATCGCCGACCGCTTCCGAGCAGAGTGGAACGCTTTGGGACACCCGCACGACCCACCGCCCCTGATTGGGCTCAACCGGCACATTGTGCTGGCCGGCAAGGACGATGATGCGCGCCGTGTGATCGAACGAGCCTACCGACGCTGGCGGCGGCACATGGAAATTCTGTGGGTGCAACACGGGCACCAGTTCCCACTCGCGCTACCTCATGAAGTTGGGCCGCTGCTCGCCGCAGGCGGCGCCTTCGCCGGCACGGCGGCGGGCGCGCGCCGCTACATTGCCGAGCAGATCGAAACCTCGGATGCGAACTACTTCATCTGCGGCATCAGCTTCGGCGATATCACCCTTGCGGAAGGGATGCGCACGGCACAACTACTGGGGCGCGAAGTGATGCCGGAGTTTGCGGGCTAGGCAGCAAAGGGCCATGTAGGCGCTGTTCTACATCCGGGCAGTGGGGGTTATCGCGCGCCGGAAGTTGTCATACATTCCAAACAGCGGCATCTCGATCTTTTCCGCTGGCAGCCTCTTGCTGACGCGGTTGAGCGCGTCGTTCAGGACAAGCTGGGCGAGATTCTCGCGCATCTTTATCGCGTTGGGATCGGTCGACGCCCTCAAGCCCTTCTTCAGCCCGAACGCAAGGTCCCATACCTCCCGCAGCTTTGTCTCCGGGTATGTCTCTTTGAGGTCGCGAAAAAGGTTTACCACGGATTGATTCAACAAGGCCTGATCGTTAATTCCACTTTCATAGTGCAGGAACTCGGTCGCAAAGATAGCGAATGCGCTGCTCAGTCCGACACCTACAAAATCGTGCTTCTGGTGGTCCTTCCAATTTCCAGGTGTCCTAGAGAGCAGCTTGTGATGCCAGTCGCTGGCTACCACGAATGCGCCGAAGGAGGCCTGCTCCGTAGCGGTCCTGACATTGGCAGACATGCTTTTTGGGCGTCCAGGCGCAGCAACGGCTTCATGGTAAGACCGGCCTTCCGCTCGCGCGTCTTGCCCAATCTGGAGCAAAGCTTTTCGTAGGTCGTCTTTCACGCGCCCTCCCTGGTCCGTCACAGAAGCGCGCCAATCTTACGCACGCAAAGACCACTACGCCATTGGCCAAAATGGCTCGAAATGCGACCGGCGAACTGATTGCATTTCGGCTCCGGGGGCACGGGCTGAACGGCCTACGACTGCACGACGAGGAGAGCGGGCTCGCGTCGGGAGCCGCGCGCGTCGGCGTCCTCTGCCGCCAGCACCTGCGGCCATTGCTGGGAGCTCTTCGCAGGGCAATCCTAGTGCACTAGGGTGAGACTGTCCCGCCAACGAGGATCGACCCATGGACAGGCAGGAATTCGAGGCGCGTCTCAAAGACGACGGCTACACGGAGATCGAGGCAAAGTTTTTGCAACCTCGCCCGGCGAATAATGAGCATGGACATCCGTTTGCGGTCCGCGGCCTGGTGTTAACGGGTGCGTTTACGGTCACGCAAGGCAGCATCACAAAGACATATCGCGCGGGCGAAATTTTTTCCGTCGCGGCGGGTCAGGACCATTCAGAGGAAATCGGTCCTGAAGGTGCCGACGTCGTTGTCGGACGCAAGTACTGACAAACGATCCAGCAACGCAGCCGCGGCGTCGTCCCCAGACATAGTCGCCACAAGACACCCATAACGCGCGCCGGGGCCAGTTTCCGACGAAAGTGTGCGTCGGGTTCGTCAGGGCAGGCCCACACTCGCCCAAGGCGGCGGAGCCGAAACCCGCAATCTTGGTAGGTAGCATACAATTCCCTCAACCCGACCCAAGGGCCACGTTCTCTTAGCAGGGCGCGGGCGCTGGAGGGGACTTTGCGGCAATGTCGGGAGACCAGTTGTGCGAATAGGCGGTGCACGCTACGCGGTGGCTTGCGCAGTGGCGAGACTTGCAAAAGCGAAGCCTTCGACATCGCTCTTAAAATGAGCGACGCCAATGCCCAGCAGCACATGCTGTTTGTGATGCAGGGCTACGCGGCCCTGGCCGAGCGCGCCGAGGAGCGGAGAAGCTTGGAGGGGTTGGCAGGCCAAGACGTGCGTCTAGGGGATCGCGACTGCGGCCTTTTTTTTCCCTACTGCGTCGACGCCGTCTATGAGTGCTTACCCCTGGGAATGGCTGACTTCACCAGTGGGTTATGGCAGCTGGAAACATACTTGGAGTCGAGCTCTGCAAAACGCGACTCGCCGGCTTTCACCACCTCCGCCTTCATAAGCGCCGTCTTGTCCTCGGGCTTTTGCACAACAAAAACGTGCGGGGCAGCGCACGTGAAGAGCACGTAGCCGCGCGTGTCTCGCTTCGCCGTGAGGCGGGACGCATCACCGTAGCGGTAAATCCGTTCACCCTTGTCATCTTTAATGACGACGTAAGCAATGCCATCTCCCGACGTGTACGCCGACCTGAACTTGGCGAGATCGGGATCGGGCTGACGCGTCTCGGCCTTGGTCTCTGGAGTTTGAGGCGCGGGAAGAGGTGAGTTTTGTGCGAGGGCAAATGACCCACCGGCCATGATAAGCACAGCGGTGATCAGGGTGCGGCGAACCATTGGCGAGCTCCTAGGTTGTGCTGAAAAACGCTTGAGCCGGCGGCCACGTTCCGTCCTCAGTCGATTCACCTTGAGCGTCGCGGCAAGTCACGCCCCAAGGCACCAAGCAGGGGCGACGATTTGGTCAACATCCAAGCGGGCTCGACAATGCTGCGTGACCTGGAGAACCAGCAGCGAGCCTGCCCAGAAGCCAAACCGCGAAGAGTTGCCGACGCTTTGCCCCGCCCTACTCGACAAACGCCAGCTTTATCCCAACAATGGGTCGCGCCGCCTTTGCTGGTCCACACTTGGGCGCCGCGCCCATGCCGATGCTGGGCTCAGGGGGAGAAATGGCTGGCGCCGAGGCGCAAGTGCGACGAGCTGGCCGCCTGTCACTTCATGAAAATTGCCACCTTCAACATCAACAACGTCAAGCGTCGCCTGCCCAACCTGCTGCAATGGCTTAAGGATGCTAAGCCCGACGTGGTATGCCTGCAGGAGCTTAAATGTAGCGATCGGGAATTTCCGTCCGAAGCAATCGGACTGGCTGGTTACCACGCGATTTGGCGAGGTCAGAGGACTTGGAACGGCGTGGCCATCCTCTCGCGCGGGCATCAGCCCATTGTGACACGCGTGGCGCTGCCCGGTGATCCGGACGATACCCAAGCCCGCTACATAGAAGCTGCAATTGCCGGCATCTTGGTGGGTTGCGTCTACTTACCAAACGGCAACCCGCAGCCGGGTCCCAAATTCGACTACAAGCTTGCGTGGTTCAAGCGCTTGCAAGCCCATGCGCGCAGGTTGTTGCGAGACGGTATCCCGGTCGTGCTGGCCGGCGACTTCAACGTCGCCCCGACCGAGATTGACATTTATCCGACCTCTTCGTGGGACGATGACGCATTGGTGCAGCCCGAGAGCCGCGCTGCCTACGCGCGCCTGATCCGCCAAGGCTGGACGGATGCGATCCGGGACCTCCACGGTCAACAGCGCGTCTACACGTTCTGGCACTATTTGCGCAATCGCTGGGAGCGTAATGCGGGACTTAGGCTTGACCACCTTCTTCTCAGCCCGGACCTGGCGTCCCGTTTGCAGGATGCGCGAGTCGATCGTTTGGTCCGAGGTCAAGATGGTGCAAGCGACCACGCCCCTGTTTGGGTTAGGCTTCGATCCTTAAAGGCGAAGCGGTGATTGCGCGCCCTCGCCAAGAGTAAGTCGGCGTGAGCCGGTTGGCAGCCGTGGCACCGGGAAAGCTCGTGAAACAGTCATTCCCCCTCCTTGGGCATCTGGCATAGAGTTTCTCCGGGCGGTCAGAGAGCAGAGGACGGACGGCCAGATAGGGCCGAACACAACGCATGTTTGAAATCGCCGTGGTGTTGGTTCTGATCGCCCTAAACGGCTTGTTTGCCCTTTCCGAGCTGGCGGTGGTCTCCTCACGACGGTCCCGCCTCAAATCCCTGGCGCAGGAGGGGCGACGCGGGGCCAATAGAGCGCTCGCACTGGCTGCTGATCCGGGTCGCTTCTTGTCCACCGTACAAATCGGCATTACGGCCGTCGGGTTGATTGCCGGGGCCTATTCCGGCGCGACCCTAACGGCCGATCTCAAAGCATTCCTCGTGGCACATGGGATGACCGGCACGGTCGCGGACTGGCTCGCCTATGTCATCGTGTTTTCGGTCGTCACCTACTTGTCGCTCATTGTGGGTGAGCTACTGCCAAAACACCTGGCTCTTCGTAATGCGGAGAAGATCGCATGCGCGGTGGCGCCGCTGATGACAACACTTTCGCGTGTAGCCGCCCCGGCGGTCAATCTCCTCGATGTTTCGACCAAGGGCGCGTTCCGGTTGCTGTTTCGCCAGAAGACACCGCCGCAAAGCACGGTTACCGAGGATGAGATCAAGGCCCTCTTGGCCGAGGCCGAGTCGGTAGGCGTTCTCGAAAGCGGCGAGCGCCGAATGATTACGGGTGTGCTGCGGCTCGGTGATCGCCCCGTGCGCGGCATCATGACACCCAGGACCGACGTTTATTGGATCGATTTGACGCTGCCGCCTGCGCAAATCATCGAGCGCATCATTGCGAGCCCACACTCTCGCGTGCCAGCGGCAGAAGGGTCGCCCGATTTTCTGATTGGAGTGATGAAAACTCGTGATCCGCTTGCCGCCCTTGCAAACGGCAAGCCGCTCGACATCAGAGGACATGTGCGCACGGCGCCCGTGATCCTGGACACCACCGACGCGCTGGATGCTCTCGAGATCTTGCGCGAGGCCGAAACGCCGATGGCTCTGATCCACGACGAGTATGGCCACTTCGAGGGTATCGTCACCCCCGCGGATATTCTTGAAACGATTGCCGGCGTCTTCCGCTCGGACAGGGAGGATGCGGAACCGCAAGCCATTCCTCGTGACGATGGATCCTGGTTGCTCGCCGGGTCATTGCCTGCTGACGAAATGGCCGATCAGTTGGGCATCGGGTTGCCAGTCAAGCGCGAGTATCACACGGTGGCGGGCTTTGTGCTTGCGCACTTACGCCACCTACCCGCAACCGGTGAAGCGATTGAGGTTTCGGGTTGGCGGTTTGAGGTGGTTGATCTCGACGGCCGCCGTATCGACAAGGTGCTGGC
>Ga0126377_10002100_pt1 | contig 13560 bp, 11 predicted proteins | sample PanSoiMetPlot_22_FD_92647 | JGI IMG/M metagenome (GOLD analysis project Ga0126377, IMG submission 92647) | Tropical forest soil microbial communities from Panama - MetaG Plot_22 | ecosystem: Environmental > Terrestrial > Soil > Tropical forest > Bulk soil | place: Panama | collected 2016-02-17
ACCACTTCCCACGAGATGTCTGGGCCGAGTCCGGTCTGCCCCGGGATGATCTCCTGAATGAGGATGTGCTGCCCGATCGGAGTCTCTTTGGGGAAATAGCGCTTTGCGAGTCGCTCGTTCATGACGAGCACTTTCGGGGAGGTCTTGGTGTCGCGATCCGAGAGCGCGCGACCCTTGACGATCGTGATCCCGAGCGTGGAGAAGTACGAGGGGCTCACGACCTTGAAGAAGCCGCCGTCACGCTTCGCTCGATCGACGATCGGGCGGTTGGTCGGTTGCATCGGCATGCCGTAGCAGCTTCCCTGCATGGGTGGTGCGCAGCTGTACGCCGTCTGGCGCACGCCTGGCACTGCCTCCACGGCGGTGCGGACCTCGCTCAAATAACGATTCAGTTGATCGGGATCGGGATATCGCTCCGTCGGAATCAGCAGCTGCATCGTCAGCAGGTTGGTCGAATCGAAGCCGGCGTCGACGTTCATCAGTCCGAAAAAGCTGCGCATCATCAGCCCTGACACGACCAGCAGCACGAACGCGAGCGCGATTTCGGCCACGATGAGGCCGTCGCGCAGTCGGCGCCGCCCCAGGCCGCCGCTCGAACCGCGCCCTTCCTCTTTCATCGAGGAGGCGAGATCGGGACGAGTGGATTGAAGGGCGGGGGCCATGCCGAAGAGCAGGCCCGTGAGCACCGAGACGGCCGCCGCAAACAGCATCACGCGGCCGTCCAACCTGACGTCGATCTCGCGGGCGAACGAGAACGGCGGAATCATCAGCTGTATCGCGTGGAGCAGGCCGTACCCGATCGCAATCCCTGCCACGCCGCCGCATACCGAGAGCAGCACGTTCTCCGTGAGGAATTGACGGATGAGCACCCATCGACCGGCGCCGAGCGACGCGCGGACGACGACCTCGCGCTCTCGGGAGACCCCGCGTGCGAGTGCCAGGTTCGCGAGGTTGGCGCATCCAATGAGCAGCACCAATCCGGTCGCCGACATCAGAGTCAGAACGATCGTGCGCATTTGGGTGCCGACGAGCGTCTGGCCGTAGTCCTCCACGATGACGCCCCAACCTTTGTTCGATGCGGGGAAATCCTTCTCGATGCGTTTGCCGATCACGTCCATGGCCGCGCGCGCCTGCTGCAGCGTCACGCCGTCCTTGAGGCGCGCGAACGACGTCAGCCAGTGGAAGTCGCGCGTCATGTTCGACGGCTCGAAGGCGAGCGGTCGCCAGATCTGCCCGGCCGCGCGATCAAAAGCACTGCCCTCGGGGAGCACGCCGATGATCGTGTACGGCTGGTTGTCGAGCAGGACCGTGCGGTTGATGATGCCGGGGTCCGAGCCAAACTGGTTGACCCACGTGACGTGACTGATGATGGCGACCTGATGCTTGCCGAGCTGATCCTCGCCTGGCAGGAACGTCCGCCCCATGGCGGCGTGGATCCCGAAAATCTTGAAGTAGTCAGCCGAGACGCGTGCTCCGCGGAGCTGCACCGGTTCGGATCCGCCGGTGAGCGTTACCGCCCCGCCCGCCTGTGCGGACATGAAGTCGAAGACCTTGTTGTCCTTCTGCCAGTCGAGGAAGTTCAGCGCCGAGATCCCGTTGCGCTCGCCGCGTGGAGGTTTCTCCAGGACTCGGACAATCCGGTCACCGTTCTCATAGGGCAGGGGGCGCAACAGGATGCCGTCGACGAAGCTGAAGATCGCGGTGTTGGCCCCGATGCCGATCGCCAGCGTCAGGACCGCGACGGCGGTGAATCCCGGGCTCTTGCGCAAAGCGCGGCCGGCATATCGAAGATCGTTCGAGAACGAGGACACTTCGGACCTCCCGGCTTAGTACGTAGGGGCCGCCTTTAGGAGTACGTAGGGGCCGCCTTCAGGCGGTCCATGCTGGCCCTTTGACGATATGGGAGGCCTCTTGGTTCACAGGCAGGGCAGCAGAACCAGTGATAGCCTACAGTGCCTGTCTCGCCGTAGCCTCCGGCGAAGGCGGAAATGGAGGTGCTGTCCATGCGCCGACTACTGACGCTGCTGCTCGTCACCCTCTGCGCGGTCTTCGTATCGGCGCAAGGTCGGACGACACTCGACATTTACCTGATCGATGTGGAGGGTGGGAACGCGACTCTGTTCGTGACCCCCTCCGGGCAGTCCCTGCTCATCGATACCGGCAACGGCGGCGCTGCGGCGGCACGAGATGGGGACCGCATCCTCGCCGCGACCAAGGATGCCGGCCTGAGTCAGATCGATCACCTGATCACGACCCACTATCACGGCGATCACTTCGGCGGAATGGAGAACGTCGCGGGACGGATTCCGATCAAGGAGTTCATCGACCATGGGCCCAACGTCCAGCCCGCTGCGGCGACCGATGCGTTCCTGAAGGATGTCTATCCCAAGTTGTACGCGAGCTCGAAGCACACCATCGCCAAGCCGAGCGATCGCGTCGAGCTCAAAGGCGTCGATGCGCGCATCGTCGCCGCGGCAGGGCAGTTCATCGCGAGCCCGTTGCCTGGCGCAGGCAGCAAGAATCCGTACTGCGGTGCATACAAGGCAAAGGATCCCGACCCCTCGGAGAACGCGCAGTCAGTGGGCACGCACTTCACGTTCGGTCGGTTCAAGACCGTGCACATGGGCGACCTGACCTGGAACAAGGAATCGGAGCTGATGTGCCCGGCGAACAAGCTCGGAACCGTCGACCTCTTCATCGTCTCGCATCACGGGCAGGCGATTTCCAATTCAGAGGTACTTGTCCATGCGCTGGCGCCGCGCGTCGCCATCATGAACAACGGTACACGCAAGGGCGGACAGCCCGACGCGATGAAGGTGATGTTCTCGTCGCCGGGACTCGAAGACCTCTGGCAGATTCACTTCTCACAGTTGAGTGGGCAGGAATACACCGTCCCAGGACTCTTCATCGCCAACGGCACCGACGAAGCGCTGACCGCGATGCCCGTTGCCGCGATCACGGCACCGGCACCAGGACCGGGTGCGGCACCTCCGCCCGCGCACAACGGCGCAGCACATTGGATCAAAGTCTCTGCGAAGGAAGACGGTTCGTTCACCGTTACCAACGCGAGAAATGGTTTTTCGAAGAGCTACGCGGCGCGCAAATAGCAGTGTAGGCCGGGCAAATAGCAGTGTAGGCCGGGCTTGTTTTTCAGGCCCGGCGTGCGCTAGTTGCCCATGTACTTGTATTCGAGAATCGCTCCCGGATTCGTTAGCCCTTGCTGCCCCTGCGGCAGATTGCGGCTCGGGCCCGACGGATCGGTCGCGAGGTAGAGCGTGCGCCCGTCCGGATTGAGCGCGATGTCGCGGTAGCGATTCGCGGCTTTGAACATCTCGACCGGTGGTTCTTTCACCGACTTGCCATCCGGTGCGAGCGAGAGCCGATACACGGCGCCGCGAATCAGGCTGAGCACGAGCAGCGAATCTTTCCATCCCGGGATCGCCGGCCCCGGGTAGTAGTCGATCCCGGCGGGCGCGATCGTGGCGCTCCCGATGCCATTGACGTTGTAACCGTTGTCGACGGTGAAGAACGTGCGGAGCGGCGGCATGAACCGCGAATCGTTCCACGCGGTTTCTTTCTGTTGCGGCACCGACGATGGGATCTGCCCTGCGCCGGCGGCGCGGCCCAGCGACGCGCACGGCGTCGGGCTCGACTTCGAGAAGTTCGCATAGATGTACGATTTGTCGTCCCGGTATCCCGCGACGTTTGGCCAACCGTAGTTGCGTCCGCCTTCGATCAGATTCACCTCGTCATCAGAGCTCGGCCCATGCTCCGACTCGTAGAGTCGTCCATTCGGTCCAAAGACCAGACCGAGCGGATTGCGATGTCCCCAGGTGAAGACATGGCTGCGAACGCCGTCGATCATCGGGTTGTCAGAGGGAATCGATCCATCGAGCTCGATACGCAGGATCTTTCCCTGATAGTGCGACCAATCCTTGACTTTCACTTCCGCCGCGGTCGGCAGATCCTGTGCGTGGTTGGCGTTGCAGAGATTGGGTCCGAAGTTGCTGCCCTGATCGCCGATCGTCAGATACAGCTTGCGATCCGGTCCGAAGGCGAGACGTCCGCCGACGTGATCGGTATGCGTAGGAAGACCCTGCAGGATATCGGCCGGCTCGACGAGCGTCTTTGTCCCCTGGTCGTATCGATATCGCCGAACCACCAGACGACGAGCGAGCGCAGGTCCAGGGGCATCGTCATAAGTGAACGCGACGTAGACGAAGTCGCTGTTCGTGCCCTTCCCGAAGTCCGCATGGAACGTGAGACCAAGCAGGCCGTCTTGCGTGAAGGTGGTGTTCACCTCTGGGATCGTCACGAGCGTGCTGCGCGATCCATCCGAGGGGTTGATGCGAATGACACGCCGGCCGGTTCGCTCCGTGATCCAGAGCATCTGATCCGGTCCCCACGAGATCTCCCACGGTCCCTCGAGACCTGACGCGAGCACCTTCATGGTGAAGTGCTCCGGTGGGTTCGTCACGATCGTGGAGTCCTGCATGGTCGCGCGAATAGTCAGGAGTGCGACAAAGAGTCCAACGCCACAAGCGAGGTGTCTCATAGCGCGACCATTATCCTCCGCCTTCGCCTGCGGCTTCGGCGAGACTGCCGCCCTAAAAAACAAGGGCGGCCAGGAAGATTCCTATCATCATGAAAGCCATCCCCACCTTCACAGCCGTGCCAATGGCGAACCCGATCCACGCGGCCACGCCAGCGCGTCCCGCTTGCCGCAGATCGTTTGCGACGGTCAGTTCGCCGAGCACCGCGCCTACAAATGGCCCGAAGATCACGCCCGGCAGCCCGAAGAACAGACCGGCGATCGTGCCTAGACCGGCGCCCACCATCGCGCGCTTGCTGGCACCGAGCCGCTTTGCGCCGACCGCCGCGCCCACGAAATCGACTATGTAGCTGGCCGCGGCGATGACAGCGATCACGACGAGCGTCCAGACTCCGACGCGCGTGAAGTGCTCGGCCCATGCGGCCAGCACGAGCCCCGCAAGAATCAGGATGTGTCCAGGCAGCGCCGGAAGGACGATACCTGCCAATCCGATAATTACCAGTGCAGCGCCCGCCGCATAGAGGACGATGGTCATACAATCGATTTCGTGTCAGTCACGTTGATCACGTCGCCCCGGTTTGCCGATCACCTCACGCCTCCCGGTCATCCTGAGCGCGTCGAACGCTTCGAGGTGATGCAGGTCGTCGCATCCGAATTCAAAGCGCGTGGCGGCCGCATCGTTGAGCCGCGCCGCGCCACCGACGACGAGATCACACGCATTCACGACCAGGCGTATCTCGCGCACATCAAAGAGACCGCCGGTCGTGCGCTCGCGCTCGATGCCGATACGTTCACGTCGCCCCGCACGTACGACGTGGCCTGTCTGGGCGCCGGAGCGGCAGTCGGCGCCGTGGACCTCGTGCTGGACGCCCGCCCAGGTGCCCGCGCGCTGGCCCTCGTCCGGCCGCCGGGGCATCACGCCGAGCGCGATCGCGCGATGGGCTTCTGCTTTTTCAACAATATCGCGATCGCCGCCGCGCACGCGCGTGGACGTGGTCTCCAGCGGGTGGCCGTCGTCGACTACGACGTGCATCACGGCAACGGCACGCAGTGGAGCTTCTACAGTGATCCCGCTGTGCTTTTCATCTCCTCGCATCAGTACCCCTATTACCCGGGCACGGGTGCTGCTGGTGACATCGGCCGTGACGCAGGGCAGGGCTTCACGATCAACCTGCCCCTGGCAGCCGGCGCCACCGATGCCGACTACGAGCGCGTGTACATGAAAGTGGCGTTGCCGATTCTCACGCGCTTTCGACCCGAGTTGATTCTCATCTCGGCGGGCTTCGATGCCCACATGGACGATCCGCTGGCTGGTATGCGCGTGACCGCCACGCATTTCGGCCGCCTGACGTCGGCACTCGTCAAAGTCGCCGAGGAGTGCTGTCAGGGCCGGGTCGTCGCAGTAACCGAGGGCGGATACGACCTGGCTGCGCTCGCCGAATCGCTGCGCCAGACCATCCGTGCGCTCGAGGGCGAGAGCTCGTTCGCCGTGCCGACTGGTCCAACCCCTCGCGCCGACGCGACGATTGAAGCGGTCACGCCTCATCTGTCGGATCACTGGAAGTTATAATCAGAACAAGGGCCGCCTGAAGGCGGCCCCTACGACGACGTGGGCCACCTGAGTGGCCCCTACGTACACGCCGTAGGGGCCGGCTTCAGCCGGCCCAACCTTTATGCCCGACTATCACCCGCAGGAGCTCGACAAGAAGTGGCAGAAGCGATGGGCGGCCTCGCGTGCGTTCGAGGTGACCGCCGATCCGTCGCGCCCCAAGTTCTACTGTCTCGAGATGTTCGCGTACCCCTCCGGGCATGCGCACGTCGGCCACCTGCGCAACTACATCATCGGCGACGTCCTCGCTCGCACCAAGCGGATGCGCGGCTACAACGTCCTGCACCCGTTCGGGTGGGACGCCTTCGGCCTGCCTGCTGAGAACGCCGCGATCAAGAACGGCATTCACCCCGAGATATCTACGCGCGACAACATCGCGCACATGAAGGGGCAGCTCCAGCGCCTCGGGATCAGCTACGCGTGGGAGCGCGAGCTCGCGACCTGCGACGCCGAGTACTACAAGTGGAACCAGTGGCTGTTCATCCGCATGTTCGAGAAGGGCCTCGCGTATCGGCGGAAGTCGTCAGTGAACTGGTGCCCGGTCGACAACACCGTGCTCGCCAACGAGCAGGTCGTCGACGGCGGATGCTGGCGCTGTGGCACGCCGGTGGAGACGCGTGACCTCGAACAGTGGTTCTTCCGGATCACCGCCTACGCTGACGAACTGCTCGATGCAACGGCGACGCTGACGGCATGGCCAGAGAAGGTGCTCACGATGCAGCGGAACTGGATCGGGCGGTCGGAAGGCGCCCGTGTGAAGTTTCCGCTCGAGGATGATCCGGGCACGCCGATTGAGGTGTTCACGACGCGCATCGACACGATCTGCGGGTCGACGTTCGTCCTGCTCGGGCCCGAGCACCCGCTGGTGTCGCGCCTGGCCGAGAAGTCGAAGGATCCGGTCTCGTTCAAACGCGAAGCGCAGGCGTTTCGCGTCCAGGACCGGGCCGCGCGCTTGAGCGGCGACATCGAGAAGCAGGGGTTCGATACCGGGTTCCGTGCAATCAATCCGTTCACGAAGGGCCCGGTCCCGATCTGGGTGGCGAACTTCGTGCTCGGCGAGTACGGGACGGGCGCGATCATGGCGGTGCCTGCGCATGATGAACGTGACTTCGAGTTTGCGACGAAGTACCGCCTGCCGATTCGCATCGTCGTCACGCCGGACGGGAAGCCCGCGCCTGCCGGTGTGATCGACGCGCCGATCTCCAATTACGGCACCCTCGTCGACTCGGGTGAGTTCAGCGGACTCTCGTCCACCGAAGCGCTGACGAAGATGACCGCGTTCGCAGACGCGAAGGGTTTCGGCGAGGGCACCATCCAGTTCCGTCTCAAGGACTGGGGGATCTCGCGCCAGCGCTACTGGGGTACGCCGATCCCGATGATCTACTGCGAGAAAGACGGGATCGTCCCGGTGCCTGACGATCAGTTGCCGGTGGAGCTCCCCAGGATCGCGCAGTTCACGGGGCGGGGCGATTCGCCGCTCGCCCAGGTGCCCGAGTTCGTCAACGTGACGTGTCCGAAGTGTGGCGGTCCTGCCCGTCGCGAGACCGACACGATGGACACGTTCGTCGACTCGTCCTGGTATTTCTACCGGTTCGCGGATCCACGCAACGAGCGGCAGCCGTTCGATCCGGCCGCCGTGAAGTATTGGTGCCCGGTCGACTTCTACTGCGGCGGCGTCGAGCATGCGATCCTGCATCTGATCTACTCACGGTTCTTCGCGCGCGTGTTCCGCGATCTCGGGATGGTCGATCACGCCGAGCCGTTCACACAGCTCCTGACCCAGGGCATGGTCCTCAAGGATGGGGCCGTGATGTCCAAGTCGAAGGGCAACGTCGTCGATCCCGACTCGATGCTGGAGAAGTTCGGGGCCGACGCGCTGCGGTTGTACGTGATGTTCGTCGCGCCGCCCGAGAAGGAAGTCGAATGGAGCGACGCCGGACTCGAAGGAAGTTTCAGATTCCTCTCTCGCGTCTGGCGCATGGTCGAGAACTGGATCGAGACGATCGCGGGCGAGGGTGTGGGACACGCCGATGGTCTGGTGGGGCTCACTCCTGCGGAGAGGGCGCTCCGACGGAAGACGCATGACACGATTCGGCGTGTGACTGGCGATATCGAGCAGCGACAGCAGTTGAATACGGCGGTGTCGGCGTTGATGGAGCTCGTCAACGAGCTCTACACCTTCAGCGAGCAGACGGTGACTGGAGGGCCCGCGCGGCGCAACGACGAAGACGTCAACCGCGCTGGCCAGGTCGAGCGTCAGCAAACCGTCCGTGTCGTGCGCGAAGCGCTCGAAGCGCTCGTGCGCATGATGGCGCCGTTCGCGCCGCATACGGCCGAAGAGATGTGGGAGTCGCTGGGCTACAGCGACGGACTGGCCGCGGCGTCGTGGCCGGCATTCGATCCCGAGGTGGCGAAAGCCGACGAGATCGAGGTCCCGGTGCAGGTCAACGGAAAGGTCCGCGCCCACCTCATGGTGCCGCCCGATATTGCGGAGAAGGATCTCGAAGCCCGAGCGCTGGACGATGCCGCCGTGAAGGCGCACATTGCCGGCAAGACGGTCAAGAAAGTTGTCGTCGTGAAGGGCAGACTGGTCTCGATCGTGGTGCAATAGGAAGTGACGTGAAAAAGACGTGGTTAGTGATCGTCGTTGCGCTTTTGAGTTCAGGGTGCGGCTACGCGCTCGCGGGGCGCGGCTCGTTCCTGCCGTCAGACATCAAGGTGGTCGCCATCCCTCCGATTGAGAACAGGAGCACGTTCCAGCAGGTCGAGCAGGTGCTCACCGACAGGATTCGGACGGAATTCATCGGCCGCAACAAGTACAAGGTCGTGAACGACGCGGCTGGTGCCGATGCCGTCCTGTCCGGGGAGATCCTCGGAATCTCGGTCCAGCCGGTGGCGTTCAACGAGCAGCAGGTCGCGTCGCGATATCAGTTCATTCTCACCATGAAGCTGGCGTTCACCGACAGCCGGACCAACATGGTGCTCTGGTCGAACGATGCGATGACCGTTCGTGAGGAGTACGAGCTGACACAGCGTGGCACCAATACGATCGAAGGCACCTCGTTCTTCGACCAGGAACGCAGCACCGTCGATCGGTTGTCGACGGATGTGGCCCGCAGCGTCGTCACGGCGATCCTCGAAGCCTTCTGACCGGATGCCACCACTCAGTCCCTCAGCCCTGCGAAAACAGCTGACTGCCGGCGACACCGCGCCACTCTACATGCTGGTCGGCACCGATCCCGTGGAATGCGCAGCCGTCGCTGCCGAGTTCGCAGACATGGTGGAGGAGGATCTGCGTCCGTTCAACGTCGAACGCCTGCATGGCGGCGAGATGAAGGTCGACGACCTGATCGACGCGGCTCACACGCTGCCGATGATGGCGCCGCGGCGCATCGTCATTGTGGCCGATGCCGAGAAGCTGCTGGTGCCCAAACGAGAGAGCGCGGCAGCGGAGGCGGAGCAGGAGCGACTCGAGTCGTTCATCGAAGCCCCACCGGCGCACGCGACGGTCGTGTTTGTGTGCGGGGCGCTCGACCTGCGGCGACGGGTGGTCAAGCTGCTGATCAAGCTGGCGCAAGTGGTCGACTGCGGCACGATCGGGAGCGCGGCGGATGCGGAGCTGTGGGTGAAGACGCGTGCGGCACGTGAACGCGTCCCGATCGATCCTGCCGCGGTGCGGGCGCTCGTCGCGCGCGTGGGAGTCGATCTGACGCGCCTGCGCGCCGGTCTGGAACGGGTATCGCTCTACGCGATGGGGCAGCCGGCGATCACCGTCAACGACGTGAAACAGGCGGTGGCGCCCGGACCTGAAATGCAGGAGGACTTCGGGATCGCCAACGCGATCAAACGCAACGATGTGCGCGTCGCGCTGAAAGAGCTGTCGCTTGCGCTCGAGAACGGCGCGATGCCGTACTTCGTCCTCGGTCAGCTGCGTACCGCGGCCGAGCGGCTGCCGCCGCCGCGAGTGCCGCATGCGATCGAGTCGGTCTTCCGCACCGACCTGGCGCTCAAGTCGTCAGGGGGCGACCCGAAGAGCCTGCTCGAGCGGCTGGTGGTCGAATTGTGCGTGATTAAGTAGGGCTCAGGCGCTCACCTTCGTGAGACGCGCCGAGAGCCGCGACTTGTAACGGCCCGCCGTGTTGCGGTGAATGATCCCTTTGCTGGCCATCTTGTCGACGATCGAGACCGTCTTGTCGAGCGCCGTCTTCGCGCCGCTGAGATCCTTGGCGTCGAGCGACGCGCGGATCGCCTTGAGCGCGGTGCGCAGCCGCGAGCGCATCTGCCGATTGTGTTCCCGGTGTCTGATGTTCTGGCGGTTCGCCTTCAGGGCGGACTTGGTACGCTTGGCCACGGTCGAAACGTCCTCTCTATGGGGTCGGGGGACCCCCCTTGCGCGTGAGAATCCACGCCGACAAAACCCCTATTGTAGCACGTCGACCGCGACCTTCCATTGACCGTTGCGCTCTCGCACCCACAGGCGGATGTAGAAGCCGACCTGGGCGTCGATCTTCTGCGCTCCCTCCGGCTTGGTCACTACGCCGCGGCGCGACGGGATGGCGTACGAGCCCCAGGTGTAGCCCAGATCACCCGATCGCGCCGACTCGGCGTACCGGGCATCAGCATTCGCGTACGCGGGCTGCGTCGCCAGCCACTGGAGCACCGCGTTCTGTCCGACGATCGGCAGCATGTTCTGACGATGGAATCGAACGCCGTCGGCGAGGCGCGACCGATATGCGCGCGCCTGTCCGGATCGCAGCGCGGTGTTGAGCAGTCCATCGGCGGTGCCGAGCGGCGGAGTCGTTTCGTCGTAGTCGCCGGTAAAGCGGTTGGCATGCGGGGCGCGTGTGAAGCCGATCGGGTATGAAACCGGACCTGGTGTCTGGATGCCGGCGTCGATCACCACCTTGAACGAACCGTCCCTCTCGCGCTTCCAGATCGAGAAATAGTTCGAGTGACGCGGCTGGCCCTTGTTGCGCGAGGGCAGGATGTTCTTGACCGGACCGGTGAGGTAGCCGAGTTCGCCGCTGGCGGCACTGTCGCCGTAGCGAGGCTCCCAGATCAGTTGAAGATCCTTCGGGGGATCGGGAGCCTTCGACACCTGCTCGCGTGCGTTGCCCGGACGGCCGGCGTCGAACCCGATCGCGCTGGGCGAGAAATATTCGAGGAACGCCTGCTTCCATCCGACGACGAGCGCCCGTGCGGTAAAGGCGCGCTCGGCGTCGATCATCTGGGTCAGCGCTTCGGGAAGCGGCTCGCGCACCTGGGCTGCCGAGCGTTCCATGAGCAGCCCCAAGATACACGCGACTATGAGAGCCCGTCGTTGAAGCACGGCGGAACTATATGCCAATCATCGGATAGATTACGGCAGGCGAAGAACTACTGGCCAGCGGATTGGTGTACAACTCACGGGGGCGCCGTGATGCGCCGACGAAGGGGGGCTATTGGGGGTCTGGCAACGATGGGTACGGCAGCCACAACGAGTGTGGCTGCGCAGGGCGCTGTTTCAAGTTCACCTCTGGACCGGGCTCGCCCTTGGCCTTTATGTCGTCATGCTCAGCATCACTGGCAGCGCGCTCGTGTACCGCAACGAGATGGACCGTTTCTTTGCGACGCCGCGGCCGAAGTTCGATCAGAATGCAAAGCGCCTGTCGGGCGACGAGATCCGCGCGATCGCCGAAAAGCTCTACCCTGGTTACACGATCACCCGCGTGGGCGAGCGAGTGACCCGGCGTAATCCGACGATCGAAGTCTGGGCCGAGAAGGGCGCTGACAAGAAGGAGCGGCTCTTCAACCCGTACACCGGCGCCGATCTTGGCGATTCGGTGACGCAGGGTGAGTATTTCGTGCTCTGGCTCGCGCGGCTGCACGACGAGCTGCTGTTCGATCGTCCCGGCCGTTACTGGAACGGCGCCCTCAGCGGTGTCTTCACGATCACGGCGCTCACCGGCCTCATCGTGTGGTGGCCGGGCTCGAGCCGATGGAAGCGAAGCCTCGGGATCAAATGGAGCAGCGGGTGGCGCCGTTTCAACTGGGATCTGCACAGCGCGATCGGCTTCTGGCTCTTTCTCTTCATGTTGATGTGGGGGATTTCCGGGTTCTACCTCGGGGTGCCGGAACCGTTCTCCAACATCGTCGATGCGATCTCCGACCCGGATGCGATCCTCGGCGATCGTCCTGGCGACGTCGTGTTGAACTGGCTGACGCGGCTGCATTTCGGACGCTGGCGCGACATGCCGTGGTTGAAGGCCGTGTGGGCGTTCGTCGGTCTGATACCGATGCTGATGCTCGTCACCGGCGTGATCATGTGGTGGAACCGCGTCCTGAGGAAACGGCCCAACGTCAACACCGACGAGGCGGTCGTCTGATGCGAGCATGGGTGGTTCCTGCTGGAGCAACGGCAATCACCGATCTGCGTCAGGTCGATCTGCCGCATGTGGCCCCAGGGCCCGGTCAGGTGTCAGTCCGGATACGGGCGACGTCGCTCAACTATCGCGATCAACTCGTGGCCACGGGAACGTATTTCGGCGCGCCACTGACACGCAACCTGGTGCCGCTGTCTGACGGCGCGGGTGAAGTGGTTGAAGTCGGCGACGGCGTGTCACGTGTCGGTGTCGGCGATCGCGTCGCGGGCGTGTTCTTTCAACGGCCGCTCGACGGAACGGCTGCGCCGGCTGCGCTCGGGTCGCCGCTCGACGGGATGCTCGCCGAGTGCGTCACGTTGTACGAGGACGGCCTCGTTGCGATACCGCAAACCCTCTCGTACGAAGAAGCCGCGTGCTTTCCGTGCGCAGGGGTGACGGCGTGGCACGCACTCTTTCACGCAGGGCGGCCGCTGAGGGCGGGCGATACGGTCCTGGTGCTGGGCACCGGCGGCGTATCGATCTTTGCGCTGCTCTTCGCACGTGCGGCAGGCGCGCGTGTCATCGCGACTTCGTCCAGCGATGAGAAGCTCGATCGCGTGACCCGAATGGGCGCGTCAGAGGCGATCAACTACCAGCGCACGCCCGAATGGGACAAGGAGGTCGCGCGGATGACGGGCGGCCGTGGCGTCGACTGCGTGATCGAAGTGGGCGGTGGTGGAACGTTTGCGCGCTCCGTGCAGGCGATCGGGCGTGGGGGCAAGGTCTGCCTCATCGGATTCCTTGCCGGGCGCGAGGGCGACCTGAGTCCGTATCCCTTGATGTACAAAGGCGGCAGCCTGCACGGCATCTATGTCGGCGATCGCGCGATGTTCGAGGAGATGAACCGTGCGGTCGCGGTGAATCGAATCAGGCCGGTGGTGGACCGCATCTTTTCGTTCGACGAGGTGGTGGCCGCGTTTCGCTATCACGCCTCGGGGAAGTTTGTCGGCAAGGTCGTGATTACGTTGTAAAGAAAGCCAGGGATCAGGAAGCAGGAA
>Ga0126377_10002101_pt1 | contig 13558 bp, 12 predicted proteins | sample PanSoiMetPlot_22_FD_92647 | JGI IMG/M metagenome (GOLD analysis project Ga0126377, IMG submission 92647) | Tropical forest soil microbial communities from Panama - MetaG Plot_22 | ecosystem: Environmental > Terrestrial > Soil > Tropical forest > Bulk soil | place: Panama | collected 2016-02-17
AGCGAGCGGGCCGCCAGGAGCTCCTCGATGCGGGTGTGGTCGCGCATCATGGTGCGGTCCCCGCGATCGCGCCGCGCAGGCGTCGCATCCCCAACAGCGTGCGCGACTTCACGGTGCCGAGCGGGAGGCCGAGCCGCTCCGCGATCGCGGACTGCGAAAGGCCGCCGAAGTACATCAGCTCGATCACCTCTCGCTGCTCGGCGGGCAGGGCGGCCAGGGCCGCGCGCACCGCCCTGCGCTGCTCGGGCAGGTCGATCGCGTCGGCCACGTCGTCGGCCGGGTCCGGAGAGACCACCGGATCGGACACCATCGCCTCCTCCGCCCGCCGACGCTGGGACTCCTCGCGCCGAACGGCGTCCACGGCGCGGTGATGCACCATGCCCATCAGCCAGGCGCGGACAGAGCCACGCTGCTGGTCATATCCGCTCGGGTTGCGCCACACCGCCAAGAACGCCTCCTGCACGATCTCCTCCGCGAGGAACGGCTGCCGGGCCACCCGGCGCGCCAGCGCCATCGCGCTCGGCGCGTACCGGCCGAACAGGCCCCGGAAGGCGTCCTCGTCGCCCCGTTCGATCCGCTGGACGAGCTCGCGGTCCCGTGTCTCGGACAGGTCCGCCATCACGCGCGCCTCCGAGGGAGTGCGGGCGTCGACGTGCTCGAGCAGCAGGGTCGCGGCCATGGGATCGTGCTGTCCGTTCCTCGGGTGACATTCGCAGCGCACCCCTGCTCGGATCGCCGGGGCGGGGCGGGCGAACGCGTTCTCCTCATGCGTCGGTCGGACCGGCCTGATCGCGCATCCGCCGGCCGGCCTCGGCGATCAGGTCCTGCAGGCCGATCGGCCGTTCGGGGTCGTAGGTGGCAGATCCGAGCGTGATGCGGGGCCCGGCCCCGACCCCGGCCCGGGCGTTCCGCTCGGCCACGGCATCCACGATGCGTTCCAGGACGATCGCCTCGGCCCCGGTGGTCGCGTCGGCAAGCAGGACGCAGAACGCGTCGGTGCCGACCCGCGCCGCGACGTCGGAGGCGCGGACGGTCGACCGGATCAGATCGGCTGCGTCGGCGATCGGGTCGCCCACCGGCTCGCCGGTGGTGTCGACCCCGACGAACACGATGATGACCGGCTGCTTGGAGCGGTCGGCCAACCGCAGGTGATGGCCGGCGAGCAGCTCGAACCCTCGCGCGTTGAGCAGCCCGGTGAGCTCGTCGATCGTCTGGTGTCGTCTGAGCTCTGCCTCCACCTTCTGCAACGACGTCGCGTACCGAAGGGAGCGAGCGACGGTCTCCGCGGCGGCGTCCGGCGGCAGGACGTCGCTCGCGCCGGCGCGGAGTGCGGCGCGCAGGTCGCCCTGCTCCCGTGCTACGGCGATGATCGGCACGTCGGGGGCGCGCTCGCGGAGCGAGGCAACGACGTCGGCGCCGGACGCGTCGGGCAGGTGCAGCGACGCGTAGACCACGTCGATGCCCCCGCCGGACAGGTGAGCGAGCGCACCGAGCACGTCGTCGGCCGTCTCGACGACGCAGCCCTCGATAGGCCCGGGGTCGACCCCGACGGCGAGCACGGACAGCCGGGCCTCGGCGGGTGCGTTCATCGGTTCGCAAGCCTATCCCGGTGCCGTCGGGCGCCGTCGCCGGTCCGCGCTTTTCGTTCGCGGCGTCAGCCGAGCGCGGAGCGGATCGCCTCGATCGCCGAGGGGTTTTCCAGGCTGGACAGGTCGCCCGGCTCGTCCCCGATCACGGTCGCGCGGATCGCCCGGCGCAGGATCTTCGCCGACCGCGTGCGCGGGAGCTCGGGCACCACCAGCACGCGCGATGGCTTGAACGCCTTGCCGAGGTGCTCGGCGATGAGGTCAGAGAGCTGGCGCGGGAGGTCTTCGGGCGGCTCGCCCTTGGCGACCACGATGCACCAGATCGCCTCGCCCTTGACCTCGTCGGGGACCCCGATCACCGCCGACTCGGCCACATCGGGATGCAGGGTAAGGACGCTCTCCACCTCGGCGGGTCCCAGTCGCTTGCCGGCCACGTTCATCGTGTCGTCGCTTCGGCCGTGCAGGAACCAGTAGCCCTGCCCGTCGACGCTCGCCCAGTCGCCGTGGCACCAGACGCCCGGGAACCGCCGCCAGTAGGCGTTCAGATAGCGGTCGGGGTCGCCGCGCAGCCCTCGGGTCATGCTCGGCCAGGGTTTGCGGCACACGAGCTCTCCGACCTCCCCCCTCGGCGCCGGCGTGCCGTCGGCGCGGAACACGGCCATGTCCATCCCGAGCGCCGGTCCGCGGAGCGTGCACGACTCGAGCGGGCTGATCGGATGCGGCGACAGGAAACAGGCCCCTACCTCGGTGCCGCCGGACAGGTTGATGATCGGCAGCCGCCCGCCGCCCACCTCCTCGAAGAACCAGCGGTAGGGCTCGGGGTTCCAGGGCTCGCCGGTCGAAGCCAGGATCCGGAGCGACGACAGGTCGTGGGCGCGGACCGGCTCCTCGCCGGCCGGGATGAGGGCCCGAACGAGCGTCGGGGAGACACCGAGCTGCGTGATGCCGTGGCGCTGGACCAGGTCCCACAGACGGCCGGGGCCGGGGTGGTTCGGCGCCCCGTCATACAGGAAGACCGTTGCGCCGAGCGCCGTGGCGCCGACGATCTCCCACGGCCCCATGATCCAGCCGAGGTCGGCGACCCAGTACAGGACGTCGCCCCGCCGAACGTCGGTCTGGTACGCGACCTCCTCGGCGATCTTCACGAGGAACCCTCCGTGTACGTGCACGGCTCCCTTGGGCACGCCGGTGGTGCCGCTCGTGTACGCGATGAACAGCGGGTGCTCGGGATCCAGGCGCTCGGTCTCGAAGCGGCCCGCGTGCCCGGACAAGAGATCCTCCCACCGGACGTCGCGTTCGCGATCCCATGGCATCTCCGCCCGCGCCGAACGCTCGACCACCACGACGCGCCGAACCGATCGTGCGAGCGCCACCGCCTCGTCGGCGGTCTCTTTCATCGGCACCGGCCTGCCGCGACGCGGGAACCCGTCGGCGGTGATCAGCACGGTCGCGCCGGCGTCGTCGAGCCGCTTCGCGACGGCGTCCGCGCCGAACCCCGAGAACAGCGGCAGCCAGACGGCCCCGAGCTTCGAACACGCCATGACCGCGACGACGGCCTCGGGGGTCGGCGGCAGGAAGATCCCGACCGCGTCGCGTGACCGAACGCCCATCGCGCGCAGGCCGTTGGCGAGCGCGTCCGAGCGCTCGCGGAGCTCGCGGTAGGTCAGGCGAACGGACGACCCCTCTTCGCCCTCCCACGCCACCGCGGTCGCGCCGGGCGTGCGTTCGGCCCAGCGGTCCACACACGCGTGGGCGAGGTTCACCGACCCGCCGCCGAACCACGTTGCCCACTCGCTCCCGCGGGACGTGTCCAGGACGCTCGCGTACGGCTCGAAGAACGGCAGGTCGAGGTCGCGCACCACCCCGTCCCAGAACCACTCGAGGTCGTCGGTCGAGCGTCGGATCAACTCCTCCTCGGTCGCGATGCCGTTCGCGCGCATGAACCGGGTGACGTTCGCGCGCTCGATCACCTCGGGGGAGGGACTCCACACGATCGTCATCCGCTGCCTCACTTCCGATTCCGGGCTTGTGGGTAGGCTGATGCCCCGGGGCCGGCGACGGCTCCCGAACCCAGCCTATGGCCCAGGACACCACCACGCAGACCGACGAGCCCGGTGCGCCCCAACCGGCGCCTTCGCCGTCGCCGTCCCATCCACACCCGCACCTGCGCCGCGTCTTCCTCGGCGCGACGGCCACCGCGTCGGCCTTCGTCATGGTGGTGGCGGCCGTCGCGTTCGGGACGTACTTCTGGGCCCGCGGCCAGATCCACACGATCCCGCCCGTCAGCGAGCCGGGTCAGCAGGGTCAGACGACCGAGGACATCGCCGGCAAGTGCGCCGAGAAGGCGTGCAACTACCTGCTGCTCGGAAGCGACTCGCGCCAGGGGCTGTCGCCCGCGGAGATCGCCGCGTTCGGGAGCAACGCGCACATCGGTGGCGAGAACCGCTCGGACACGATCATGTTGGTGCACACGCGCCCGGACAGGAAGGAGGCCACCTTCCTTTCGTTCCCGCGCGACCTGTGGGTCGACATCCCCGGGATGGGGATGGGCAAGATCAACTCGGCGTTCGAGGGCGGGATCGACGGCGGCGGCGCGCAACGCGTCGCGCGCACCGTCAAGAGCATCAGCGGGATGCAGATCCATCACGTGCTGTACGTGAACCTGCTGGGGTTCCAGAAGGTGGTGGACGCGCTGGGCGGCGTGGACATGTGCGTGCCGTACCCGATGTATGACCCGCTGACGCTGCTCGATATCAAGGCCGGCTGCCAGCACTTCGACGGCAAGACGGCGCTCGCGTACGTCCGCACGCGGCATCAGCCGTGCGACACGGTCCCGGACTTCGCGCGCATCAGCCGCCAGCAGCAGTTCCTGCGCGCGGTGATCGCCAAGCTCCTGCAGCCGGGCGAGCTGCTGAAGCTGCAGGACATCGTGCCCGAGCTGCTGGGCAACCTCGTAGTGGACAAGGGCCTGAACCCGGCCGAGCTCGTGTACCTGGCCGGCCTGCTGCACGGCGTCGGGACCGAGAACGCCGACTTCCGCGCGCTCCCCACCGTGCCCGAGGGGATCTACGACTCGAGCGGCCAGTACCTGTCCGTGGTTCGCATGGTGCAGCCGCAGGCCGACGAGCTGATGCGCCGGCTCCGCGATGGCAAGCCACTCGGCACGCTCGGGACTCAGCTCGCCGGGACCGCGCCCTCGCCCGCCAACATCGTGGTCTCGGTGGTCGAACGCGACGACGGCGCGCCGATCGCGAACGACGTGTTCCACATCCTGACCGAGGGCGGGTTCAACCAGTCGCCGGGGATCGTCGACGAGACCGTCGTCACGCCGCCATCGAAGGGCTCGATGATCCTGTACCGGTCGGGCTCCGAGGACATGGCCAAGGTCGTCGGCTCGTACTTCGGGAACCTCGACCTGGTGCCGGCCCCGGCCGGGACCCTGCCGAAGGGCCAGGACGTTGCGGTCGTGGTGACCGATCGGTACCAGGTTCCGCCGCCCAACCCGAGCGGCCCGGTCAACTGCCCGACGTAGCGGGCTAGGGCCGGGGGCTCGGCTCCGCTCGAGCCTCGAGCACCGCGGCCAGCTCCGCGAACGCCACCTCGGGCACGTAGCGGGCGCGGATCAGCGCGCGGCCGGCGTCCCGAAGGCTCCTCCACAGCTGGTCATCGGTCAGGAGCCGGGCGGCGGGGCCCGCCACCGTCTCGGGGCGGTCGGCGACCAGCAGGTGCTCGCCGGCCACGACGTCGAGGCCCTCGGCCCCCTCCGCCGTGGTCACCACCGGGAGGCCGCGCGCGAGCGCGTTCAGTACCTTCACTCGGCTCCCCGATCCCCCGACCGCGACGTCGACGAAGCAGCGCGCCCGCCGATAGAGGCGCTCGTCGTCCTCTACCGGCCCCGCGTACTCGACGCCGCGGGCATGGTGCGCGAGCCGGATCAGGGCATCGGATGCGCCGGAGCCTGCGACCACGAGGCGAGCCTTCGGGACGCGCTCGAGCAGCGGGGGCATGCCGTCGGTGATGAAGCGCGACAGGCCCTCGGCGTTCGGCGGCCAGGACAGCGTGGCGAAGAACAACACGATGGGATCCGACGGGGTGTCGAGCGTCGGGCGTTCGGCGAGAGCCGGGTCCGGCACGTTGGGCAGGATGCGAACGTCATCGGGCACCTCGCCGAGCTCCAGCAGAGCCCGCCGATCCGGTTGGGAGACGACGAACACGGTGTCGAACCGCCCTAGGATGGACCGCTCGTAGCGCCGAACCCTGCCGGCCTCGAACCGCACCATCGCGCGGCGCATCCGGCGCGTCTCGAGCGCGGTGTGCCGCTGCCACATCACGTACTCGGCGTTGTGTTCGTGGAGGAGGCGCGTGCCGGCGAAGGTCTCGGGAAGATCCTGCGCCATCAGCCACCCGTCAACGAACGCGACGTCGTGCTGATCGTCGGCGATGAGCGTCTCGACCCGCGATCGCAGCTCGCGGCTGCGGTTGCGCTGGATGCTGAGCGGGACGCCGGCCGCGTAGCTGCGGGCGAGGTTGAGGCCCGTGCGTCCGCGTTCGATCGGGACGGTGATCGTCTCGCCGTACGGTCGCTGCCACGGCTCGTCGTCCGGGGCTCGGAACGCCGCGACGTCCACCTCGTGCTCGCGTTCCAGGTACGACAGCAGCGCGGACGACTTGATCGTGCCTCCGCTGCGTGGATCGTCGAGCCGGCGCGGGGTCAGGAACAGGATGCGCATCTCACGTCCGATCCGCCAGTGCGAGGACCGGGAACACGAGCGTCGCGCGGGCGATACGAGGCAGGCGTGCCGGCTCGAGCGCCAGGCGCCACAGCCACTCCAGCCCGACCGCGTGCATCCACCGGGGCGCGCGACGGAGCGTCCCGCCCCACATGTCGAACGCCCCCCCCACACCCATCAGCACGCGTACGGACGGGAGGAGCCCGGCGTGGTCGGCGATCCAGCGCTCCTGCTTGGGCGCGCCGAGGCCAACCAGCACGACCGCGGGAGCGAGCGAGCGGATCTGCTCGACGAGCTCGGCCTCGGCGCCGGGATCGACGGCTCGCCCGTCCCGGCCAAACGCGAGCCCCGAGCCCACGACCTCGATCCTCAGCCCGGGCAGCCCCGAGCGCCATCGATGCGCGGCGCGCTGAGCGGCGCCGTCCGTGCCGCCGAGCAGCACCACGGCCTCGCCCCTGGTGGCGGCCAAGCGAAGCAGGTCGGCCCCGATCTCCACGCCCGGCCACCGACGGACCCGTTTGCGCGCGCGGATCGATTCGACCAACGCGACGCCCGTGCCGTCGGGGAGCGCGAGGTCGGCGGTGTTCAGCACGGACGCGTACGCGTGGTCGCTGCGGGCAAGGAGCAGGATCTCTGGGTTCGGCGTGAACACGCGATGCGGATGCTCGTCGTCGAGCATCCGCCCCAGCTCGGACAGCAGCTGGCCCTCGGAATCGAGCAGGTCCAGCTCCACGCCGAAGATGGAGGAGGTCACGGGCGCTCGCCCGCGTCGGCGCCGGCAGGGGCCAGGGTCTCGTACGCGTGCTCGGCGCGCTCGCGCAACCGAACGGGAACCTGGTGTCGGTACCGCTCCCTGATCTCGGCCTTCATGCCGTCGCGCACGGCCGACGGCCTCGGGACGATGCGCTCGAGGTGCTCGCCGCCCCCGCGCCGCGCGCGCCAGTCCTCGTCGATCTCGCGCATGCACCGCGCGACGTTCTCCTCGGTCGGCTCGAACTCGGCGAACGCCGTGCCGAACCGCGCGTTCACACGCCGCGTGATCCGCCCGACCTCGCCGCCCACCACCTCGGTGAACGTGCCCACCACGAAGTCGCCTCGGTAGGGGAGCAGCGCGCCGTGGAAGTCGACGTAGCCGCGCAGGATACCGGTGCAGGTTCGCCCCGGGTGCCGGATCATGCTCGAGACCACCGCGCCCTCGGGGTCGCGAACGAGCACGAGCGCGGGCACGCCGAGGCGGATCGCCGCGATCACGTGGCCCGGCGCGTGGGTGTGGTGCGCGACCTTGAGCCGGGCCGGCTCCTGCGCGAGGTTGAACGCGGCCAGCGCGAACGACGACGCGGATCGCGGGAACGACTCGATGAGCAGATCGGAGTCTTCCGCGACGAGCTCGCCCTCCCCACGCAGGCGCGCGAGCGGCAACGCGAACGCCGGCCGCCGCGCGAGACCCGTCATCACCCGGTAGCGAACCCGCTCCACCGGCGGATGCTACCGCTCGACGCCGGGCCCTCCGCCGTCTGCGAGGTCGCCGGGCGGTTCCGCGCGCGCGAACAGCTCGGCGAGGGCCTGATCGGTCTCGAACACCACGTCGTTCGGGCCTGCCTGTTCGGCGAGCCCGCCCGTGTGGGATACCAGCGCCCGCGTCCCGAGACTCTGCGACCGGGCGAGCGCCCCGGACGACCACGCCCTCCGATAGGGGAACACCATCCGGTCGGCGGCCTCGACCCAGGCGTCGAAATCCTCGTCCGACACGAAGGTCTCGAGCAGCGTGACGCCCGGCGTGACGGCGGCGAGCCCGCGGAGGTCCTCGACCCACCGTTCCGTGGACTCGCTCGGGATGCGGACGGACCCCACCACGTAGAGCCGGCCCGGCGAGCCCGCGACGCCGAACGCGCGGATCGCGCGATCGAACCCCTTGTCCGGCTGCAGGAAGCCCGCACACACGAACAGCGGCCCGTCGACGTCGAGCCCCAGGCGTTCGCGCGCCCGCGCCCTGGAGAGCCGGGCGTGGACCGTCACGCCCTCCGCGTGGTCGATCAGCCGCCAGCGCGTCCGGATCCGGTACGCGCGCTCGAGCGCGACCCGCTCCACGTCGGTGTGGAACGAGAGCCGTGCCCGCGCGAACGCCATGCCGAGCATCCGGTAGTCGGGCCGCCAACGGTTCGGCGGGACGTTGGCCTCGTGCACGACGATCTCGACGTTCGAGCGGCGGAGCGTCAGGTATAGGAGCGACGCCGACGTGAGGACGTGCGTGAGCGGCGAGCGCGGCCGGAAGTACAGGCCCGTCTCGTAATGCACCACGACTCGGTCGAACCGGTCGCCGATCCCGGCCGCATGCCGGAACGCCGAACCGCCGATGAACGACCTCCGCTCGTCCCCGTCGCCGTCCGGCGGTGAGAGCACGACCACGTCGTGGCCCGCGGCCCGCAGCCGATCGACCTGCGCGGTGGCGTACGCCCCGATGCCGCAGTGACGCGGTGGGAACGAGCTGACGATCAGGATCCGCTCGCGCTCAGGCATCGGCGGCCTCGTGCAGCACCGCCGCCGTTCGGCGCGCGGTCTCGTCCCACGCGTAGCCGGACGCGCGCTCGATCCCGGCGGCGCGGAGCCGGCGGCGCAGTTCGTCGTCCGCAAGGAGGGTCGCGATGCGTTCGGCGAGGCCGTCGGGGTCGGCGGGATCGACCAACGTGCCGGCGCCGTCGACGAGCTCGGGCAGGGCCGCGACGTCGGAGGCGATCACCGGCGTGCCGCACGCCATCGCCTCGAGCACGGGGAGCCCGAACCCCTCGTAGAGCGACGGGTAGACCAGCGCGTCGGCTCCGCCCAGGAGCGCCGCCTTGGTCGCGTCCGCAACGTAGCCGGTGAGCACGACCCGTCCGAGGGAGCCGGGCGGGACGCCGTCCAGCGCCTCGCGGACGCGGTCGCGCCCGTCCGGGTCCCAGGGACGCCCGCCCACCAGCACCAGGGTTGGCCGATCGCGGGCGGGCATCCGGCGGACGGCCTCGGCCAGCGCCGGCAGGTTCTTGCGCCGGTCCAGCCCGAGGAAGACCAGGTACGGGCCCTCGATCCCGAACCGTCTGCGGACGGTCCGAACCTCGTCTTCGCTCGGGGGACGGAAGGTGAGCGTGTCGACGCCCAGCGGGATCCTGGCGATCCGGTCGGCCTCGACCCCGTACACCTCGATCACGTCTCGGCGGGTCGCCTCGGACGGCACGATCACCCGCGCCGCGACGCGCAGCGTGCGCTCGAGACCCTGCAGCCACCACGGGACCGTCTGCGGCGCCGTGTCGGGATGGAAACGGAACCCGAGATCGTGCACGGTCACCACGAGGCGCTCGGCGCGCGTCGGCGCCGGGACGAAGTTCGGGCCGAACAGGACGTCGAAACGCACGAACCACTCGATGCGCGGCAGGCCCAGCCGCGCGGTCGTCCGGTTGAACAGCCGTGCTGGGATCGGCGTGCCACGTTCGCGTAGGTTCGGCGCGGGCGCGTCGTGGAAGAAGCGTCGGCCGCGCAGGAACCCGCCGGCGTTCAGGTACCAGGCCACGTAGTCGGTGTCGGGGTCGAGCACCGGCATGCGCCGGATGAGGTGGGCGGTGTAGTAGCCGACGCCGGTCTTCCCGGGCGCCGTCGCGGGCCGGGCGTCGATCGCGACCCGCATCGTCAACCGTGCTCCATGAACGTCTCGCTCCGTGCTTCCATCCTCGTGCATCGTACCGACGGGGCCGCCCCGAACATGTTGCGATGGAGCGACGAAAAGCGGGGGGCAAGGGCGGCGGTGATACGCTCGCCCACCGATGCCGAACGACCCCGACGACCAGGCCGACGATGCCCGATCGGTGCTCGAACGCGAGTTGTACTGGGGCGTCGACCCGAGTTCCGCCGCCGACCAGAGCACACGCCAGATCCGGATCGCGCTTCACGACTTCGCCGCCGCGATGCGCGCGGACGAGCGCAGCCGGATCCCGCGCCGCGAGCCGCTGCTGGGTTCTGCCGCGCCATGGAAGCGCCAGGTCAAGGGCTGGTTCTACGTCATCCTTCGCCCGGTGACCCACCGGTACGACCGGCTCCTGGGCGATCTCGCGACCCTGACCCGGATGCTGGCCGAACGCCTGGCCGACGCCGAGGCGGAGATCGAACGGCTGCGCGGCGCATCGGAGGAGCGCGGGTCGACGGGGCGGACCTGATGCGCATCGCGGTCTGCCATCCACAGACGCCGTTCGTCCGCGGCGGCGCTGAGACGCACGCCGAACAGCTCGTGCGCGCGCTGCGAGACGCCGGCCACGAGGCCGAGCTCGTCCTGGTCGCCGGCAAGTGGTATCCGGGAGCCGAGCTCGTGCACCAGATGGCGGTGTGGCGAAGCATGGAGCTCTCCGAGTCCAACGGCCTGCCGATCGATGCCGTGATCCCGCTGAAGTTCCCGGCCTATCTGATGAACCACGAGCGCAAGATCGTCTGGCTGATCCACCAGCACCGCACCGCGTACGAGCTGTGGGATCACCCCCGATACGCGGACCTCGCTCGGCAGCCCGAGGGCGTGCAGGTGCGCCAGATGATCCACGCGGCCGACCGTGTCGCCCTCGGCGAGGCCAAGCGCGTGTTCGCGAACTCGAAGAACGTGCAGCGCCGCCTGTGGGACTCGCTGCGGATCCCCTCCGAGCCCCTGTACCATCGCTCGCCGCTCACGCAGGCCCTCCTGGAGGAGTCGCCGGGCCCGCACGGGAACTCGATCGTGTTCCCGAGCAGGTTCGAGGGGCTGAAGCGTCAGTCGATCGTGGTCGAGGCCATGCGGCACGTGCGGAGCGACGTTCGGCTCGTCCTGGTGGGGCGTGGGCCGGACGAACATGCGCTCCGGCGGCAGATCCAGGAGCACGACCTCGGCGGGCGCGTGTCGATCGAGGTCGGCGTCCCCGACGCGCGGCTGCGCGAGCTGCTCCTCGGCGCATTGGGTGTGTACTACGGACCGTTCGACGAGGATTACGGGTACGTCACGATCGAGGGGTTCGCGGCGCACCGGCCCGTGGTGACGCTGACCGACAGCGGCGGGCCGCTCGAGTTCGTGAACGACGGGGAGACCGGCCTCGTGACCCAGCCGGAGCCGCGCGCGATCGCCGACGCGTTCGACCGCCTGTACTCGGATCGGCCGCTCGCCGCCCGGATGGGTGAGGCGGGCCATGCGACGGTCGAGCGCGAGATCCCCGAATGGCCGGAGGTGGTCGCACGGTTGCTCGACTGATCGAGCGGCTCACCACGCCGCGCCCGATGGCCGAACCCGTCGTGCCGAGGGTCGCGTTCGTCTCGCCGATGCCGCCGGCTCCCACGGGGATCGCGACGTACGCCGCCTCGGTGCTGGAGGGTCTCGAGACAAGCGGCTACCGGCAGCGCCGGCAGATGGACGTGATCTGGCCGGTCAAACACAAGCACGATCTGGCGATCCCGCGGTATCGGCTCGGTGTGTACCACGTCGGCAACAACGTCGAATTCCACGGCGACATCTACCGGCTGGCGTCGCTGCGCGACGGCGTGGTCGTCCTGCACGATCTCGGGCTGGACGACCTCGTGCGGGGCCTGGTGGATCGCGGCGACCCGCTCGGCTACCGCGCGGCGCGGGAGGCGCTGGTCGGCGCCGATCGCCTCACGCTTCCAGAGGCCAGGGACAACGAGCCACTCGCCTGGCCGTGGTGCGCTCACATCGCACGCATCGCGAAGTCGCTGATCGTTCACTCGGAGTTCTGCAAGCGCTACCTGGAGGATCTCGGGTGCCGGACGCCGGTGTTCGTGGTCCCGCACCCGCCGGTGGAACGCGAGGCCGACCTCCGCCGAGCCGAGCACCGGGCGCCCGCGATCCGCGCCCGGCTCGGGCCGGGGGAAAGGAACGTCCTGGTGGTCGCGGCCGGGGACCTGAACCCGGCCAAACAGCTCGAGTCGCTGGTGGCGGCCGCGGTCCGACTCGACGATCGCGTGCACCTGGCGCTCGTCGGCCGCCGCGTGCCGACGTTCGACCCGGAGGCCCTCGTGCGCGGCTCGGGGCTCGGGTCGCGGGTGACGCTGGCCACCGACGTCTCGGGCGAGGCCTTCCTCGCATGGCTGGCCGCCGCGGATGTGGTGGCGGACCTCCGTTTCCCGCACCGCGGCGAGGTGAGCGGGACGCTGATGCGCGCGATGCAGGTCGGCCGCCCGACGCTGGTGAGCGCGACCGGGACCTACCTCGACCTCCCCGGGGACGCGGTCGTGCGGATCGGGCCGGGCCCGGCCGACGCGCGGGAGCTGGCGGACGTCCTGTCGGGCCTCGCGGACCGGCCGGAGACGCGCGCCCGGATCGGGGAGGCGGCTCGTCGGCACGTGGAGACCACCGCGAGCCTGGAGCAGACGGCCTCGGGCTACGAGGAGGCGATCGAGTTCGCGCTGCGGCTCGTGGCCGACCCGCGGCGCCTGGCCCTCACCCGTTGGGCGCAGGCGCTGAACGACCTCGGGATAAGGCCCGAGGGCCTGGACGAGGACTACGGCCTGTCGTACGTGCGAGCGTTGGCCGAGATCGAGGCGCAGGCCGCCCCATCGCGTTCGGACACGGCGGGCGAATCCACGTCCAGGTCGTCGTTCGGCTAAGGACCCGTTGCTAGACTCGGCCAGCCGGCCGGGCCGAGCAGGCCCGTCGAGCGCGGAGCGCATGGCTGCAACCACCCAAACCGTCGAGCGCACCTCCGAATCGCCGCATCTTCGGGTCGGCGAGCGCCTGCGCGTGCTGATCTCGCACCGCGAGATCCTGGCCAACCTCGTCCGCAAGGAGCTCAAGGTCAAGTACGTCGCCTCGGTGCTCGGCGCGGTGTGGTCGCTGCTGAACCCACTCGTGTACCTCGCGGTCTTCACGTTCGTCACGCGGGTGCTCGGCAACGGGCTTCCCGACTATCCCGTGTACCTGCTCTCGGGACTGTTGGCGTGGAACCTGTTCAACGCCTCGACGATCGGCGGCTCGCGCTCGGTGATCGACAACGCGAACCTGGTCAAGAAGGTCGCGTTCCCGCGCGAGATCCTGCCGCTGTCGGCGATCGGCGTGGCGCTGGTCGACTACGGGCTCCAGATGCTCGTGCTGTTGATCTTCATCGTCGCGACGGTCGGCCTGCACGTGCCCGACCTCGCGCTGCTGCCGCTCGCGTTCCTGACCCTCCTGGTGTTCACCGTCGCCCTGACGCTGTGGGTGGCGGCCGTGAACGTACGCTATCGCGACGTCGGACACCTGCTGAACAT
>Ga0126377_10002102_pt1 | contig 13558 bp, 10 predicted proteins | sample PanSoiMetPlot_22_FD_92647 | JGI IMG/M metagenome (GOLD analysis project Ga0126377, IMG submission 92647) | Tropical forest soil microbial communities from Panama - MetaG Plot_22 | ecosystem: Environmental > Terrestrial > Soil > Tropical forest > Bulk soil | place: Panama | collected 2016-02-17
GCCCAAAGGTTACGGCACGCTGGTGGGCGAGCGCGGCGTCAAGCTGTCGGGCGGCGAGCGGCAACGCGTGGCGCTGGCGCGCGCGTTCCTTGCCGACACGCCGCTGCTGATCCTGGACGAGGCGACCTCAAGCCTTGATTCGGAATCGGAGGCATTGATTCAGCAGGCGATGGCGCGGCTGATGACGGGGCGCACCGCGATCGTGATCGCCCACCGGCTCTCGACGGTCCGCAGCCTAGATCGGATTCTGGTATTCGATCACGGCGACATCGTCGAACAGGGCACCCATGCCACCCTTACGGCGAGAACCGGTGGCATCTATCGCGGCTTGTTCGAGCGCCAGGCAACCGAGTTCGCTGATGTCGCGGCGGCTGAATAGCGGCGATCGCGGTTGCGGGACCAAGATCGCCGAAGCCGCGAGGAGAAACAGCCGAGCGGAGACGGAGCGTTCCCATGGCGCCCCGTCCCGTCTTTGCTGTCTCCGGGATGTCTGGTTGTGGCACAAGGTGGCCGAGCGGACCTGAACAGTCGAGCATCCGTTCGGCTCGCTGAAGATGCGTATGGGCGCCACGCATTTCCTGATGAAGCGTCCGCCGAAGGTCGCCACCGCGATGGCGTTGCACGTACTGGCTGACGGCATCACGCGCGTAGTGAAACACCATGGGCGTCGCGCCGCTGATTGCCGCGATGAGGGCGTGCGCACGTCGGTTCCCTAATGAAAAGCGGCCGCATTCTGCCGAACGGGGCGAAAGTCGCTCATTGGCACAAAGCGGAGGGGCGAGCCTGCGCGACCGCATGTCCGCTCCCGCGAGCGCTGCGGAAGAAATTCAACATGCAAGTTCTGTTCAATCAGACGCGAGTGACATCCGAGACATTGACTGTGCACAGCACCAACGGTTCTCAGCCCGCTGCCTGTCTCAGCGGTTACAATGCTGTATGAGGCGACGCGACTTCATCACACGGCTAGGCAGTGCCTTGACGGCGTGGCCGCTTGCGGCACGCGCGCAGGCCGCGGCCTGGGCTGCACCACCTCGTCAGACGCGCCTTGGGAGTTGCTCGGTGGTCCAATCCGGCGACATCAGTGCGTCGTTCTTTTTTCGCGAGCGGTCATTCTCGCTGATCTACTTTGCCGGCCTGACTCTTGATGCCATGCCGGACCTGCTGGTTCGTTGCGGTTATTCGATCATCGGCGAGGCGCAGTATGACGGCCCGTTTCTGGAGGTTATCAATGCGATCGAAAGGTTTGAGGGACCGCGCAACAACATCGTTCACAAGGCGACCTGCCAGATATCGGGAGGCAGGGTTCTGCTCGACCCCGAGATGGTCGTCGCCCTTTACGACGAGGTCATCGCGCGATTGTGCGCCGCGCATCGCGCCGACGCGTTCGTCGCAATCTGGGAACGCGTGTCGGAGAGTGTGATTGCGCGGCACATCGATGCCAATGGCGTGCGTTCACACGTCGCTTTGACCGGAGGAATTCTTCAGGACACGCCGATCAATCCGCCCGCGGCCGTTATCAAAGAACCGCGCCCCGACGGTCTGAGGGACTTTCTTGCGGCCGCCGGAGCCCCGCTTGACGAAATGTTCGGATCGGTTTCGGCACGATTGTTCAAATTGGATGAATCGGGTCTGATCGCACACCCACATTGAGCTTATAGGCTGCACCTCCATGCGCGCGCGCCGTACTGGTTACGGCAGCTATCGCGGGAGAACATGGGGGCTTCAAGCAAGTGTCTACGCTATCTCAAGAGCGTCTTATGCAGCCGCTCTACGTGGCGATTTGTCCGAATTCGATGCCGATTATCCGGTCGAAAGACTCGACCTGGACAAAGCGTGGCACGTCTTTCACTACTTCTGACGGGCGACAGCGAACGCGCGTTTGTCTCGATCACGGCCACGACCGATCGTACGCGCGTCGGTCGAACCACCAGCAGACCAGCAGGCATAGCGTCTGAAAGGCCGCGAAGATTAGCAGGCGCTCGGACAAGGGACGCGCGTCCCCGCCCGGATACCGCGACGATCCCTGCATCACGTAGGCCAGCACGCAGACCGGCAGGATGGCGAGCAGAGACTACCGCGGCACATGGCCGTAGACCGCCCGGCCGACAACGGCCAAGACCGCGCTCACGAGCAGCGGAAGAAAACACGTGGCCATCGCGACCACCGCACCGTAGAGCGGCAACACGGTGGCGAAGAATAGCGCATCGCCGCAGGTCTGGCTGGGATCGTCGTACAGGCAATAGACCGAGACCATGTCGCCGATCATGAAGAGGCTGATCGCGGCGGTCGTCAGCAACAGGCCACCGACAAAGAACACCAGGAACGTTCGAATCCCCGCTGCTGCGTCCATCGCCCCCTCGCCCTCGCCCCTTGTCACCGGGCTCTCGCCACCCGGACACTACCACGCCGTGTCTCACAAGAGAGAGCATCGAGGTAAGCGAATCGGGGACATGACACAGCGGGGAGAGCTCACGACCTCGCTGCCCGGCTCGATGCCGAACTCGCCACGCTCGCCGCCATGATCGCGGAAGTCCGCGCCGAACATCACCGGCTCCAGGCGGTCGAACTGGCCGTTGCGGTCGAGCGCCCGGCCCAGGGCGGGCGACTGCAGTGATGGAGGACCCGCGTGGAGTCGAACAGCGCCCTGCGACAATGGACAAGCCGTGAAGCAGACGACCAGAGCCATTCCTACGGAACCGGAACGTGCTCTGCATTCGTTTGTTTGGCGCATATTCTTATCGGCGAACCGGTGCCCACCGCGGATCAAGTCCGGGGCAGGCTTTCGCCGGAATATGCGCTAACAGTCCGCTCCTGCCGCCGTCAATGATCGAGGAAGCTCCTGAGGACGTTCGAGCGGCTCGGGTGCTTCAGCTTTCGCAACGCCTTCGCCTCGATCTGGCGGATGCGCTCGCGCGTCACGCTGAACTGCTGGCCGACCTCTTCGAGCGTGTGATCGGTGTTAATCCCGATGCCGAAGCGCATCCGAACGACGCGCTCTTCGCGCGCCGATAGCGACGCCAGCACGCGGGTCGTGGTCTCGCGCAGGCTCGACTGGATCGCGGCATCGATCGGCAGGACCGCGTTCGTGTCCTCGATGAAATCGCCGAGATGCGAATCCTCCTCGTCGCCGATCGGCGTCTCCAGCGAGATCGGCTCCTTGGCGATCTTCAGGACCCTGCTAACCCGCTCAACGGGCATTCCGACCTTCTCGGCCAGTTCTTCCTGCGTCGGCTCGCGGCCGCTCTCGCGCCGCATCAGATGGCCGGTGCGTAAGACCTTACTGATCGCGTCGAGCATATGCGCCGGGATGCGGATGGTGCGCGCCTGGTCTCCGGTCGAGCGGCTGATTGCCTGGCGGATCCACCACGTCGCGTAGGTCGAGAACTTGTAGCCGCGCCGGTACTCGAACTTGTCCACCGCCTTCATCAGGCCGATGTTGCCTTCCTGGATCAGGTCGAGGAACTGCAGGCCGCGGTTGGTGTATTTCTTCGCGATCGAGATCACGAGCCGCAGGTTCGCCTCCACCATCTCCTTCTTGGCCTGGCGCGCCTCGCGCTCGCCCTTCTGCACCATGTGCACGATCTTACGGAACTCCTGGATCTCCAGGCCGGTCTCGCCCGCGAGCTGGTGGATGTCGTGGCGGATGTCCTTGATGCGGTCCTTGTCCCTGGCGACGAAGTTCTTCCACCCCTTGGCCGACATCTTCGACACGCGGTTGAGCCAACGCGGGTCGAGCTCGGAGCCCCGGTAGTTCTTGAGGAAGTCCTCGCGCGCGACGCCGTGGCTCTCGGCGAGCCGCATCAGCCGGCCCTCGTAGCCGACGAGGCGCTTGTTGATCTCGTAGAGCTGCTCGACCAGCGAGTCGATGCGCGCCTGCTTCAGGCGGAGCGACTTCACCTCGGCGATGATCTCTTCCTTGAGCTTCTTGTACCTGCGCTCCTGCGAGGGCGTAAGCGAGGTGCGGCGCAGCCGGCTCTCGATGTCCTGCTCCTGCAGGCGGCGCAGCCGCTTGTACTCGCTCGCCACCGTGTCGAAGGTCTCCAGCGCCTTCGGCTCGAGCTGGGCCTCGAGCGCGGCGAGCGAGAGCGAGTTCTCCATATCGTCTTTGTCGATGTCGTCTTCGTCGATCTCGGCCTCGCCGGGCGGCGCCTCACTGCCCTCGGCCTCCGCCCGCGCCTTGGCAGAAGTGACGCGCGCGGTCGGCGGCGGCGCCTTGAACGGGGTGGCATCGGCGGGGGCGGTCGGGGGTGCCGGGGTTTGCGCCAGGCCCGGGGCGACCATGGCGCCAGGCGGCGGCTGACCGTCGGGGCCGACCGGCGCCGGCATGGCCTTGGCGCCGGGACCCGCATAGCTCTCTTCCAGGTCGAGGATGTCGCGCAGAAAGACCTTTCCCTCGTTGAGCTCGTCGCGCCAGATGATGATGGCCTGGAACGTGAGCGGGCTCTCGCACAACCCTGCGATCACGGCCTCGCGACCGGCTTCGATGCGCTTGGCAATCGCTGTTTCGCCCTCGCGTGAGAGCAGCTCGATCGAGCGCATCGCTCGCAGATACATGCCCACCGGATCGTCGGCGCGCTCCGATGGCTCCGCCTTTTTCAGGTTGGCCGGTGAGGAGCGCTGAACTTCGACGATCTCTCCCTCCACGTTCTCCTCGGCTTCGGTTTCGTCGCGTCCATCGCCCTCGTCCGGTTCCACCTCGGCGGCCTCAACCAGGTTGATGCCCATCTCGCTGAACATCGCGAGAACATCTTCCATCTGGTCGGAACTGACCGCTCCCGAGCGCAACACCGAGTTGATCTGATCGTGTGTGACGTAGCCGCGCTTCTTGGCGACGCGGATGAGCGTCTTGACGTCCGCATCGGAGAGGTCGAGCAGGGGACGATCCGGCGCGGTTCCCCCGTTCTCAGGCACCTCTTCCTTGTGAGGCATCAACGGGGTCTTGCTTGCCATGGCTCTCCCCCGTGCCAAGACCGCGCCGATCGCGAGCCTGCGGGGGGTAGCCGATAGCCCAACGGCGAGGCTGCGCCTACAAAAATCCGCTCCACACCGGGTTTTTGGCGATTTTCGGCCCAAATGCGCCGGGAGGGGTCGTGTGGCAAATACCAGACGCCACCCCCGCCGGCACCCAGCAGGCAAAACGATTGAGATTGTCACGTGACATGACCATTTTCAGGCTATTGAACCCATCGAGCTACCCTGCTACATGCGCCACAGCATTGCTTGTTGCGCATCCCCCCGTGGGTTCCCACAAGACAACGCTTTCAGATGAGCGATCACACGACGGCCGTGCGGTCGTGATCACGTTGATGCACCCAAGGAGGCGAAGATGGCGACCGGCACTGTCAAATGGTTCAACCCGACGAAGGGCTACGGATTCATTCAGCCCCAGGGCGGGGGCAAAGACGTGTTCGTCCATATCTCCGCCGTCGAACGCGCCGGCCTTTCGTCCCTCAACGAGGGTCAATCGGTCGAATACGAGATCGTCAGCAATCGCGGCAAAGAGTCAGCGGAGAATCTCAAGGTTCGTTGACGATACTCACGACATCTCGACCGCCCACAAAGGCGGCGACAGCACGATTGGAAAACATTTGCAGGTATTCGTTCGCGATAACAATGTCGATCAAGCTCTGAGAGTTCTAAAGAAGAGGATGCAGCGCGAGGGCGTTTTTCGCGAGATGAAGCGTCGGAAGGCCTATGAAAAGCCTTCCGCACGCAAGACCCGCGAGAAATCGGAGGCGATCCGACGAGCGCGCAAGGCAGCCCGAAAACAGGCACAGCGCGAAGGCTTGATCCCGAGCCCCAAGCGCCGAGAAGACGGACGCCGTCCAGTTCGGCGGCCGGCGTCGTTCTGAGCGCCTCGCCCGCCTCGTGCTCGGCGACCTGAAGTGACGCAGGGCTGCGGTCGCAGTGACCGCGTTCGACTCACGCCCTCGTGGACCGTCCTGCACATCGGATGTGGCCGCCTTGTGAAAGTGGCAACCGAGTGGAAGATCCGGCCAAAGCCATTGAGATTGTCCGGGCTGAAGTTCAGGTGAACGCCCATACCGAAGTTTTGGGCCAAGCCTCGGAAGCGTTGCTGAATGCTGCGACGCCGGTCCATCCGGGTATCAAGCCCGCAACAGCCGCGCGAACTCGTTGTCAGTAGGCTGGAGCATGATCCCGAAAACGCCTGCCACGGACTGGTCCGGGGTGGCACTGGATTTCGCAAAAGATCACGCTGGGACAATGAGCAAGGGCAGGATGGCGTCTTGAAGAAACGCTATCCCGCTCGAGAAATGCAAGGAGGTACCAATGGCGACGACGAGGCGGCGAGAGAGCAAGACGATGACCTTGACACCCGATCCGGAAGAACCGGTCCAAGACCCCATCACGCCGCACAAGCGACTTGAGAGCGGCCGATTTCGCCTCCAGGTGGATAGGCAAATGAAGGAGTCGTACGCGACGTCCGAAGCGGCCGAAGCGGCGGGACTGGCGATCAAGAAAGCCTATCCGCTCCTTCACGTGGCGGTGTATGACGGAGTGGACGGCGTCACCAAGGCTATCGAGATACCGGCGGCGTGAACGCTTGAAGAACCTGGAATTTGAGGCGTAGTGCCGTAGCTCCGCCCCCAGCTGCCCAAACTCGCCCGCGTTGCTCAATGAGGCCGAGACCGACCTGCTCGCCTACGAGGTCGGGACACAAAAGGAGATACCTGTGGCTAATCAATCGAAGCAGCAAAGTCGCGAAGAGCTCGACCGGCTTGTGAAAGAGGCGTTGGAGCGTGGATCGGTCTTGGTGACCAAGGTCGATGCTCGGCGCGAGGAAAAATGTGGGAAGTGCGGTGCGCCGAATCGCGTCAAAATCCCGATCGGTCAGGTTCGGGTGGTCTACAAGTGCAAAGAATGTGGTCAGCAGCAGAAGACGATGTGACCGCAGATCAGGATGCCACGCTGACGACAGCGTCATCCGACTAGAAGACGAAACGCCCGTCAAGTTCGCGTTGACCGAACAGACCCGTCAAAGCAGTCGAAGACGCGGAGAACCAGATATAGAGCCTGCAAGGGGCATTGATCACGCCGGAGGTGCGCCCTTTGGGCCTCCCAATGTTGCGGCATCCCCCCTCAACCGCATACCGTCAAAGCAATTATGAGCAATGACTATGCGTTCTGGAAGTGGCGGGGTCGTGCGCGAATCTCGCGAGGCCTTTGCTACCTTCTCGTCGCAGAAGGCGCGGAACTCCCTGAGGTAGAGTTACTCGACATCGACCGCTATCGCGAACTTATCGCGAAGAGGTTTCCAAGCTGGGGAGCCGATGACGACTCTTTACCGATTTCCTGCCAACTTCTCCCTACGGGCATTTGTGTGCAGACGTACGCGAGCACTCCGACCGAAGTTCTTCAGTGGTTCGTCGACCTCAGCGAAGCGGACTCGCTTGAGTTCTTTGATCCTCAGAGAGAGGCCATTTCGGAGCAAGACAAGCGAGACTTCCACGCCCGTCTCACGGCAATCGAACAAGCGGAGACAGCAGCGCAGTGGCAGAAAGACATCAATCATCTCCTCGCACGTGCCGAAGCGTCCGACCCGAAAGCTCTCGTTGAGCTCGGCAATCGCTACAGCTTCGGTGAAGGCGTCCAGCAAGACCTAGCTCGTGCGTTGCGCCTCTATCTCCGTGCCGCCGAGGCCGGCTCTGCGGATGGCATGTTCAACGTAGCCGCTTGCTATCGGCTCGGCGACGGAGTGGAGAAGAACCTGCTCATGGCCGCTCAGTGGTATGAACGCGCACTTGTCGAAGACAAATTCTTCGCTCCATTCGCTCTCGGGCTACTTTACTCAACCCCTGGAGGCCTCCCGCCGGACAATGAGAAAGCCATCGCTTATTTCCAGGTCGCACTTGCAAATGGCCACCAGGACGCCCGCCGCGAGCTCCGCCGGCTCGGCGCCCTTCCACCACTTCCACCAAGTCCACTAGGTCCACCGCGCTCAAAGCGAACAAACGGCTAAGCTTCCATCGAGTGCAAGCCAAGCACTATTTGGTTGGGCTGGTGCAGTCCCCTCTCGGTTCGGTTTGACAGAGGACTGCTTGTGGCACTTGGCCGACGTCAGCCGGTTCGGCCGCGCATGCCCGGTGCTTGTGGGCTAGCCGAAGCCCCAATGGTCGTGGCCATGGCCATGTTCGACCGATACATGCATTGCTGCCGCCTGTCCGGACTGGTCGTGATGATCGGCGGATCCGGAACCGCCGGAGGCAACCGCGGCGGTCGCCCGAGATACCGGCGTCAGCAGCGCGACCGGGGCAGGCGGCAACGGACCCGTTGCAGTGCTGAGCGCGTCATTCACGCTCTGGCCGTCAGCATTATAGGTACCCCCGTTGAGCGGAACGTTGTTGCCGCTGACATCAGCGGCGTTGGCATGGAACCCTTCCGCCGCCGCCGTGACCAGCGCGGCGTTGTGCGTCTGAAGGCCTTTGATCATTGCCGACACGTCGGCACCCACGGTGGAGTTTTTCCCCAGCAGTTCGTTATCGAAGCGCGCCTCGAAGATGCCGCCCTGAGCCGCGTCGAAGTTCGTGACGTTCTTCTCCCAGCCTTGCAGCGTGTGGATGAAGGCATTGATCTCGTGTGAGTTGCCTGCAGCGACGAGCTGCTCGGCCTTCGCTCCAAGCGTGTTGCTGGACGCGATGAAATCCGCCCAGAAGTTGGTCTGGTCGGCATTGTCCTGATACGGCACCGGGACGACGTCGGTGTCCGGGGCTGGCGTCCATCCGGTGACACCGTTGGCGGAAGCCATGTTGGCAAGGTTGGGGTCGCCTGCAACGATGTCTGTGATGTCGAGAAAATTATCGTTGGTGCTTTTTGCTGCGTCGGGATTGCTCCCGTATTGATGGTCGAAGTTGGTCAGTTGAAGATTGATCTGATCGACGATCGTGGACGCGTGTATTCCGGTGATCCCGCCGAACAATTGCGGGTCGTTCTTGATCAGCGCCTGAAGCCCATCATGCACGGTCTGCAGATCGGCTTGTATCTCCGGCAGATTTTGTGCGTTGATGCCGCCCAGGGACTTGGACTGGGCATCGTCGAATATGGCCCCCAGTTCGGCGAACGTCGCATGGGGTGTGTTGGCGTTCAGGGGCGTCGCCAGGCTCGGAGGGGCAAAGTTGAAGCCCGGATTATCGTCCTTGATGCTGAGCGTCTGCAGAGTTGAATCGTTCTCGATGGTATTGATTATGTCCAGGTGCGCCGTGCGCAAGGCAGCTTCGGCGCCGGCATCATTGTTGACGGCGCCCGGCACCGACGCAATGGCCGTCTTGATGTCGGCCAGCACCGTGTTGACATGAGTGAGCTGGTCGCCGGTAAAATCGCCGGCAGCGACATCTGCGGTCAGGCCCGTCTGAACCAACTGCAGATCAGCTACGTATCTGCCGTCCGTACCATTCCCTTGGTTGCCGACCGGGACATTGTTGTGCCATAGCCCGCCCTCGAGGATTCGAGTGGCGTCGTTGAACATATTCTCGAAGTAGAGATCGCCCGGATTAAGTCCGTTCGTTGCCATTACGTCCTCCTCTCAGGCCCGAAGATTCCCCCTAGAGAAACCTCAAGGCCTCCCATGCGATTGACTTGCCGAAGCGGATTGAAACGAAAGCAAGCGCGCCGGGGCATTCGACGGTAATGCCCCTTCGTCAGATGGTCGTCGACGATGGTTGAACGTTTCGCTGCTCCGCAATGAACAGGAACAGTCCGGCACTTTCATGAAGGCCGGCGACACACGACGGGCATTAGTAGGGCTATTAGGAGGCAACCGCTGCGTGTCATATCGCTCGCGAAAGGAGTGACAATCTTTCTGGTGCTATGCTGACGAACACGCCCGAAGCGAACGGCCGCGAGTTCGGCATCTCCCGCAGGACCGGCTACAAGACTCTCGGCCGCTGCAACGACAGCGGCCCGGAAGCGCTGACTGATCGATCGCGCCGGCCGTACCGGCACGCTAACCAGCTTCCTGTTCAGGCAAGCTCTTCACCGCATACATGCTAGATAACATTCGATACACCGGCGAGCGGCGCGTTCCACGATGGGAGTACGAGCACCGGGAAAAGCGTCGAGACGGCGCGCACCGCGCTCGGCAACCCGGCGTGGGTATCGATACGGCGACGCCTTGGCGAGGCCGGTTACCGTGAGCCACCACGAGGATGCGGACGCCGCGACGCAACCGCGATAGTCTACCGTTTCGAGGAGGCCGCTATGATCCGACGACGCATCCCGACCCGGCGCACTTTCGTGATGGGGCTCTTGCTGCTCCCGCTCCCCGCGCCCCACGCGGTGGCGCAGAAGGCCGAGCCCGCGACGGGCGCCGCGCCGCCGACTTGGGCGCAACCGGTCGCGGTCGGAGGTGTGCCGAACCTGCACCTTGTCGACGACAATTTCTTTCGCAGCGCGCAGCCCGATGCCCAAGGCTTCCAGAACCTTGCGACGCAGCACGGCCTGCGCACAGTGATCAGCCTGCGCGCCTATCACTCGGATCAGCCGCTCGCGCGCGGGCTCGATCTGCGGCTGGTACGCTTCCCGATTCACACTTGGCATATCGAGCGAGAGGATGTCGTCGGTGCGCTGCAGACTTTGCGCCGGGCCAGGCGGGAGGGGCCGGTACTGCTGCATTGCCAGCACGGCGCCGACCGCACTGGCTTGATCACGGCGCTCTATCGCATCCTCTATCAGGGCTGGGGCAAGGACGCCGCGCTAGACGAAATGCAGAACGGCGACTTTGGCTATCACGCCGTCTGGGCCCACATCCCACGATATATCCGGCGCGTGAACGTGGAGCGTTTGCGGCGCGAGGTCGGCGTTCCGTGACGTTTTTTCCGGTTTTGGCCCAAAAGCGGATAACAGTGCGTTTGCCACGGAGACCTCGGTGATATCAGCCGGTCTCGAATCCCCATCGCCCGGACTCGACGTGTGAAAGCCGGCCCATAGACACCATCATTGTCGCGCACCAAACAGGTCGGCGCCGTGTTGTTACGAGTTGACGTTGCCCCCAACTCTTGCCCAAGCGGAACTGGAGTCTGGGCCTGAGTGAACTGCTCCCCATCGTTAGACCACCCTGCTGGGCTTTTTCCAGGCGGCTCGATCAGGACGGGCGGAGTGCCGCTGATCGATTGACAAGCTCGATGGGAACCTTGCTGCCGAGCCCGATACCGTCGGCAGAAGCTCGATACCGATCCTTGGCGAGATTCCCGTGCTCGGGCACCAAGGACGACCAGATCAACCGCACCGAACTCCTGATCATCGTTCGCCCCCCGTGTGGTTCGCGACGGCGAGAATCCGCGCCGGGCAACCGACGAGTACCGGTCGCGGATCAAATGGGAGGGCGCCGCAGCCAGATGGGACGGTCGAAGATCGAGCGTGATCTTAGCCGCGCCCTACATTGAACTGGTACGCGGCTGACCGGGGCCCCATGATTGGCGGTGGGCGCTGATGGGCAGCGCGTGCTCGCGAGGCAGGGCCCCCTGCGTCACTTGATTAGGAATGCTTCCTTCTTGAGCTTGCCAGCCTTCATCTCCTCGCGCATCCAGCGGGGAGTCGCGCCGCGACCGGCCCAGGTGAGCTTCGCATCCTTTTTGCTCCGGTACTTCGCGGCGACCTTCCGGCCCCTGAGCTTGGAGCCACCACGCGGACGCCCACGCTTTGCCCCATTCCCCACGGCGCCAGTCACTTTTGAAAGCTGCTTCTGAAGGTCTGAAGCCTTTTCGGTCAGCATTTCGGCTACGCTGTCGCGCAGCTCGATCAGGGCTTCGAGAGACATGGTGGCGAGACTTCTGGGACGGGCCATTGGGTTCTCCTAAAAAATGTCCGGCGTCTGTATACTGCTTACACAAGGCTTTGGCAAAATAACCTAAGGTTGATTGTTAACGGGCCCTGAAAGCTCATCCACGATCCATCGCGCCACCGCTGGGGGGACATCTATGGTCCAACAAATATGGTCCGACAAATCGTTCAGCCCAAGGATGTTAGAGCGCTTATTGATTGCGGTTGCCGTAATCGTGTCCATTAATTTCGGATACAGAGCCGATATCTGACGATCTAATGGAGACTGAATGGGCGGCACTGTCAGCTATCCTAAAACGATTCCCGTAGAGGAGAACACGGTCGTTTGCTGAAAAAGTTGGTGGCTGCGCGTTCCTCGACATGGATCTGGAGTGTGGCCGCCTGCGCGGGAATGAACCGTACTTGCCCCGGCGTCGACCGTGGAGCCGGCGACCTGGCCCCAGCACCGAGCAGATTTGTCAATTCTTGTTGGGAGAGATTGCCTGCATTGGGCGGAACCACGATTGGGTCCCCTCCCCCGGGGTAGCGATTGCTCCCGAATCTCGGCCAATCGGTTGAACGAATTCGCCGCTCTTTCCCCTTCTAGATGGCGCAGATTACCGTTGCGCTCGAAACGGTCCCGGCCGGCGGACCCTTTTCTTCACACGCCGATGGCCTCGCAAACAGAGGGGGCCTCTACTTTCGATGCCGCGGAGACTGTCTCAGACTTTCGAATAGGTTCTGAACAGCCCTTAGATTGGCGGGCAAGCGGACGATCGGTTCAATAGTCTTGCATCAGCGCAATATTGAGCTGGTGCCGGAGAAAGAGGTTCTCGACTTCAAGCTGACGCCGCGACCTGAACAGGTTGGCGACGAACGCCCCGAGCAGTTGGAGGATCGAAAGCATCGTACTGGATGATGCGCCGATTCTGCCTCATCGCGCGAATCAACAAGGACGGAAGTCTCGTGAACGACAACGATGCCCCTCTTCACTGGCGGGTGGTGCGCGACCTCGACGACGAAGCAGCGCGCGCTTTGGTGTCAGACGTGTCAGGTGCCAGCAGGCCCAATCGCATCGCCTTGCTGACGGCGTGCGCCTTGTTCGTCGCGCAAAGGCGCCTGAGAATCCCTCTCACATGATAATTGATCGTCTCCTCCTTGCACTGCATGATGACTGAGATTTCCCAACTCGTTTTGCCCTCCGCCACCCAAGACAGTGTTTCGTGTTGTTTCTTCGTGAGTTGAACGCTCTGCTCTTGTCCGGCTGCGCTTCCATCGGCATTAGCGCCACGGTCATGCCGGGTCACGACGCACCTCCATCAGAATTGCGGGCACTCAGGCGAAACTCGAGCGACGACGTGTTCTTGTGACGGTTGCGACGATGCGTGCATGGTCGATCGTGTCGCCACTGTTGGCGTACTCGTTTCGTCAATGGTGTCCACGCAGCATCCCCCGCGATACCCGCCGACGCGGGCCAAAGCTTGAAAAACCTCGCTTCGCCGCCAAGTCGGCGCTGAATGCAACCGTCAGGGACGGGTCATTGTGGTTGAGTGTTGTGCAATGCGCAAATCGGTTTTTTTCTCCGCGATCTCAGATAATTTGATCGCCGAGAGAAGACTATCCGCCTCGGCACAAGGCGACCAACCAGTGGTTCAGCAATGCACTTACTACGATGCATAACCTATAAGGATTCCGCATCAGTATCGTATTAGAGGTCGCACGGCCGCAACGGTGCTGCATCGAAAAAGCCGACGCCGGTGCGGCCTCCGTGACCGTCAAGGCC
>Ga0126377_10002103_pt1 | contig 13544 bp, 11 predicted proteins | sample PanSoiMetPlot_22_FD_92647 | JGI IMG/M metagenome (GOLD analysis project Ga0126377, IMG submission 92647) | Tropical forest soil microbial communities from Panama - MetaG Plot_22 | ecosystem: Environmental > Terrestrial > Soil > Tropical forest > Bulk soil | place: Panama | collected 2016-02-17
ACAATCACATGCGCGGGGAGTCGAGTCGCTGGTCCCTGCACGGTGGCATCGAGCACGAGCGACGGTCGATCGTTCAGCAGTTCGGCCATGCCGTTGAGCGGGTTGATGTAGGTCTCGTCCGGCCTCCACTGCACGACTGAATGCACGGTCACGTTGGATCGCACCAGCAGTCCGACATCGATTCCACCGATGTCGTTGCCTTCGAGGAGAAGCGCCTGGTAACCAGGCGCCGTCTGGGACGCTGCCGAAGCATCAACATCGATCTTCGCGGCAAGCTCCTGGAGCACGGTCAGGTTCTCGGCCTCTTCGACACCAAGGATGTCTGGTGCGCGCAGATAATCGCGAACGATGAGCGATGCTTTTGCCAGCCGATTGGCATACGCTACCGGCGCCAGAACCGCATCGTCCTTGCCTGCCGCATCGCTCGTATCGAAGAACCGCTCGAGATTGAATGTGGCGATCAGATACTCGTTGCTGGTCGACCGAGCCGGCACTGCCTGCGCGGAAATGCCGGGGGACAGGATCGTCAATGCGCCGAGATCCGGCAGGATCGTCCACGTGCGGAACGCATAGTCGAGCACACCTGCCGTGATGGTCATCGTCGCGCCGGTTGACACGATCGCACCGGGAAACACGCCGACCTGACCGTCGCTGTCGATTCGCAGACGTTCGGGATTCCCGTCGAACACCGGGATCGCGCACGCACCGGCCGCATGTTCGTCACACACGGGAGCCGGATCGATTACGTCGATGCCGGCCTCGCGGAAGGGCCTTGGTGTCGAACCCAACACCGCGTAGAACACGCCGTTGTTGCTGCCGGTCGCGTTCTGTTCATTCACGGTGCCGCTCGTCGGCGCGATGACGGTGAGGCCTCCTGCCGCCACTCGCATGCCTTCATACCGTTCGAGCTGAAGCGGACCTCCATCGGGAGTGAGGTTCGCCGACGTCAACACAATCGGCGCCGGAAGCGGCTGGCCGGTGGCGCGCACGACGATCACCGGACCGATGATCTCGGTGACCGGCGGCTGATGAAGATCGGCGGTCGGCGAGAATTCAGAGACCGTTCCGGTCACAACCACGTCGTCACCGATGTTCACCGTGGGCGCGACTGACGTGAATACGAACAATCCTTCTGAGCTCGCGGGGTCAGCTTCGAGCGCGGCCACATCGTCGGGCGTCTGGATGAAAAACCCGTTGTTGAAGCGTTTGGCCGTGACGATGCCACGCACCGCGACCTGCTGACCGACGAGCGGTGACACGAGGCTGGACCCCTGAACGTCGTGCGACCAGATCTCTGGGAGCGCCGCGCAGTCGTTGATGGCCGACGCGCTGTTGCGTGGCGTTGGCGCTCCAGCGCTGAAGTCGGCTGCGTTGTTGTTGGTGTCCGTGCATCCGGCGCGACCGCGGAGGGCCGCGAGACTCGCCGTGAGCGTCGGTGCCGCACTGCCTTCGGAGCAGTTGGCTCCGTCGTAACCAACGAGATCGACGATGTCACCGCCGGTCGGACACGCCCCTGAGAGTGCCGTCACACTGCGAACGAGGGCGACCTTCCCGGCAGTCGCCGCGAGATTGATCGTGCCCGTGGAGTCAGCAGGTGGAAGCGCAGTCGATGGCGTCGTGCCTGCGCCTTCTTGCACCAGGTGATAGCGTCCGGGCGCAATCGTCCCCGAGAGGGCAGTCACGGACCATGTCGTACCGGTCGAAGAACCGTACTGAACCGACCAACCGGCCAGGTTCACCGCACTCGGACCCGGGTTGAAGATCTCGATGAAGTCGTTCGAGAAGACCGAACCGCTGTTGCCACCACCACCGTAGATCTGGCTGATCACCGCTTTCCCCTGATCGACGGGTGGTGTGCCGCCGCACCCGTCAACCGATGCGAGGTTCTGGGGGCCGCTCGGCGTGGTCAACGCGAAATCTGCGGCGTTGTCGTCTGTATCCGCCCCGGGCGTTGGCGTCCGTGCGTACGATCGATCGACATTCGTCGTGAGGAGGACGGTGAGCCGCGGTCCCTCCCCGAATGCCGATCCGGCGCTCATCCCCACCTGGTCGACGATGGTGTTGTCACTGCGACTTAGGGCCACCCCGCCGTCGTCGGTGATGCCCGTTGTGTATGTGAGGTTGCCGGGCGTGGTCCCGCTGTAACCAGACGACCCCGTGTTCACCGCGAGGAAGAAGCATCCTGCCCCCAGGGTCGTTCCGGCTGCGATCGTCGCCCGAACGCTTGTCGTGCCAGCGCTGTTGGATCCCGATATTTTCCAGCCGCTGATGTCGACCGACGACGCGGAGGCATTGAACAATTCCACGAATTCATCGTTTCCGCCCTGTGGACCTCGCGTCCGGAATTCGCTGATGACAACGCTCGATCCCGCCTGGGCGTAGAGACGCGTCTGGTTCGACGTCGGGAAGACGACGACAGCGCAGGCACAGGCCAATGCCACACACAATTTCTTCATACTTCCTCGAGTGACGCACGGATGAATGGAGGATTGCCGAACGAGTGGTGCGCCGCCGGCCGCAAACGTATCGCATGACAGTGGCGACGTTGTAAACAGCACGCCACATCGAGGCGCGCCGACCGGGCGCGGCGCGCTATCATTCGAAGGATGAGTGGGTTCCTCAAATTCCTCTTTCGGCTCGTCGTCTTGGCCGCACTTGGCGTTGGTGTGGCCTGGTTCCTCGCCGGCCGATTCGCCGGACGACCCTCGGTTGACGTCAAGCAGCCAGGACGGTTCATCGGGCTGGGCGGCACCGCCGAAGTCGTGGCGCAGGCGCCGGGCGGGCGGTTTACGTCACTCGATGTCACCCTCGAACAGGGCGGCAAGACTTTTCCGGTCTACACGCTGGATCCTCGCGAGCAGAAGACGACGACGGCCGCTGCCGCCGAACGCCTGTACGTGAAGCAACCGATCGGAAAGAAGGCGATTCCGGCTTTGCAGGCGGGTCCCGCGCGCCTCGTCGTTCGAGCCACACGGCCCGTGCTCTACGGCCTCCGGCAGGTCGAAACGACTGTCACACGCGATCTGCAGGTGCGCCTCCAGCCGCCGCAGGCCGCAGTGCTCTCGACGTTCCACTACATCAATCTCGGTGGCAGCGAGTTCGTCGTGTACCGCGTCACACCGAACGACGTCGAGTCGGGCGTGCGCGTGGGCAACATCGAATATCCGGGGTTCCCGGCCAAGGGTGTCGGAATCACCAGCGATCCGGCCCTGCGCGTCGCCTTCTTCGCGCTGCTCTTCAATCAGGAGCCCGACGCACCGATTCAGGCGTTCGCCAGGGACCCGGCCGGCAACGAGGTCGTAGTGCCGATCGACCATAAGGTGTTCCCGAAGGCGTACGTGAAGAGCCGGATCGACATCGACGACAAGTTCCTCGGTCGTGTCGTTCCGGCGATCGCCGGCAACTCGCCAGACGAGAAGATCGCGACCGACAACCTGCTCGTGGGGTTCCTCAAGATCAACGGCGACCTGAGGCGGAAGAACAATCAGTATCTGATGGACCTGGCGAAGAAGACGTCGCCCGAGCTGCTGTTCAAGGACGCATTTCAACAGCTCGGAAACTCACAGGTCGAAGCGCGGTTCGCCGACACCCGGACCTACGTCTATCAGGGCAAGGACGTGGACAAGCAGGTCCATCTCGGGTTCGATCTCGCCAAGACGGCCAACGTCGCGATCGTCGCGTCGCAGCGCGGCAAAGTCCTGCACGCCTCCGACCTCGGCATTTACGGCAACTGCGTGGTGATCGACCACGGCCTCGGCGTGCAGTCGTTGTACGGCCACCTCTCATCGATCAAGGTCAAGGTTGGCGACATGGTCGAGAAAGGCCAGGAGCTCGGACGTAGTGGCATGACCGGGCTGGCGGGCGGCGATCACCTGCACTTCACGATGCTCGTCAGCGGCCAGCAGGTCACCCCGGTCGACTGGTGGAGCCCGCAGTGGTTCCAAGACCGCGTTCTGCGCAAGATCGAGGCGGCAGGAGGCGGCGTGAGATAATTTCCAGTTGGAGTCCTGCCCCTCATGAACGTCCTTATTCGCGCAACTTCATTGATTCTGGGTTTGACCCTCGCAGTCGCGGCTGGCGCTTGCGGCGGCGGCGAGAGCACACCCGCTGGTACGGCCGCTCCCGCCGCAACAGCGGTCACGAATCCAGTCGATCCGGCAACCGCGGGGAGCATCACCGGCTCGGTCAAGCTCGAGGGCAAGCCGCCAGCTGCCGCGACGATCAACCTCAGCTCTGACGACTACTGCGCGAAGCAAGGCCCGAAGACGACGCGCACGTTCGTCGTCGACGGCGACGGGCTGCAGAACGTCTTCGTCTACATCAAAGACGGGCTTGGCAACCTGAAATTCCCCGTGCCGACGACACCGGTCGTGCTCGATCAGAAAGGCTGCTGGTACGAGCCACGGGTGTTCGGCATTCAAGTCGGCCAGCCATTTAACATCGTCAACAGCGACGACACGCTGCACAATATCCACGCGCTCCCGATGAACAACCGCGAGTTCAACCGCGGACAGAGGCTGAAGGGCGAGAAGTACTCGACGGTCTTCACGACAGCGGAAGTCATGGTGCCGTTCAAGTGCGACGTGCACAAGTGGATGAACGCGTGGGTCGGCGTCCTCCCGCATCCCTTCTATGCGGTGACCGGCGCCGGCGGGTCGTTTGAACTCAAGGGGCTGCCCCCGGGTACCTACACGGTCGAAGCGTGGCACGAGAAGCTGGGCACTCAGACGCAGATGGTGACGATCGGCGCCACGGAATCCAAGCCGATCACGTTCATGTTCAAGGTCTGATGCGTTTGATGCGGCACCTCTTTGCATCCCTGGTTGCGGCCTCCACGGCCGTTCTGATCTTTGCCGGCGGTCTGGTCACGAGCACGGAGTCGGGACTCTCCGTCCCGGACTGGCCGACCACCTACGGCTACTCGATGTTCACGTTCCCACTGAGCAAGATGGTCGGTGGTATCCGCTACGAGCACACCCATCGACTGATCGCGAGCACGGTCGGTTTTCTCATTGTCGTTCTCGCGATCTGGTTGTGGCGCACTGAACCGCGCGCCTGGGTTCGACGACTCGGCTACATCGCTCTGGGCGCGGTGATCACACAGGGCGTGCTCGGAGGAATCACCGTCCTCTTCTTCCTGCCTGACCCGATTTCGATCGCGCACGCGAGCCTCGCGCAGGTCGTCTTCAGCCTGACGATGACGATCGCTGTGGTGACGTCACCGGGCTGGATGCAGGCGTATTCGACACACGGGCCGGCGCCCGATGATCGGCTCCTTCAGCGAATGGCGATCGTCACCGCCGTGGTCGTCTACGTCCAGATCATCGTCGGCGCGACGATGCGGCATACGGGGGCGGGCCTGGCGATTCCTGACTTTCCGCTCGCCTTCGGGCAGTTGATTCCGCCGCAGTGGGACGAGAAGATCGCGATCCATTTCGCGCACCGCATCGGCGCGCTCATCGCGAGCCTGTGCGTACTCGCAACGACGGGGCACGTCTTCTTTCACCATCGCTCGCGGGCGGAGCTGGTTCGTCCGTCGATCCTGCTGCTCGTGCTCGTGGCAACGCAGGTGACGCTCGGAGCGCTGACAGTACTCAGCCACAAGGACGTTCTCATCAACTCGCTTCACGTCGTCACGGGCGGATGCGTGCTTGCAACGACGGTGGTCCTCGCGCTGCGGGCACATCGGGCACGATTCGGGCGTACGGTTGGCGTCGGGGCAACGGGCGCCGGGTCTACACAGCAAGACCCGGCCTACACCGTCCGAGTCCCGAGTCGGGGGCACGCATGAAAGCCCACGCAGCAAACGCGACGACCGTGCCAGCTCCAGCCTCGAAGGCCGTGAGCGAGCGTCATGCGCTCGATTTCCTTACGCTGACGAAACCGCGGCTGAACATGCTGGTGCTCATCACCACGCTGGGCGGCCTCTACCTCGCGTCACCTTCCGGTGTCCCATTGCTCCTCGTTGCCCATACGTTGATCGGCACCGCGCTCGTCGCGGGAGGGGCGGCGGCGTTGAACCAGGTCTGGGAGCGCGAGACCGACGCGCGGATGCGCCGGACGAGCAATCGGCCGCTCCCTCGCGGACGCCTGAGCGTCAGCGAAAGCACGTGGTTCGGCGTCGCGTTGTCGGCGGCAGGACTCGCCATTCTGGCGCTCGCCACCAATCCGATGGCGGCGATCGTAGCCGCGGTGACATCCATCAGTTATGTGCTGATGTACACGCCGCTCAAGACACGCACGTCGCTGGCCACGCTGGTTGGTGCCGTGCCTGGTGCGCTTCCGCCCGTCATCGGGTGGGCGGCGGCGAGCGGCACCATCACGCTGCCCGCGCTGGTCCTGTTCGGCATCGTGTTCTTCTGGCAGATGCCGCACTTCCTGGCGATCGCATGGATGTATCGCGACGACTACGCACGCGCGGGCATCCCGATGCTCCCAGTGCTCGAACCCGATGGCCGTCGAACGGCTCATCAGGCGCTGCTCTACGCCGCGGTGCTCTGGCCGGTCAGCCTGTTGCCCGCGCTCGTCGGCCTCGCCGGCGCCGCATACAGCGTCGTCGCGACTGGTCTGGGCTTCGCGTTCATCGGGCTGGCCGCGCTTTTCGCGCGCGATCGATCGCAGACCAACGCACGACGCCTCTTTCTGTTCTCGCTCTCCTACCTGACACTGCTGTGGGGCGCGTTAGTCATCGATCGCGTTTTCTTGTCCTTCAACCCTTGAACCCCGAGTTCGTCAGTTCACTTCCTGCCGTCAACGCCGCACTGAACGGGATCTCGGCGGTGCTGCTGACCACTGGCTATGGATTCATTCGTCGTGGCCACGTCGCGCAGCACAAACGCTGCATGCTGGCCGCGCTCGCGTCGTCGACGCTCTTCCTGACAAGCTACGTCATCTACCATTTGCACACTGGATCGCGCCCTTTCGCCGGGCAGGGTCCGGTTCGTGTCATATACTTCGCAATCCTTTTCACTCATGTCGTGCTGGCGGCCGCCATCGTGCCGCTCGCACTGATCACGGCGACTCGAGGTCTGCGATCACAGTTCGATCGACACGCGAGAATCGCGCGATGGACCCTGCCACTCTGGCTGTACGTGTCCGTTACCGGCGTCGTCATTTACCTGATGCTGTATCGGCTGTACTAGTGTCGCGGACGATCGCGCGCGCGACGGTCGCGCTGGCCGTGCTCGCCCCGTTCGTCGTTCCCGCCGTCACCCACGCGCTTTCCCCGCACGACGGCGTCGTGTTCGCGCTCGATACGCTTCGAAGCCTTCCCGGATTGGCGCCGATGGCCATCCGTCCGAGAGTGCTCTCGGCCTACGGGGCGCTCGTCACGGCAGGCATGCTCAGCCTGCTGTATCTCTATCGCGGCCGATCGTTCATCGTGTACTGGATCGGCGCTTGGGTGTTCGCGACCGCCGCGCTCGCGCTGGTTTCACAGACGTACGCCGATGCGACGCTGGATCGTGTGCTGACCGGTCTTGCGGTGCTGTTCACGGTGGGGGGATCGGTCCTCGTTCTCGTCGCCGCCGAAACCTATCCGCAGTACACCCTCCGATGGGGAGCACAGCGACTGAATGGCATCGTGGTCACAACGCTGTGGTTCCTCGTCGCGCCCTTTGTCGTGCCGATCGGGGCAGTGGTCATCAGCGGCTCGCTGTTGACGGCGGGGATCCTCGGGTGGTCGGCGCGTTTCTATCTCAGGCTCGCCCGGGATTCCCGATTTGCGGGAGCCCTGCTCATCGGCGCCGGGCTGGCGCTCGTCGCCGCGCTCACGTTGAGCAGCGCGGTTGCGTCGGTCGCAGTCGATCTCGCCAGCTGGCAGGATCGGCTTGGCACGTTCACCGTCCTCAGCTTGCTTCTCGTCGCGCTCGGGATGCATCTGCTGATCTTCGAAGACATGACGCAGGAGCTCCGTCTCGCCAACCGCCAGCTTGCGGGCGCGAACGAAGAAATCCAGCGTCTCGCCATCACCGACCCGCTGACCGGATGTCACAACCGACGTTTCCTCGAAGAAATCGAGCGTCGGGAGCTCGAACGCCATCGCCGGTATCTGGCTCCGCTCACCGTCGTGTTCCTCGACGTCAACCATTTCAAGCGCCTCAACGACACACTCGGCCACGATCGCGGAGATGCCGTGCTCTGGATGATCGGGGCGCTGCTGCGAGCTCAGGTCCGGCATTCGGACTACGCCATCCGGTGGGGCGGCGACGAGTTCGTGTTGCTGCTGAATTGCTCGGAAACGGAAGCGGTCGAGAAAGGCAGGCGCCTGAAGGAGGGCTTCGAACGCGACCGGGTCGCAGCCGGCTTGCCTCCGTACCTCGGCCTGAGCGCCGGGATCGCAGAAGTCGAGTTCAATGCCGCTACTCTACGCGACGCGATCCGTGAAGCCGATAGCCGGATGTATGGGGACAAGCCCGCGGTACCCGGGTCTAGAACTGTGAAGTCCAGGGTTCAGGAGCTCAAAGGGGTCCGGAAGCGGAACCCGGAACGCTAAACAGCAGCAAGGCAGCCGGTTCCTTGCTATAAAATCAAGCGTCCGCCGGACGCGGGGAAACCCCGGCTGGGAGGATCTTCGTATGCGACCCCTCGCGATCACTGCCGCCGTTTTCGTGGCTTTCTGCCTGGCCGCGCCAGCCCTCGCGCAGTCTGCACGCGCGACGGGTACGGTGCGTGACACCGGGGGCAAACCGTTGAAGGGCGCCACCGTCCGCGCCATCAACAAAGATGCCTACCCGCCTGAAATCGCCTCATCCACTGACGACAAAGGGCGATGGGCCATGATCGGGCTGCGCACGGGAACGTGGACCTTCGTGGCCGAAGCTCCTGGCTTCACCGCGGCGCAAACCCCATGGCCGGTGCGGGTTGGTGGCACTCAGCCGATTCCGTTCGTGCTCGCCCGCGATCTCGGGCCGATTCCCAATGCGCTGACCAGGACGGTCCAGCAGCAGATCACGACGGCCAACGGGTTGCGCGACAAAGGCCAGATCGATCAGGCGATCTCCGCCTATGAACAGGTGCGCGACCAGAATCCCAAACTCACTGCCGTGAATCTGGTGGTCGCGAGCGCTTACCGACAGAAAGCCGCGCAGGAGACCAACCCTTCAACACGACGCACGCTGCTCGAGCGTGCGATCACGTCATATACGACGTTCCTCTCGAGCGAGCCCGACAACGAAGAGGCCAAAACGGAGTTGGCCACGGTCAGGGCCGAAGCGTCGGCGCTCAAATAGCTCATGACGACTCGTCCGCAGGCGAGAACGCGGCCCTGGCTCGCCTCGTTCATCATCGCGCTCTTCTTCGTGGCGGTTGCGGCCTCTGCGGCCGTCGGCTGGTGGTACGCACGCGAGTCGCCGGCGCATCAGGGGCCGATCGTGCTCATCTCGATCGACGGCATCCCGGCCACTGAGCTGCGCGCCTATGGGGCAGAACGAAGCGACACACCCGCGATCGACGAGCTCGCCGCGGAATCGGTGATCTTCGAGCGCGCCTACGCGCATTCGCCGCAAACGCTGCCGTCCCACGTGTCGATGCTGACGGGCCAGCTCCCGATCGACCATGGCGTCCGGGACGAAGCAGGCTTCGTCTTGAACGAGCACGCCAAGACGCTCGCAGGTCTGCTGCGGAACCGGGGCTTCGCAACCGGCGGAGCGGTCTCGTCGTTTCTGCTGCGCCCGCAGTCCGGCGTCGCGCAGGGCTTTTCGTTCTTCGATGCCGACATTCCGGTACCGGCTGCTGGCGAATCGCCCGCGCTCGAGCGCCAGGGGTCGCTGACGATCGATGCGGCGGAGAAGTGGCTTCAGCTCCAGGGGAGCCAGCGGTTCTTCCTCTTCGTGCAGGTCGACCGCGTGGATGCCGACTCGGCCGTCGCGCGGATCGCTGCGGCCTTGAAGCAGCGCCGCCTGTACGCCGACGCGACGATCGTCGTTGCCGGCGATCACGGTGAAACCGGTGCAGCGACGTCGCTCGATGACGGGGCTCTGCGCGTGCCGCTCATGATGAAGCAGCCCAGGAGCGAAGGCGCAGGGCGACGCGTCCTCGCTCCAGTGCAGCACATCGATCTCGTGCCGACGATTCTCGATTTGGTACGTGCGCCGATTCCAGGAGAGTTGCGGGGACGATCCCTCCGGGCGGTCCTCGACAAGGAGCGCGGCACCATTCCGGCTCGACCGATCTATTCGGAAACATTTGCCGCCTACTATCGATTCGGCGGACATCCGCTCTTTGCGCTCACCGGCGAGCATTACCGCTTCATCCGCGGAGCCGATGAAGATCTGGTGCCGCTTGCGCCATCGGGCGACGAGGCCGGCAGTGGAGAATCCACCGAGGCCGGCCGGCTGCGCACGGGGCTCGACGAGATGCTGGCGTCGACCACAATCGCCCTCCCCGCATCGCTCCCTCCCAGCGACGAGGAGCGCTACGCGCTGCTCGGCTATCTGAGTCCATTTCGCGTTGCGCCTGCGGGCGACATGGGGCTCGACGAGGCGGCGGAACGCGAGACCGTTGACGCGCATCGCGCGGCCGCGATGTTGATTGGGCAGAAGAAGTACTCGGCCGGAATCAGAGCGCTGCAGGCGATTACGCGCGCGCATCCATCGCTCGCGACGGTGCAGTACCAGCTCGGCGAACTGCTCGTTCGTATGGGGCGGTTCGACGAGGCGATTCGATCGTTTGGCACGGTGCGCGAACTGCGACCTGACGCAACCCCGGGCGCGTTGGCACTCGCCGACGCGCTCGTGAGGACCGGCAAGACGTCGGCGGCACGCGAGCAGGCCCAGATCGCCATCGCACTCGCCGAACACGAAGACGGGCATGCGCTGGCCGCGGCGCACGAAATGGCTGCCCGCGTGGCTCTGGCCGACAAGGATCCAGACGCCGCCACACAGCACGCCGACGCCGCCCATGCTGCCGATCCGACCTCGCCGGTGCCACAATTCGTTCGCGGACGGCTGCTCTACGACAAGGGCAAATACGAGGACGCGGTCGCCACCTTCACTGAAGCGGCCGATGCCATCAGGGATCACGGCGCATCGCTCGCCGATCTCCATTTCTATCTTGGCGAATCGCTGGCGCACCTCGATCGATACAACGACGCGGAAGCGCAGTTCCGTGAGGAGCTGCGTGTCTACCCGCGCAACGTCCAGGCGTACACGAGCCTGGCGATGCTGTACCGCGCGAGCAATCGCGACGCCGCCGTCGAGGATGTGCTGAACGAGCTCGTCGCCGCAACGCCCACGCCGGAGGGCTACGCGGTCGCGGCGCGGCTGTGGACGATCCTCGGCGAACGATCGCGAGCCGAAGCGCTCAGGTCCGACGCGCGGGCTCGCTTCCCCGGGGATCCGACGCTGGCCCAGTTCGAGCTGGCGCCCCGGCGATAAGCAGCAGCCCCACCGCGCTCCACGCCAGATTTCTCAGCTTCCGCACCACTGCGAGGCTGACGCCAGCCACAGGCTGCACCGCCATGACCGGTGCGAACGCACCGGTCAGCGCTTCGTCGATGCCCAAGCGGAACGGGACGAATTTGAACGCCGCAGTCACCGCTCGATCGAGCGCTCCGAAAACGAGCGCCTGCGCGATCGTCGGTTGACCGCCCAGCAGCCATCCGAGCGTCAGGAAGATCTCGTAGACGGCCACTATGTGGAACGCCATGTCGAGCAGGAATGCCTGCACGACTCGCACGGGTGAGGCCGTCCAGTGGGTCACGATCGACTGACGGATCCGCGACAGCGCTTCGCGCCAGCGCGGCCGCGGGCCAGCCTCCGTGGACCAGGTCCCGCGAAGCAGTCGGAGCGTCACTGCACCGCCGACGACGAGCACGATCAGCGCCACGATCGCCGCTTCCCTGCCTTCAATCGACAACGGCACCGTGGAGAGCACGACGACCAAACCGGCCATCATGACGACGGCGATCGACGCGGCGTACACGAGGTTGTCGATCGCGAGCGAGGCAATCGACACGCTCGTCTCGAGACGATGACGAACGAGAATGGCTTTGGTGGGTTCGCTGGCGGCCATGCCCAGCGGCGTGATGTTGCCGACGGCATCGCCCGAGAGAAACGCGCTGAACGCGCGGCCCATGGACATCCGCGCGCCCGGTGGCATACAGAGCCGCCAGGCCGCGGCTCTGAGGAAGAATCGGACGCCTGCCAGGCCGAGGATCGGCAACAGTCGCCATCCGATACGTCGAACACTCTCGACGATCTCGGCCGCGCCCGCCCGCTGCACGGCGTACGCAAACAGCGCGACGCCGCCGAGCGCCGCAACGACCGCCACCACGCGTTGCCGTGTGCGAGTCATGAAGGACGGAAACGCGGCCTACTGGACTCCCGGTACTGCCACTAACTTGGCTTGCGCGCCTCGATCTGCTTGAAGGTCTCTTCGATCAGCCGCTCGTTGTCTTCCTTGGTCACGTTGCGCGCGAGCAGCTTGGACGCGATCGCCACTGAGATATCGACCGCCTCGCTGCGAATCTGCTGCAGCGCACGCTGGGTCTCCATCTCGATCTGACGTTCGGCGTTCTTGATGATGCCGCTCGCCTCGGTCTGCGCTTTCTGTTTGAGCTCGTCGCGCAGGCGATTCGCGTCCGACCGCGTCTCCGAGAGGATCTTGTCAGCCTGCACGCGGGCCTCGGTCAGGATCTTCTGCGACTCGACGTGCAGCCGCTCCAGCTCCTGCTTCGCCTGCCGCGCATCGTCGAGCGACTTGCGGATCAATTCCTCGCGGGTCTGGAGGATCCCCTTGAGGGGCCGCCAGGCCAGCTTGTTGAACACGACCAGCAGGGCGAGAAACGTGATGATGGTCCACACGTAGAGCCCGGGATCGGGCACAGCCAACGGATTCATGGTGCCTCCACCACTTGTCGTCTCCTCGACTACGACTTGAGAGCGATGAGCAGCGCGACGACTTCAGCGATGATGGCGACGCCTTCGAGCAGGAAGAGTGGCAGCATGACAGCACCGCTGATCTGTGCCGCCGCGCTCGGCTGACGGCCCACGGCCTCCGCGGCGCCGGCCGCGAGACGGCCGATCCCGACGCCTGCGCCGATGACGGCCAGACCGGCCCCAAGCGCCGCGCCGAGGTAAGCAAATGCAAGGATGTTGCCTGTCATTCTCTGTTCTCCTTCGATCGCGCTGGCAGGTCCTGGCCCCCAGTGCGCTCAGTGATGGGCGTGAATGGCCATGCCGATGAACACGGCCGTGAGCAGTGTGAACACGAAAGCCTGCACGGGCACCACGACGACCGCCTCGAGGACGGCGATGCCGACTGACAACGGCACCGCCAGAAGCGCGACGCCGAAGCCGACGAGGGCGCTTCGCGTCGCGTCGGCCAGCGTGAAGATCATGAAGAGCACCGCGAGGAGCGCGATGTGGCCGGCCGTCATGTTGGCTGCAAGTCGCATCGTGAGCGCGAATGGGCGCACGAACATGCCCATGACTTCAATTGGGATCAGAATCAGCAGCAGCGGCTTGGGCAGGCCGTGCGGCGCCATGTTCTTCCAATGGCCGAAGAAGCCGTGCGCGCGGACGCCTGCGACAATGATCGCGATG
>Ga0126377_10002104_pt1 | contig 13539 bp, 15 predicted proteins | sample PanSoiMetPlot_22_FD_92647 | JGI IMG/M metagenome (GOLD analysis project Ga0126377, IMG submission 92647) | Tropical forest soil microbial communities from Panama - MetaG Plot_22 | ecosystem: Environmental > Terrestrial > Soil > Tropical forest > Bulk soil | place: Panama | collected 2016-02-17
GCCATCGCCATCTCGTGGCCGGGCTTCAACGCTTCGAGCAGGGCGATCGCATCGGCAACGCTCCGATCCGCTTGCGGCCGGCGTCCGAGTTGCCAGTAGACGCGCGCCAGCACACGCAGCACGCGCGCCTGCGCCTCGGTATCGGACACTTCGCGATAGAGCTCCAGCGCCTGCTCACCGGACTGCGCCGCCTGCAATGCCTGGTTGGTGAGGTTGCACTCCCAGCAGTGCGATTCGAACCAGCGCGCGCGCTCGACCGCCGGCACCGCGTGCGCGTGGCGCAGCGCCGCGGCGAGATGCGCCGCCGCCTCCGCATGCGCGCCGAGTTGCGACGCCTGCCGTGCCGCACGCGGCGCAAAGTCGATGATGGCGCGCACGTTCCCGGCGAGCTGCGCGTGATGGACGAGCTGCGACAGATCCGCACCGTGCGCGATGAGCGCATCGAGAATTCTCTGGTGCAACTCCTGGCTGCGCGCCGAGGACAGCGTGCTCTCGACTGCGAGGCGCCCCAGTTCGTGCCGATACGCCATGCAGTCATCGCCGAGGCGCAGGAGCCCGCGCTCGATGCCCTCGTCCGCCGACCGATGCACCTGGCCGAGGAGCGAGCGCGCGAGCCACATCTCGGTGCGGCCGGGCGAGACCGCCACGAGCTCGGCGAGTTCGCGCGCGGCGGGTGAGCACTGCATGAAACGCGCGATCACCGCATCGCGCGCCGATTCCGGGAGCGAGTCGCTCGGCGCCGTCAGGAGCTCCCGCACGAAGAAGGCGTTGCCGCCGGTCAGCTCGTAGATCCGCGCCGCGTCGCGATGCGCGCTGTGCGCGAGCTGCGCCACCGCGGCGGCGGAGAGCGCGGGAATGCGCAGCCGTGCCGCGTGCTGTCCCGTGATCTCGCCGAGCACCCGACGCAGCGGATGGATCGTCGCGAGCTCGTCGTCACGATAGCTGCCGATCAGCACACAGCGCGTGCGCTGGATGCGACGGCCGAGGAAGTGCACGAAGTCGAGGGTGGCCTCATCCGCCCAGTGCAGGTCTTCGAGCACCACCACCGTCACCTGGGTCGGCTGCGCCAGCGTGTCCACCAGGCGCGCGAAGAATTCCGGACGCTGCTCGCCCTGCGCCGCATCGGGACTCGCGACCGAGAGGGCAGCGGCGACCTCGTGGATCGGGCCGAGCGTGCGCGGCGTCTGCAAGGCATCGCACGCGCCCCACGCGATGCGCACACCGCGACGTACGCCGCTGGTGAACGCCTCGATCAGCGCGCTCTTGCCGGCGCCCGCCTCGCCGCCGACGAACGCGACCTTGCCGCGGCCCGCTTCCGCTTCGCGCAGCTGCCGCGCGAGCTCATCGAGGTGCTGCTGTCGTTCGAGGAGTTCCATGAGCGCGCGCACAATAGCAGAGAAAACGCCGCCCTCTCGCGGCTGATCTTGCGCACCACGCGCGACATAACGCGACGCTCGTAATCTGGGGATACCGGCCTCGCAAATTGGGTATGTCGCCCGATTTGCCGAGCGGCGCGCCTCTCTACGCTCCTCCCCCGAGGATTCCGCCCAACAAGCAGCAGAGAGGAGTTGGCGTCATGCCCCGGTATGTCGTCCAAAGAGATTTCCCGGACGGTCTCAATGTTCCGATCGACGCGGCAGGTGCCAAGGCGTGCCTCGCGGTCGTCGACAGCAACATGGCCGACCAGGTGACCTGGCTCCATTCCTACGTGAGCACCGACAAGCGCAAGAGCTTCTGCGTCTACGACGCGCCGTCGCCCGAAGCGATCCGCCGCACCGCGAACCGCAACAAGTTGCCGGTGGAGTGCATCACCGAAGTGCGCGTCCTCGATCCGTACTTCTACAAGTGAGGAGAGCACCCCGATGAAGACGTCCCACCGCATTGCCTCTTTCCTGGTGCCGCTGGCGCTGCCGCTCGCGGCGTTCGCGACCGAGCCCGCCACCACCCTGGCGCAGCTGACGGCCCAGAACCATTCGATCAACAGCAACAATTCCTTCTCGCCGCTGGTCGACAAGGTGCGCCGTGCGACCGCCAAGTACCGCGACATCAACGTGATGTTCGCCGAGGGCGGCTGGAAAGCCGCCACACCGTGCGTCAGCGGTCCGAACTCGGGCGCGATGGGTGTGCACTTCCTCAAGGATGGGCGCGTCGGTGACGGGATCCTCAAGCCCGATGAGCCCGAAGCGCTGATCTTCCAGCCGATGGCGAACGGTGCGATGCGTCTCGTCGGCGTCGAGTTCATCGAGCTCAAGGACGTGTGGGACAGCATCGGCAACGGCGGCGGCAAGCAGCCGACGCTCGAAGGTCAATTGCTGAACCTGGTCACGGAGCCGAATCGCTACACGCTGCACGCGTTCTACGAGCTGCACGTGTGGGCCTGGCAGGACAACCCGGACGGCTTCTTCGCCGACTGGAACAGCAACGTGAACTGCAACAAGGCCACTGACTGAACATCCCCAACTGCGCCCGTACGGACTCCCGACGTCCGGGCGCTTTTTTTTGGGCCGAGCGCTTTCTAGTTGAGCCGGGCCAGCACCGTCGTGACCCGCTTCAGGAGTTCCGCCAGCTCGGCATGCGGCTCCTCATCGGGCCCCGCCATGTTTTCGTCGTCCGCGGTCTGCAACTGCTGCAGCTGATCCTTCCACTGCATCAGGATCGCGCGCTTCTGCTCGGTGTTGAGGTCGGTCGACGCCTCCAGCACTTCGGGCGTGCCAAACGTCGCACCGGGGTTCTTCATCGCCAGGTCCAGGTCCACGTGCGCCTCCTTGCGGCGGTGACTGCGGCCATCACACTGCCCTCCTAGTCGCGTGACTCACCGGCGCGTGGGAAGTTCGACGCCGCGGATGTCGCCTACGTGCGTCGTCGCCGCCGGCTGACAGGAACTGAAAATCTTGCACGCGACGCAGCGCCCGAGCGGGCGTATCGTTGCCCACTCGCGGACGCAGGATCCAAAAGGAGTGAGTGTCATGGCGGTGCGCAAGGCGGAAGCGGTTTGGCAGGGCGGACTGCGCGATGGACAGGGCAACATCAAGCTGGGAAGCGGCGCCTTCGAAGGACGTTATTCCTTTCCGTCGCGCTTCGAGAACGGCCAGGGCACGAACCCGGAGGAGCTGATCGGCGGCGCGCACGCGGGCTGCTTTTCGATGGCGCTCGCCGCCGGACTCGGGCGCGCCGGCTTCACGCCCAAGCGCATCGCCACCACGGCGCAGGTCCATCTCGAGCAAAGTGGCGGCGGCTTTGCCATCACGCGCATCGAGCTCAACACCGAGGCCGAGGTGCCGCGCATCGATGCGGCGAACTTTGCGAAACAGGCGGACGAGGCCAAGCGCAATTGCCCGGTGTCGAAGGCGCTTGCCGGGACCACGATCACCCTCGAGGCGAAGCTCCTCTAGAGCCTTGATGCCCCGCCCGGGCGTTCAGCCTCGCCCACGAACTCGACCTGGCCGCTCCGGTCCAACCGGTTTCTGCTGCCTGAACCAGGGGGTTTGCGGTCCGTGTGCGCGCCATGAGGAGCGATGTATTCCGTTGGGATCGCGCCCGTGTGCTCGCCCTCCTCGCGATCTTCGCGCTGCACCTGGCGCTGATCGCACTGCTCTGGCGCAGCACGATCGCCGTGCGCACGGAGGAGCCGGCCCCCGCGATGCAGATCGTTCTGCTGCTCCCGAGCCCGGTCGAGCGGCCCACGCCATCGCCGAGGACGCGCGAACCGGCTGAGATTCAGCCCCTGGTGCCACCGGAGCGCGCCGCACCGAGCGAAGGTGTGCCGGCGGAAGGATCCAACGCGCCGAGCGCAGCGCCGCTGGTCGACTGGCAGCGCGAAGGCATCGATGCGGCGCACCGTGAGGCCCAGGCCCATCCCTTGCCGCCGCTCGAGGAGAAGAGGAAGCCATTCGCCTGGTCGCACTCGCACATCAAGCGCATCGAGAAGGTCGAGGGCGCTTACCTCCTCTGGCTGAGCGATCAGTGCGCGCTCGTCAACTTCATCTTTCCCGCCTGCAAGCTCGGCAAGAAACCGCCGCGCGGGGACTTGTTCGACGGCATGAAACAGGCGCTTGCCGAAGCGGATGAGACGCCTAGCGTGCCGGCGCCGTGAAGTGCTCGACGCTCAGCATCGCGACCAGCAGGAGCGCGAGCAGCGCCAGTTCCGGAACGCCACCGATCGCGCCGAGCGGAATCGCGAGCACAGCTGCGGCCGCGCGGTAGAGCAGCGGACGGATTCCCAACACGCCGCGGAAGAGTACGTCGCCTGCGAGATAGCACGCCGCGCCACTCGCCAGCACCCACGCCGACCAGAGCGGCGCATCCAGACCTTCCGCGACGAGTTCCTTGAGTGCCGCCGCCAGCAGCACGATTCCCGCGAGCATCACGAGGTGCGAGTACCAATAGCCGATGACGCCGACGCGCGCCCGCGCTGCGCCGCTCAGCGTGCGCATCGAATGCTCCGCACGCTCGTCGTCGCGATCGAAGTAGCTCCACCACAGCGCTGCGATGAGAACCAGGGAAAGCAGGACCGCTCCCACCGTGTGCGCATCGAGAGCGAGATCCGCTGCACCATTGCCGATGGCGACGACGCTTTCGCCGAGCGCGATCAGCATCACGGCCCCGTGACGCTCCGCGAAGTGATCCGGCCGCAACGTGAAACGTCGCTCGCGCCGGAACACCGTGGCGGTCACGAGCAGCAGCACGGCGCACAGGAATAACGCCCACTTCCATTCCGTGACGCTGACCCCCGCCAGGAACACGAGCAGTCCCGCGCCGAGGTTGAAGGGCCCGACCTCGAGCATGCCTTTCCACGCGGCGCGACCACCGGTCACGACGAACGCCACCGTGTGCAGCAGGATCACGAACAGGTAGGCAAGCGCGAACATGACGCCGCTCTCGCCAAAGACTTTCGGCACCGCGAGCGCCATCACCAGGAAGCCGCCCATCGCGGCGATCATCACGAAGCGGATGAAATGCCCGGGTCGCGTGCTGTTGGTGAGCCAGGCATACGCCGAGAACATCCACCAGATCAGCGCGAGCACGAGGAACGCGCGCCCGAGCTCCCAGAAGTTCGCGACGTGCGCGACCAGGTGCGTGACCTGCGTGATCGTGAACACGAACACCAGGTCGAAGAACAGCTCGATGGTCGAGACGCGCACGCTCTCGGAGCGCGATGCGATGTCAGGCGTCATCGATTCATGTTAGCAAACTGCGTTCGTCACACTTCTTTTCCGACGTCACACAAACTTCATGGAACCTGCGCTTCGCGCGCGCAGTCAAGGGCTCACGCTGCTGCTCACAATGCGAAGCGAGGAGTCGACAATGGAGCTGATGTTTGATGTCGTCATCACGATGATGCTGGTGGGATTTCCCGTAGGACTGCTGTTGAGCACCGTGGACGACCATTCGTCTCGCCTCGCGTCCGCGGCGTTTCGACATGCGCAGCATGCTTCTGAACCCGCGGCGGTTCAGCGTGCCGCCCGCCGCCGCAGTGTGGCCATCCGCGCGAGCGAACGCGACGACCTGTCCGGACGACGTGAGGCCGGATCTCGCGCTCATCGTGCCGCCGCTAGCGAACGCTACGGGGCAGACGCCGCCTGAGCCCGAACCCATCGCTGACTGTCCGCTTCAGACGGCGACCTGCCACCTGAGACCGCGGCCTGCCACCTGAGACGGCGCCGTACGCCTGTCCGCGGGGCATTCCTGCCCCGCGGCCGGACCTTTTTGAGTTCGCGGAAAAAGCCCGTTTATACTGCCGCCACCTCGCCGCGAGATTGAACGCGAGCAATTGACAATAACAGCGCTCGGCACGATGGGGGCAGCGCATGATCAAAGTCCAGTCGCTGCGCAACCGCATAATCCTGCAGTTCCTGACCATCATCCTGCCGCTCGGCGCGGTGCTGGTGTTCCTGGCGCTGCTCGACCTGCAGCGCGCCTCGGCGCTCGAGCGCTCCCTGCGACTGCGCGAGATCTCCCTCGATGCCAAGGACAACTACGACCGGTTCGTCGAGGGCGTGATCGACGCGATGGATACCGGCACGCTCAGCAAGGCGCGGGTCGACTCGCTGGACGCCGTGATCGTCGCCCTCGACCAGCAACGGCGCCTCGATCCGGCACGCAACATGGAGACCACGACGCGCCTGCTGGCGCGGCTCTCGCAGAGTGCACACAGCGATTCGTCGTTGCCCTCGCTCCTGCTGCTGCGCCCCGTTGCGAGTGAGGTCACGCGCGACCTGACGGCCAATCGCCTCTACTACCAGCAACGGCACGAGCTTTCGGTGTCGCACGCGATCGAGGGCGCCAACCGGCAGAGCTGGATCGTGCTGTACGCGACCCTGCTGAGCGTGGTGCTCGCCATGTTCTTCGTCCGCGGCATGATCCTCGGGTTGACGCGGCCGCTCTCGCAGGCGGTCAAAGTCGCCAACCGCATTGCGAGCGGGGAACTCGTCGCGCCCGACGCGGTACGCACCGACCACGACATCGGCGGCCTGCTGTATTCGCTCGCCCGCATGAACACCAGCCTGCACGAGTATCGCCGCCAGGTTTCGGACCAGGAGCGCGCGCTCGAAGACAAGATCGCGGAGCGCACGCGTGAGCTCGCGAGCTCGGTCGAAAGACTCGAGGCCCTGGCGGACGTGAGCCAGGCGGTCAACTCGACGCTCGACCTGCAGCAGGTGCTCGACACGATCCTGGCGCGCGCCGTGCAACTTTCCGCGGTCAATGTCGGGTCGATCTTTGAATACGACGAGGCATCGTGGGAGCTGCGCCTGCGCGCCATGTCAGGAGTTGCGCCGGCGCTGCAGGAATACCTGCGATCGCAGCCGGTGCGCATGGGCGACGGGGCCACCGGACGCGCCATCGTGCTGCGCGCGCCGATCGAGATCCCCGACATCCTCGATCCCACGACCTCCTACGCTGGCCCGCTGCGGGAGCCGTTGCTACGGGATGGCCTGCGCGCGGTGCTCGCCCTGCCACTGCTGCGCGAGGGCCGCGTATACGGCGCACTCACCCTGTCGCGCAGGAACCCCGGCGGCTTCGCTCCCGAGGTGGTGGAGCTCCTGCAGACGGTGGCCGAACAGTCGACCCTCGCGATCCAGAACGCGCGCCTGTTCCGCGAGATCGAGCAGAAGGGCCGCGAGCTCCAGCTCGCCAGCCAGCACAAGTCGCAGTTCCTCGCCAACATGAGCCACGAGCTGCGCACGCCGCTCAATGCGATCCTCGGCTACACCGAGCTCATCATCGACGGGATCTACGGCGAGATGCCCGACACGATCCGCGAGGTCATGGAACGGGTGCAGAAGAGCGGGCGGCACCTGCTCGATCTCATCAATGACGTGCTGGACCTGTCCAAGATCGAGGCCGGGCAGCTGTCGCTCGCGCTCACGGATTACTCCTTCCCCGACATGGTCCATACTGTCACCAATTCGATGGAGGCCCTCGCGGCCGAAAAGGGCCTCAATCTCACGGTCGATATCGAGGCGAACCTGCCGATCGCGCTGGGAGATGAACGGCGCATCGCACAGGTCCTGTTGAACCTGGTCGGTAACGCGATCAAGTTCACCGAGGAAGGGCACCTGCGGATCGGCGCCAGCAAGGCCAACGGCAAGTTCCTGGTGTCGGTCACCGACACCGGCCCCGGGATCGCGTCCTCCGACCAGGAGCGCATCTTCGAGGAGTTCCAGCAGGTGGACAGCTCCTCGACGCGTTCCAAGGGTGGCACCGGGCTCGGGCTGGCCATCGCGAGGCGCATCGTCGAGATGCATGGCGGCGAATTGTGGGTCGAGTCGGCGCTCGGCAAGGGCTCGACGTTTTACTTCAGCATTCCAATGCGGACGGAGCGACAGGAGGACACACCGTGAGCAAGCGCATCCTGATCATCGAAGACCAGGAGGACAACCGGAAGATCATGCACGACGTGCTGTCGGCCAGCGGCTTCGAGTCCGTGGAAGCGACCACCGGCGAAGAGGGCCTCGCGCTCGCCGAAAAGGAGCATCCCGACCTGATCCTCATGGACATCCAGTTGCCCGAGATGGACGGCTACGAGGTCACGCGCCGCATCAAGCGCAACTCGGCGCTGAATCACATCCCGATCATCGCGGTCACCTCGTATGCGCTGAGCGGAGATGACAAGAAGGCTTTTGCCGCGGGCTGCGATGGCTACCTCACCAAGCCGGTGAGCCCGAAGATGCTGCTGGCGAAGATCCGGGAATACCTGCGCTAGAGACGCGCTCCCGTGCACAATCCGCCGCGCATCCTCGTGGTCGATGACGTTCCGGTGAACATCGACATCCTGCGCATGCGCCTCGCCAAGCACGGCTACGAGATCGTGGCGGCGGGCGGCGGCAAGCAAGCGCTCGAGGCCGTTCCGCAGATCCTTCCCGACCTGATCCTGCTCGATGTGATGATGCCCGGGATCGATGGCATCGAGGTGTGCCGGCGGCTGCGCGCGGACACCTCCCTGCCCTTCATCCCGATCGTGTTCCTCACGGCGAAGTCCGAGCCGGCCGAGATCGTCACCGCGCTCGACGCCGGCGGCGATGAATACCTGACGAAACCCGTCGATCCCGGCGCGCTGGTCGCTCGCGTGAAGTCGATGCTCCGCATCAAGGCGCTGCAGGACCAGGTCCGCCAGCAGACCGAGGAACTGCAGGCGGCGAACAAGAACCTCGAAGAGCGCGTGGCCTCGCAGGTTTCCGCGCTCGAACGACTCGGCCGGCTGAAGCGCTTCTTCTCACCCCAGCTCGCGAAGCTGATCGTGGAAGGCGGTACGGAAGATCCGCTCAAGAGTCATCGTCGCGAGGTCACCGTCGTGTTCCTCGATCTGCGCGGCTTCACCGCGTTCGCCGAGACCGCGGAACCCGAGGAACTCATGGGCGTGCTGCGTGAGTATCACGGCGAAATGGGCCGCGTGATCCTCGCTCACGAGGGCACGCTCGAGCGCTTCGCGGGGGACGGCATGATGGTGTTCTTCAACGACCCCGTGCCGGTGCCCGATGCGCCGGCGCGCGCGGTGCGCATGGCGGTGACCATGCACGAGAAGCTCGCGGCACTCGCGCAGGTCTGGCGCAAGCGTGGCTACGATCTCGAGTTCGGCGCGGGCATCGCGCAGGGCTACGCGACCATCGGCGCCGTCGGCTTCGAAGGCCGGATGGACTACGGCGCCATCGGCACGGTCACGAACCTCGCCGCGCGCCTGTGCGGCGAGGCGAAGCCCGGGCAGACGCTGATCTCACAGCGCGTGCTCGCGTCGGTCGAAGACATCGTCGAGGTCGAGCCGATCGGCGAGTTGCAGCTCAAGGGCTTTCACCGGCCGATCACCACCTACAACGTGCTGCGCATGCGGGCCTCTCCGGTTGCGGAGACTGCCGGCGCGAGCGCGGTCTCGCCCGCGCCCTAGAACGTCGCCACCACCAGCACGCCGGGCCCCGGCGCCGAAGTGATGTAGCTGCACCGACCCGGCGCGCGCCGCACATACTCGAGCGCCTCCGCATCGCTGCCGCTCACCGTCGGCGGGTTGACTCCATCCCGGAACGACTTCTTGGTCCACGCCGTCAGGTACTTCGCGTAATCCATGCGCAGCACCTTCTCGAGGAACGTGGCCCGTGCGGCGCTGTTATCCGCTGGCAGGAGTCGCACCTGGCCCGCGAACTGTTTCTCGCCGAGGAACACATCCCTCAGGTCCGCTGGCGACAGCGTGACCGACGGGTGGCAGATGATATAGAGGTCCTCTGCACGACTCGCGACCGGAAGGTTCGCGAGCGTGAGCGCAGCGAAGAGCGGCAAGACCGCCCGACGCAATACGGACCACGCGCTATCTTTTCTAGAAGCGTATCGCATATTGCATCAAGGCCTCTTCGTACGTGTCGATGTTGCGGTCGGTGACATGGGTCTGCGCGATCTCGAGCTTGAGCGCGGAGGACCAGTCGAGGTCGTAGCGCACGCCGAGCGCGGTCCGGTAATAGGAGTTACCGAAGCGCTGCGCCGAGAAGTAGTGGTCCGTCTGGTCGAGATCCGAGTGTTCGTAGCGCGCGTACGGCGTCCACAGGCCGGCGCGGTACGCGAGCTGGATGAAGCCCATGTCGCTGTTGTGACTGCCGGTGGCGCCCGACAGGTCCTTGTTGTCGAACCAGTAGTACTCGGCGATGTTCTCCCAGCGATCGGTGTCGTAGACGGCGTACACGCCGTAGTTGTTGACGCGCGTGAGGTTGCGCACCACGAGATCGTCCTGGACCTTGGTGCCGAAGGCGCTCACGCCGAAGCGCAAGCCGTCGAGGCTGCCTCCTGGCAGGTACCCGAAGTTGCCGCCGTAGAGCGCGTCGCCGTGCGCGTTGCCCGCATTGTTGGAATCGAGCACACCGCCCACGATGCGCGGCGCATTCGCAACGTACGCGTCATAGGTGACCCGGCCCAGGTCGAGCCGGCTCGACCCTTGCAGCCACAGACCCACCGCATGTGCCGGCAGCACGCCGCCGGTGGTTTCGAACTGCACCACGCCCGGACGGCGGAGCGCCGTGGAGATCTGCTGGCCGTGATGGAACGCGGTGTTGTAGTAGCCGTAAGGGGTGTGGAAGCGGCCGAGCCACACTGTCGCCGCGTCGCCGAACTGGTAGCCGAGCTGCGCACGCTCGAGAGCGGTGACGAGATCGCCGTTGGTGCCGATCTTGAAGTTGAGCTCGAACAGCGAGCGCGTGTGCGCGCCGAGCTGCGGCGTCAGGTAGAAGTCGACCGAGCCGACCGCCGCGCCGTGCAGGTTGGGATTGACCGGGTTGCGAGTCCCCGCTCCCACATCCGCAAAGCCATGCAGCGGCAAGCCCATGTCCTCGTGCCGGGCCGCATTGGCCGCCGTGATCGCAGCCACCTCGTTTTCCAGCGAGGTGAGCCGCTGCTCCGGCGCGGCGCCTGGCGCGGAGGTGGCGGGGGGAGCGGCGCCCGTCGGTGCCGCCGGCGCAGCGCCGGGCGCGCCGCCCGCGCCCGCGACAGCGGCCGTCCCACCCGGCTGTACCGCGTCCATGCGAGCCTCGAGCTCGCGAACGCGCGCAGTGAGCTGGTCGATGGCCTTCAGACTCTCTTCGAGTCGAGTCTGCAGCTGAGCGACCTGGTCCGCATCGGCCGCGGCGTGCGCGGGGCCCGATGCGGCACAGGTCAACAGGAGTACTGCCAGGCCGCAAAGCGACCTGGCAGTGGACTTTGCACTAGGCATGATCGATTTCCCTCGTTACTCGGCTTGGCTGGAGTTTTTCTGCGGTGAATCGCTGGCGGCCCAGACGTGCGTCTGCGCGCTGGCGGCCGTGTATTCGGCCGCGAGCTGCCCGTGTTCATCGACCACGACGATGCGGTATTCGTGCATCACGTGGCGGTCGTATTTCCAGAATGGAAACCCGAGACGGCGGGCGAACTGTTCCGTGTTCCCGGCAGTGCCGCTCAGGAAGTGCCAGTTGTCGCGGTCGAGGCCGCGGTTGCGTCGATACTGCTGCCAGGTCCCGGGATCATCCTCGGTCGGATCGTAGCCGACGATCACGAACTCGGCGGACTCACCGTTCCTGTCGGCCTCGCGCTGCAGCTCCTGCAGGCGCGCGATCGTCATTGGGCAGATGCGCCGGCACGAGGCATAGGCCATCGTGAAGTAGACGCGCCGGCCGCTGAACGCGGCGAGATCCAGGGTGCGCCCCTGGTCGTCGAGCCATTGTCGCGGCAATTGCTGGAGGACGTCGGTGGCCGACAGGCTCTCGCCGCCGGTCAGTACACCGAGCAGAAGCAGAAAACAGGCCGTGAAACGCGCGTATCCATGCGTTGTTGTTGCGCGCATCAAGTAGGTCTCGTTGTTCGTTCGAGTCGAGCGCGGCCGTTATTCAGCGGCGGAAAACCCTTGCTGTCAAGAATTGTGTCGTCCCATTGACAGAGGTCTGTAGCGACCGGGCGCATTCTCTCACTCGAGGCTGGCGGCTGAATGAGCCGCCCGGCCGAGACGGTCAGACAGACGGACTTCTCTTCTCAACCAGGGGGCTACCCACATGAGCAACTTCACTTCCTCGCGTTTTCGGTCATCGGTGAGTGCGACGGCGGCGGTGGCGATCACCGGCCTGATTCTCTGGAGCTTCGACGCCTACGTCGGGTACATGGAGCGCACCGCGCCGGTGCACACCGCGCAGCTCGATTCGCACCAGGCGTCCGATCTCGAGTCACGCAAAGGTTGATTTTGTGTCAATGCGTTGACAGAGAACCCGAACGTCCTGGAGCACGATGAACCCGCAGCTGGCGCAAACCGGCCAGTTCGCAAGAGAGACGAGTAACGAACCAACTTCAGGAGTACGACAATGAGTTTCCATACCAGCCCATCGATTCTCCGCTCCTCAGTGGCAGCCGCCGCGGCCGTGACGATCACGTCGCTGATCCTCGGCAGCTTCGGTGCCTACATCGGCTACATGGAGCGCAACGCCCCGCAGACGCAGACGGCCCAGGTCGCAACTGGCACGAGTTTCGATACCGCCACGCGCAACGGTTGACATCGTGTTCGGCAAGCAGGGCTCGGCGGCGCTGGCGCACTAGGAATCTCGCTCCTTCGATTCCCACAGACGCCACGCCGCTCGTGCCAACCGCTCACTCCCGTTCCCCGCTCTGAACCCCGGCACCCGGCTCGCCCGAGCCCGGGTTGCAAAGTCCCCTCGCCGATTCCCGCCCGCTGGTATCGTCCACGCATCGAGAATGCGTGAGGATACGGGGCATGCATCGCTACACATCCCTCCTTCGCCGCGGTAACGACGCAACGATCGCGTTCCGGTTCCTGGCCGTCGCCTGCGCGCTGCTGCTGCTCAGTGCGAGCGCGTGGGGCGATTCGCCCTACCGGTTCACCGGCGCCCAGCGCATCGTCGTGTTCGCGGACGTGCACGGCGCCTATACGGAGCTGCTCTCGGTCCTCAACGAGACCGGGATCATCGATGCGGCCCAGCATTGGCATGGCGGCGCCACGCAGCTCGTCAGCACGGGCGACCTGCTCGATCGCGGTCCGGATGCGCGCAAGGTCCTGGACCTGCTGATGCGCCTCGAACAGGAGGCGCCCAAGGCCGGCGGGGCGGTCCACGTCATCCTGGGCAATCACGAGGTCATGAACCTGGTGGGTGACCTGCGTTATGTCCCAGCGGCGGAATTTGCCGCCTTTGCCGGGCCGGAAGACACCAGGCTGCGCGAGGAGGTCTGGCAACGCGTCCTGGCGCAGGAGCCGGCAGCCGCACGCGCCGAGTTCGATCGCGCGTTTCCCGCGGGCTATTTCGGACGTCGCCAGGCCTTTTCGCCCGAGGGCCAGTACGGTCGCTGGCTGCTGGAGAAGCCCTTCCTCATCACGGTCAACGACACGGCGTTTGTGCACGGCGGGCTGCCGGACATGGTCGCGCGCAGCGGGCTGGATGAGACCAACCGCACGTTGCACGCCGAGCTCACCGACTACCTGCAGAAGTGGCAGACGATCGAGACCGAGCAGCACCTGGCGCGTCCCGTGCCCTTTTCCGAGCGTCCCCAGGCGCTCGCAGCCGCCGGCGCGGCGGAGCTCTCAGCCACGGTCGC
>Ga0126377_10002105_pt1 | contig 13538 bp, 11 predicted proteins | sample PanSoiMetPlot_22_FD_92647 | JGI IMG/M metagenome (GOLD analysis project Ga0126377, IMG submission 92647) | Tropical forest soil microbial communities from Panama - MetaG Plot_22 | ecosystem: Environmental > Terrestrial > Soil > Tropical forest > Bulk soil | place: Panama | collected 2016-02-17
CCGGCCAGCACCCGGGGCATGAGCAGCGGGTGGTTGTCGGCCAGGTTGGCGCCCCACAGCACCAGCACGTCCGCCAGGGCAAGGTCGTCGTAGCAGCCGGGCGGGCCGTCGCTGCCGAAGCTCAGCTTGTAGCCCGCCACCGCCGAGGCCATGCACAGCGTGGTGTTGCCGTCGTAGTGGGCCAGCCCCATCCCCAGCCGCACCAGCTTGCCCAGCGCGTAGAACTCCTCGGTCACCAGCTGGCCGGTCGACAGCACGGCCACCGCCTCGGGCCCGTGCCGGTCGAGCAGGTCCCGGAAGCCGCCCGCCACCCGGTCGAGGGCGGCGTCCCAGGTGGCGGGCCGGCCGTCGACCAGCGGGACCGTGAGCCGACCCGCGGCCGCCAGCGTCTGGTGCTCGGACAGGCCCTTGGGGCAGAGCCGGCCCCGGTTGACCGGGTGGTCGGGGTCGCCCTCGACCGCCACGGCCCGGCCGTCCCGCACGCCGATGCGCATGCCGCAGCCCACCGAGCAGTAGCCGCAGGTGGTGCGCACCCAGCGGTCGGCGGCCCGGCTGGTGGCCACCGGCCCCCGACCCGGGGCGTCGACGTAGCTGTAGCGCCCGCCGCCGTGGTCGACGCCCAGCCAGCGGGACACGCCCTCGACGATGCGGGCCATCAGCGGTGGCCTCCGGCGGCGCCCCGCCAGAACGAGCCCGGCATGTTCAGGGGGACCACGGTCACGAAGAACAGCCACCGCCCGATCAGCTCGGCGGCGGCCAGGGCCGGCCACACGGCCGCCGCCGGCGCCCCGGCCAGCGCGGCGGCGATCGCCGCCGCGGTCAGCGCCAGGCGGGCGGCGGTCCAGGGCCCGAACCAGCGCAGCTCCAGCCGCACCGCCCCCCACCACGGCTGCCCGGGATGGCGGGCGAGGCGGGCCCAGTTGAGCGCGGTGGCCGCCGCCGCCAGCGCACCGCCCGCCGCGCCGAGGGCGACGTGGCCCGTGAGCGGCGGTCCCAGCGCCAGCGCGGAGGCGTAGAAGCGGACGACCGTGAGCGGCGTGTCCCAGGCCGGGCGGCCGGGCACGACGTAGAGCCGGGCCGAGGCGAACACGCCGGCCACCCCGACCGCGGCGGCCGCCGGGGCCAGCGCCGGCAGGGCCACCGCCGCCGCGGCCAGCGCGGCGTACAGGGACAGCAGCGCCACCTCCCGGCTCAGCCACGACCGCCGCAGGTTGCGCAGCGCCTTCCACGCCGCGATCGGCCGGCCCAGGTGGGCCAGGGCGCCGATGAGGCCGGCCGCCGCGATCGCCGCCGCCAGCAGCCGGTCGGCCCCGGTGCTGGCGGTGGCGCTGACGCCGAGCGCCACCTGGCTCACCAGCGTCAGCCACACCAGCGGCCAGTGGGGGTGCTCGGGGCGCAGGTTCCAGTCGCTGGCCGAGAACGTCTCGACCGGCACGTCCCGGGGCAGCTCGATGCGGGTGGTCGACAGGGTCAGGCCGGCGCTCGGCAGCTCGGGGGCGTCGCCGGCCGAGGGGTCGGCCCGCCACTCGTCGACCCGGACCTTCTCGACCGTGATGGCGTGGGTCGGGCAGGCGTCGACGCAGGCCGGGGCGTGGCCGGACTCCAGCCGGGGCCGGCACATGTCGCACTTGGTCACGATGCGCCGGTCGGGCTGGAAGGCCGGCACCGAGTAGGGGCACGTCCAGGTGCAGTACTGGCAGCCCACGCAGTCGTCGGGCTCGTGGGCCACGATGCCGTTGTCGAGCTTGACGTAGGCCCCGGTCGGGCAGCCGATGAGGCACGCCGGCTCCAGGCAGTGGTTGCACGACATCGACAGGTGGAACCGGCGGGTCGTGGGGTGGTCGCCGCCCTCGATCTCCCCCACCCGCCGCCACACGGTCCCGGCCGGCAGGCCGTTCTGCTCGGCGCAGGCCACCTCGCACGAGTGGCAGCCCACGCACGAGTTCATGTCGAACCCGAAGCGGTACTGCTCGCCGGCGTCGAGCGCCAGCATCCCGAGGCCCGTCAGGATCACACCCCCGCCAGCCGCCGGGGCGAGGGCCGCAGGTAGACCGCCCAGGTGACCGCCCCGCACACGAGGTAGAAGGCGATGAAGGCCACGTAGGCGGCGTCGGCCGTCCCGTTGGACAGGAACGACTGGCGCAGCGCCAGGTTGACGGCCACGCCGCCGAAGGCGCCGACCGAGCCGGCGATGCCGATGAGCGCCCGGGACAGCCGGCGGGCGTTGCGGGCCTCGGCCTCGAGGTCGGCGCCCGCCGCCACCGCCCGGGCCGCCTTGGCGGTGAAGATGGCCGGGATCATCTTGTAGGTCGAGCCGTTGCCCAGCCCCGACAGGGCGAACAGGGCGATGAACCCGGGGATGAACAGGGCCAGCGACGCCCGCTGCGATGCGGCCAGCACCACGGCGGCGCCCGCCGCCATGGCCGCGAAAACCACGATCGTCACGCGGGCCCCGCCGAAGCGGTCGGCCAGCCGGCCGCCCACCGGCCGGATCAGCGAGCCCACCAGCGGGCCGAGGAAGGTCAGCGACGCCGCCTTGACCGGCGTGTCGAACGTGTCCGCGAACTGGACGAGCAGCACCTGCCCGAAGGCGAAGCTGAACCCGATGAACGACCCGAAGGTGCCGATGTAGAGGAACGACATCACCGCGGTGTGGGGGTCGCGGCACACGTCCCGCATGGCCCGGCGCTCGTTGGTGGCCTGCGTCAGGTTGTCCATGAACAGGGCGGCGCAGGTGGCGGCCACGATCACCAGCGGGATGTAGACGGCCAGCATCACCTGGGGGTGGTCCTTGCCCGCCGTGGCCAGCACGGCCAGGCCGACCAACTGGACGCCGGCCACGCCCAGGTTGCCGCCGCCGGCGTTGAGGCCGAGCGCCCAGCCCTTCAACCGCTCCGGGTAGAACGACTCGATGTTGGCCATCGACGACGAGAAGTTGCCGCCGCCGACGCCGGCCACGCAGGCGACCGCCAGCAGGGTCCCGAAGTCGACGCCGGGGTGGAGGACGAGACCGGCCAGCACGCACGGGACCAGTAGCAGCAGCGACGAGACGATCGTCCAGTTGCGGCCGCCGAAGCGGTCCACCGCGAACGTGTAGGGCAGCCGCAGCAGGGCGCCGAGGGCGGTGGGGGCGGTGGTGAGCAGGAACTTCTGCGCCGGGGTGAAGCCGTAGTCGTCCCCCAGGAACAGGACGAACACCGACCACAGGCTCCACACGGCGAAGCCCACGTGCTCGGACAGGATCGAGAACACGAGGTTGCGCAGGGCGATGCGCTTGCCGCCGCCCTCCCAGGACGCCGGGTCGTTCGGGCGCCAGTCGTCGATCCAGTGGCGCCGGGCCGGCGTGGTCGGGGGCGCACCGGCGGCGGGCGCCGGGGCGAGGGTGGTGTCGGTCACGATGCCTCCGGGTCAGCGGACGAGGACGGGGGTGTCGGCCGGCTCCGGGCCGGGGGCCCAGCGCTCGGCCAGGGCCGCCTGGATCTGGAGCGAGAACGCCTCCGGCGTGAACCGGCGCACGGTGCGGCCGAGCGGCTCGCCGGGGTGGCGCAGCGCCTCCCAGGTGCCGACCACGGCGGTGACGGCAGCGTCGAGGTCGTCCTCGGCCACCCGGCCCACGACCACCCCGATCGCGGGCTCCTCGAGGTCGGCGCCCAGGTAGACCTGGTAGCCGTCGGTGGTCCGGCCGTCGACCCGCACCTTGGACCCGGCCAGCCCGATGTCGCCGATCTGGTGCTGGGCGCACGAGTTGGGGCAGCCGGACACGAACACCCGCAGCGCCGAGTTGCGGCGCAGGGCGGCGTTGGCGGCCAGGCCCTGGCCGGCCCCGGGCGAGTCGGTGATGCCGAGGGCGCACACCGAGGCGCCGGTGCACGCCCGGATCTGGGCGGTGCGGCCCTCGCCCAGCAGCGACACGCCCCGCTCCGCCAGCGCGGCCCGGATGGCGGCCACGCCGGCCAGGCCCACGTTGCGGAAGGCGATGTTCTGGTCGCGGGTGAAGGCCAGGTGGCCGTCGGCGTGGCGGTCGGCCAGGTCGCAGCACAGCACCAGCTCGGAGGCGCAGGTGTCGCCGAGCGGGAGGTCGATCGTCACCGAGGCCAGCCCGGGGGTGCGCTGGGGGCGGACGCCGGTGCTCCAGCCGCCCGGCGGGACGTGACGCAGGATCTCCCGGCGGTCCGGCTCGGGCAGGACCTCGACCGGGGCCGGCTCGGGGCGGGGCACGGGACGGGCCCGGGCGGCGTCGTGGGCGGCGTGCCAGGCGGCCCGGAAGCCGTCGGGGCCGAGGTCGGCGACCACGAACTTCATGCGGCCCTTGGCCGGCTCGTCGAAGCGGCCGTGGGCCACGAACACGTCGACCAGGGCCTCGATCGCCGCCACCACCTCGTAGCGGGGCACGAACGGCGACAGCAGGACGGCGAGCGAGGGGGCCTTGCCCAGGCTGCCGCCCGCCCACAGCTCGTACCCGGCCACGCCGTCGACCACGGTCGAGACCAGGCCGGCGTCGTTGACCAGGGCGTCGTGCCGGCAGCGGGGCGAGCCGCCGAGGGCGATGTTGACCCGGCTGGGGAGGGCGACGTTGAGCTCGGCCGAGCGGGCGACGAGCGTGTCGGAGATCAGGCGGGCGTCGGGGAAGCAGTCGAACGGCTCGTCGAGGCCGACCCCGGCGTCCTCGGAGCACATGACGTTGCGCACGGTGTGGCCGCACGAGCTGCGGGGCGACAGGCCGATGCGGGCCAGCTCGGCCAGGACGGCGGGCACCTCGCGGTCGGCCACCCAGTGGAGCTCGACGTTCTGGCGGGTGGAGAGGTGGAGCCAGTCCTCGGCGTGGCGGGCGGCGACCCGGGCCAGGCCCCGGACCTGCTCGGTGGGCGCCACGCCGCCGGGGACCCGCACCCGGACCATGAACACCCCGCGCTGGAGCTGGGTGCAGACGCCGTGGGTCTTGAGGGCGTAGCGGTCCTCGGGCGTGAGCCAGCCGTCGCCCTCGGCGGCGAGCCGGTCGAGGTCGACGGGGAGCCCGGCCCGCTTGGCGGCGGGGATGTTCGGTCCAGCGGCCATGCGCCGCAGTGTGCGCAACCGGCGGCGGCCCGTGGTTACCCCGCCGCGAACGTTCGCTCACCCCCGGCAGCCGCCCGCTGTGAGGCGCCCGTCAGCGGGAGTTCACATGTCACGTATCTGGACCGCGGCGACCCGGCTCTCTCAGGCGTGGCACTGGACGAGTTGATCGCGCCACCCTCTGCGCCGCCATGGCGCAAGGCGTCGCCGATGGCACTCATCGCGTTCCTCTGGGCCGTGTATGCGGCGGTCCTCGTCGTGCTGGTGGTGTTCCTCATCCCGAGCAGGAACCCGTGGTTCATCGTCCCGGGCACGGTGACGCTCGCCGCCTGCGCCCTCGTGGTCGACATCGTCGCCGGCCGCACCCGCGACTCCCTCGACCGCCTGAGCCGGCAGATCCTGGCGCCGCTGGTGGCGATGCTGCTCGGCGCCGTCGCCCTGGCGGTCTGGCTCGACGGTGGCCAGCGGAGCGACGGCTGGGGCTTCCTCGGCGTGAGCCTCGTCGTCCTCGGATGGGGCCAGGTCGTCGCCGCCCTCCGGGCCCACGGCCGGACGAGCTGGGCCTGGAGCGGCGCCGTCGCCGGGCTCGGGGTGGCCGCCGTGATCCTCGCGCTGTGGTTCGCGCCCACCGGAACCCGCGGCGTCCTGGTCGTGCTGGCCGTCTTCGTCGTCGTCGGCGGGCTCGGGCTGCTCAGCGAGCGGGTGCTGCGACGCCTCGCCCGGCGCCCCCGTGGCGGGGCCCCCGCCCGGCCGCTCCCGCCGGGGGCGATCGTCGCCCTGGCGGCCGGCGCCGTCCTGCTGGTCGTGGCCGCCGTCCTGCTGCTGCCGGGCGGGAACGTGCGGCCGTACACGCTGATCGTCGTGGCGGTGATCGTCGTGGTCGTCGGGGCCATCGCCTCCAACACCAGCACCGACATCGTCGTCATCCTCTTCGCCGCCGCGCTCGCGTGGGCGCTGATGCCCAACAGCGTGCCGGACGACCCGACGATCGAGCCCACGGCGGGGCGGCCCACGATGGTCGTGTTCGGCGACTCGTACATCTCGGGCGAGGGCGCCGCGCGCTTCTACCCGGGCACCAACACCCGCGGCGTCGACGAGTGCCGGCGGGCGCCGACCGCCTACCCGGTCGTCGCCGCCCGGGGCCCGAGCCCGGCGGTGCCGCACCAGGTGATCTTCGTCGCCTGCTCCGGGGCCAAGGCGAAGCACATCGCGGGCACGGCGCAGTACCCCCGGTCCGAGGCGGACGACCTCGACCAGATCGACCACTACCTGGCCGTCCGGGACGAGCAGCACCTGGCCGGCGGCGACATCACGCTGGCGGTGGTCAGCATCGGCGGCAACGACTTCGGCTTCGGCGACGTCGTCCAGACCTGCATCGGGGCGGGCAACTGCGCGGAGCTCGGCACCGTGATGCTCGACCACCTCCGGGAGCGCCGCCACGCCGTCGACGACGTGTTCGCCACGCTGCGCCGGAGGCTCGGCCCGGTCCCCGTCGTGGTGGTGCCCTACCCGATCCCGCTCAGCGAGCGGTACTGCACGGCGTCGCTGCTCGAACCGGCGGAGCACCGGTTCCTGGCCGACTACGCCCGCGAGGTCGACGACACGGTGATCGACGCCGCCACCCGGGCGGGCTTCTACCACCTCGACGCGATGGCCGACGTGCTCGCCACCCGGAACCTCCGGCTGTGCGACGGCGGGCGCCGGACCATCGGCGTCCACGCCCTCTCGGCGGGAGCGACCGAGGGCACGCTCGAGCAGCGCGCCAACCCGATGCACTGGTTCCACAACAGCTTCCACCCGAACGCGACCGGTCACCGGGCGATGGCCGACACGCTGACCCGCTGGCTGGAGGACCACCCCGGCCTGCGCCCGCTGCCGGTGCCGTCGAGCCCGCCGGGCGGGTCGCAGAGCGCATGGGCGGCGTCGATCCGGGCGAGCGCCGACTTCCAGACCTGCGCCGGCGCCGGTGACCGGGACGCGTGCGTCCGGCACTGGAAGAGCGCCAGGCGCCAGGACCTCGTCGCTCGGCTCGCCCCCGGCCTGGCCGCGGCGCTGGCCGGGGCCGGCCTGGTCTGGTTCGTCGGTCTGCGGGCCTGGCGCCTCACGTCCCGCTAGTGGGGTGGCCCCACTAGAGCCAGCGCGGCGCCGGTGGCGGCGGGGTGGCGTCGGGGGTGGCGAGGGTGCCGGCGCCGTCGTGGCGGCCGATGATCCAGGCCAGCAGGTCGTGGGCCGTGCCCCGGACCTCGGTCGGGTCGGCGGCCGCCGGGCCGACGGTCCAGGGACCGCCTCCGTCGCTGGCGATCAGCGTGAGGACCGGGCAGTCCTCCCGGCCGGCCAGGCCGCCCGCCACCTCGTCGATCAGCGGCACCACCACCTCGGGCGGCAGGTCGGCGAACCCCACCCCGGTGCGCAGGTCGACGGCGTGGACCCACGACTCCCGCACCCGCATCCACGGGACCTCGGCGGCCGCGATGGCGCGGCCGCTGGCCGTGCGGACCGGGGCGTCCCACGCCGCCGCGGGCAGGGCCTCGACGGCCGCCGCCAGGCGGTCGGACGCCGAGGTCACGTCGGCCCGCAGGGGGCCGGGCGCCTGGGTGGCGCTGGCGGCGATGTCGGCCGCCCGCTGCTCGGCCGAGGCGTACATCGGCGTCTCGACCCCGGTGCGGGCCCACGCCAGCAGGTTGCCCAGCGCGTCGGCGTTGCGGGCCAGGTGGGCGAGCAGGTCCGAGCGCGACCAGCCCGGCAGGGCGCACGGCTCGGCGCAGGCCGCGTCGTCGAGCGACGCCACCTGGGCCAGCACCAGCTGCTCGCCCCGGCGGTAGAGGTCGAGGTACCGGGACAGGCGGGGGTCTGTCACCCCGGCGCCGGCTCCCGGCGGCAGACGTTGCGGCACTCCCCCACCCCGCCGATCCGGGTCACCACGACGTCGCCCTCGGCCAGGAACCGCGGGGGCGTGCGGGCCGCGCCCACGCCGCAGGGGGTCCCGGTGGCGATGACGTCGCCCGGCTCGAGCGTGATCACGTCGGAGATGTAGGACACCAGCGTGGCCGGGTCGAAGACCAGGTCGGCGGTGTCGGCCTTCTGCATCAGCTCGCCGGCGACCTCGCACGTGATCTCGCGGCTCGGCCCGGGCGACTCGTCGGCCGTCACCAGCCAGGGCCCGAGCGGCGTCGACGACTCGAACGTCTTGCCCTGGAGCCACTGGAGCGTGCGGTACTGGTAGTCGCGCACCGACACGTCGTTCAGCACCGAGTAGCCGGCGATGCAGGCTGCCGCCTCGGCCACCGGCACGTGGCGGGCCGGGGCGCCGACGACCACGGCCAGCTCGGCCTCCCAGTCGACGTTGTCGGACACGGCCGGCAGCACGATCTCGTCGTGGGCCCCGATCAGCGCGGCGCGGTACTTGGCGAACAGCGTCGGGTGCTCGGGCGGCTCGCGGCCCGTCTCCAGGATGTGGTTGCGGTAGTTGAGGCCGACGCACACGACCTTGTCGGGCCGGGGGACCAGCGGGGCGTAGTCGAGCCCGTCGACCGGCCTGCCGGCCCCGGTCTCGGCCGCGGCCGACGCCGCCCAGTCCCGCCAGCCCGGGCGGGCCAGCACGGCGCCGACGTCGGGAGCGGCCAGCTCGACCGCCTCGTTGCCCTCGACGCGCACGGCCAGGGTGGCGCCGCCGTCACGGATGGTGGCCAGCTTCACGAGGGGGCTCCTTCCGGCGCGGCCAGGGCCAGCGCCTCGTAGACGGGGGCGTCGGAGAAGGTGAACACGTCGAGCCCGCCGCCACCGGCGGCCAGGCGCAGCGGGCACCACGACGGCACGGCCACGACGTCGCCCGGGCCCACCGCCATCGGCTCGCCGTCGAGGTGGACCGTCCCGTCGCCGGCGAACACCTGCCACACCGACGACCCGACCCGCCGAGCCCCGGCCCCGTCCGACCCCGGGGCCGAGGATGCGCCCGCGGCCAGGCGGTGCAGCTCCATGCGCAGGGTGACCAGCGCGTCGCCGCCCGTCGCGGGGTTGGTGAAGCGGACCGCGGCGTGCCCGGGGCCGACGGCCCCCGGGTGGCCGGCGTCCGCCAGCTCGAGCTGCGCGGCGAGCGCGGCGTCGGTGTGCGCCCACCGGTAGGCCATGAGCGGCGACGTGCGGGGCACCTCCGCCCCCACTGGCCGCAGCCCCGGGTGGCCCCACAGCCGCTCGTTGCGCGACAGCTCGGGCGTCGACCGGTCGGTCAGCTCGTCGGGCCCGTACTGGAAGAAGCCGGCGTCGAGCGCGCCCACGAGGGGGATGTCGAGCCCGTCGAGCCAGGCCATGGGGGCGTCGGCCGTGTTGTGGTGCTCGTGCCAGCGCCAGCCGGCGGTGAGCAGCAGGTCGCCGCGGCGCATCGCCACGGGGTCGCCGTCGACCACCGTCCAGGTGCCCTCGCCCTCCAGCACGAACCGGAACGCGCTCTGGGTGTGGCGGTGGGCGGGCGCCACCTCCCGGGGCCCGAGGTACTGGACCGCGGCCCACAGCGTCGGGGTGGCGTAGGGCTCGCCCTTGCAGCCCGGGTTGGCGTAGGCGATGGCCCGGCGCTCGCCGCCCCGCCCGACGGGCACCAGGTCGCCGGCCCGCCGGGCGAGGGGGTGGACGTCGGCCCAGCGCCACACGTGGGGCACCGCGGCCGGCTGGGGCGCGGCGGGCATGAGGTCGCCCCGCACGGTCCACAGCGGCATGAGCGACTCGGCCGCGAGGTCGTCGTAGAGCCGGCGGAGTGCGACGTCGGAGCCCGTTGCCGTCACCGCGCCAAGTATGACACTTCTCGTGTCTGTCGCAGTCGGTATGGTTGCGCCGATGGCCATCTCGGAGGTGCAGGACACCGTGGACCTGCCCCGGACCCAGAGCGGCGCCAACCCGCAGCACCTGATCGTCACGCTGCTCGGCGACTACTGGTGGGGCCGCCACGAGCACCTCCCCTCCGCCGGGCTGGTGGCCCTGGCCGGCGAGTTCGACATCACTCCCACCAGCGCCCGCGCCGCCCTCAGCCGGCTGGCCCGCCGGGGCCTGCTCGACTCGTCCCGCCAGGGCCGGCGCACGTACTACGGCCTCACCGACCGGGCCGAGGAGGTGCTCGACGAGGGCCTGCACCGCATCATGGCCTTCGGCCTGGAGGACCGCCCCTGGAGCGGGTCGTGGGTGGTGGTGATCTTCTCGGTGCCCGAGGAGCAGCGCGACCTGCGCCACCTGCTGCGGACCAAGCTGCGCTGGCTCGGCTTCGGCCCGCTGTACGACGGCGTGTGGGTGTCGCCCCGGGCCGGGGCGGAGGAGACCGCCCGCGAGCTGGTCGGGCTGGGGGTGGCCAGCGCCACCGTGCTGGAGTCCCGCATCGTGCGGGCGCTGGAGGGCGGCGACCCGCTGCGGGCCTGGGACCTCGACGCCCTGCGGCGCGAGTACGACGCCTTCATCGCCGAGTTCACCCCGCTGCTGGGCCGGGTCCGGGCCGGCGAGGTCGGCGGCGCCGAGGCGCTGGTGGCCCGCACCCGGGTCATGGACGCCTGGCGCCAGTTCCCGGGCCTCGACCCCGAGCTGCCCGAGGACGCCCTGCCCGGCGGCTGGCCGCGCCGCCGGGCCCAGCACATCTTCGCCCGGGTCTACGACGCGCTCGGGCCGCTGGCCGAGGTCCGCTTCCGCCAGATCCTGGCCGACCACGCGCCCGAGCTGGCCGTCCGGGCCCACCACCTGACCACGGCGGGCTAGACCCCGCTCAGGAGCCCGCGGAGGTGGCCTGGTGGTCGCGGTCGGCGCCGCCGAAGAGCTGGTCGACGTCGTACTGGAGCGCCTCCCGCACGGCGCTCAACTGGGCCTCTGCCGCGCTCAGGGACTCGACGAACGCCCGCACCCAGCCGAGCCGGCGGCGCAGCTCCTCGTTCTCGGCCGAGTAGTCGGCACCCGCCTCGGCCCGGTAGTCGCGGGCCGCGGCCTCGGCCGCCTCGCCCGCCATGCGCTGGGCCTCGGCCAGCAGGTTGCTGTGGTAGCGCTCGGCCTCGGTCGCCAGCTGCTCGCAGTAGGCCTGGGTCTGGCGGATGCGCTGGTCGCAGTCCTGCTGGGTCTGCGACATGAGCATCACCAGCTCGACCGGCGGTCGGGCCGGGTCGACCGCCGGCGGCGGGGGCGGCGGGGGCGGGGCGGCCGGAGCGTTGGCGGCGCCGGCGCCGGCCTGGCGCTCCTCGGCCAGCTCCAGCTTCCACGCCTTCAGCGCCTGGGTGAGCTCGTTGGCCCGGTTGCGCTCCCGCACCTCGCGGGCCTCCCGCCGGGCCAGCTCGTCGGCCACCTGGTCGAGGAAGTCGAACACCTCGTCGGGGTCGAGGCCCCGCCGCCCGAGGGCGGCCCGCCCGAAGGTCCGGCTGCGGACGGACTGGGGGCTCATCGGCTCGACGGCGAACCGGTCCGGCCACTGGGGGTCACGGTCGTCGCTCATCGGCCCGCCCTCTCATCGGTCCCCCACCGCTCGGCGTGGAGGAGCTCGTCCGGTGTCCCGACCGCCCGCAGCGCGGCGAGGGTGCCGTCGACCATCTCCGGCGACCCGCACAGGAACACGTCGTGGGCGCCGGGATCGGTGTGGCGCAGCGCCACCTGCACGGCCGTGCCGTGCTGGATGAAGCCACCGGTGCTGGTCTCGTCGGAGACGCACGGCACCAGGCGGAACCAGTCGTGGCGCCCGAGGCGCTCCATGGCCGGCATGTCGTAGAGCTCGAAGGCCCGGCGGGCGCCCCAGAACAGGATCACGCGCCGCCCGCCCGCACCCTCGGCCTCGATCTGGCCGAGGAGGGCCTTGAGCGGCGACAGCCCGGTCCCGCCCGCCACCAGCACGATGTCGGACCGCACGGCCCGGTCGAGCGTCAGGTCGTCGCCCACCGGCGCGCCGAAGCGCACCCGGTCCCCGACCCGGGTGCTCTGCACGAGCGCGGTGCTGACCGCCCCGCCGGGCACCGCCCGGACGTGGAGCTCGAACGAGCCGTCCTCGTCGGGCAGCGTGGCCGGCGAGTAGTAGCGCCAGGTCCGGGGCCGGGCCGGGATCTCGAGCGCCAGCGACTGGCCCGCCACGTAGGGGATCGGCACGGCCGGCGTGACCCGCAGGACGGCCACGCTGGCGGTGCGGCGCTCGACGCTGGCCACGGTGGCGTCGTACCAGGGCGGCGAGTCGGCGTCGGCGTCGGCGGCCGCCGCGATCATCACCTCGGCGACCACCCCGTAGGCCTTGCCCCAGGAGGCCGCCAGGTCGTCGTCCCACTCCTCGGCCAGGAAGTGCTCGAGCGTGGCCAGCAGGGCGTCGCCCACGGCCGGGTAGTGGTCGCGGGTGACCGCGAAGCGGCGGTGGTCCCGTCCCAGCTGCTGGAGCACGGGCACGACCGAGGGCAGGTCGTCGACGTTGCTGACCACGTGGCCGAGCGCGTGCACGAGCTTGTCCCGCTGCACGTCCATGGCCAGCGGGAACATGTCCCGGGCCCCGGGGTGGGTGAGGAACAGCGTCGAGTAGAAGAACAGCGGGACCTGGTCGCCGAAGCGGGCGATCGTGGCCCAGCTCGACTGGAGCCGTCCGGTGTCGAGCGACGTCATCGGCGCTCCGGCCGGGTCACGCCCCCGCGCCCTCGGCGGCGCCGTCGGCGACGATGTCGCCCCGCACCCCGCCGACCGTGGCGCCGACGGCGGCGATGGTGTCGTCGGGCGCCCCGGCGTCGCGCAGGGTGCCGATGAGGTGCTCGGCCACCCGGTCGAAGTGGGCATCGGTGATGCCGAGCCCGCGGTGGGCGACCTCGAGCGTCCGGCCGTTGTAGCCCTCGGGACCGCCGAGGAGCTGGCTGAACAGCAGCACCTGGTGGCGCTTGAGCCGTCCGATGTCGACGCCCGCGAAGTAGAAGGCCAGCTCGGGGTCGTTGAGGACCCGGTCGTAGAACTCGTCGACGGCGGCGGTGATGGTGTCGGTGCCGCCAAGGCGGTCGAAGTGGCTGGGCTCCTCGGTCGGGATGTCGGCCATGGCGGCTACCACCTTTGGGGATCGACGACCCCGGGGCCGGGGCTCGCACGGACTATGCGTCAGCACGCGACGTCAAACGACCACGGCGTACCGTGATGAACGCCCGGCGCGGGGCCGCACCGGGGCCGGGTCATCCCACGCGGTGGGATGGTCTGGACGGGCGCCCCCGGAGCCCGGATAGATTCGGGGCGTCGTGGGCCGCCCACTCCACGTTGGGGAACGTCAGCCGTGAGCCAGTCGCTCAGCCGTAGGCGCGAACGCATCGCGCTCTCGGCGCGCCTGCGCGCCGAGGGCCTCAGCTGGGTCGAGGTGGCGGAGGTGCTGCGGTCGCGCCACGGTGTCAATGCCCGGGCCGCCCTCCGGCTGGCCCATGGGTGGAGCCAGCGCCAGGCGGCCGAGGAGTGGAACGCCCGCTGGCCCGACGACCTCAAGTCGGCCAAGAACTTCTCGTACTGGGAGACCTGGCCGGTGTCGGGCC
>Ga0126377_10002106_pt1 | contig 13535 bp, 16 predicted proteins | sample PanSoiMetPlot_22_FD_92647 | JGI IMG/M metagenome (GOLD analysis project Ga0126377, IMG submission 92647) | Tropical forest soil microbial communities from Panama - MetaG Plot_22 | ecosystem: Environmental > Terrestrial > Soil > Tropical forest > Bulk soil | place: Panama | collected 2016-02-17
CCTCGAGTTCACGCTGGTCCCGCTGCCGGCCATCTCGTTCGACGCGGCGGTGTCGGAGGCGTCGTCCGAGGGGGAGCTGATCATCCTGACACGGCCCGACTCGCCGGCCAGCCGCGCCATCCGCCTGGCCGCTCGCCGGCTCGACGTGCTGTCCGGCGAGCAGGACGACCCCGTCCCCGGCCACTTCTTCCAACGCAGCCGCGATCGCCGCGCCACCGGCGGCTGATCGGAGCACGCATGAGGGCATACGCAACCGTCAACGCCAAGTCGACCGCCGAGCGCAACCGGCTCATCGCCGAGTTCGCGCCCATGGCGCGGCGCGTGGCCCTGCGCGTGGCCCGCCGCACGCCGGCCTGGATCGCGTCGGAGGACCTGGTGTCCGCCGCCATGGTCGGGCTGGCCGAGGCGGCCGAGCGCTACGACGCCGGGCGCGGCGAGCCGTTCATCGCCTTCGCCACCAAGCGGGTGCGCGGCGCCGTGATCGACGAGCTGCGCCGCGGCGACCCGCTGTCGCGCAGCGCGCGCCGCTCGGCCCGCCAGCTGGGCGAGACCATGCGCTCGCTCGAGCAGAAGCTGGGCCGCCCGCCGGAGGACGCCGAGGTCGCCGCCGCCCTCGGCATCGACGTCGAGGAGTATCAGGACGAGCTGGCCATGCTGACCCACATCAGCACGGTCGGGCTCGAGCCCGGAGAGGGCGCCGCCGGCGCGATCGCCTGCTCGGCGCCGTCGCCGGCCGCCGAGCTGGAGAGCGCGCAGACCCTGCAGCTCCTGACCCTCGCGCTCAAGACGCTGGGAGAGCGCGACGCCCAGATCCTGTCGCTCTACTACAACGAGGACTTCACCTACGCCGAGATCGGCGAGCTGCTCGGCGTCACCGAGTCGCGCGTGTGCCAGCTGCACGGGCGCGCCCTCGCCCGGCTGCGCGACGCGGTCGGCCGCATGGAGGAGAAGAATGGGTAGCGGCATCTACATCTCGACCGCGGGCGCGGTGGCGCAGGACACCGCGCTCGACGTGGCGGCCACCAACATCGCCAACGCGTCGACCACCGGCTACAAGGCCGAGCGGGTGACCTTCGGCCAGGCCCTGGCCAACACCCGGGCCAAGGACTCGGCCTTCGCCGCCGTGGCCGCGGTGTCGAGCGACAGCTCGGCCGGGGCGCTGCGCCGCACCGACAACCCGCTCGACGTGGCGCTGCTCGGCGACGGCTACTTCGGGGTCAACACGCCGGCGGGCGTGCGCTACACCCGGGCCGGCGACTTCCGGCTCGACGACCAGGGCCGCCTGGTCAACGGCATGGGCTTCGTCGCGCGCGGCTCCGGCGGCAACGAGATCAGCGTGCCCGAGGGCGCCACCACGGTCACCATCGACGGCCAGGGTCAGGTCATCGCCGACGGCGACGAGATCGGCCAGCTCGAGGTGGTCCGCTTCGCGCCGACCGCGCTGCGGCGCGAGGGCGACAACCTCTACTCCGCCTCCGGTCCGCCGGCGGCGCCGGAGGGCGAGCCGCCCGAGATCGTGTCGGGCGCGCTCGAGCAGTCCAACGTCAACGTGGTGCGCGGCATGGTGGACCTGGTGAAGGTCTCGCGCGCCTACGAGTCGCTCATGCGAATGATCCAGGGCTACCGCGACATGGAGAGCGCCGCGGCACGCGGCATCGGACGGCCCAGGTAGGTCGGAGGAGATGGAGGAGATGAAGTCATGATCCGCGCACTGTCCACGGCGGCCACCGGTATGGAGGCGCAGGAGACGCGCCTCGACGTCACCGCCAACAACATCGCCAACGCGTCCACCGCGGGCTTCAAGAAGAGCCGGGCCGAGTTCTCCGACCTCATGTACCAGACCCAGCGGGCGCCCGGCACCGCGACCGGCGCCGGCACCCAGACCCCGACCGGGCTGCAGGTGGGCATGGGCGTGCGGACGGTGGCGACCCAGCGCATGCACAGCCAGGGCGACCTGCGCCAGACCGCGCGGCCGCTCGACGTCGCCATCGAGGGGCGCGGCTTCTTCCCCATCGATCTGCCCACCGGCGAGGTGGCCTACACGCGCGACGGCGCCTTCAAGCTCGACTCGGAGGGCAAGCTGGTCAACAGCGAGGGCTACGCCCTGGCCGGCGACATCACCATCCCGCCCGACGCGCAGAGCGTCAGCATCGCCGCCGACGGGACGGTGTCGGTCGTGGTGCCGGGCGACAGCGCCGCCGTCGAGGCCGGCCAGATCCAGGTGGCCAACTTCGCCAACGAGAGCGGGCTCGAATCGACCGGCCGCAACCTCTACCGCGAGACCGGCTCGTCCGGCACGGCGGTGCTCGGCGCGCCGGGCGAGAACGGCACCGGCACGCTGGCGCAGGGCACGCTCGAGATGTCCAACGTGAACGTGGTCGAGGAGATGATCGACCTCATCAGCGGCCAGCGCGCCTACGAGATCAACAGCCGCGTCATCAAGGCGGCCGACGAGATGCTGGGCCAGACCGCGACCCTCAAGTGACCGCGATGCGCCCCCGCTCGACGACGCTCCTCCTCGCCCTCGCGCTCGCCGGCACCGCGCTGGCGCCCGCCTCGGCGCGCGCCGACGCGACCGATCGGATCCGGACCGAGATCGAGGCCGGCCTGCCCGATGGCCTGAGCGCGGTGGAGGTGGTGGTGCCGCCCCGGCTCGCATCGGCCGGTGATGGCGAGATCACGGTCGACTGGCGGCGACCGGCGCGGCCGGGCTGGCTGACCCTGCGCGTGCGCGCGGGTCGCAGTGAGGGCTGGGTGCGCGCGCGACTCGCCGCGCTCGCCTCCGTCGTGGTGGCGGCCCGCGACCTGCCGGCCGGCCACACCATCGGCGAGGACGACGTGCGGGTCGAGCTCCGCCCCGCGCCGGCCGCGAACGCCGCGATGGCCGGGGTGGAGGGCGTCGTCGGGCGCGCGCTCCGCCGGCCGGTGGCGGCCGGCGCGCCGGTCCCGGCCGCCGCGCTGGAGCGCGCGGCGCCGCTCCCCCGCGGCCAGGACGTCACCGCGGTGGTCCGGCGCGGCCGCCTCTCCATCACCGCGGCCGGCGTGCTCGAGCGGCCGGCTCCCGTCGGCCAGGCCACGACCGTGCGCCTGCGCGCCACCGGGCGCGTGGTGCGCGGCCGCCTCATCGACTCGCACACCGTCCTCATCGAGGTCAACCAGTGAGCCCGACCTGGCACTCTCCGTCGCCGCGCATGTGGCTGGCCGCCGCGGCCAGCCTGCTCGCGCTCGCGCTGGCCATCCTTGCCAGCGGCTGCACCAGCCACATCGCGCCCTACAAGCCCAAGAAGCGCCACTTCGACGCCGGCAGCTACGGGCCGCAGCCGGCCAGCGCGCCGGGCAGCCTGTACGCGTCGGGCAACGCCGGCCTGTTCGAGGACCGGGTGGCGACGCGCATCGGCGACATGCTGGTCATCCGCATCGACGAGCGCGAGTCGGCCCTGCGCGACGCGACGTCCAAGCTGGAGAAGAAGAACGAGACCGAGTACGGCGTGCCCGCCTCGTTCGGCCTCCTGAACGCGCTGCAGGCCAAGCACCCCGACCTCGATCCGGCCAAGCTGTTCGGCAGCAACTCCGACTCCAAGTTCAACGGGACCGGCAAGCTCGAGCGCGAGGGGCGGCTCAACGCCACCCTGCCGGTGCGCGTGCGCCAGATCCTGCCCAACGGAGACTTCTTCGTCGAGGGCACCAAGGTGGTCATGGTGGACGCCGAGGAGCACCACATCTACGTGAGCGGCATCGTGCGCCCGGCCGACATCGCCGAGGACAACAGCGTCCCGTCCTCGCGCGTCGGCGACGCCGAGATCGAGTACGCCGGCCGCGGCGACGTGAGCGACCAGCAGCGCCAGGGCTGGTTCTCGCGCGTGCTGGGCAAGATCTGGCCGTTCTGAGGGGCAGGTACCACGCATGACTCGCTCGCTCCGCATCGCCGCCGGCGTCCTCGCCTCCGCCCTCGCCGCCCTGGTCGTCCTGACCGGCGGCGCCGCCTCGGCCGGCCGGCTCAAGGACATGGTCGACATCGAGGGCTACCGCTCCAACCCGCTGACCGGCTTCGGCATCGTGGTCGGCCTGAACGGGACGGGCGACGACGCCCGCTCCCCGGTCGTGCGCCGCTCGCTGGCCAAGATGCTCAAGCGGCTCGGCGTCACCGTCGACGCGTCCGAGATCAAGGCCAAGAACGTGGCCGCCGTGGTGGTCACCGCCGAGCTGCCCGCCTACGCCCGCTCGGGCTCGCGCATGGATGTGCTCATCAGCTCCATGGGCTCGGCCAAGAGCCTGGAGGGCGGCACGCTCATCGCCACGCCGCTCAAGGGCGGAAACCTGGAGACCTACGGCATCGCGCAGGGTCCGATCTCGACCGGCGGCTTCGCGGTGCAGGGCGCCAGCGGATCGTCGGCGCGCAAGAACCACGTCACGGTCGCGCGCATGCCGGGCGGCGCGGTGCTCGAGCGCGACGCGCCGGGCCTGCCGCCGGCCGGGCGCATCGTGCTCCAGCTCAAGCAGCCCGACTTCACCACCGCGAGCCGCATCGCCGCGGCGATCGACAACGCGCTCGGCCCTGGCACCGCCAGGGTGCGCGATCCGGGCGCCGTCACCGTGCTGGTGACCGGCAGCTGGCGCGCCCGCCCGGTCCAGCTGATCGCCGCGCTCGAGGCGCTCGAGGCGACCGCCGACGCGCCCGCGCGCGTGGTGGTGGACGAGCGCACCGGCACCGTCGTGGTCGGCGCCAACGTCTCGCTCGGCCGCGCGGCCATCGCGTCGGGCGGCCTCGAGGTCGAGATCAGCGAGAGCCAGGACGTGTCGCAGCCGGGCGAGCTGTCGCAGGGCGGCAAGACGGTGGCCACGCCGCGATCGGACATCAAGGTTCACGAGAAACAGGACAGCCTGCACCTGGTGGCCGGCGCGTCCACGGTGGCGGACGTGGCCGCCGCGCTCAACGCCCTCGGCGTGAAGCCGCGCGACCTGGTGGCGATCCTCCAGGCCCTCAAGGCGGCCGGCTCGCTGACCGCCGAGATCCAGCTCCTGTGACGCCGCCATGACCGCCGCCGCGCTGCCCGCCGCCGCCGCCCCGATCGAGAAGCCAGCCAGGAAGGATGAGGCCGGCGAGGCGGCCCGCATGCTGGAGGCCTACTTCCTGCGCCGCATCATGGCCGAGGTGCGCACCTCGAACGAGGGCGGCCTGCTCGCCCCCGGCTTCGGCGGCCAGGTCTTCAGCGAGATGCTCGACGAGGCGCTGGCCGACCGCATGGCCGAGGGCGGCGGCGTCGGCCTGGCCGCGATGGTCAAGAAGCAGCTGGGCGGCGAGATCGCGGCCGCCGCGTCGAGCGCCGCGGCCGGGCCGGCCTCGGCGCGCACCGTGCGTCAGGCCTACGGCGCCGCTCCGGCCGCGCATCCCTTTCATCCGCCGGTCGGCGCGCCCGCACCGGTGCCCGCACCGGCGACCGCGCCCATGCCCGCGCCCGCGCTCGATCCGGCCGGCGAGCAAGCGGCCGACAAGCTCTGGCACATGCCGGTCGAAGCACGGCGCATCTCGTCCGGCTTCGGCAAGATCCGCCTCGATCCGACCAGGCCGAGCGGCACGCGCACCCACCAGGGCATCGACATGGCCGCGCCGATCGGCACGCCGGTGCACGCGGCGCGCGGCGGCCAGGTGGTCCGCGCCGAGCCGAGCACGGGAGGCTTCGGCAACGTGGTGGTCATCGACCACGGCGGAGGCGTCCAGAGCTACTACGGGCACCTGTCGGCCATCCTGGTCGAGAAAGGACAGGTGGTCGACACCGGCACACTCGTGGGCGAGGTCGGCTCGACCGGCCACTCGACGGGCCCCCACCTCCACTTCGAGGTCCGCCAGGATGGCATATCGATTGATCCAACTTCCGACATCGCGGGTCTCAAGATCGACAGAACCCGGACGAACCGATAGTTCGAGGGGTAGCCCATGCGAATTCCAAGTGATAAATCAACCCTTTCCGACCCTGTGCGCGCTCGCGACAAGGCAGGGTCCGTCGAGTCGGCGCCGAAATCGGCCGAAACCGCGGCCAGCGCGCGCTCGACCGATGCAGCGATTCCCGCCGCCACGCTCGACCAGGCGGTGCAGGACACCGACGCCGCCGCGCGCGCGTTCGAGAGCGGCATCGCCGCCCGCCTCGATAAGGTCAAGGACGCGCTGGCCTCGGGGACCTACGCGGTCGCCTACGCGCGCCTGGCCCAGCGGATGATGGAAGACGGATTCGGGTCGTGATCCGACCCGGCGGACATCGCGCCGACGCCGGCCGCTGGTCTGCCCTCTCGCAGTCCGAGCTCGCCCACGCCTGCCGGTTGCTCGGGCGCCTGGAGGAGCTCGCCGCCACGCAGCGGCGAGCCATCTCCCGGATGGCCGGCACCGAGCTGGCCTCGCTCGACAGCGAGCAGGCGGCGATCGAGGCCGATCTCCGCGCGCTCCTCGAGCAGGCCGGCGCCGGCGGGGCCGTCCCGGCCAGCGACGCCGACCGCGCCGTCGTGGCCGAGCTGAGCGCGCGGGTCCGCCGCGCCTGTCAGCACAACGTCGGCCTGCTCGCGCACGCGCGGCGCTCCGTGGCGCTGCTCCTGGGGGTCGACGAGGACCGGGCCGGATACGACCGCCGCGCCCGGCGCGTCAGCCAGCCAATACGGGCCCGGAGAGGGGCTCTGTGAGGGAGGTCGGTCGATGTCTTCGCTCTTCGGACTTCTCAATCTAGGCGCGAGCGCGCTGCAGGCGCAGAACGCCGGCGTCGCCGTCACCTCCAACAACGTCGCCAACGCCAGCACGCCTGGCTACTCGCGCCAGCGCCTCGACCTCGAGTCGCAGATCGGGATGCCGCTGGTCGGCGGCGTGCGTGCCGCCGGCGTCGATCGCCTGTCCGACTCGCTCCTGGCCGGGCGCACGCGCGCGAACACCGGCTCGCTGAACGTGGCGGACGCGTTCTCGAGCGCGATGCTCGACGTCGAGGCCGGCATGATCGGGCCCGGGGACGACCTCGGCACGCTGGTGGCCGGCTTCTTCTCCGGCATGAGCCAGGTCTCGTCGTCGCCGACGGATCAGAACCTGCGCGACGGCGCCGTCCAGTCCGCGAATGAGCTCGCTGCCGGCATCCAGCGACACTCGGCCGAACTGACCGCCGCGCGCGGCGACGCCAACCAGCGCATCCGCGAGCAGCTGAAGGAGGCCAACCGGCTGATCGGCGAGATCGCCCAGGCCAACCAGGCCATCGTGACCGGCGACGATCCGGTCCTGCGCGACCGGCGCGAGCAGGCGGCCGACAAGCTGGCCGGGCTGGTCGGCGGCACGGCGCGCATCGACCCGGACGGCCAGATGCGCGTGACCCTGTCCGGCGGCGAGACGCTGGTCGACGGCGCGCACGCCGCCCAGTTCGTGACCACGCCGGATCTGACGCTCGGCAACATGGATCGGATCGAGGTCGTGGACGGTAGCCACAGGCGCGACGTGACCAGCGGCCTCGACGGCGGCCGCGTCGCGGGCGATCTCCGCGTGCGCGACCACGCCCTGCCCGAGGCGCTCCTGAGGCTCGACCAGCTCGCGTTCGACATCTCGACGAGCGTCAACGATGTGCACCGGCAGAACGCCGGGCTCGACGGCGACACCGACCTCAACCTGTTCACCCCGCCTCATGACGACATCATCGGCTCGGCGGCCGTCATGAACGTCAACCCCGACATCCTGAGCGACTCGTCGCACCTGGCCACCGCCGCGGTCGGCGCCGGCCCGGGCGACAACCAGGGCGCCCGCGCGCTCCTGGCCCTGCGCGACCAGCGCCTGGCCGACGGCGGGCAGCGCACCTTCGTCGACGCCGGCATCCAGATCGTCGCCGACATCGGCCGCTCGGCCGCCGACGCGGCGGTCGACCGCGACTTCTTCAAGGCGCAGGGTGACCACCTGGCGGGGCTGCGCGACTCCGTCTCCGGCGTGAGCCTGGAGGAGGAGATGTCCAACCTGAGTCAGTTCCAGCACGCGGCCGAGGCGCAGGTGAAGTTCCTGTCCACGGTGGACGACCTCCTGGGCACCATCATCCAAGGACTGTAGACGATGCGCATCACCGAGCACCGCATGGTGGAGCTCGCGGCACAGGGTCTGTCGACCGCGCGCGGGCGCGTGGCCAGCTCCGCCGAGGAGATGACGTCGGGCCTGCACGTGTCGCGACCGTCGCAGGACCCGGCCGCCTGGTCGGAGGCGCGCCGCGCCGAGGCGCTGGAGACCATCAACAAGGGGCGCGGCGAGGCGCTGGCCCGCTCGCAGGATCGGCTCGACCAGGTCGACCAGACCCTCGGCCAGATCGGCAGCGCGCTGGTGCGCGCGCGCGAGCTCGCGGTCGCCGCATCGAGCGCGACGATCGATCCCGACTCGCTCGCCGCCATCACCAGCGAGCTGCACGAGCTCCGCCAGTCGGCGCTGGCCGCCGCCAACACCCAGAGCAGCGACGGCGAGTACATCCTGGCCGGCAGTCGGTCGGCGGAGCAGCCGTTCGACGCCGACGGCGTCTATCACGGCGACGACGCGTCCCGCTCGATCGAGACCCGGCCCGGCCTCGAGCAGGCCGTCACCGTGTCGGGCTCGGTCTTGACCGCGTCCCACGGCATCGACATCTTCGCCGCGCTGTCCGCGCTCGAGACCGCGATCGGCACCAACGACAAGGGCGCCATCACCGCGGCCATCGACACCATGCGCGACGCCAACCAGCAGGTCAGCTCCGCCCGCTCCGACGGCGGCGCCAAATCGGCCTCGCTGCTCGCGGCCCAGGACGCGCAGGTCCAGCTCAACGACTCGCTGGTGGCGCTGCAGACGCGCCTCATCGGCGCCGATCCGATCGCCGCCGCCTCCGAGCTCGCGCAGCACAGCCAGTCGCTGGCCGCCGCCCAGGCCGTGGCGCAGACGATCGCCGAGCTCACGCGCCCCTGAGTGCAGGCCTCAAGTTCGGCCCAACCGGACGAACCAGGTAGCAACAGCGGAACGAAACAAGCCGCGAAGCACTCCGGGAGGATTCTAGAGTCATGTCCATCAGTGTACTTGCCAACGTCACCTCGCTCACTTCTCAGCGCCATCTGACAACCGCGCAGATGTCTCTCGAGCAGAGCCTGGAGCGACTGTCGTCAGGTCTCCGCATCAACCACGCCTCAGACGACGCAGCTGGCCTCGGCATCAGCGAGAACCTGAAGGCGGACATCCGAAGCCTCGCGCAGGCCTCGCGCAACGCGAACGACGGCATCAGCATGACGCAGGTCGCTGAGGGCGCGATGAACGAGATGCAGGGCATCGTGGGTCGTATGCGCGAGCTGGCGGTCCAGGCCTCCAACGGCACCCTGGGCGACACCGAGCGCGGCTACATCCAGACGGAGTTCACGGAGCTCCAGGATGAGATGGGCCGCCTCGCGGAAGTCACCGAGTTCAACGGCAGCAAGCTGCTGAACGGCGACGCCGCCTCTGGCCTGAACATCCAGATCGGCATCCACGCCACCTCGAGCGACCGCCTGTCGATGAGCATCGCACGCCTCACGGCCTCGACCCTGGGCAACGACGCCAGCGGCCTCTTCATCTCCGCCCAGTCGCTGTCCACCGCCTCGGCGGCGCGCACCTCGCTGGACGTGTTCGACGCCGCCATCACGTCGCTCTCGAGCGCGCGCGCCAAGCTGGGCGCGGTCCAGAGCAGGATGTCGGTCGCCCTCACCAACCTGGCGTCGGCCCAGGAGAACCTCTCGGCAGCCAACTCGCGTATCCGCGATGTGGACTTCGCCGCCGAGACGGCGAACATGACCCGGTACCAGATCCTCACCCAGGCCGGTGTCGCCGTCCTCGGTCAGGCCAACCAGCTGCCGGCCCTCGCCCTGTCGCTCCTCAAGTAATGCCGGCGGCGACGCAATCACCGACCACCTGAAGTCGACCCGCCGTGGTGAAGAGCCCCGGCGGGCGGTTTCGTTTCAGGAGCACCCTCATGACCATCAGTTTCTCCGGCATCGCCACGGGCATCGACACCGAGTCGCTGGTCAACCAGCTCGTCGCGGTGGAGAAGCAGGGCGCGGTGGCGCTGCAGAGGCGCAAGTCGGACGCCGGCACCCGCAAGTCGGTCGTGTCGTCGCTGGTCAGCAAGCTGCAGGCCCTCAAGGCGGCCGCAGCCGCGGTCAACACGCCGTCGGAGGTGCGCGCGCTCACCGCCAGGTCGAGCGACGAGACCAAGGTCAAGGTGACCAGCTCGGGGGCCGCCAACCCGGCCCAGCTGGCCATCCACGTGGACGCCCTTGCCCGCGCGCAGACCAACGTCTCGACGCTGTTCCCCAGCTCCGATGGCGCCGTGCCGAAGGTCCCGGGCGCCGGCCAGCTCGGCATCAAGGTCGGCGGCGCCGACCAGGTGGTGGTCGAGTTCACCAGCCTCGACACGCTGGCCGATGTGGCCTCGCGCATCAACGACACCGTGACCGGGGCCCACGCCGAGGTTGTCAACACCGGCAACGGCTTCCAGCTGGCCGTCAGCTCCAACGAGACCGGCAAGACCAACGAGCTGGCCTTCAGCGAGGGTGGTACCTCGCTCGGCTTCCTCGCGGAGGGCAGCCTCAAGTCGCCGGCGCAGGACGCCTCCTTCACCCTGAACGGGATCGCCATCACGCGCTCCTCGAACACGATCGGTGACGTCGCCTCCGGCGTCACGATCGAGCTGCTCGACACGCACGATGTCGGCGAGGTGGACACCCGCCTCACCGTGGCCAGCGACCCGGCCGGGACGGAGGCCAAGATCAAGAGCCTGGTCGACGCGTTCAACGACCTGGCCGGCGCGGTCAGCGGACAGTTGACCTATAGCGAGGGTGGGAGCGGCACGAACACGCTCTTCGGCGACTCGACGACGCGCTCCCTGCAGCGAGCTCTCTCGGACATCGCCACCCACAGCTACGCGCACGGCGACTCCGAGGACGGCGTCAGCCTCGGTCAGCTCGGGATCTCGCTCGGCAGAGACGGCAAGCTCACCATCGACTCGGCCAAGCTGTCCGACGCTGTCGGCACGGACCCGACGGCGATCGAGGACGTCATCGCCGGCACCGATGGCCTGGCGGTCTCGATCGACAAGCTGGTCAGCGCCTACACGCGGACCGGCGACGGCTTCTTCACCGCGAAGACAGACTCGCTGACACGCGAGATGCGCGGCTATGACGACACCATCGATCGCATCGAGAAGCGCGCCGATGCGCTGGGCGACCAGCTGCGCGCCCAGTTCAACTCCCTCGAGACCCTGATGAGCAACATGAAGTCGCAACAGTCGGCGCTCAGCGCGCTGCTCGGATGATCATGTCCAACGCCGCCATCAAAGCCTATCGCCGCGTCGACCTCGAGTCGGCCCCCAAGAGCGACGTCCTGGACCGGCTCTTCGCCCGGCTCGACTCCGATCTGCGGGGCGGCCAGAGCGCGATCGCCAGCGGCGACGTGCCCGCGCGGGCCGCCGCGCTCGATCACGCGGCCCGCATCCTGACCGAGCTCATCGCCGCGCTCGACGTGGCCCGCGCGCCCGAGCTGTGCGCCAACCTCCAGGCGCTGTACCACTACTGCCTGGGGCAGATCAGCCGCGCGTCGTTCCACCGCTCGGCGGCGCACCTCGAGCAGCCGCTGGCCATCGTGGCCACCCTGCGCGCCTCCTTCGCCGAAGCGGCCGCGTCGGGCAAATGACCGAGGCGGGCCACGCGGCGCTGTGTGCGCTGCGGGCGCTGTGCGATGCCACCGAAGATCCGCCCGCGGCCGACGCCGACCCGCAGGAGGTGATGACCCGCGCCGCCGAGGTGGTGGCCGCGCGCGAGCTGCCGATGCGCGATCTGGCCGCGGCCCTGGCGCGCGAGCCCGGCGCCCTGCGCGGGCACCCCGAGGCGTGCGCGCTGTACGACCGCATCAGGGCGCTCGCCGCGTCGTGGGACGCCGCCATGGCCTGCGCCAGGCACGGGATCGGCGAACGCATCCGCTCGGTGGCCCGGCTGCGCGGCGCGCGGCGCAGCGGATAGCAAGCCTGGCGATCGTCAGACCTGACGCGAGGGCCCGGCTCACCCTCGGTGGTCGCCGAGGCGCTCCGCGCACATGAGCCGGCCCGACCATGGCACCCGCCTCGCAAAGCAATTCATCGGTGCCCCCGGCGCAGCTTCCCTACAGCAAGCAGGCCATCGACGACGACGACATCGCCGCGGTCGCCGCGGCGCTCCGCTGCCCGCTCCTGACCCAGGGCCCCACCGTCGCCCGCTTCGAGGAGGCGCTGGCCGGCTACCTGGGCGCACAGCACGTCAGCGCGTGCGCGAACGGGACCGCCGCGCTTCACCTGGCCTACCTGGCGCTCGGCATCGGGCCGGGCGACGAGGTGGTGACCAGCCCGATCACGTTCTCGGCCACGGCGGCCGCCGCGCTCCTGTGCGGCGCGCGCGTGCGCCTGGCCGACGTCGAGCCCGACAGCGGCAACCTCGACGTCGAGCGAGTCGAGCGGGCCATCGGGCCGGCCACCCGCGCGATCGCCGCCGTCCACCTGGCCGGGCTGCCGGTCGATCTGGAGCCCTTGCGCGCGCTGTGCGACCGGCGCGGCCTGTGGCTGATCGAGGACGCGGCGCACGCGCTGGGCGCGGAGTACCGCGGCCGCATGGTCGGCAGCGGGCTGGCCCACGCCGCCACCTTCTCGTTCCACCCGGTCAAGCACATCACCACGCTCGAGGGCGGCGCCGTCGCCGTCGCCGACCCGCGGCTCAAGGACCGGCTCGACCGGCTGCGCCAGCACGGGATCGAGCGCGACCCGGCCCGCTTCGAGCGGCTCGCGGCCGAGCCGTGGGCCTACGAGGTCCAGGAGCTGGGGCTGAACTACCGCCTGAGCGACGTGGCCTGCGCGCTCGGCCTGTCGCAGCTCCGCAAGCAGCCGGCCTGGCTGGCGCTGCGCTGTCGCCTGGCCGCGCGCTACCGCGAGCGCCTGGTCGCCGCGCTGCCCGCCGTGCTGCCGCCGGCCGTGCGCGCGGACCGACGGTCGGCCCATCACCTGTTCCCGGTGCGGATCGACTTCGCCGCTCACGGGCGGAGCCGCGCCCAGGTGGTCCAGGGGCTGGCCGCACGCGGCATCGGCACCCAGGTCCACTACATCCCGCTGTTCGAGCACCCGCTCTACCGCCGGCACGGCGCCGGCGAGCGCCTCGAGGGCGCCTGCCTCTACCACCAGCGCACGCTCAGCCTGCCCATGCACCACTCGATGAGCGAGTCGGACGTCGACCGCGTGGTCGACGCGCTCGCGGAGGTCCTGTCGTGATCCGGAAGCGCCCATCGCCCCTCCCTCCGCCCACCTCGCTGGCCGAGCACATGCACCCGCTGGCCGGCAAGTCGGTCCTCGTCACCGGCGGCACCGGCTCGTTCGGCCGCGCCTTCGTCAAGGCTCTGCTGGCCCACTCGCGCGCGCGGCGCATCATCGTGCTGGGCCGCGACGAGCAGAAGCACTACCAGATGGAGCGCGAGCTGCGCGACTCCCGGCTGCGCTTTTTCGTCGGCGACATCCGCGACCGCGACCGCCTGC
>Ga0126377_10002107_pt1 | contig 13535 bp, 10 predicted proteins | sample PanSoiMetPlot_22_FD_92647 | JGI IMG/M metagenome (GOLD analysis project Ga0126377, IMG submission 92647) | Tropical forest soil microbial communities from Panama - MetaG Plot_22 | ecosystem: Environmental > Terrestrial > Soil > Tropical forest > Bulk soil | place: Panama | collected 2016-02-17
GACGGCCTTGTAATCGTCATAGTACTCTTCACTCGCCATCTTGCCCTCGGGGGTTTCGCGTTCGGAGTCGATGCGCACGAGCAGACCGCTGGCGCTGTCGAAGTACAGCTTCTCCGGGCCGCCTTCGGCAGGCGTAGCGATGACGACATAGGTCTCGAATTTTCCGACCGTCTCCTTGCCCTTCACCTCCATCTTCGGGTAATGCTTTTTGAGATTGAGAGGTTGATAGAGGTCGGCTTCACGTTTCAGAGTCGCCAGCTCCGCTCCGGACACTTCGCGCAAACCAGTCATCGGGTTCGAATTCCATCCCGTTGCGCCGTCGAAGACTTCTCCGCCGCCGCCCACACCGGGGATCGTGAAAAGATAGGCGTATTTGTTCGGCGCTTTATGGTGGCTTTCGACATCCCCCGCTAAATTCGCCGCCTCGATCTCGAATTTGCCTTTGGCCGAGCGCGAAGATACTTTCTCGATGGCTTCCTTGCCGCCCAGAGCCTTGACGTATTTCTCCAAAATCTCGTCGGCTGCCGGGAGCGCGGCCGCCTTCGCCTCAGTCTTCGACGCGTCGGTCTTTGGCGCGTCGGTCTTCGACGCGTCAGCTTTCGGCTTGTCCTGCGCGGCCGATGTGAAGGCCGCCAGCGCTGAGAAGGCCAGGATCAAAGCGATTCGTTTCATAAGACCCTTCCTTTCCGAGTTGAATGTTTCAGTTCGAAGGCTTGTTGAATTTCGCGTCGTCGATTTCAGCGTTGTTTTTGACCTCGGTGAATTTTATGACCCAGGAGATCGACGGAGTGACGAGCCGCAACGTGTGTGCGATTTTGACCCCGTCCACAGCCTTGTAATCATCCATGTAGCTCTCGGCTGGCGTTTTCCCCTCCGGACCTTCGGCCTCAATATCGTGACGGACCAGCAGACCGGTGTTGACATCGAAGTAGAGCTTTTCAGGGCTCCCTTCGGTGGGCGTGGCTTCGATCACATATGTCTCGTAAGAACCGACCTTCTCTTTGCCCTTCACTTCCATCTTGGTGAAATACTTCTTGTAGTTGACGTCCAGGTAGAGGTCAGAATCGCGCTTCTGTTGAGCCAGTTCGACGCCGCTCAGTTCGCGCAATCCGCTCATCGGGTCCGAATGCCAGCCCGTCGCGCCGTCGAAGACCCTCTTGACCGCGCCGAAATTGGGCACGTCTATCTTCATTGCGCTCTTGTTAGGAGCTTTAGCAAACATTTCGACCGGAGCGCCGGTCACGCCAAGCGCCTCCAGGTCGAAAGTTCCTGTCATCGAGCGCGACTTGATCTTCTCGACGGCCTCCTTGCCGCCGACGGCTTTGGCGTGCTTGTCGAGAATGTCGTCGACCGACGGCAGCGCCGCGGCTTTCGCTTCAGTTTTTGCCGCCTCGGGTTTCCCCTGAGCGTCCGGTTTCGGCTTCTCCTGCGCGGCCGATGTGAAGGCCGCCAGCGTTGAGAAGGCCAGGATCAAAGCAATTCGTTTCATAAGACTCTTCCTTTCCGAGTTGAATGTTTCAGTTTGAAGGCTTGTTGAATTTAGCGTCGTCAATTTCGACGTTGGATTTGACTTCGGTGATTTTTATGACCCAGGAGATCATCGGATTGACGAACCGTATCGTGTGTGGGATTTTGACGCCATCAATAACCCTATAATCATCCATGTAGTTTTCGGTAGGCGCCTTCCCCTGCGGGCCGTCGGCTTCCAAATCGTGACGGACCAGTAGACCGGTGTTGACATCGAAGTAGAGCTTTTCGGGGCTCCCTTCGGCGGGAGTGGCATCGATCACGTATGTCTCGTAAGAACCGACCTTCTCTTTGCCCTTCACATCCATCTTGGCGTACTGCTTCTTGATATTGAGGGTACCGTAGAAATCCGACCTCCGCTTCAATTGCGCCAATTCAACGCCGCTCAATTCGCGCACCCCGTTCATCGGGTCGGAATTCCATCCCGTCGCGCCGTCGAAGATGATATTGACAACGCCGAAATTGGGCACATCTATTTTCGTTGCGTTCTTGTTCGGAGCTTTAGCGGACATTTCGACCGGAGCGCCGGTCACCCCAAACGCTTCCAGGTCGAAGGCGCCTTTCATCGAGCGCGACTTGATTTTCTCGATGGCTTCCTTGCCGCCGGCGGCTTTGACATGCTTGTCGAGGATCTCATCAACTGATGGAAGAGCCGCGGCTTTTGTGTCGGTCTTCGTCGCGTCGGCCTTTGGCGCTTCGGGTTTCCCTTGAGCGTCCGGTTTCGGCTTCTCCTGCGCGGCCGAGGTGAAGGCCGCCAGCGTTGAGAAGGCCAGGATCAAAGCAATTCGTTTCATGGGTTCCTCCGTATCTGAGTTGAATGTCGGGACGGGAGCGCGCGCCTGAGCGGGCGGTGAAGCGTTGTGTCAACAGTTCGCATATGCGCGGCGCTGTTACTTTTCTCGTGACTTACGAATTTGTTCGACGGCCGCTTCCAGTTGCGCGTCGCGCCCCGCTAGCAGGGAAGCGCGGTCGTAAGGCTTCTCGACATCAGGGATCACGCCGCGCCCTTCGACCAGGACTCCTTTCGGAGTCTTGAAATCGGCGATGGCGAACTGGAAGAGCGCGCCGGTGGGAAGCTTTTGAATGAACGAGGGCAGCGCGGCGCCGGCGCTGCGTTCGCCTACAATGACGGCTCGACCCATCTCCTGAATCCCGCTCGCAAAGACCTCGCTGGTCGAAGCGCTCATCCCATCGATCAGAACGGCGACCGGCCCGGGGTACGGATTAGCTTGCGGGAAGACGGGGAATCTCATCTCGCCCGCGCGCATCTTCATCACGCCGAGCGAACCGGGTTTGTCGCAAATTTTGCCGGCGATGGTTGTCGCGATGCCGCCGATTCCGCCGGGATTTCCTCGCAAATCGAAGATCATACCCTCGGCGTCGCCGAAAGCCGCGATGGCCGTTTTGAGTTTTTCGATCACCGGCGCCGTGAAAATATTGAATCTAATGTAGCCGATGTAACCCGGCGCGCCGGGGCCAGGCGCCATCCGCTTCGTCTCGAACTCGGTGTATTGCGGGGGGAAATTGCCCAGCCTCGGAGACAGGTCGCCTTTTGGTCGCTCTCTCGTCAGAGTCGCTTCGCGCGGGCGGTCTTTGTCATCGAGGTAAACGACCCTGACCGTCGAGCCGGGATCGCCGTTGATGGCGGCCAGGACTCGACGGGTCATCCTGATGTTCTTGATTCCCGCCTGTTCGCCGCTCCTGGCAAAGTCCGCCAGAATCTCTTCAACAGTTTTGTCGCCGACCTGTTTGATCAGTGAGCCGGGGCGCAATCCGGCCTTCGACGCGCTCGAATCCGGTTCGACGCGCGTGATCATCGCCGCGCCTCCGATAAGACGCAGGTCGACTCCGACGCCGCCGTTCGACGGCTCGTCTTGATCATTAGTAGTGAGCGATTCGGGAGGGATGATGTTGAAATGCGATTGGCGAAGAAGTCCGAGCATTTCCTGCAGCAACAGATATAGCTCCTTATCGCTTTTGGCGGCGGCGGCCCTCGGCGCGTAAGTGTCCCGCGCCTTGTCCCAATCGGCGCCGACCATGGCCGGATCGAAGTGTTTCTCCTTTACCGTACGCCAGACGATCTCGAAGGTTTGAAGTCGGAGCTCGCCGCGGTTTTCGGCTGAAGGGTTTGCGCCCGGGACGCCCTGTGATTGCGCCGCCTGTGTTCGCGCCCCTTGTCCAGACTGCGCCCACGGCCCGCCTATGAAGAGCGCTGCAGCCAGCGTAAATGACGCCAAAATCAGTCTTTTAACCATCAATCGCTCCTGTTTGAATAAACGGCTTTTGATCTGAGCGACGCCGCCATCCACCGACGTGGGCGACGTGGGCGATTATACCTTACGAAGCCCTCGCCGGGAGGTTCCGAGAAGAATTGTGAGCGGTATTGCGGATCGCGGATTCCGGATTGGGGGCGGATCGCGGATTGCGGATTGGGGATTGATAAAACTTTCAATTTCGATTTAAAATCCGCGGTGGAACAGACTCTTAGATCCGCAATCCCCAACCCGCAATCCGCAATCCACTCCCCATTCCCCAACACAATTGATTTACCCCGCAAACTGATTTAGCATCCGTATTCGTATGAATTCGTAAAATGACTGTGTGGCCTGTTGACAGGCATGAGAATGAATTTGACATATTGCTGAATGATTAACGCATGCCCTCAATGCAAAGCCCCAATCCCGCGCGAAATAAGCCGGTTTTGTAACCAGTGCGGCGCCGATTTGCGCCCCGTCTCCGCGCCTATGGGCCAGCCCACAGCGCAGCCCTCTGGCCAGATAGACATCAGCCGCGCCGGAACGTCACGCGAGATAGGGGGACTCCATCCTCAAAACCCGGAGATTGCGGCGGCCCCGAACAGCGCGACTCTCCCTCAAAAACAATCCCCCCATCAATCAACTCTCGTAGTTCCAAAAGACGAAGCGAAGCTTCAGCGGCCCGCCGCCTTGCTGCACATCGTTATGCGCGACGGCGCCGTGATCGAGCGTGATTTAGGCGAGGACGAAATAAAAATCGGCAAGGGGCCGCAAAACGACATCGTCCTTTCCGACGCCTCGGTCTCCGGCGTCCATGCGAGGATCAGCTTTGAAGATGGCGTATACAAAATCAGCGATCTCGGCAGCCGTAACGGGACGACGCTCAACGACACGCGAATTGGCGCCGAGCCGCGCGCGATCAATCATGGCGACCTGATCAAGATGGGGCATTGCGCCCTGACCTTCAGGCTGAAAGACGCCGGCGACACGCTGTCGATGCCGCGGACGCAGTTTTTGGGCGCGTCCAGCGCGCCGCTCCCGCCGCCGGCCCCGCCCACTCCGAAGCCGGCGTCGTTGAACGAGGATGCCCTCGCGGCGGCGTTGGTCTCTTCCGGCCTGGTCGCGCAGGGCGAGGTCGATCGGCTGCGCGGTCATGACGCGCACGGACGCCGTCTTTACCGCGCGTTGATCCAGGAGAAGCTGGCCACCGAAATCGGTTTGCGCGACCTGATGAGCCGCACGTTCAACATTCCGCCGGTAGACTTGAAGACGATGGATGTCGACACATCAGTCGCCACGGTGATGCGCCCGCAATTTCTCCGCGAACGACTCGTCTGTCCGGTCGTCATGCAGCCCGGCCAATTGGCGCTCGTCATCGCCGATCCGACTGACAGGGCCACGATTGACGACGTCGAGCGCGTCACACGAAAAAAGTCTTCGCTGCGCCTGGCGACCCCGGTCGAGATCGTCGCGCAGCTCGACCGTTATTTCACGCCCCGTCTGGTAGGCGTCATGCCGACTGGCGAGAAAATCGAAGCGCCGCTCAATCAGCTCGAAACCGAGATCGGCAAGGCCCCGCATAACCGTGTGGTGATTTCGGACCCGACGGTCAGCAGCACACACGCCATCGTGCTGGCGCGCGACGGCGGATTCAACATCGCCGACCTCGGCAGCAGCAACGGCACTTTCGTCAACGGGCGCAAGCTCGGCAATGAATCGCACGTCCTGCGGCACGGCGACAAGATTCAATTGGGACAGGCGCTATTGACTTTTCGCAATCCGACCGAAACGGTCGAGAACAAGACGGCGCAACTCTCCCTCGAGGCCCTCGAAGAGATTCGCCGCCGCGCCATGACGCGCGCCCTGTCATCCGCTTCACAGCAGCCTGTAGGAACCGATCCGGCTTCGTGGGGGGCGCCGCAATTCGGCCAGGGGGTTCCCTTCGCGAACGGCGACGATAAAAGCGAGAAGAAGAAAAAGAAGAAAGACAAAGACAAGAACACTTGGTTCAGCGCCAATGCCCTGAGCCGCATCGTGGCCCAAGTGCTCGGCGCGTTGGCGACCGGGTTGGTAACCATCTATCTGATTAAATCGGGGATGAGTACGAAAGGAGAAAAAAATGGGGGCGGCGGCGACCCCCCGATAACAGCTTCCAGAGTGGCCCGCAACAACGCGTCATGGGAAGATTTCGACACGGGCTTGTTCTCTTTCGCTTTCGGGAAGACCGTTGAAGCTTCGGGCGTCACGTTTGCCCCCGGCTCGACCGGGGTGCTCTTCGTCGTCGACAGCAGCAAAGGCGATGTGCAATGGATGCAACTCGACGAGAACGGCAAACAGGTCGGCTCGATCGCGCAAATCCCGTTAGGCGTAAGTTTCAAGGATCCGGAAGCGGTCACATACGGAAATTCGTTTTTCTACATGGTCACTTCTCAGTCAAACCCCAGTGACGGACCGGCGAACACGATCATCAGGTTCGCCATCAACCCCGAAACGCGGACGCTCCGCGGCCAGCCCGAGGTGATAAACGATTTTCGTTCGTTCCTGCTTCAAAATGTGCCGACGATCGCAACCAGCGGGGCTCCGCCGGGATTGCAAGGCGGGTTGAACATAGAAGGCATCGCCTGGGACCCGAACAACGAGAGATTGTTGCTCGGACTGCGCTCGCCGCAGATCGGGGGACAGGGGGGGCAGGCTGCGCTCGTGCCTCTAAAACTGCGCGACCCCGGCGCCCCGTTCACGCGCGAAAACCTGAAGATCGATCAGCCGGAGGTGATCGGTTTAGCGCTCGATGGCCAGGGCGTGCGCGACATTACCTACGATACGCATTTGAGAAGTTTTTTGATCATATCTGGCGCTCCCGAAACCGCGCCGAAGACCGACTTCGGTTTGTGGGAGTGGGACGGGCAGCCGAACTCGAAGCCAATCAAATTGATGACTCTCGAAGACAAGAAGAAGCCTGAAGGAGTCACCAGCGTAAGAATCAACGGTCATGATTACGTCTTTATAGTCGGTGACATCGGTAGTTATCTAAAACTCGATTACACCAAGTAGAAGTCAAACCGCTGGCCTCACCCCAGCAAGTAGTCCCAAACAACGGAGGAATTTCTATGCCTAAAGTATCTCGTTCCGCCCTGCCATTTCTCTGCCTGGTTGCGCTCGTCGCCGGCTTCGCCGTCGTGAGCGATTCGATTTCCGCCCCTGCGAGCGCATTCGCGTCCCCGCAAAAGAAGTCGAAAGAATCGAAGAAGGAGAAGAAATCGAAAGAAGAATCCGCCGCGACGGTGACAGACAAAGTGTCTGAAACCAGCGGCTCCTCGAAGGGGAAGAAATCGAAAGAAGAATCCGCCGCGACGTCGACAGATAAAGTGTCTGAAACAAGCGGCTCCTCGAAGGGGAAGAAATCGAAGAAAGAAACCGCCGCCCCCGCTCAAGCCGGCGTCCCGGCGCTGTGGGAAGATCGCGGAGACGTTACAAAATTGAATCTGGCCTTAGGCATTGGCAGTGAAGCGGGCAAGCCGAAGCCGCCCTTCCAGTTCGACAAGGAAGACCTGACCGGCACCAACCCGAAGATCAAAGTCATCGACGCTAACGGCGTGAAATGGAATCTCAAGTTCGACGAGGAGGTGCACGCCGAAGTCGCCGCCAGCCGCATCGTCTGGGCCTGCGGTTATATGGTCGAGGAGAGTTATTTCGTTCCGTCGGGCAGGGTGAACGGCGTGACGGGTCTGGGACGCGCCGCGAAATTCGTCCGCAGCGACGGATCGTTCAGCAACGCCATGGCCGAGAAGCGCCCCGACGACATCGCGCGCCGCCGCGTCAACTGGGAATGGAGCAGGAATCCGTTCGTCGGCTCGAGGGAGCTGTCGGGGCTGGCGATTCTGAATTGCCTGCTCAGCAACTGGGACGCCAAACCGACTAACAACAATGTGCTCGGAATGTACGACGACAGCGGCAAGGTCAAGGACTGGTATCTGGTCGCCGATTGGGGCGGAACCTTTGGCAAGACCGGCGGATTTATGTCGCACAGCAAGTGGGACCTGGCCGATTATTCCAAGCAGCAGTTCATCGAAGGATCGAGGGGCAATGCCGTCAGCTTCCACTACTCCGGCAAGATGAGCGCTATGCGTTCGGTCCCGCTCGATCACGCGCGATGGTTTATAGGCATAGTCGGTAAGTTGAGCGACAACCAGATCAAAGACGCCTTTCGCGCGGCGGGCGCGACGCAGTCCGAAACCGATGGCTTCGCGGCGCAGATTCGCAAACGCATCGGTGAACTTCAGACCGCAGTCAGGTAGCGAATCAGCGCCCCCGAGCGGTAGCGAGCGATTCGAATCATAATGCAGGTAATCATTCAACCACGCGACGGCATCGAGCCGTTTCTAGAAGGAATCAGACAGGCGGTAGAGAGCATCGAGGTCAATCTCTACCGCCTCGACAGACTTGAGATCGAGCAGGAACTGGTCGCCGCCGCCGCTCGGGGCGTCCGCGTCCACGCGCTCGTCACTTATACAAATAAGGAAGACCTGAAAGAGATCCGGAAGATGGAGCGCCGCCTGGCTGATCGCGGTGTGCAGGTCACGCGCACGGCCGAAGACCTGGTCCGTTATCACAGCAAGATGATGATCATCGACCGCCGCACGCTTTATCTGTTGACGTTCAACTTCACATTCCTCGACATCCATCACAGCCGCAGCTTCGGAGTGGTCACCGACAAGCCTTATCTCATCGCCGAGGCCGTGCGGCTGTTCGAGGCGGATGTGGACGGGCAGTCCAACCGGGTTGAGGCGGAGTACTTCGTCATCAGTCCGGTCAATTCGAGGCGAAAGCTCTCCGAATTCATTCTGGGCGCCAAAAAACAACTGCTGATTTACGACGGCAAGCTCACCGATTCGCGGATGATCAGGCTGCTCGAAAACCAGGCCGACGCCGGAGTCGAGATCAAGGTCATCGGGGCCATGAGCAGGACGGCGCTGGGCGTCGAAGTTCGCGCCATGCCGCTCATCCGCCTCCACGCCCAGGCGATCATCCGCGACGGCGGCGAAGTATTCTTCGGAAGCCAGAGCCTTCGCAAAGTCGAACTGGATCAGCGCCGCGAAGTCGGCCTGATCACCAGCGAACCAGAAGCCGTGCAAAGCTTTATGATCATTTTTGAAATGGACTGGGGCGACATTATTAGCGATGCCTGAGTAGCCGCTAAACAAAATACGAAAAACAAAAGGCAATAATGACGATCAGAACTTCCCTAAAAGCCAGCTTCAAATCGCTCATCCTTGTTTTTTTCCTGCTGTCCCTGCCGGTAATCGCGGCGGCGCAGAACGAGAACAGCGCCAAACCGATCGTTACTTTCGCCGTCATCGGCGACACCGGCACCGGCGATGAGGCTCAACTCTCCGTGGCCCGCCAGATGTTCCGGCATCGCGAAAAGGCGCCTTTCGAGTTCACGCTCATGCTCGGCGACAACATCTACGAGAAAGGCGAGGAGCGTTTGGTCAAACCCCGCTTCGAGGAGCCGTACAAGGACCTGCTCGACGCCGGAGTCAAGTTCTACGCCTCGCTCGGCAATCACGACATCATCAAGGGACTGGAGTTTCAAACCAGATACCCTAACTTCAATATGGGGGGGCGGCGCTACTACAACTTCGCCAAAGGCTCGACTGAAAACAAGGAGAGCCTGCTCGAATTCTTCGCGCTCGATTCGAACGAGATGACTCCCGAGCAATTGAAGTGGCTTGACGAAAGTCTGGGCGCGTCGAAGGCCCGCTGGAAGATTGTTTTCTGTCATCATTCAATATACTCTTCGGCGCGGATGCACAGCCAATACACCAAGCTGCGCGCGCAACTCGAGCCGCTCTACGTCAAATACGGCGTCAACGCGGTCTTCTCCGGACACTCGCACTGCTATGAACGCGTCAAGCCTGTGAAGGGCGTCCATTACTTCACCGAGGGCGCGAGCGGCGAAATCAAACGCAAGACGCTGGATCGAACCAGTCCGTATCACGCCGCGGGTGAAGACGAGAAGAACTCGTTTCTGATCGTCCAGGCCGGCGAAAATGAATTGAAGGTCGAAGCGATCGGCGCAGACGGGAGCTTGATCGATTCATACACGATCAAATACGCGGCGCGTGTTAAAGAATAGACGACTTATTTCGTGGCCACGCGCCGTCATAGAAAGGATTATATGGAAGCCCTAGGAATGGTCGAATGCCGCGGTCTGGTCGCAATGATCGAGGCGGCTGACACAATGGTCAAAACCGCAAACGTCCGGCTGGTCGGCTATGAGAAGGTCGACGCCGGGCTGGTGACCGCGATCGTGCGCGGCGAGGTCGGCGCGGTCAAAGCCGCTGTCGACGCCGGCGCGGCGGCCGCGCGCAAGATCGGCGAGGTCGTTTCGGTTCACGTCATCCCGCGACCCCACAACGAAGTCGACGAGGGCGTCCCCGTGTTGCATAACGGCGAGACTAATCGCAAACCGATCAGCGGCTCTACGCCCCCTCGTTGATTCCCGCGCTCGGGAGCGTAGGCAAGGATGGGCGGCGCTCACAGGCGATCAGTGGCTCGACGCGATCTTATTGATTTCAGCCCCGGTTTTGGTTTAGGATTCCCGTCCTTCCCCCATCCGGCCTAAACTGTTTGAATTAAAGGTGTTTGAAACAGTTTATTTTGGCTCCCCCCATCTGCTAAGGAGGAGGCAGTAATGAAATTTGTTGATATCAAAAGATGGCGGCCAGTCGCGCTCGTTAGCGTTCTGGTCATGGTGTTGGCGGCGATTGCTCCGGCCTTCGGACAAGGCTTAAACGGGCAAAAGGCGAAACAACAACAATCTCTAAACACGGCATCCATTCCGAATGGCGCGAAGGTGAAATTTAAGGGCGTCGTCATCACGCGCGACGCCGATATATTCATGATGCGTGATCGGAATCGTACCGATTACCAGGTACTCTTGACCGACGCCACTAGCATCAAGACGTTTGGCGGCTTGTTCCGCTTCGGGAAGAAATACGCAGTCACCGACATCTTGCGCGGTCTGATTATAGAAGTGGAAGGGCGCGGTAACTCGCAGGGGCAACTCGTGGCGGAAAAGGTCAGGTTTAATGAATCGGACATGAGAGCCGCGGTTACAACCGATACGCGTGTCAATCCGGTCGAAGAGAACCAGGAGCGCATGGCCGGGCAGATGGATGAACTGGCCACCATCGCCGCCGAGGCAAGAAGCGAAGTGCGCGTGGCGAACGAACGTATTTCGTCTCTCGACGATTACGACGTTCAGGATTCCGCCACGGTGAATTTCAGAGTGAACAGCGCGGTTCTTTCGCCCGAGGCCAGACAACAACTCGACGGCCTGGCGCAAAAAGCCCTCGCCGCAAAGGCGTATATGATCGAGGTCGGCGGGCACGCCGACTCGTCCGGTAACGAGGCGAGGAATTTCGTGCTCAGCCGGCAGCGCGCCGAAGCGGTGATTCAATATCTGGCGGTGACTCATAAAATTCCCGTCCGTCGTTTCGTCACGCCCATGGGCTACGGCCAGACTGAGTCGGTGGCTGATAACAAGACCGCCTCAGGACGAGCGCAAAATCGGCGCGTGGAAGTCAAGGTGCTTCTCAATCGCGGCATGAGCCAGCGCTCGTCAGCGGCTCCTGCAACCAAACAGCAACAATAGAAGATCGAGGATCGAGAATCGAAGATTGAAGATCGCGTCATCGCGCGTGAAACGATCCTCGATCCTCGATCCTCTGTGTTGAGAAAAATTCTCGGCGGGCGGCCTACTTCCTTCTTTGACTGACTGCGCCCGGCGCGGCAGGGCCGGTCGGATTGGAAAAGCGCATCGAGCGAGTCAGCCATGTTCCGCCCTGCCGCTCGAAGACGGCCGAGATATTCAACCCATACTCCCGCTTCCCGCCCTTCAATGAATCTCCCATCTTGCAGATCGACGAGAGCCAGGCCACATCGCCGCTCGACGCTCCAGTCTTCCAGAAGCAGTCGCGCGTAAGCGAGCCTTTTTCGAAATCCTGAAAGAAATGCTTATAGGCGTCGCCGATCTCGTTCTTTCCGACCCATTTCTCGCCTGGGCCGGCGCCCATCAGAACGGTCGTATCTCCCGTTTACCGCGTCGAGGATAAACCGCCAATAAAAAAGCGGGCGGCGAGGATCAGGCGCCGCCCGCTTTGCGATTTAGATCAACAGTGGACTTAATAGGTCAATCGCACCCCAAATCGGAACTGCCTTTCAGGGAAGTTCGCGTTGGTGCTGGAGATAACCATGAAGTTGGAAGCGGTCACGCTACCATTAGGGTTGGCGAAGTGCGGGGTGTTGGTGAAGTTGAACGACTCCGCGCGGAACTCGAGCTTGAAGCGCTCGGTGATTGAGAAGACGCGGAACAGCGAGAGGTCCAGGTTCTCCAACCCCGGGCCGCGCAGGATGTTGCGTCCCGTTGTTCCGAAGCGGACGGCGGTGACATTTGCGAAGGCCGTCGGGTCGAAGTAACGCTCGTTAGGTACGCCTGCGACGGCAGTGCCGATCCCGCCCAGCTTCTCAACTTTCGATTTCACCTGGTCAGCCGTCTGGCTGTTGCCCGGAGCGTTGAGCGAAGTGCCCGATGCGGTGACAGTGAACGGACGACCCGAAACAAGACTCAGGACGCCGTTGACCTGCCAGTTGCCCAGTAGCGCGCCGGCGAAGCCTTCCTGCGCCCACTTCTTCCCTTTACCGAAAGGAAGCTCCGCGGCGAAGCCAAACTGGATGTTGTGCGGGATGTCAAAACCGGCCAGCGCCCGGTTCCGGCTTATTTGCGAAGGGGCGTTGAACAACGGCAGACCGTCCGTACCGGTGTCGTCCACCATGTTGATCGCCTTCGACCAGGTGTAGGCGGCCTTAACGAACAACCCTCGCGCCATGCGGCGATTGAGCGCCACCTGCAAAGCGTGGTAGTGCCCGCTGGTGTAGCCGTCCCACAGAAAGGTGGTAGTCGAACGCCCATACTTGGCGAATAAGGGCTGACCAGTCCGGCCCAGACCGGGCGCAGGCGCCGCGTTGATGTCCAGGGTATTAAGCTGGTGAGTCGTTTGCGTGCCAACGTACCCGACGTCAACGATGAGGTCGCTTGGAAGCTTACGCTCGACGAAGAGATTCCACGATTGAATGTAGCCGCGATGAATCTTGTCGGCGTACGGCGATCTCATATTGACCGTGCCTGGCAGCAGCACTCTGCCTGTGCTGAGGTCCGGCCCGGTAAAAGCCGGGATGCCTTTGTCCAGCGCCTGGAATGGAGTACGCGCGTTCGACCTCGGATCGGGGTTGACGAAGGTCTGGGCGATAGTGAGCGGGTAGAATCCACGCAGTGGTCTAGCAAACGGCATGGGATCGTAAGTCAATCCATAGCCGCTACGGATCACTGTGTTGTCTCCCAAACGATAGGCCAGGCCAATTCGGGGGGCGAAGAGCTTTTTACTGGTCTCGATCCCCAGGTCACTCGGATTGCCGCCGCGCCCGCCGAGCAGGACTTCCATCGTGCCATCGGGCTGTCCGGCCGCGTTAAGCCTGACGGGCGAGTTCAGATTCAGAACCTCGATGCCGCGATCAGCGCGGTGCATCAGAGGGAAAAGCTCATAGCGCAAGCCGAGCGTCGCTGTCAGTTTGCGAGTCACCTGCCACCGGTCGCGGACGAAGAAACCAGTCTGCCATTCACGACCTGTCATCACCTCGTATTGAAGGCTCTTTTCCGCTGAAGCCGGCAGCCCCAACAGGAACGACGCATAA
>Ga0126377_10002108_pt1 | contig 13532 bp, 7 predicted proteins | sample PanSoiMetPlot_22_FD_92647 | JGI IMG/M metagenome (GOLD analysis project Ga0126377, IMG submission 92647) | Tropical forest soil microbial communities from Panama - MetaG Plot_22 | ecosystem: Environmental > Terrestrial > Soil > Tropical forest > Bulk soil | place: Panama | collected 2016-02-17
AATCGCTCGACGAACGCGTCGCTCGTCGAGGCCGTGAACAGGTTCACCAACATTCCGTCGACGACGACGAGGCCCGCCACCTTCTCGGGGTGCCGCCGGTAGAACCGCCGGATGACGATCGCCCCCATGCTGTGTCCGACGAGGACGGCCTTCTCGACGCCGGCGTCGCGCATCACGGCGTCGACCGCCTCGGCGAAGCGGTCCATCGTGTACTCGACGTCGGGCTTGCCGCTCTTGCCGTGTCCGGGCAGGTCGAGCGTGATCGTGTGGATCTCGTCGCGCAGCGCCGGGATCTGGTCGTTCCAGCTCCCGTGGTCGCACGTCCACCCGTGCACGAGCACGACGGCCTTCGGACCGGCAGCTCCGTACTCCTGGTAGGAGACCGGGATCCCGTCCGAGACGACCGAGTTCGTCTCTCCACCTCGGCGGCTCGCGGGATCTCGCCGCGCCGAAGCGCACGCCGCGAGGAGGACCGTCAGGAGGACGATGCGCGAGGTGATCACAGTTCCAGGGCGCGCCGGGCGCGCTTCTCGCGGACCTCCTTCAGGAAGTCGTCGAACGCGACGGCGCCGCGGTTCTCGCCGGTGCGGAGGCGGACGGAGACCGTGCCGGCCTCCACCTCCTTCTTGCCGCAAACCAACATATAGGGCACCTGATCCTCCTGGGCGGCCTTCACGCGCGAGTTGAGGTTCGTTCCCTGTTCGTAGAGCTTCGCGCGGAGGCCCTCGAAGACGAGCTTCTCGCGGAGCTGCCGCGCGTAGGCGGCGACGTCGTCCTTGATGGGGATGAGCCCCACCTGCACGGGCGCGAGCCACAGCGGGAACCGCCCGCCGAAGTGTTCGACGAGGCCGCCGACGAAGCGCTCGAACGACCCGAGCACGGCGCGATGGACCATCACCGGCCGGTGCCGCGCGTTGTCGGCGCCGACGTAGTGGAGGTCGAAGCGCTCCGGAAGGTTGAAGTCGCACTGGACCGTCGGCCCTTGCCACTCGCGCCCGAGCGCGTCCTTCAGCTTGAAGTCGATCTTCGGCCCGTAGAAGGCGCCCCCGCCGGCCTCGACCTCGACGGGCACGCCGGCCTTCTCGGCGGCCTGCGCGAGCGCGCGCGTGGCGTGCTCCCACACGGCGTCCGACCCGATCGACTTGTCGGTCGGACGCGTCGCGAGGTACGCGCGGTATTGGTACCCGAAGGTGCCGACGAGGAACTTCACGAGGTCGAGCACGCCGACGAGCTCGCCCTCGAGCTGATCTTCGGTGCAGAAGATGTGGGAATCGTCCTGCGTGAAGCCGCGGACGCGCAGCATCCCGTGGAGGACGCCCGACCGCTCGTATCGGTACACCGTCCCGAGCTCCGCGTAGCGGATCGGCAGATCGCGATAGGAGCGGATCTGGCTCTGGAAGATCTTGATGTGCCCCGGGCAGTTCATCGGCTTGACCCGATAGTTGTGCCCGTCGATGTCCATCGGGCTGTACATCAGGTCGGCGTAGTTCTGCAGGTGCCCCGAGACCTTGAAGAGCTCCTCCGAGGCGACGTGCGGCGTGTAGACCGGCAGGTAGCCGCGGCGCTGATGCTCCTCCCACCAGAACTCCTCGATCGACCGGCGCACGATCGCGAGGTTCGGATGCCAGAAGATGAACCCGGGGCCGACCTCCGGATGCACCGAGAAGAGGTCGAGCGACTTGCCGAGCGTGCGGTGGTCGCGCTTCTCGACCTCCTCGAGGTAGCGCAGGTAGGCGTCGAGGTCGTCCTTCGACCAGAAGGCCGTCCCGTAGATGCGAGTCAGCTGCTCGCGCTTCTCGTCGCCGCGCCAGTAGGCGCCCGCGACCGAAAGCAGCTTGAACGCCGCGATCTGCCCGGTGTTCGCGACGTGCGGGCCTTCGCAGAGATCCTGCCAGTCGCCGTGCGAGTAGAAGGTGATCGCCTCGCCGTCGGGGATCCCCGCGAGGATCTCGACCTTGAAGCCCTGCTTCATCTCCTGGAGCCGGCGGAACGCCTCGTCGCGCGAGACCGCGGTGACCTGGAACGGCCGCTTCTCCTCGACGATCCGCGACATCTCCTTCTCGATGCGCGGGAGGTCCTCGTCGCTGACGCGGACGCCTTCGGGAAACTCGAAGTCGTAGTAGAAGCGGTGCTCGATCGCGGGGCCGACGCCGAATCTCGTTCCCGGCCAGAGGCGCGAGACGGCCGAAGCCATCAGGTGGGCCGTCGAGTGCCGCAGCGTGTCGAGCGGGAACGGTCCCGTCGCGAGACGGCGGTCGGCGAACGACTCGGACGGCGGAGACGCGTTGGCGGAGGCGGGAGCGGCCATGGGGAGCGGCGCAGGATCGCCCCGGCTCCGCTCCCGTGCAAGCGCGTCCGGCTCGGGCGCGCCGAGGACGAGGACCGCGGTCCGCGCCGGGTATCGCCCGGAGAAGATTCCCCACGGTGCATCCGACGCAGGAAAAAAACCGGCCGGGCCCGCGCTCTCCCGAGCGCGAACCCGGCCTCGCAGCCCCCGCAGCCAACGGCGGCTACTCGCGTACGAAACGCATCGCGCTGCTGACGACGATGTCGAGGGGGATTGCTCCCCACTCATTCGAATTCCACGGCGACGTGAGGGCAAACCCCTCGAGAGGCGCGAGGGCCGCGACGGTCGACGCGACCCTCCTGCCGGATTTCGCCCAGTGGATCTCGCTGGCCGCGACGATCGGTGCGAGATCCACCCCTGTTTCGCTTCCGCTCGCGAGCGCGAGAAATGTTCCCGGCCGATCTCCGGTGACGCGCGTCAACCACGCGGCGCGCGGAGTCGTCGCCGCGTAATCGCGCGTGCGGAGAATTCTCCCCAGCGCGCCGGCGTTCGTTGGGATTCCCCACCCATGCGTCGCGGCGTTCGAGGGGAGAGGGTGTTGGATCGACACGTCGCTCACGGAAAGAGGCCCGAGTACGAGCGCGTGGAGACTGCGTTGGAAAATCTATTCGTTCGTTCGGATCGACGACGCATCGGTCATTCCCACCAACGGCTCGTCCGCGGGGCCGCGCGAGATTCATGGGGAATTCGCCGCGAGACGGAAAGAGCTCTAGCTCGCGCCGGTGTCGCTGGAACCGAACGAATGCGAGAGGCGCCGCGTCGCCGGGTCGAAGACGAACGTGCCGAATACCGTCGGACACGCCCATCGATCCGAACGTGCAAGCGATCGGGCCCGCGCTCGGCGAGCGCGAGCCCGGGGAACGAGCGCCGATCCGCTACGGAACGATCTTCAGCGTCACGGCCTGCGAGTCGTCGAAGTCGACGGCGCCCGCGTTGAACGTGAATCCCTGCAAGCGGAGCGGGTGACCGACCGTCACGGGCGGGAACGTGAGCGGGACCGTGTCGAGGACTCCGCTCGGCGCGAGCGGGCCGCTCCAGAGCCCCGAGAGCTGACTCGCGACCGGGTCGGAGACGTCCACCAGGATGTGGATGTCGAAGATCGGGACTCCCGATCCCGGAAGGAACGGCGCGAACGATCCGAAGAAGAAACCCACTTCTCCGGGCGCGCTCGCGTGCCGGAGCCGCATTCCCAACTTTCCGTGGCTCCTCGAGTAGTTCAGGCCGGCGAGCCCCGCCTCCGGGCCGCCGAATCCGAAACTGGCCGAGTAGTCCACGCGCGGCTCGCAGACCGGCTCTCGGAACTGGAGCGCGCCCCCATAGACGTTGTCGAGCGAGTCGGCCCGGAGCTCGTCCACCGGGTCGCCGCCGAGATGGAAGCCGCCGTATTTGCTCATCCCGATGGAGGTCGCTTCGGTCTGCGCCTCTCCCGCGTGCACCTGGAACACGTCGGAGCTGTGGGCGTCCTGGCTCACCAGGTCGCCGAAGCCGCAGAGGCCTCCCGACGCGGACATCCCGGGGGGAAAGAACGTGACGTACGTCCAATCGACGTTTCCGTCGGCCTTGAGCTCGATGCCCGAGGGAAACGTGAGCTCGAGCTCGTAGCCGTGGATGACGTCGGTCGGAGGACAGGGGCAGGTCGTCGGGTACGGACACGGCAGCCCGCCCGGGAACACGACGCCGAGGAGCTGGAACCCAAGCGGCGAGAGCCGGTCGGGCACGATCGTCCCCGTGGCGAACGTTCCCGGCGGATCGACGACGCCCGGAGTGAAGTACATGTCGAAGGTCCGGGTCGGAGGCGTGGCCCAGTTCGTGTCGGCGATCTCCAGCGTGAGGCCCGTGAGCGTGAGCTTACCCAGCGGATGCCGCATGACTTCCTTGGGATAGACCTTCCACCAATAGTCGCCGGTCCACGAGAGCGTCCCGGGAGGAGGGCCGATCGACGGGTCGCTGTAGTAGAAGAAGCCGTCCGCCCCGTTGGTGAGCTCGAGCGCGTTCTTCTCCTGCGCGCGTCCTGGCGCCGAGAGGAGCGCGACCGCGAGCGCGGGGCCGAGCGAAGCGACGGTGGGGCGGTGTCCGAGATTCATGGCGGGACTCCGCGCGACGCGGATGAGCGCGCCTGGCCCATCGAGGGACGCGCGCCGGCGGCCGGGGGCGTCGCGGAGTCCTCGGCCGCACGGCGTCACACTCGAAGCCCTCGGACCTTGCCCGACACCGAAATCGAGCCGCAGGTCGGCCTACGAGCGGACACCGACACCCGACCATCGAGTCGACTCGAGGACGGCCGACCTCGTGAGCAGACGGATCCCCCGCTCGAAGGCCGACACGGAAACTCGCCCGGCATCGCGCTCAAGTCCGCCGTCGCCGCCCTCCGACGAGAGGTTTCCCTCCCGTGCGGCCCGCTCCCCGCCTCGTCGCCGCGATCGCGCTGTGGGTCTGCGCGGTCGGCGGCGGACTCGTCGCCATCGCGTCCTACGAGCTGCGCTCGGGACGCGCCGCGGAGCCGCGGGACCGCTGGCCGGAAGACAGCTCGCTATCGCGGAGCCCCGATCGCCCGACGCTGCTCCTCTTCGCGCACCCTCACTGCCCGTGCACCCGGGCGAGCTTCGCCGAGCTCGAATGGATCGCCTCGCGCGCCCAGGATCGCCTCGAGTGTTGGGTCGTCGCGGTGCAGCCGGCCGGCGCGCCGGCGGACTGGATCCCGGAGAACCTCGGGACTTCGCTCGCGAAGGTTCGCGCCGACGCCGACGGCGTCGAAGCCGCGCGATTCGACGCGCACACGTCCGGTCAGACGCTCGTCTACGCGCCGGACGGCCGGCTCCTCTTCCGCGGCGGGATCACCGGCTCGCGCGGCCACGTCGGCGAGAACGCGGGGCGCGACGCCGTGATGGCGTGCGCGCGCGGCGAGCGACCCGCCCTCGACTCCACACCCGTCTTCGGATGTTCGCTCGCGACTCCATGACCGATCTCGAACGCCGCACCCAAGCCCTCTTCCAGGAGCACGAGCGCGCGATCTTCGTGCGCTCCGACCGCTTCTTCGCCGTCCTGCTCTTCGCCGAGTGGCTCGCGTGCGTCGTGTGTTCGGTCCTCGTCTCGCCCCGCGCCTGGGAAGGACTGTCGTCCTCGGTGCATCCGCACGTCTGGACGGCGCTGCTCGTCGGCGGCGCGAACGCCGCGCTGCCGATCGCGCTCTGCCGCCGGCAGCCGGGGGATCGGGCGACGCGGCATTGCGTCGCCACCGCGCAGATGGTGTTCGCGAGCCTGCTCGTGCAGCTCACGGGCGGGCGCATCGAGACCCACTTCCACTACTTCGGGTCGCTCGCGTTCCTCGCGTTCTACCGGGACTGGAAGGTCCTCGGGAACGCGACCGTTCTCGTCGCCGCCGATCACTTCCTCCGCGGCATCCTCTGGCCGCAGTCGGTCTACGGCATCGCCGTCGCGAGCCCGTGGCGGTTCCTCGAGCACGCCGGATGGGTCGCGTTCGAAGACGCCTGTCTCCTCCTCGCGATGTTCCAGAGCCGTCGCGAGATGCGCGAGATCGCCGAGCGGCGGGCCCGTCTCGAGGAGACGAACGCGACGATCGAAGCGGAGGTCCGCGCGCGGACGCGCGAGCTCGCCGACACGGCGGAGAGGCTCCGGGTCGCGAAGGACCTCGCCGAGCAGGCGAACTGGGCGAAGAGCGAGTTCCTCGCGAACATGAGCCACGAGATCCGGACGCCGATGAACGGCGTCCTCGGCATGACGGGGCTCCTGCTCGAGACGCCGCTTTCGCTCGAGCAGCGCGACTACGCCCAGACGATCCGCGTCAGCGGCGAGACGCTGCTCACGATCCTGAACGACATCCTCGACCTCTCGAAGATCGAGGCGGGGCGTGTGGAGATCGAGAGCGTCGACTTCGATCTCGCGCAGGCGATCGAGGAGGCGACCGAGCTCTTCGCGTCCCGCGCGTCCCAGCAGCGGCTCGAGCTCGTCTGCGCGTGTGCCAACGATCTTCCGGATCACGTCCGCGGCGACCCGGTCCGCCTGAAGCAGATCCTGGGGAACCTCGTCGCGAACGCAGTGAAGTTCACGCCGCGCGGCGAGGTGCGCGTCGACGCCCGCACGATCGCGGCGCGAGGCGAGTCGGTCGTGATCGAGGTTGCGGTCACCGACACGGGCATCGGGATCCCCAAGGATCGCCAGGAGGCGATCTTCGAGGCGTTCACGCAGGGCGACGGGAGCACGACGCGGAAATACGGAGGCACGGGCCTCGGCCTCACGATCGCGCGCCGGCTGACCGGGCTGATGGGCGGCCGGATCTCGGTGTCGAGCGAGCCCGGCAAGGGAAGCCGGTTCGCCGCCGAGGTGCCGTTCCTCCGCGCCGCTGCGCCCCCCGCCCGGCGGCCGCTCGCGCTGGAGCGTCTCCGCGGCGTGCGCGTGCTCGCCGTCGACGACCACGCCACCAATCGCGGCGTGATCCGCAATCAGCTCGCGGCCGTCGGAGTTCGCTGCGAGACCGCGGCGAGCGGGCACGAGGCCCTCGACATCCTGCGCGCCACCCACGCGAGCGACCCGTTCGCGATGATCCTCCTCGACATGCACATGCCCGAGATGGACGGGCTCGGCACGGCCACGTCCATCCGAACCGATGCGCGCTTCGCGTCGATCCCGATCATCGTCCTGTCGTCGATCGCCGATCGCTGCGACACCGACACGCGAAGCCGTCTCGGGATCGCGAGGTTCCTCACGAAGCCCGTCCGCAAGGCTCAGCTCCTCGAGGCGATCCTCGAGGCTCTCGGACCTCACGAGGAAGACGACGAGAACGGCGCGGCGACGCCGGTCGCCGACCCGCGGATCGCCGGGCTTCGCGTGCTCCTCGCCGAAGACAACGCGGTGAATCAGAAGGTCGCGCTCCGGATGCTCGAGAGGCTGGGGTGCGACGTCGCGGTGGTCGGGAACGGTCTCGCCGCCGTCGAGGCGAGCGCCTCGGGAACGCACGACGTCTTGCTCCTCGACTGCCAGATGCCCGAGCTCGACGGCTTCGAGGCGGCGGCGCGCATCCGTGCGCGCGAGGCGGCATCGGGCGGTGCACGCGTTCCCGTCATCGCGATGACGGCGTTCGCGATGCGCGGCGACCGGGAGCGCTGCCTCGCCGCAGGGATGGACGACTACGTCGCGAAGCCCGTTCGCCTCGCGGAGCTCGCCGCCGCGCTCGAGAGGGCGGTGGGCGCTCGCGCGACGAGCGGAAGCGGTCGCGCGTAGCCCGCTCGAAAAGCGCGACGCGTAGCCCGCTCCCGGAGTGGCGCGTAGCCCGCTCGAGAAGTCGCCTAGCCCGCACCGGAAATGAAGCGGGCCCACGCTCTCGCGAGCGCGGGCCCGGAAACGAATCGACCGCTCGAGCGGCGGCTACTGGAACGTCGACCACTGCGCCGCGCTGACGGTGATGCCGAGCGGGTTCGCGCCGAAGTCGATCGTGATCCACTGCGATCCGATCGGCAGACCGGCGAAGCCCGGGATCAGCGGGACGGGGATCGAGACCTCGCCGCAGCCGAGCGGATCGGACGCCGACGAGAACGCGTTGTCGGGGCTCACCCACAGGACGCCGCCCGTGCAGCCGAGGAATCCGAGGTCGAGCATCAGGTATCCGCCCACGGCGAGCCCGACGAACGTCGTCGGCGCGGCGTCCGTCACCCTCGTCGTCCAGATGCCGCCGAGGATGGGCGGGCCCGTGTCGCCGATGCGGACGAGGTTCGCCAGCACCCCGAAGCTCGTCGGGTTGGGCCAGCCGTAGGTCGAGCTGTTCTGGAGGAGCTGCGCCCGGATCTCGCCGGCGGGGAACGCGCCCGAGTGGATGTTCGCGTAGAGCGTTCCCGCGAACAGCATGTTCACCTGCGCGGGCGTGAGAGCCGCGGTGGTCCCGGCCCACGGTCCGTTCGGAGGCCCGGCAAGCGGGAACAGGATCGGTCCCGCGATCCCGGGGACTCCGCTGTGGATGTGGGAGACCGTCCCGCCGACGCCGTTCCACGTCTGCGAGTAGCTGATCATGTTCGTCGCCGGGTCGAACGTGGCGTTCATCGTGCCGGTGAACGGGCTGCCCGACGGAGGCGTCTCCTCCGCGCCGTTCTCGCGGGCGACGAACCTCTCCTTGAGCGGCGTGATCTGCCCCCGGATCTCGCCGCCCGGGAACGCGGCGGTGTGGATGTTCACGTACATCCCGCCCGCGAGGAGCGTGGTGACCTGCGCCGGGGTGAGCGGATCCGACGAGCCGCACCAGAAGTCGCCCAGATTGTTCATCCCGAAGATGATCGGGCCCGGGACTCCGGGGGGCGCCTGATGCATGTGCGCGGCGAGCGGCGGTCCCGTGAGACCCGCGTCCGACATGCGGTACGTCACGATGTTCTCGGGCTGATGGAGCACGAGCTCGGCCGTTGCGGTGCCGGCGCTCCCGCTCGGCGGCGTCTCCTGCGCCTGGTCGAGCGTCGCGAAGAAGTGCCTTCGCACCTCGAGTGTCATCTGGCCACGGATCTCGCCGGCCGGGAACGCCGCCGTGTGGACGTTCACGTAGAAGCCCTGACCGAAGAGCGTCTGGATCTGCGCGCCGGTGAGCGGCGGGGTCGAGCCCTGATAGATGGTCGGGCCGCCGGCCAACGGGAAGATGATCGGACCGGGCACGCCGACCGCGCCCTGATGGATGTGGGCGACGGTGCCGCCGACCACGTTCGACTCGACGCGGTAGTGGATCTGGCTCGTGACGGGATCGAGCGTGAACCAAGAGCGTCCGATGGCCACGCTCGCGTTCGCCGGCACCTCGGACGCGCCGTTCAGGCGGGCGCCGAAGTTCACCTGCGCGGCGAGCGTCGCCGGAAACGCAACCAGCATCGCGGCCGGAAGGAGGGTTCGAAGGAGACACAAAGACATTGGGGGTTCTCCGCGGGGCCGGGAAAGCGCATGCAAGCATCCCTGCAGGTGACGGGATCGCGCAACCGTGGTAGGGCCCTCAATTCCGGTGAAGCTCCTCGTCGTCGCGATCGCACTTCTCGGCTCGCCCGCCGTCGCTCAGGCGCCGCCGCGAGCCGCCTGGAGGGCGGGCGAGGGCTTCGGTTTCCTCGTCGAGCGCGGATCGCTGGAGGGCGGCGGCTCCACGCGCGAGCTCGTCCTCGTGTCGGCGCTCCGGTCTCCGAAGAGCGCGCCGCTCCTCGCGGTCGTCGGCATCGGCGCGGCGAGCGGCCGCGTCACGTGTGCGTACCGCGTCGAGCTCGACGAGGCCTCGCTCCAGCCGAGGACGATCGAGCCGATCGCGCTTCGCTTCGACGGCGACCGCGTCGCGTTCGGGATCAAGCCGGACGGCGCGACGCAGCGCTTTCCCGATCCGCCCGCCGCGAACGCGCTCGCGACGGTTCCGGGTACGGCGGGAGCGACGTGGCTTCCGTGTTGGGCGCCGCCGCACGAGGGTCCCGTCGCGGCGAGCGGATCGTGGCTCGACTTCTGCGCGGACCCGCCGGCCGTCCGTCCGCTCCGGTGCACGTCGCGACGGGATCCGGCGGGAGCTCTCGTGGCGGAGGCGCGGAGCGCCGACGGCGGCGCGCTGCTCGTCGCGCACGCGCGCTTCGATGCCGACGCTCCCGTGCCGTCGTGGGGCGAGTGGATCGACTCGGCGCGCCGCGAGCGCGGTCGCTTTCGGCGGATCTTCCACTGCCCCGACCTCGCGTACGCGCTCGCGCTCGGCCGAGGCGCCATCGCCGGCGATCCGCTGCTTCTTCCGCCCGAAGCCGTCGCGCTCTCGGAGTCGACGTGGATGGCCTCGATCCGCGATCAGATCGCCGAGGAAGCGCTCGCGTCGGTCGCGGCCGCGCGCAAGCTGCGCCGCATCGCTCCGCGACCGAGCCCCGTTCCCGGCGAGCTCGTCCCCTGGGGATACGAGCTGTTCGCGCTGGCTGGCTCGCCGGTGGCGACGCCCGGCATCAGCGGCGATCCGCAGGTCGCGTCGCCGCGCGGCGTCGTGAGCCTCGTGTTCGTCGCGAGGCTCGAGGAGACCGGCACGGGCGTGCGCTACGAGGCGTGGTGCCTGCCTGGCGTCGACGAGCGCGCGCGCGAGGCCGACTCGCACAATCCCGCCGGGGAGTCGCCAGGCCGCTGGGTGCTCCGGACGGTGCTCGGCCGATCGCCGACCGGACTCTTCTCGAGCCGCGGATTCGCCTTGGTCGCCCAGCCTGGATGGTTCGACCGGGCGCGCAGGACCGCACATCCGGGCAAGACGGAGGACGCGGAGGTTCTCCCGTCGCAAGGGAGCGACGTTCTCCTCCTGCGCCGCGAGATCGATCTCGCCCCCGTCGCGCTCGTCCGCTATCGCCTCGAGAGCGATCTCCGCAGCGTGACGATCGTGGAGCGCCTCGATCTCGACGGCAGCGGCCCCGTGTCCGCGGTGCGACGCAGCCAGCTCGACCGGCCGAAGGACTTCTTCGTGGCGGGAGGATTCACGGCGTTCACCTACCGCCCGGGCGCGTCCGTGCTCCTCACGCGCGAGGAAGGGACGGTGAGCCACATGGAGCTCGTCGGCGGACGCGGTTGCTCGCTCGAGATGCTCGCGGAGACGTCGCTCCCCGAAGAGCCGTGGAAGATCCCGCTCGTGCTCGGTCCGGGGCGCTCGCCGCTTTGGGGCTCGCCCACTCCGCTCGCGCTCGGCCGCAATCGCTTCGGCGACGCGCGCCTCCCGCGCGACGCGATCGTGCGCCGGTCCGACGGCGAGGAGGTCATCGCGTACGAGGAGTGGGTCGGCGACGGCGCGTGGTGGGACCAGGCGTTCGCCGCGTTCCCGAAGCAGGGCTTCGGCGTCCGCTTCCGTCCGCTCGTCCACGGCAAGGTCGTCGACTCGGCGCCCGGCGAGCCGATCGCGTTCGATCCTCCCGAGCCGCCGCCGCAGCCGAAGCCCAACCCGAAGACGCACGACCGGCCGCCGAAGGAGAAGGACAAGAAGCCCGAGCCGGAGAAGAAGCCGCCCGCGCCGCCTCCGCCGCCGTCGGGGCCCGTGACGCCGCCGTCGGGGCCGGTCACGCCGCCGTAGTCGGAGCGGATCTCTCCCCGGTTTGGCGAGGGCGAGATTGCGGGGTACGGTTCATGCGCTCGTTCCCTTCGTTCCCCCTCCTCACCGGATGTTTCCTCCCGTGCGTACCTTCCTCGTCCTCGGCAGCGCGTTCCTCTCTCTCGTCGTCGTCGCGCCCGCGTCCCGCGCGGACATCGTCAAGCTCAAGAACGGCGAGGAGCTCGCCGGCGTCGTCGTGAAGCGCGAAGCCGGAACCGTGACCCTGAAGATCGCGGGCGGCGAGATCGGCTTCCCGGAGTCGCTCGTCGACTCGATCGACTCGACCAAGGGCCCGACGGCCGACCAGCTCGCGAAGCAGGACGAGGCGTCGCGCGAGGCGCTCGCGGCCGCGAACCGCGAGCGCGCGGTCGTGCGCGAGGCGCGCCGGGCCGCGGCCCGCGCGGTGGAAGCGTCCGCGTCGGTCGAGCCGGCCGCGACCGCGCCCGCCGACGAAGAGGCGACCCGCGCGGCGAAGGTCGAGACGGAGATCCGCGCGCGCCTCGACGCGATCGACGCCGTCACCTCCGAGATCGTCTCGCAGCGCGAGCGTTCCCGCGTTCGCCGCTCGCTCCTTCGCCACTACTTCGGCGACTCGGAATACAACCCCGTCCTCGACATCGCTCGGTAAGGCTGCCGGGTTCTCTCACGGGGGCGCGCATGCGAAGGCATGCGCGCCCCTCGTCGTTTCCGGAGGCGTCCCTACAGCAGCGTCATCGCGATCCCCTTCGAGGTCACGATGCCGAACGGCGAGCTCGAGCACGCTCCGTATCCGTCTTCGGTCGTCTCGACGAAGAGCGCCTGGACGGCGAAGACCGCCCCGGTGAACGCGGGAACGTTGGGGATCGGGAGCGCGCCGGCCGCCTGGCCCGCGCCGTCCGACTTCATGTCGAAGCTGACGAACGTCGTCGCCCCGATCACGCCGACGTGCAGGATCGCGCCGATGCCGAAGAGGTCGGATCCCGTCGCGTCCTGCAGATCGCTGACGAGGCCGAGACCCAACGTCCATCTCGGAGCGTTCGTCGCCGTGATCTCGAATCCCGAAGTGTTGATCTTCGACGGGCCGTTCGCGGAGAGCCCGATGCGTCCAACACAGCCGCCCGTGCCCGAGCCGAACAGGACGAGACCGTCGGGGCTCGGCGCGTCGTTCACGAACGTCGCGACGCGCCCGATGTCGCCGAGCAGGACCGCGAGGTCGGACTTCCCGTCGGAGTTCAGGTCCGAGGCCGCGACGAAGTTCGCCATCGTGCCGAGCGGAAGGACTCCGGCGGTCGACGCGTAGTCGGCCGAGGTGTGGAACGTGGCGTTGCCGTTCCCGAAGAAGAGCGACAGCGAGCTGCCCGTCGAGGTGGCGATGTCCGGTCGCGCGTCGCCGTCGAAATCGGCCGCGACGACCTCCCAGGGGCTCGTCGCGCCGTTCGGGAGCGGGAGGATCGTCGGAGCGCCCGGGAACGCGAACGTGCCGTTGCCTCGATACACGAGCAGCCGGTCGGCCATGCGGTAGACGAGGTCGACGAATCCGTCACCGTCGACGTCCGACGTGGTGAGCGCGAAGACGGGATCCGTCGCCGGCACGAGGCCGCTGCCGACGCTCACGAGCGTGCCGAAGGCGTTTCGGAACACCACGACCATCGGCAGTCCCGGGCACGTCGCGAAGACGTCGACCTTCCCGTCGTTGTCGAAGTCGCCGAGCGCGAGACGCGTCGGCCCCGTCGGCGTGGCGCTCGTCGTCGGGCCCGTGAGATGCCCGGCGCCGTCGCCGTAGAGCCACGCGAGCTTCGACGCCCCGTAGCAACCGCACACGACGTCGAGCCTCCCGTCGCCGTCGATGTCGAGGAGCTTCGCGTCGATCGGGTCCGCGGGAACCGGGGTGTACGAGAGCGGCGGCGCGAACCCGCCGGCGCCATCTCCGAGGCACACGCCGACTCGATCGGAATTGGGGAAGACGAGCACGGCGTCGAGCTTCTTGTCGCCGTTCATGTCGCCGAGCGCGACGTACCCGGGGGCGAACGCCAACGCGAGGGCGCTCGCCGTCGACGTTCCGAACCCGCCCGAGCCGTCGCCCAGCGAGGCGACGAGCTCGGAGCCTCGCGTGCCGACGAGGTCGGCGCGGCCGTCGCCGTTCACGTCGCC
>Ga0126377_10002109_pt1 | contig 13532 bp, 9 predicted proteins | sample PanSoiMetPlot_22_FD_92647 | JGI IMG/M metagenome (GOLD analysis project Ga0126377, IMG submission 92647) | Tropical forest soil microbial communities from Panama - MetaG Plot_22 | ecosystem: Environmental > Terrestrial > Soil > Tropical forest > Bulk soil | place: Panama | collected 2016-02-17
TCGAGCGCTACTGGGACGGTCTGTTCCCGCTGCTCGATGCCGATGACGACAACGATCCGACGTTCCGCGTGAACTCGCTGGTTTCGGCGCTGGTCAGCGATGATGCCCTGGCGACGCTGCGGCTGGCGCCCCTGGTGGAATCGAAGCAGTTCGGCAAGCACTCCCTGCGCGCCTACCGGATCGCGACCGGCACGCTGAAGGTCGATGCCGCCGACGCGGTCGATCCGGGCCAGGAGCTGGCGCGCGTCGAAGGTGCCTTCGGTGACGTATCTACGGAAGCGCTGTCGGGTACCGCAGCGCTCCTGAACGCCGCCAGTGAACATATCAACGGTATTCAGCACATCCTGCTGGACAAGGCCGACGGCATCCCGGACGACCTCAAAACGCTGACGGCTGACGTGCGCGAGATGAAGGGTCTGGTCGACGGGCAGCTGGCCAAGCGTGGCGTGAATACCGGGGAGGCGGCGGCCGCGGAGTCCGGTGAGGCGTCAGGCGGCGGCGAAGGTACATCCCAGCCCATCAGCGGCAGCATCCGCAATCGGTCGGATGTCATAACGACGATCGACAAGATCTGCGACTACTATGCGCGGGTGGAGCCATCCAGCCCGGTGCCGCTTTTGCTGCAACGGGCGAAGCGACTGGTCAACAAGGACTTCATGGAAATCCTCCGGGACATGGCGCCGACCGGCGTCTCCGAGGCGGAAGTCATTGGCGGGCTTGAGAAAAGGGACTCTTGAAGCGTACAGTACCGGCCGGCAGGAACGGCGGGTCCGAACGTTGCGTCACGTGCTGCCTGTGACGCGACTTTCTGCAACATTTCTACGCAGCTATCCGGGAGATTCGCGTGGCTAAAGAAAGCGGTCAGAAGTTCATCGCGCGCAACCGCGCGCCCCGAGTGCAGATCGAATACGACCTCGAGACCAACGGCGCGATGCAGAAGAAGCAGATCCCGTTCGTCATGGGTGTGCTGGCGGATCTGTCGGGCAAGTCGGCCGAAGAACTGCCGGAGATCGAGCAGCGCAAGGCGCTCGAGATCGACATGGACAACTTCGACAGCCGTCTCAAGGCCATGAAGCCGCGTGTCACGTTCGCGGTGCCCAACCAGCTGACCGGCGAAGGCCAGCTGTCCGTCGACGTCACGTTCGAGAGCATGGACGATTTCTCGCCGGCCGCCATAGCGCGGAAGGTCGAGCCGCTGGCGAAGTTGCTCGAGGCACGCACGCAGCTGGCCAACCTCGTGACCTACATGGACGGCAAGGCCGGCGCTGAAAAACTCATTGCCAAGGCGCTGCAGGATCCGACGCTGTTACAGTCGCTCGCTTCGGCCCCGAAGCCGGAATGACTGCGGCCTGATCCAGACCCATCTTTCGAGGAGTTTCACGCATGGCCGAAGCCAAGAGCGCCGATCAGCAACAAACCGGCACAGTAGAAGCCAGCGAATTCCAGTCGCTGCTCACCAAGGAATTCAGACCCAAGACCGATCGGGCGAAAGAGCAGGTGCAGGCCGCGGTCAAGACGCTGGCCGAGCACGTGCTGCAGGACAAGGACCTGATCGCTGACGACGCGGTCAATTCGATCAACGCCATCATCGCCGAGATCGACAAGAAGCTGACCGACCAGGTCAACCTGATCCTGCACCATGCGGACTTCCAGCAGATGGAAGGCACCTGGCGCGGACTGAAGCACCTGGTGTTCAACACCGAGTCCAGCGAGACGCTGAAGATCAAGATCTTCAACGTTTCCAAGAAGGAGCTCGGCAAGACGCTCAAACGCTATCCCGGCACGTCCTGGGACCAAAGCCCCATTTTCAAGAAGGTCTACGAAGAAGAGTATGGAACCATCGGCGGCGATCCGTTCGGCTGCCTCGTGGGCGACTATTACTTCGATCATTCGCCGCAGGACGTCGAACTTCTGCGTGGGATGGGGCAGATTGCCGGTGCAGCGCATGCGCCGTTCATTTCGGCGGCAGCGCCCACGCTGATGGGTTTCGATTCCTGGCAGGAACTGTCGAACCCGCGCGACCTGACCAAGATCTTCTCCACGGGCGAATACGCGGCGTGGCGTTCGCTGCGCGAGTCGGATGACTCGCGTTACATCGGCCTCACGATGCCGCGCTTCCTGTCGCGGTTGCCGTACGGCGCGAAGACCGAACCAGTGGAGGAATTTGCGTTCGAGGAAGACACCGCGGCTGCGGACTCGGCGAAATACACGTGGTCGAACGCTGCGTATGCCATGGCGACCAACATCAACAAGGCTTTCGCTATGTACGGCTGGTGCACGCGCATTCGTGGCGTCGAGTCCGGCGGCACGGTCGCCGGGTTGCCGACGCACACGTTCCCGTCCGATGACGGCGGCGTGGACATGAAGTGCCCGACCGAAATCTCGATCAATGACCGCCGTGAAGCGGAACTGGCGAAGAACGGCATGATGCCGCTGCTGCACCGGAAGAATTCCGATGAGGCCGTGTTCATCGGCGCGCAGTCGCTGCAGAAACCGGCTGAGTTCGAATCGGCGGAAGCCACGGCGAATGCAGCCCTGGCCGCGCGCCTGCCATACATGTTTGCGTGCTCGCGTTTTGCTCACTACCTGAAGTGCATCGTTCGCGACAAGATCGGATCGTTCAAGGAGCGAGCGGACATGGAGCGCTGGCTGTCGGACTGGATCCTCAACTACGTGGATGGCGATCCCGCCAATTCCTCGGAGGAAATCAAGTCTCGCAAGCCGCTTGCCGGCGCTGAGGTCGAAGTGAAAGACATCGAAGGCAAGCCCGGATACTACTCGGCGGTGTTCCGGCTGCGGCCACACTACCAGCTCGAAGGCCTGACGGTTTCGTTGCGCCTCGTCTCGAAGCTGTCGGGTGGCAAATAATCCGACACGAAGAAAAGGCGATCAGTTTCACAACGCGTACTTATTGAGTGAACTACGCTGCCTCCACGCTTTAACAAAGCGCGCAAGGCAGAGTGATCAACCGACATTGAACGTAGGGAGCAGCGCAGATGGCAATTGATACATTCATGAAACTGGGTGACCTGAAGGGCGAGTCGCAGGTCAAGGGCTTCGAGGACCAGATCCAGATCCTGGCATGGAGCTGGGGCATGTCACAGACCGGCACCACCCACCACGGCTCTGGCGGCGGCGCCGGCAAGGTGAACGTGCAGGACCTGAGCTTCACGCACTTTGTGGATTCGGCCACCCCGTCGCTGATTCAGGCGTGCTGCAAGGGCGCACACTATCCGGAAGCGACGATCACGATGCGCAAGGCCGGCGGCGATCCGCTGCCTTACCTGGTCATCAAGCTGACGGACATCATTGTCACGTCGTGCTCCGAAGGTGGTTCTTCGGGTGAAGACCTGTTGACGGAGAACGTGACGCTGAATTTCGCGGCGTTCGAAGTTTCCTATCAGCCCCAGGACAACAAGGGCGCGAAGAAGGGCGGCGCGATCACGACCAAGTACGACATCGCCAAGAACGCCTGATACTCATTTTCAGTCTCCGCAAACCAGGACGCCCTTCAGCATGCCGGCTGAAGGGCGTATTACTACGGTTGCCCTATGTCGCCTGAAGAAAGTGTCCGTGCCGGTAATCTTTCGCAGGCATTGCAGGACCTGCAGCAGCGGGTCCGCAACAATCCCGGCGATGCCAAAAGCCGCATTTTCCTGTTCCAGCTGCTCGCCGTCCTCGGGCAGTGGGAGCGGGCAGGCACGCAGCTGAAGGTTGCTTCGGACCTCGATCCCGCCACGCTGATTCTTGCCCAGGTCGGGCGGCAGGCCCTGCAGGCGGAGCAACTGCGTGCACGCGTGTTCGCCGGCGCGACGACTCCGATGCTGATGGGCGAGCCCGCCGCCTGGGTTCCGTTGCTGCTGGAGGCGCTGCGCCTGGCGGCAGAGGGCCACTACGACAGGGCTGCCGAACTGCGCGGCCAGGCGCTGGAGAGTGCACCGGCCACGTCGGGCACGATCAACGGGGAGAAATTCGCCTGGATCGCCGATGCTGACTCGCGGCTCGGCCCGTGCCTGGAACTCATCGTTGACGGGAAATACTTCTGGGTGCCGTTCGACCGGATCCGGTCGCTGCGCATGGAAGCACCGGCGGACCTCCAGGACGTCGTCTGGATGCAGACGATCGTCACCTGGACCAACCAGGGCCAGGTGCCGGCGCTGATCCCGACGCGCTATGTCGGAACCGAGTCGGCTGACGATGACGTAGTGAAACTGTCACGCCGGACCGACTGGACGGAGCACCCGGCGGATACGTACTTCGGCGCCGGCCAGCGCATGCTGACGACGGACGCGGGTGAGTACCCGCTGCTCGAAGTCCGCGAAATCGTTTTCACCCACGAAGCGGACGGCGGATAGCGGATGGGGGGAAATCAGAGCGCCAGCGCGAGACTGAGACGGGTCCACCACCGGGTAACGCGCGGCCGCCTCGGCGCTTGCGTGTGTTCTCGCCATCCGCCATCTGCTATCCGTTATCAGTTTCTTTCCAGCAATGGCTGAACTGCTTCCTCAGGAACGCCTGCAGCCGTCGCTGCTCGACCGGCTTACGGACGATGCTCCCGACGCGCGCGAGGAAGGGCGCGACAAGCGGGTATTGAGCCTGTCGCAGTTGCGCCAGAGCGTGCTGCGTGACGTGGGCTGGCTGCTCAACACCGTGCACCTGCAGGCCAGCCAGGATCTGGATGCCTGGCCGGAGGTCGCGACTTCGACGGTCAACTACGGCATTCCGGATCTGGCCGGGACTTCGGCGGCAGGCAAGAACACGCTCGAACTCGAGCGCGCCGTGCGGCAGTCCGTGCTCAACTTCGAGCCGCGGATTCTCGCCCACACGGTCAAGGTGACGGTGCAGATCGAGCCGGGACAGATGAATCGCCACGCGCTGTCCTTCATCATCGAAGGTCAGTTGTGGGCGCAACCGGTGCCGCTCAGCCTGTATCTCAAGACCGAACTGGATCTGGAGACGGGCACGGTCACCATCGCTGAATCGGCCCGCTGACCATGGACCCGAAAATCCTCCGCTACTACAACCGCGAATTGCAGCACGTGCGCGAGATGGGCGCCGAGTTTGCGCGCGAATACCCCAAGATCGCCGGGCGGCTCGGTCTGGAAGGATTCGAATGTGCGGACCCGTATGTCGAGCGGCTGCTCGAAGGCTTCGCGTACCTCGCGGCGCGTGTGCAGCTGAAGGTCGACGCCGAGTTTCCGACGTTCACGCAGCATCTGCTGCAGATCGTCTATCCCCACTATCTCGCGCCGACGCCCTCGATGGCGATCGCACAGTTCCAGCCCGATCTGAACGAGGCCGGGCTTGCGCTCGGCTACACCGTGCCGCGCGGCACTGCCATGCGTTCGGTGATCGGCAAGGACGATCGCACGCCTTGCGACTATCGCACCGCTCATGAAACGCAGCTCTGGCCACTGGAAGTCAAGGAAGCCAAATACTTCGGCTCGACAGCCGGGCTCGCTGCGATTGGCGTCACATCGACCGACGGCGTGCGTGCCGGTCTTCGCATCACGTTCCGGGTGACCGCCGGTGTCCCGTTGCCGGAGTTGCGTCTTGCCGATCTGACCATGCATGTCAGTGGCGCCGACGAGCTGCCCGGCGTGCTGTACGAAACCCTGTTCGCGAACGGAACGGGGTTCGTGGTCCGCGCTCCTTCCGCGCGCGGCACGGCTCACACCCGCGATCGCAGCAAGATCGCGCGTTGCGGCTTCGAGGACACCGAGGCGCTGATCCCGTACGGCCGCCGCTCGTTCCAGGGCTATCGACTGCTGCACGAGTACTTCGCCTTTCCCGAACGATTCCTGTTCTTCACGCTGCGTGATCTCGGATCGGCGATACGCTCGCTGCCGGGCAACGAATTCGAAGTGATCGTGCTGTTCAATCGCGCCATGCCGGCGCTGGAAGGCACGGTGTCGGCGGAAAACTTCCGCCTGTTCTGCACGCCGGTCATCAACCTGGTCGAAAAGCGCGCCGACCGCATTCACCTGGACGGCGTCGATCACGAATACCAGGTCATCGCGGACCGCACCCGGCCACTGGATTTCGAGATCTACGACGTGCTGCGCGCCGAAGGGTACGGGTCAGGCACCGAGCCGGAGATGTTCTTCGAGCCGTTCTATGCCAGCACGGAACTCACCTGGCACGGGCGACAGAAGGCATTCTTCACGCTGCGCCGCGAGCCGCGGATGCTGTCGACGAAGCAGCGTGCGCAGGGTCCGCGATCAAGCTATGTCGGCAGCGAAGTCTTCGTCTCACTGGTCGATGCGGACCAGGCGCCGTATTCCAGCAACCTGCGCCAGCTCGGTCTGCAGGTGCTCTGCACGAATCGGGATCTGCCGCTGCACATGCCGATCGGCAAGGGACCGACGGATTTCACGGTGGATATCGGCGCGCCGCTCAAGGCGATTCGCTGTGTCGCCGGGCCGACGAAGCCACGCGAATCGTCCGTGCATGGCGAATATGCGTGGCGGCTGATCAGTCACCTGTCGCTGAACTATCTTTCGCTGCTCGAATCCTCAGCGAAGGAGGGCGCCACGGCGCTGCGCGAAATACTCTCGCTCTACAGCGACCCGCATGACCTGGCAATCCAGCGCCAGATCGATGGAGTGCGGGAAATCGCGGCGCGGCCGACGACTGGCCGGCTGCCGGCGGCTGATCATGTCTCCTATGTGCGCGGCCTCGACATCCAGCTGACGTGCGAGGACGCGGCATTCCAGGGCCAGGGACCGTTCCTGCTGGGTGCGGTGCTGGATGAATTCTTCCGTCGTCACGTGACGCTCAACAGTTTCACGCGGCTGACACTCAGAACGCTCAATCGCGGTGAGGTGATGCGATGGCCGTCGCGTCAGGGCCAGCGCCAGATCCTCTGACGCAGCTGGCCGAGCTGCGCGAGCGGCCCTACGCCTTCGATTTCTTCGAGGCGTTGCGCCGGGTCGAATGCGCGTGGGCTGCCTTGCCGAGGCTTGGCACCGCGGCACGACCGGCCGACGAACCAGTGCGGCTCGGGCAGCGCGCGTCGCTGGATTTTCCGGCGTCGATGCTGGCCAGCGTCGATACGATCGAAGGCCAGCGCCTGAAGATCGTCGGATACTTCCTCGGCCTGTATGGACCGCATGGCCCGTTGCCGCTGCACCTGACGGAGTACATTCACGACCGCATCACGAACGGTCGCGACAGCACGCTCGCAGCGTTCTCGGACGTCTTTCACCATCGCATGCTGGAGCTGTTCTATCGCGCGTGGGCGAACGTGCGGCCGACGGTGCACTTCGATCGGCCGGAGCAGGATCAGTTCGCCGGTTATGTGGCCGCGCTCGCAGGCTTCGCCGCGCCGGCGTTGCGCAATGCCGATGCGTGGCCCGATCGCGCCAAGCTGTATTTCTCCGGTGCGCTCGCCGCGGGAGCGAAGACGCGCGCCGGGCTGGAAGCGCTCCTCAGCAAGTACCTGAACCTGCCGGTACGCGTGCAGGAGTGTGTCGGCGAATGGCTCACGATCGTCGAGTCGGAACGCATGCGGATGGGTAATGCCGATACGGCAACGCTCGGACGCAGCGTCCTCGGCGGTCGCGTCTGGAGCGCACAGCACAAGATCCGACTGACCATCGGTCCGGTAGACAGCGGCGATCTGCTGCAGTATCTGCCGGGCAGTCCGAGCCTGGAGCGGTTGCGTGCCGCAGTCCTGAACTACATCGGCATCGATTACGCGTGGGATCTGCAGTTCGTCGTGCGGCGCTCACGCATACCGGCCGCGCAGCTCGGTCAGTTCGGTCACCTGGGCTGGACCAGCTGGATGTCGCCGCAGCGCACGGGGCCGGACCTCGATGACGTCATCATCGATGTATCCGACCGGCCGCTCGCGGCGTGATCGTCCAGGCGGCCCGCCTGAATATTCGAGGAGCAGACAATGACAAATTTCACCGCCGCGGCCCTGTTCGGCAAGCTCAACAAGCTGGCCTATCGCTCGATCGAGAGCGCCACGAATTTCTGCAAACTGCGTGGCAACCCGCAGGTAGAGCTGGTGCACTGGATCCAGCAGATCCTGCAACTTCAGGATTCGGACCTGCTGCGGATCATCAAGCAGTATGCGTGTGATCCTGCACGGATCGCGCAGGGCATTACCGAGGCACTGGATGAATTGCCGCGCGGTGCGCGCACCGTGGATTTCTCGCAGGATCTCGGCGATGCCACACGCGAAGGATGGATGCACGCGACGCTGTCCTTCGGCGAGGCGCAGGTGCGCACCGGGTACCTGGTCGTCGGCATTCTCAATGAACGACATCTCAGGAACACGCTGCTGCGCATCTCGAAGGAATTCGAAAAGATCGAAGTCGATTCCCTGGTCCGCAACTTCGGCAAGATCGTCGGCGGATCCCCCGAAGACGGGCAGACCTCGAGCGACAACTTCAAACTGGGTTCCGCCGGCGCTCCCGGTGAAGCCAGCGCAGCCATCGCGCCCGCGCAGCTCGGCAAACAGGAAGCGCTCAAACAGTTCACCGTCGATCTGACCGAACAGGCGCGCAGCGGCAAGCTCGATCCGATCGTCGGTCGCGACAACGAGATCCGACAGGTCGTCGACATCCTGATGCGTCGCCGCCAGAACAACCCCATCCTCACGGGTGAAGCGGGCGTCGGCAAGACCGCGGTCGTCGAAGGTTTCGCGCAGCGTATCGTGCAGGGCGATGTGCCGCCGACGCTCAAGGATGTGACGCTGCGGACGCTCGACGTCGGCCTGCTGCAGGCGGGCGCAAGCATGAAAGGCGAATTCGAGAATCGTCTGCGACAGGTGATCGAAGAAGTACAGGCATCGCCGAAGCCCATCATTCTCTTTATCGACGAAGCACACACTCTCGTCGGTGCCGGCGGTGCTGCGGGTATCGGCGACGCGGCGAACCTGCTCAAGCCGGCGCTGGCGCGCGGCAACCTGCGCACCATCGGCGCGACGACCTGGGCCGAATACAAGAAGCACATCGAGAAGGATCCGGCCCTGACGCGGCGCTTCCAGGTCGTGCAGGTCGACGAGCCGGGCGAGGAGAAGGCCATCCTGATGATGCGCGGCGTCGCATCCACCATGGAAAAGCATCACCGCGTGCAGGTGCTCGACGAAGCGCTCGAAGCTGCCGTCAAGCTGTCACACCGGTATATCCCGGCCCGCCAGCTCCCGGACAAATCGGTGAGTCTGCTCGATACCGCCTGCGCACGAGTCGCAGTCAGCCAGCATGCCGTACCCGCCGAAGTGGATGACTGCCGCAAGCGCATCGTGGCACTCGAGACCGAGCTCGCCATCATCGGTCGCGAGAAGACCGTGGGCGTCAATGTCGAGGCGCGAGAAAAGGCTGCAGCCGGAAAGTTGCAGGCTGAGAAAGCAAACCTCGTCGAACGGGAAGATGCGTGGCGAAAAGAGAAGGACCTGGTCGATCAGATTCTGGAGATCCGCGGACGATTGCGCGGAGATGCGTCAAAAGTCGAGGGAACCGGCAGCAAACTGGAGGCCGCCGCGGATGCTGCAGCGGCTTCCGCCCTGTCCGAATCCGAGCGCAGCGGTGCTCTGGAGAAACTTCATGACCTGCAGCGGCAACTCGCGAGTTTGCAGGGTGAGCATCCGTTGATCCTGCCCAGCGTCGACTACCAGGCGGTTGCCTCGGTCGTCGCTGACTGGACCGGCATTCCCGTCGGACGCATGGCTCGTAACGAGATCGACACCGTGATGCGGCTGGGTGAAATTCTCAGTCAGCGCGTGGTCGGGCAGCGGCATGCACACGACATGATTGCGATGCGTGTGCAGACCTCGCGTGCCAGTCTCGACAATCCGAGCAAGCCGATCGGTGTCTTCATGCTCGCCGGACCGTCAGGCGTCGGCAAGACAGAGACGGCACTGGCGCTCGCAGAAGCGCTGTATGGTGGCGAACAGAACGTCGTCACCATCAACATGAGCGAGTTCCAGGAAGCGCACACGGTTTCCACCCTGAAGGGTGCGCCTCCCGGATATGTCGGCTATGGCGAGGGTGGCGTCCTGACGGAAGCCGTGCGTCGCAAACCGTACAGCGTCGTGCTGCTCGATGAAGTCGAGAAGGCCCATCCCGACGTGCACGAGATTTTCTTCCAGGTGTTCGACAAGGGCATCATGGAGGACGGCGAGGGGCGGCTGATCGATTTCAAGAACACGCTGATCCTGCTGACGACCAACGTCGGCTCCGAGCTCATCATGAACATGTGCAAGGATCCGGAACTGATCCCGGAATCCGATGCCATCGCGAAAGCATTGCGTCCCGACCTGCTGAAGGTCTTTCCGGCGGCGCTGCTCGGTCGCATCGTGACCATCCCGTTCTTCCCGCTCTCCGACAAGATGCTGCACGAGATCATCCGGCTGCAGCTCGGTCGCATCCAGAAGCGCATCCAGCAGAACCACAAGGTGCCATTCACGTACTCGGATGAGGTGCTGAAGCTGGTGGCGAGCCGCTGCACGGAGCTGGAGAGCGGCGGGCGCATGATCGATGCCATTCTCACCAACACGGTCCTGCCGCGGATCAGCCAGGAGATTCTCACGCGGCTGATGGACGGCAGGTCGCCGTCGAAGGTGGGGATCGGCGTGGCCGACGGGGATTTCACCTACCAGTTCGAATAGCGTGACCGCGGTCAGCAGTCTGTGGATCGGCGACTCACTGTCGCCGCTCGAACGTGCGTGCGTGCAATCGTTCCTGAACCGTGGCTATCAGTTCGATCTGTATGCCTACGAGCCGATCGCGCACGTCCCCGCAGGCTGCCGCGTGCTCGACGCGGCGGGCATCCTTCCCGAGAGCAGCATCATTCGCTATGCGCGCGGACCGGGGAAGGGCAGCGTGGCGCTGTTTGCGAACATGTTCCGCTACAAGCTGCTGCACGAAGTCGGCGGCTGGTGGGTGGACATGGATATGTTCTGCCTGTCGCAGACGCTGCCCGACACCGGTGTGGTGCTGGCGCAGGAGGATCGCAACGGTCTGAACTGCGCCATCATGCGGTTTCCGCAAGGCCACGACGCAATGCGCGTCGCCTACGACGAATGCGTAATGCGCAGCGATGACGTCGATTGGGGCGATACCGGTCCGCGATTGCTGACACGCCTCGCGACGCAGTTCGGGTTGACCGGATCGATCTTTCCGGAGCCGGTGTTCTATCCCATCCACTTCTCGAATTTCTGGCTGATCTTCGATCCGCGTCGCACGACGTACGCGGCGGAAAAGATTCGCAGCGCCGCCTGCGTGCATCTCTGGCACAACCTGATCGGGCGTGCCGGTCTGGATCTGCATGTCCGGCCGCCCGCCGGCAGCCTGCTCTACAACATGTACGAGTGGACCATCGGGACAGCGAACTTCGCGCGCGAGTATGTTCTCGCTCCCGAAGCTCCGATGGATTCAGTTCGGCTGCAGATCAGACCGTGCGGCGGGACACAGGAACATCCCGCCGCATCGACTTCGACACCGGCTCAGTAGATGTAGACAGCCCCGGCTCCGTAGACGCAGTTGGTCGGAGTCGCAGCGCTGCAGTCGCTTCTCTGATTGCCGTTGAGACCCATGGCGGCACTCGATTCGTAGGGTGCACTCACGATGAGCGTGTTACCCCTTGCATCCAGCGCCAGCGACGTTCCGAAGTCATCGTCGCGGCCGGGATTGGAGGCCTTGACGTAGGAGCGTTGCGACCAGGTCGAACCCGAGTGGATGAATACGTAAGCAGCACCTGAGGAAGGTTGCGCTTCGTTCACAGCTCCGTTGATGCCGCCGACGCCACCGTCTTCGTCGATGGACGACGCCACGAGTGTCGACCCGTCGCCGCTCATGGCCAGGACGGAGCCGAAGTAGTCGTACTCGCCGACGTTCGATGCACGCAGGTGCGCGAGCGGATTCGGCGCGGTCACGGTGAGATCGTACACATACACCGCGCCGGCGTTGTACACGAGCGGATCAGCTGGTGTCGGGCCATCAGCGTCCTCGGAGGGAGCGCCGACCGCGAGCAGGGTGGCGGCGGGGTTCGTGGCCAGTGTGCTGCCGAAGCTTGCATAGAATTGCGGAACCGGAGCGGCGAACCGGTTGACGTAGGACCACGTGTTCCCGGATCGATCGTAGAGATAGACCGCGCCGGCGCCGTCGATGGCATTCTCGATTTCACCCGGAGCGCCGATCGCGAGTGTTTCGCCGCCGTTGCTCAGTGCCACTGCCTGACCGAAATTGGCGTACTGGGTCGGAGTCGGAGCGAGCAGCGGTGAACCCGGGCTCCAACTCGTTCCCGACTTCGTATAGATGTAGACCGCTCCGTGCGAGTAGATGTTGGTGCCAGGCGAGGGCACGTAAGTGGACTTGTACGGATTGCCCACGGCGATGGTTGCGCCATCGGAGCTGATCGCCAGTGCATAGCTGCCGAAGCTGTCGTACTCGGCCGCTGCGGGCGATTTGAGATAGCCCGACTGCGACCAGTTGCCGCCGCTGCGTGCGAACACATATGCCGCGCCTGCGTTCTGCGCACCGTTGTTGGCGGGATCGGCGCCGTTGCTGTCCTCGTAGGGCGCACCGACGACCAGCGTGTTGCCGTCGGCACTCAGTGCGAGCGTCGAGCCAAAGAAGTCACCGACCTCGCCATTCGCAGCGTGCAGAGTCGCTGCCAGGGTCCACGACGCTCCGGACCGCGCATAGATGTGGACGATACCGGTACGCGCCAGTCCTGTGTCGTCGCCCTGGGGCGTGCCCACGGCGAGCGTGTTGCCGTCCGCGCTCAACGCCACGGCTGTTCCGAAACTGTCGTACTCGGTGCTTTGCTGCGGTGCCTTGAGATACCCGATCAACGCAGCGCTCAGACCGTCGGCGCTCAGCGCGTTCGACTGCGTGCAGCCGGCGCTGTTGCAGGCCGCGATGGCGTAGCGCGCGTTCTGCCAGTCTTCCTTGTGCACGACCACGTCGATGTCGATGGATCGGTCAGAGGCCGGCAGATCTGCGCCCACCAGCATGAAACCGGCACTGCCAGTGGGATCCTTCAGCAGGCGATAGCTGGTGGCTCCCGAGGCTGCCGTCCAGTCGATATGCAGGTTCTTGTAAACCGCACTGAGAGCCGCTTTCGGTGCAGCAGGCGGCGAGACATCATCGTCATTGATGGTCATCAGCACTTCGCTCGTGGACCCGAGCGACGCGCCGGTGGCGGAGGAGAGCGTGAGGTAGAGTGTTTCGTCCGGCTCGTCCGCGGGGTCATTGATGATCGGTACGGTCACCGTCTTTGGCGTGGCATCGCCTGCAGCGAATGAAACGGTGGTGGAGACCGATGTGTAGTCCTGCGGCTGCGTTGCACTGCCGTCACGACTTGTCACACGGACACTGGCCGCGCCTTCCGAGCCTTCCGTGCGCGTGATCGTGATGGTGGCATTGCCGCCGGCTTCGCCGACGCTCACCGACGGGGCGCTGAACTGCAGCCGCCCCGGTTTGGTGGGTGCCGGGTTGCCGTTACCGCCGGCAGGTGTCGAATCGACGCCGGTGCTTTCCACGGTCTCGCCATCTTCCCCGCAACCGCTGAGCAGTACA
>Ga0126377_10002110_pt1 | contig 13530 bp, 8 predicted proteins | sample PanSoiMetPlot_22_FD_92647 | JGI IMG/M metagenome (GOLD analysis project Ga0126377, IMG submission 92647) | Tropical forest soil microbial communities from Panama - MetaG Plot_22 | ecosystem: Environmental > Terrestrial > Soil > Tropical forest > Bulk soil | place: Panama | collected 2016-02-17
GTCGTCAACCTGCCCGACGCGCGACTGGAACCTCTGGCCAAAATCGCCAAGACCAACAAGATCGTTTACGCCACGGTCGAGTTCGTCGACATCGCCGGATTGGCCAGAGGAGCGAGCCGGGGCGAGGGCCTCGGCAATCAGTTCCTGCACCACATCCGTGAGACAGAGCTGATCGTCCACGTCGTGCGCTGTTTCGAGGACGAGAACGTCGTCCACATCGAAGAGACCATCAACCCGCGGCGCGACATCGAGACGCTCAATCTGGAATTGATCCTGGCCGACCTGGCCACGGTCGAAAAACGGCGCGAGCGCCTGACCAAGCAGGCCAAGGTCGGAGATAAGGCCGCTAAAGAAGAGCTGGCATTGCTCGATAAACTGCAGGCGGCCTTCGACGACGGCAAACCTGCGCGGCTTGCGGGGCTGACCGATGATGAAAAAGCGAAGGCCTATCACCTCTTCCTGCTGACGATGAAGCCGATGATCTATGTCGCCAACGTCTCGGAAAACGATCTGAGCAAACCCGAGACGGATTTTATCCGGCAAGCGCGCGAACACGCCGAGAGCGAGGGCGCCGATTATGTCGTCATCAGCGGGCGCCTCGAAGCCGATCTTGTAGACCTTGAAGCCGAAGAACGTCCGGAATATCTGGCCAGTCTGGGCGTCACTGAAACCGGTCTCGGCAAGTTGATCCGCGGCGCCTATCACACGCTCGGCATGATCTCCTACTTCACGGCGGGCGAGAAAGAGGCGCGCGCCTGGACAATCCGCAAAGGCGCCAAGGCGCCGGAAGCCGCCGGAGAGATACACTCAGACATCGAACGGGGCTTCATCCGCGCCCAGGTCATCGCCTACAACCACATGATCGAAGCCGGCTCTGAAGTCGCCGCCAAAGAGAAGGGCTGGATGCGGCTCGAAGGCAAGGAGTACGTCGTGCAGGACGGCGACGTGATCGAATTTCGATTCAACGTTTGAAAGCTGGGTACGCGCGCTTCCAGCGCGCAGTCTCGGCAGGAGACGTATTGATCGGAAGCGGACGCTCCCGATGTCGATAGGATCCAGGCGCGCTACGTGTTCCCAAATGGGCTACAAGCCACGACTGCGCGCTGGAAGCGCGCGTACCCAGGCGTCTTCAGCCGAGCTTCAGCCGGCTGGTCTTCGACTTATACCGGCTGTCGGACAAGATCGTATTGTCCGTTAGCCGGGTCTTGCCGAAATAGGCCGCCACCGAGACGAGCGCGTTTTGCTCGGTCAAGTCGTCGAGCGGATCGAGATGCTCCGTGTCCGTGACGCCGATGTAATCGATGCGCGCCAGCGGCTCTCTTTCAATCTCCTTGCGCATGGCTTTGATGATGCGCGAAGGATTTCTTTCGCCGTCATTGAACATCTCTTCGGCCAGGCGCAAGACGCGATAGAGCACAGGCGCGGCGAGTCGCTCCCCCGGCGAAAGGCGGCGGTTCCGTGACGAACAGGCCAGGCCGTCCTCTTCCCGCGCTATCGGCGTGACCACGACCTCGACGGGGAGATGCAGATCGCGGACGAGTTTTTTAACTATCACCACTTGCTGGGCGTCGCGCTGACCGAAGAAGGCGAACTTCGGATGAACGAGGTTGAACAACACGCTCAAGGCCGTCGTCACGCTGCGGAAATAGCCCGGACGGGCCAGTCCTTCGAGTTTGTCGCTCAGGCCCTCGACCTCGACGTGAGTGGAGAATCCCGGCGGATACATCTCGTCGTAACTCGGCGCGAAGATGTAATCAACGCCGATCGGCGCGAGTTGGTCGGCGTCGCGGGCCAGATCGCGAGGGAATTGCTCGAACTCCTTCTCCGAGCGGAACTGCGCCGGGTCAATAAAGATCGAAACGACAACGGCGTCCGCCATCCGGCTGGCCTCGCGCACCATGCTGAGATGGCCTTCGTGCAGCGCGCCCATCGTGGGAACGAACCCGATCGAGCGGCCCTCCTCCCACAACTTGCCTGAAACTGCCCGCATGCGCGCGGCTTTAGTAATGATCTCCATAAACGCCCTTTCCAAAGGCCCTGAAAACATTTGAAGCGCCAACCTTCCCGGCCGGCGCTTCATCGCTTAATCGAATTGTATCTTTCAAACCGTTTGGCAAATCCGTTTGGCCAAACACATTCGGCCCAACCATAAAACATCTTCTTCGACTGAGGGCTCGACATCGGAGACGACAAGGCCAGCGCTCCGATTCAGTTGGAGGGCGATCTGCGCTGAATTGCGGTCCCGCAAGACGACTCATCGAAATGCTCCCTTCTCCCATATATATATGACGAAGGTCTGTAATTATATGCCCGCGCGCGGGCTTTGCAACGCCCATCGATCTTCTGTCATCCGGCGTAAATCGACACGGACGACGAATCGTTCAAATCGCCCAGGAGTCGCCGAATTGTCTTGCCGGAGGTCGGATGGCGGAGCTCCGGCGCGATCTCGGCCAGCGGCGCGAGCGCGAATCTGCGCAGGTGCAATCGCGGGTGAGGCAGCGTCAGCGCGACGCCGTCACGAACGCCCTCAATCACTGCGCCATTAAAGAGCAGCAGATCGATGTCTATGGCGCGCGCGCCTTTCGGGGTCAGACGCTCGCGGCCCAGACGCGCCTCCACGTCGAGACAGAGTCTGAGCAGCGAAAACGGCTCTGTCAGTGGCGCGCTGACAGCCACGACCATGTTCAAAAAATCAGGCTGGTCGAGATAATCAACCGGCTCAGTCTCGTATATTGACGAGATGGCGGTCAGATTCAGACCGGCGTCGCGGATCTCCTTCAGCGCCCGCAGCAGGTTGGCGGCGCGATCGCCCAGATTCGATCCCAGACCCAGATACGCCGCGCTCGCGTCGCGCGAGCTAAGAGTTTCATGTTCCATGCCGATCATCTTAACCCGTTAATCCCGCCGATTCATCATATCCGATAGCCGTTGCGCAAACTCGATGTCGCATGTAGTGTGGCGGTTGAATGGCTCAGAAACCAATTTCATCAACTCCGTCCGACGCCGTGGTTACGGCGAAAGGCGCGTCGCGCGCCCGATCAGGCCATCTGTGGATTTACCGCAGTGACGTTACACAAAAACCGCAGGCCGAAAGCGGGTCAATAGTCCGCGTCGTCGATCATCGCGGGCGATTTGTCGCGCGGGCGCATTACGGCAAAGAGTCCGAAATCACGCTGCGAATAATTTCAAAAGACGATGTCGAGATCACGCGCGATTTCTGGCTCGGGCGTTTGCGCGCCGCCACCCGATGGCGCGAGCGGGTCGTCAGCGGCGCCGACGCTTACCGTGTGGTTCACGCCGAAGGCGACCTCCTGCCAGGTCTGATCGTTGACCGCTACGGCGATTGTTTTGCGGTGCAAACGCTGACGCGCGGAATGGAGGTGTTGAAGGCGATGTGGGCTGAACTTCTCGTCGAAGAATTCCGTCCGCGTCTGATCGTAGAGCGCAACGACGTCAAGGTTCGCCAGCTAGAAGGGCTGCCGATGATCACCGGCGCGATCTATTCCGCTGTGGGGCGAATCGACGGTTCGCCCGCGGCCGCGCAAGTAGCTGATGAAGAGGACGAGAGCGGGCCGGCGACTCGCTCCGCGGCGGCCGGCGATCTAATCATCATTGAGAACGAGATCAGATTCCGGATAAACTTGTTTGAAGGACAGAAGACCGGCGCATTCCTGGATCAGCGCGAGAACCGCGCGGCGGCCATGCGCTACGCGCGCGGGCGCGGTCTTGATTGTTTCTGTTATCACGGATCGTTCGCGCTCCATATGGCGATAGGCTGCGAACGCGTCACCGCCGTTGACATCTCCGAACCGGCCATCGAAAGCGCACGCCGCAACGCCGAGCTCAACAACATCAAGAACATCGATTTCCTTGCGGCCAACGCCTTCGACCTGCTGCGCGATTACGACGACGCTGGCGAACGGTTCGACACGATCGTACTCGACCCTCCGGCCTTCGCCAAAAACCGCGGCGCGGTCGAGGCGGCGCTGCGCGGCTACAAAGAGATCAACCTGCGCGCGCTGAGATTGTTGAATCCGGGCGGCGTCTTGATCACCTGCTCGTGTTCTTACCACGTCGGCGAGGAATTGTTTCTGGAGACGCTCACCGAAGCCGCGCGTGACGCCGGTCGCGCGGTACAAATCGTCGAAAAGCGCGCGCAATCTCGCGACCATCCGATCCTGCTGTCTGTGCCTGAGACTTATTATCTGAAATGCGTTGTGGCGAGGGTAATGGATTGAGGAAAAACCCGTCCACAAAGGCGCACAAAAAATCACGAAGGAAGAGATAATATCTTCGTGGATCTTCGTGCGCCTTTGTGGACGAGGTCGATTCAAACCGGAAGCTGTTCAAGCCGCGTCACAATCTCATGGGCCTTGTCCGCGCCGATTTCAGGACTCAGCTCCAGATCGCGCTCGTAGGTCAGCATGTATCTTACGACATTGTCGTCCTGATCGGCGCCCGAAAGCGCCGCGACCAGATCGATCAGGACGTTATATGCTCCTTTTGTCCGATAGACGCCGTTATTCTTCGCGCCGAGCTGCTCATATTTGGTCGCGGCATATTCGGAGCAGTTGACAATCGCATCGTTGTGATTGATGTAGCCTTTTCCTACGATAACCTGGCAGCCTACCGACCACTTGCCGACATTAAACAATCCTTCGCCACCCCAGTGAATATTGATCGTAAGGTTAGTCTCCAACCTCCTGGCCAGATCCGCGTCGGTCAAAACATTGTCTTTTGAGCGGACGACCAGAACTCCACGGTTCAAAGGCTTCAGCGCTTGAAAGACGCGATTCAAATCCGTGATCTTGTGCCAGCCGAACCGGTAAAGGTGTTGCCCCTGCGTCAGAAAAGGGAAGCCCTCGGGATTTTCGGTCGCCCCCGGATCGGTCGATCCAAGAAATTTGAACGCCAGTCCCCTGATGAGCAGGATAAACGCGTCGTCGAATTTTCGCTGGCCGGCCTCGATTTGCGTCTCGTTACGGCGAACTCCGATCAGGTGAATCTTGTTCGGATCGAAGTCCCAATTCGGAACTTTGATGGTGTCGGAGGGTTGAGTGTCTTCATTCACCTTCCGCAGCATGGCGTTCGGAGCGGCGAGGTATTTTTCTTTGACTTTGTGGAGCAGCGCCATCCATTTCGCATACTCCGGGCTCGGATTGGCGGCGCTCTTGCCGGCCCAGTCGGCCTTTTGATTTTTCGCGCGCCAGCGGTTGGCCTGCGCGATCGTTTTCGGCCCCATTACGCCGTCGGGAAATCCGATTCCCGCCTCGCCTTCGACAGTCCGCACGTACTCCTGAAAAAGACGAATAGCCGAAAGCGTGCGATAACCGCAGATGCCGTCGACTTTGCCGGAGGGGAAGATCCCGGCGTCTTTGAGGAAGCGCTGCGCATCGGCCACCGTCATCGCGCTTCCGCCGAGCGGCCGAAACTCCGCCCATTCGCCGTCTTTCTCTCCACGCAGCTTATTCTCCCAGCTTTCCACACCGGTCAGCTTCTTGGCGTGTTCGATGTATTCATTCAGGGCCGAGGGTTGAACGTTTGAATCGTAGGTTCCCAAGGTAATCATGGCTGTTCCTCCAGTTTAAGGTGTATTCACATTTTTATTGACGCTGAGACATGGCCTTTTCGTATCCGATTACCGGACAGTTTAAGGTGTATTCACTTTTTATTGACGCTGAGACATGGCCTTTTCGTATCCGATTACCGGACCGGTTTACATTTGCCGAAGAGAAATTCAATCACGAAGAAACGAAGGACGCGAAGAAACTTTAGCGAAATCTTCGTGTCCTTAGTTTCTTCATGGTTGCCATTTTTCCAATCGCAATCTGTCCTAACTCTCGCTGTGCTCCTCGCCGTCGTAATGGAGCGTCGTCGCTTCTTCCTCGATGACTGTGTCGAGATGAACTGGGCGCCCCCAGAGCTTATGGACGTATTCGAGCACTTTGCGCGCGTATTTCAGGTCGAGTTCCGCGCCCTCGTAGCGGTGGCGCAGGAGAAGCTCCAGGTTGCCGTCGTAATCGCCGTCGGCGACCTCGATGTAAGGGTACCCGAAGTTGGTCATGTTGGCCACGAGTTGATCACGCACGCGCTCCCATCGTTTATCGGTGACGGTCCATTCCTCCTCATCGATCAACTCGTAAACGAACAGGTCAAGCTCTTCGCATAAATCTTCGGTCAGGTAGTTGCGAAGTAGCGAGATGTCGTTCTCGGTCTCGCGCACTTCGAGGACCTTCTCCCAGCCTTTGCCCGGCTCACGGCCGAACTTCTCCCGCTCCTCGGCCGTCGGATTGTTCCAGCGCTTCTCAATGTCCTCGAGAATCTTGTAACCGACGAAATAAGGATTCAGTTGGCCGCGATGCGGCGAAACGACGCCCGCGTGCAGTTCGGCGAATTCGACATGCTCGTGATCCGGCAGATCGAGTTCGCGCATGATGCGTGAATGGATGAGCGACGCAAATCCTTCATTGATGGTCTTGGTCTGCATCTGCGGCACGAAATAGAGCATCTCGTCGTGGATCATGCTTATCACGTCGCGCTGCCAGGGCTGCAGGATCGGCGAATTTTGCATGATGAACCAGACAATGTCTTTCTCGGGCTGTTTCTGTTTGTCCTGCGCCTTCGCCGCTTCGGCCTTGGCCATCGCTTCACGCTCCTGCGTCGAAATCAGATCGTCGAAAAGCCTCGTGGGCTCGGCCCGTTTCTCCTCGTCTTTCTCTTCGCGTTCGTCTTTTTTGATGAAGAAGTACGGGTCGATGTGCTCTTCTATCGAGAGCACCGCGTCGAGGAAGTCTTCGACGACCTTGCGCCCGTATTTGAACTCGTATTCGTTGATCCGCCGCGCATGGATCGCGGCGTCGTCGATCATCCGGCGGTTGGTGCGCGAGAAGTAGGCGTTGTGCTTGAAGAAATCCACGTGGCCCAACACATGCGCGATGACCAGTTTGTTCTGCAGCAACGAATTGTTTTCGAGTAGAAAGGCGTAGGCCGGATTGGAATTGATCACGACCTCATAAATCTTCGAAAGGCCGAAATCGTACATCGTTTTCATCTTGTGATAGGCCTTGCCGAACGTCCAGTGCGAGTACCGGCCGGGCAGGGCGTATGAGCCGACCTCGTACATTACGGTCGAGGGCACGATCTCGAACCGCGTCGGGAACGGGTCCAGACTGAACTTGTTCGTGGCGATGTCCCAGATCTGTTCTAGCGCTTTTTCGAGTTCACGTACTTCCTTGTCCATAGATTCACCCGTTGAATATTCTTTGTGAGGGCCCAATATATCACGAATCGGTTGAAGGCGTAGACGCCGCTCCAGTATCATCGCTGTTGAAGCGATCGAAATTAAGGAGGAGTTCACGTCGCCGCTGCGACACGGGAGAAATGGTGAAAGTAAACCGCGAAGAAACGAAGGGGACGAAGAAGGTTGTGAGAAAAACTTCGGGTTCTTCGCTTCTTCGTGGTAGATCTCCGGAGAGAAATAAATGTCCAAGTATGCGGAGATGACGACAGCGGAATTGATCGACCTGCTCTTCAAAGAAGAGGACCGGGCGCCAGTGGAACATGCGCGGGAGCTGATCGCCCGCGGCGAGGAGGCCGCCCGTCCGCTGCGCGAGATTTTGGCGAACGAAGACTACTGGTACGAGGGACAGGGCGGCGACCATTGGATCGTAGTCCACGCCATCAACATTCTCGGCGCGATGCGTGACGAGCGGGCGCTGCCCCTGTTGATCGAGATGGTTCCGCACGCCTATTTCTCCAACCACGAAGCGGCGGTCGAAGTCTTGCCTGCGGCCCTGAGCAATTACGGCGAGACGGCGGTCGGGCCGTTCACGAAATTCATCAGCGAATACCGCGGGGCGTACCACGACAACCCAGATTTCGGCCACTGCCGGCACACCGTCTCAGCGGCCTTGACGCGCATCGCGCTCAATGACGAAGCCGTCCGCCCGCGCGTGGCCGATTTCGTTACGGGCCTGTTCACCGACCCTCAGGAAGACGACAGAATTTTTCTCTCATTCAGCTCCGGCCACCCCGTCGCGCTCGACAAGGAGCCTGGAAAAGAACGCGGCCTGAAGGCTGTACGCGCCGCGTACGAACGCGGAATGATCAGCCAGGAGATCAACGGCAGCTTTAAGGAATTCACGCGAATGGTCAGGGAGCGGCGACCGAGCCTCTTCAACGATCTAAAATCGGATTTGTTCGACTTCTATAGCCCCGAAGAGATCAGGAGCCGACAAAAAGAGCGCGCGCAACAGCGAGAGGATGACCCATACAGGCCGGACGCCAGGCCGCTCATCCCGTCAGGCTATACGGCGCCGGATGGCGGCGGCGGCTTGCAGCGAACGGAGAAAGTCGGCCGCAATGATCCCTGCCCTTGCGGTTCGGGGAAGAAGTACAAAAAATGTTGCGGGCAACAAGGCTGATCTCCCCGGAAAATCCACGTAGTAAGGAGTTTATTCGTTTGCCGACCTAACGAATAAACTCCTTACTACGTGGCGCCGATTGACAGCAGTGCGGTCGGCGTCTAAAATCTGTCGGTTTGTGATCCGATAACCCGTAAAGTATCCCTCGCTGGTTCGCTAACCATGCATAGCCAAGCCTTATTTACCCTGGAATTTGACAGGCTCAAAGAGCTGCTTCTGCAACAGACGCGCACTCCGCTCGGCGCGGCGATGGCCGAGGCCCTGACCATTTCAGTCAGCGACGTCGAGATCGTCCGCGAATTGCGGCTCGCCAGCGAGGGCGCCGTCTATCTGCGCGAGGGCGCCACGGCCCTGGACGTGAATGATCTGCCCGACCCGCGCTCCGCGCTCGGCAAACTAAACGTCGCCGACGTCAATCTGGAGCCCTTCGAGATTCTGAACTTGTTGCGGCTGATTTCGGTGGCGATGGGATTGCGCGAGACTTTTCACAACGAGCAGGAGAAGTTCCCGCTCATCCGCGAAATCACCGAAACGATCCCCAATCTGCGCGCCCTCTATCAACGTTTGCGCGGTCGGATTTCGCCGACCGGCGAGATCGAGGATTTCGCCAGCCCGGAGCTGCGCGAAGTCCGGTTCCAGATTTCAAAACTGCGCTCGCAGATCCAGCGCTCGCTCGAAAACATTCTGAAGCGCGCCGAAGAGGCGCATGCGCTGCAGGACGAATTCATTACGATTCGCAACGAGCGGTACGTCATCCCGATTCGCAACGACAATCGCGGCGCGGTCGCGGGCGTCGTCCATGGAATGTCGTCTTCCGGACAGACGGCCTTCGTCGAGCCGCTGGAAACCATCGGCCTGAACAACGAACTGGTCCGATTGCGTGAACTCGAACAGGTTGAGATTACCAAAGTCCTCTTTTCGATCACTGAAGAGTTGCGCGAGGAACTCGCGGCGCTGGAGGCGATGGCCGCCGGCGTGGGGCGGATTGATTTCATTGCGGCCAAAGCGCGCCTGGCCGTAGCGCAAAACGCGATCGAGCCGAGGATCAACAACGACGGCAAGCTCGCGCTCAAAGACGCGCGCCACCCGCTGCTCGAAGCCAGCTTGAAAGCGCAGAGGGCGCCGATCGTCCCGATCTCGATGGAGCTTGACGCCGGCCGCCGGGTCATGGTCGTCAGTGGTCCGAACGCTGGCGGGAAGACGGTCGTTTTGAAGACCGCCGGATTGCTTTCGCTGATGGCGCAGGCCGGACTGCTCGTTCCGGCCGCCGATGCCGATCTGCCCATTTTCCACCAGTTTCATGCCGACATCGGCGATCACCAGTCAATCGCGGCCAATCTTTCGACCTTCACCGCGCACATCCAGAACGTTCGCGGGATCAGTGATGAACTGAGGCCCCCGGCGCTCGTACTGCTCGACGAGGTCGGCACGGGAACGGACCCGGAAGAAGGCTCGGCGCTGGGCGTCGCGATGGTCGATTATTTCCGCGAATGCGGCGCACACGTCATTGTCACGACCCATTACAGCGGCTTGAAAATGTATGCGACCAACACGCCCGGCGTAATTAATGCAAGCGTTGAGTTCGATGAACGTACACTGAAGCCGACCTACCGCCTGTTGACCGGCCTGGCCGGGTCGTCTTCTGGCATCGAAATCGCGCGCCGCTTCGGATTGCCCGAAGCGATCACCGGACGCGCGGCTGACCGCGTTAAGACGGCCAGCGCGGACGCGACCGAATATCTGCGGAGGCTGAAAGACCAGTTCGATCACCAGCGACAACTCGTCGCGGCGCTCGAAGATGAGCGCGCGGCGGTGGCCGACAAATACGCCAAACTCGAGCTCCACTTTATCCAGAAGGAGAAAGAGCGCGAGAAAGAGTTCCGCGCCGAACTCCAAAAAGTCGTTGATGAGTTCGTGAACAAAGCCGAGAAATTCGCGTCCATGATCGAAGACGCCGCCAGCGCGCGCAAAGTCCGCAAGGAAATTGAAAAGCGGTCGGTCGAATTAAGGGCGGTGGCAAGCTCCGAGTCGCGCAAGATGCGTCAGCGGACGGCCACGTCCATGACCATGGAGGGGACTATGGGCGGCGCGGAATCGACGCCGGCCGAAGGCGCGGGGCCGGAGACCGAAGTGGGCCATGAGGCCATAGATTTTCGCCCTGGCGACCGCGTGCGCGTGCTTTCGTTCGATCAGGAAGGGGTGGTCGAGTCGGTCGGCGAAACAGAGATCGTCGTCCAGATCGGCGCGCTGCGCTTCCGCGAACAGCGCGCGAATCTGCGACTCGCCGAGCGCAAAACCGAGCCGAAGAGGAAGGCTGTAGGCCTCGCAGGATTGCCGAAAGGCGTTTCGGTTACATTGCAAGAACAGCCTGCCATCGGCGGCGAACTGAACGTCATCGGCAAGACTGTCAATGAAGCTACTGAAGCGGCCGACAAGTTTTTGGACGCCGCCTACCTGGACAATTACGACAGCGTTCGCATCATCCACGGAATCGGAATGGGCGCGCTCAAACGGGCGATTGCGGATCTGCTGTCAGATCATCCCCATGTCGCCAAATGGCGCCCGGCGGCGCCTGACGAAGGCGGCGCTGGGGCGACTGTCGTCGAATTAAAAAAGTGAGTCGTATGAGATGGAGGGACGGGGCGACGGGGCGACTGAGCGACAGGGCGAAATCAGTATTGATCGCCGAATCTCCTTGTCGCCATCGTCGCTCCATCGCCCCGTCGCCCTATCTCTCTTTAATTTAGCGATATACAGGTATTGGTTCATCCCACAATGCGAATCCCGCGCGGTTTCAGCGAAGAGTTACGTAATCAGGCCGACATTGTGCGGATAATCTCCGACTACGTTTCGCTGAAAAAGAAAGGGCGTGATTGGGCCGCCTGCTGCCCCTTCCACAATGAAAAGACCCCCAGTTTTTACGTCAGTCAGGGCAAACAGATATTCAAATGCTTCGGGTGTTCCAAGGGGGGCAGCGTCTTCGATTTCATTATGGAGATCGAAGGCTGCTCTTTCCCTGAAGCGATTCGCGTCGTCGCCGAAAAGACAGGCGTAACGGTTCCGGTAGATACCGACAATGCGCGCGAATACGAGGAGCGGGCGAGCCAGCGCGCGGAATTGATACGGCTCAACCAATGGGCGACAGAGTTCTTTGAGCAAAATCTGATCGAGACCACCGAAGGCCGGCGCGCGCTTGGCTATCTCGTCGAGCGTGGCGTAAATGAAGAGACGCGGAAAACTTTTCGCCTGGGCTACGCGCCGAACAGCTATGACGCGATGAGCGGCTACCTTCGCTCGCGCGGCGCCTCAACAACCCAGATCGAACGCAGCGGCCTGGTGACTTTGAGAGAATCGGGCGGATTTTACGACCGTTTTCGGAATCGTCTGATGTTTCCTATTTGCGACGCTCAGGGGCGGTTCATTGCCTTCGGCGGTCGCATTCTGGGCGACGGGGAGCCGAAATATCTCAACTCACCCGAAACCACGCTCTACACCAAGGGAATGCATCTGTTCGGCCTCAGTCACGCTCGAGAGGCCATTCGCCAGCGCGGTTACGCGATCCTGGTTGAAGGCTACCTGGACTTTCTTATTCCGTTTCAGGCAGGCGTCAGGCATCTGGTCGCGAGTCTCGGTACGGCGCTGACCGAGAATCAGACGCGACTACTTGGGCGTTACGCGCGTCGAATCGTGGTTAACTTCGATCCCGACTCGGCCGGCCAGGCCGCGACCAAACGCAGTCTGGAATTACTTTTAACTGAGGCTTTCAAGGTCAACGTGTTGACGCTGCCGGACAACTTGGACCCCGATGAATACATCAGAGCCCACGGACCGGAAAGCTATTTAAAGCTTTTGAAAGGCTCTCAGCCTTTTCTTGATTACATCGTTGACCAGGCGATCAATTCGCATGATCAAACCCGTCCCACCGGCAAAGTCGAAACGATCAACGCAATTCTGCCGTATCTACGTTTGGTCAAGGATCGGATCGAGCGGGCCGAGCATTTCGAGCGCATTGCCGACTGTCTGAAAATTGACAGTCGACTGATCCGCGAAGAGTTCAAGAAGGCCGCCGAAACACGATCCGAGCGGGTCGGCGAACGGGCTATCAAAGCGACCCTGGTTGTCAAGCCTGCGGAGCGGAAATTGCTTGAAATTCTAATCAACCAGGCGACCGTTCGGCGGCTCATGATGTTTCAGATGACGGAGGAGGATTACGAAGGGCTAAGAACGGCCGAACTCTTCCGCCTGATTTTTGAGTTTGAGCGACAAAGCGTTGAAGCGAGTTATCACAATTTGAGTCAGGCGTTGGGCGACGATGATTTGGCGCGCGACTTGCTGCCGGGCCTAATGATTTTAAGCGCCGCCCCCAGCCCGGCGGAACATGGCTCATCCGAACGCGCCGAGCGTGAGGCCGGCGAAAGTCTCTACTCCCTGCGCTGCATGAAACTGGCTGAAAAACAGGCCGCCTTACAGGTCGAAATCAACCAGGCGCAGCGCAAAAACGACGCGGCGCGACTCGGCGAATTGATGATGCTCAAGTTTGAATTGGCTAAACAGGAAAAAGCGTTGGCGCAATGGGCCGGCCAATGAACTAATCGAGCCGCCGTGGTCATAAAGGAGTCATAAAGTTTTGACAATAAGTATAAGTATTGACAATGCGCCAAAACTTTTGCCCGCCCTTCGCGCGTAGTAACACGAAGCGAATGGATGAACAGTGAAAAGAGGTGATCAAATTGGACGAGAAATATACAGACGATGTTCAAAAACTTCTGGATATGGGCAAGGAGAAGGCATTCTTGACCTACGATGACATCAACCAGGAGTTGCCGGAGGGCTTGGTCTCTCCCGACGACATCGAGGACATTTTCGCCACACTGAGCGGCGAAGGGATAACGATCAGCGATTCGGAAGAGAAGTTTCTGGAAACCGCCGCTGCCGTGGCCACGGCTGAAAAGAAGTTCGAAGAGCCGCAGGAAGAGGAGCTTGAGCTGGACCTCACACCGGGGGCTTTGGACAAAACGAACGATCCGGTCCGCCTCTACCTGCGCGAGATGGGCGTGGTGCCGTTGCTGACGCGCGAAGGCGAAGTCGCCATCGCAAAACGCATCGA
>Ga0126377_10002111_pt1 | contig 13530 bp, 15 predicted proteins | sample PanSoiMetPlot_22_FD_92647 | JGI IMG/M metagenome (GOLD analysis project Ga0126377, IMG submission 92647) | Tropical forest soil microbial communities from Panama - MetaG Plot_22 | ecosystem: Environmental > Terrestrial > Soil > Tropical forest > Bulk soil | place: Panama | collected 2016-02-17
AACAGCTAAAATTGTATCGCGGGATTTAGCGTGTCGGTGACACGCCGCCCTTAGGGTGCCGAGGTCGCGTCCTGGCAGTGGACGGCCCTCGACGCATACACGGTGGCGGCAAGAGGCACGATCGATCATGTGGCGAAGCGTTCTGGTGGCACTTGTGATTTCCGCCTACGGCCATCCCGCGTTCGACGGATACCGACCCGAAGCGCTCGACCGGCCGCTCCAAGCCTTCTTCCAAGAGGTGGAGAAGGCGGCATTTCAGGGCAAGGTGGCGATGCAGAGCATCGACGAGCAGCGGGCGACGCGCTACGTCAAGATCGTCGCCGACAAGTTCGAAGCCGAGATCAAAGCGTCGGCCAGCAATCTGCCGAACGTAAAGGCGTCGGACAATACCGACGGCACGGCAGCCGTGGTCACCTCGAACGACTGACGATATCGCCGCTGGCGGTAGCGTTGCGTTGCCGCACACGCGCCGAGCCAAGCGCGAATATACCTTCAACGGCACCCTAACGGATACCAATAGCGCCGCCGGCAGGCCGTTGACGTGCACGATCGGCGCGACGATGACGATGACAATGGGGTTAGACCAACTTTTCGGGACAGACCAACTTCATTGAAGCAGTGGGGCGTACCCAAACACATCGGAAACCACCTGCTTCGGTCGCACCGCGAGAGCGCGTTCCGGCTAAGTTGAATCGGAATTTGCCGTCGGAAATGCCGGCCAGGTCACAAGCCCCTAACCTCCGCGCACCGGCGGCATGACGAGTTTGTCGCGCCGGCAGGCGCGCCGGTCGATCTCACCGCAGTCGCGGAAGCGGAAGTCCTTGGACAGGCAAATCCGCACTTCGTTCAACCGTTTGCTATCGCAGGTCACCGCGATGGCGGCACGGCTGAGGCCGGGATTGGCCTTGACGAAGGCTTCCTCCACCTCGTCAGGCGTGACCACGCGTGGCGCCGCCAGGTCGAGATACTCGTCGGGGATGTTCACTACCGCCCGCGCCTTTCGCACCCCCTCGAAAAAGGCACGTGCCGACAGACCCGAGCAGGTGCCGTGACGATCCCATTCGTGGAAGATGAGCCGCGGGCTCGGCATCAGATCGAGCATGGCGGACACGATGTTGCGGTCGAGCCGCGGCGCCGGTACTTGGCAGAATTCCGGGAAGCCCTTTTCAAATTGCGGCCACAACCCATGCACCACAAAGGAATAAGGCCGCTCGCCGCATTGCCGCTGGCGCGACTGGTCCGTGTTGGCGCCGCGTTCCGCCGACGCTGCGCAGTATGACGGCGACCACGATAGCGACAGCACGTAGAAGTCGAAGTTGCCGGCCTCGTTCTGGCGCCGATCCTGCGCCGACACCATGCCGGTCAAAATAGCCAAGACGAGTGGGAATGCGATGGCGGTGGAGACCATCGACTTGATAACGTTCCCGACCATGTAGCCCTCCTTACGCAACGTCTGGACGGCTGACCCTATGCGACCAAATGGAACGCTTAGGGAACAAAATGGAAATAGACAAAGTACATCTGTGGTCGCGAGATTTGTGCCGCCGATGGCCGGCGTCTGCCGTGCGCCAGCGGCTACGGCTTCGCCATGCGGCAGTTCGGATTATAGGCCCAGTTGCGGTCGAGGCCCACGACGCACCACTCGACGCCCGGCACCATGCCGATGATGCCGCCGTCCTCGATAATCGAGTAATAGACTGGGCGTCTGACGCCGTCCGACACGAGGGCGACGGCGCGACAGAACCGGCGCGGAATGGTATCGGCGACCCAGGGCATGAACGCGGTCTCGCGGACGTCCTCGAAACTCACAATGGTGAGTGCGGAATTCCAGAACCGCCCTTCCTTCGAAGAAAAGCGGCTTTGGATCGTGCCCAGCGCAGCCGAATTGTCACAGAGCGGCACCACCGCGTCGTAGCCCGGCCCCGGCATCCAGAAGAGTTTCTCGAAGATATTGGCGGCGCGCCCTTCGGTGGCGAAAACGAAGGCACCGAGCGCCAGCATGAGCGCAAGACCAAACCTGCGTGCGCGGACGGGCATGTCCGATCCCCTTGTTGCGACGCGTTCACGGTGCCGCGCGCGCTGGCCGTGGTCAAGGGCAAAGCGAGGGCCGATTCCCATTTCCTTGTCAGTGTGTCCCGGTTGCTTCCCGCCAGTCGCCAAGCACCGCCTGCACCAGCGCCAGCGCCGCGACTCCTGCGGTATCCGCACGCAGGATGCGGGGTCCGAGCGCAATGCGCGCGATGTTGTCCCGCCGCAGCAGAAGCTTGCGCTCCTCCTCGGCGAAGCCACCTTCGGGCCCGACGAGAATCGCGAGCGGCGGCGGCCCACCCTCGGGCAGCATCACCGACAGCACCGCCACCGGGTCGGCGACCGGCGCATCCTCGTCGCAGAACACCAGCAGACGGGAAGGCTCGAGCGCAGCGAGCGCGGCGTCGAAGGGCACGGCGTCCGCGATCTCGGGCAAGGCGAGGATGCCGCACTGCTCCGCCGCTTCGATGGCGTTGGCACGCATGCGTGCAAGATTGATGCGCTCGGCCTGGGTGTGGCGGGTAACGACCGGTTGAATGCGCGCGGCGCCAAGTTCCACTGCCTTTTGTACCATGTAGTCGAGACGCGCGCGCTTGAGCGGGGCGAACAAGTAGTGGAGGTTTCCTGGCGCCGGCTGCTGGCGGGTCCGCTCGACCACGACAAGGCTCATCGTTCGCCGCGACGGCGGCGCCAGTTCGGCCCGCCATTCGCCGTCCCGCCCGTTGAAGACCAGCACGGCGGCGCCGGGCTTCAAGCGCATCACCTTGGTGAGGTAGTGCGCTTGGGCGGCCTCGAGCGCCACACAGGCTCCCCGCTCGAGCTGATGATCGAGATGGAGCCGCGGGGTCTTGAAATCATAGCGCGACATGCTCGGCGGGCTCTACCTGTGCGGTATGAATTCGTCAACGATGGCAGATCCTTGGCCGGTGGTGTGCCGACGCGGTGGGGTGCAGGAATCTTGCCGCCTTGTCGCCGGAATCAGGGTTGTTAGTTGTCAGTGGTCACAGCGGATCGATACGCGCTAGAAGGGGGCGGAAAGGAAAGCCATGACCCTGGCCCGCACCATAATGCCTCGATTGACTCGCAGTGTGCCGCTCGTCGTCGCCCTGCTTGTCGGCTCCGCCGTCGCGGCGGCGGCGCAATGGCCGGGGTCATCGAGCGCGCCTCCTGCCGCCGGTCCTTCGCCGTTCGACAATCCGCCCGCCCCTCCGCCTGGCGCCCGCGCTCCGTCGCCGTTCGACAATCCGGCTGGCTCGCCGTTTGGTGGCCCGCCCCAGCAGCCGCCGTGCATGGATGAATTCATGCCGATGCGCCAGGAGGCCGAGAAGCGCGCGGGTCTCATCCGCGACGCCGGCAAAAAAAAGGCCCCACGCGAGGAAATCTGCAAGCTGCTACAGGCCTTCGCCATCGCCGAAGGCAAGATGCTCAAGTTCGTGGAAACCAAGTCGCAACAATGCGCGATTCCGCCGCAAGTCGCCGGCCAGCTCAAAGCATCGCATGAACGAACCCTCAAGGCACGGACGCAAGTGTGCTCCGCCGCGGCGGGCGCTGGGGCAGCGGCTGCGCCGAGCCTGAGTGACGCACTCGGCACGTCGCGCTCGCCGATCCCCGAGACCACTCCGAGCGGCCGCAGCACGTTCGATACGCTCACGGGGAACGCGCTGGCGCGATGAGCGACGCCTCCGGACGCGTCTTCGATGCGATCGGGAATTGGGTCGACCATTTCGCGCCCGTCTGGATACGCCCCTATTTGCGCCTGGCGCGGCTCGACCGGCCGATTGGCTGGTGGCTTCTGTTGCTGCCGTGCTGGTGGTCGACGTCGCTCGCCGCCGTTCGGATCCATGCCGCCCCCGACGTCTGGCATCTGGTGCTGTTCTTGATCGGCGCGATCGTGATGCGCGGCGCCGGATGCACCTGGAACGACATCGTCGATCGCGATATCGACGCGCGTGTCGAGCGCACGCGTTCGCGACCGATCCCCTCGGGCCAGGTGAGCGTCGCCGGCGCGGCCGCGTTTCTTGTGCTTCAGGCGCTGATCGGGCTGATTGTCCTCCTGCAGTTCAACGGCTTCGCCATCTGGACCGGCATTGCCTCGCTGGCGATCGTCGCGGTCTATCCCTTCATGAAGCGGCTGACCCATTGGGCGCAGATCTTTCTCGGTCTCGCCTTCTCGTGGGGCGCATTGATGGGCTGGGCGGCAGCCTTCGGCCGCCTCGATGCGACAGCCCTGGTGCTCTACGCCGGATCGATCGCCTGGGTCATCGCCTACGACACGATCTATGCCCACCAGGATCGCGAGGACGACGCGCTGATCGGCCTGAAATCGACGGCGCTGCTGTTTGGCGACAAGACTAAGCCGATGCTTGCGATCTTCTTTGCAACGGCGGTGGCGCTGATCGCGATCGCCGGTTCGCTCGCCGGCGGCGGAGCGATCTTCGCGCTCGGCCTCGCCGCCTTTGCCGCGCATCTCGCCTGGCAGGTCCATCGCATCGACATCGCCGATTCGGATCTGTGCCTTCGCCTGTTCAAGTCGAACCGCGACGCGGGATTGATCCTGTTCGCAGCGCTGGTGCTCGATGCGATGCTGGGGCAATCCGGCTAGGCCGGAACTCAATTCCGCGCGATAATCTCGCGCTCGCCGCGGTGCACGCTGGTGTCGGGGGCCGGGCGGCCCGCCTTGCGTCGCACCAGGAACCAGGGCCGGCGCGCCATGACAGCATTGCGACGGCGGCGGCGCGGCGTGGGCGGGCTGACGCGCACTGCGCCGATACGCGTGAACGGTTCACGCACCGCGCCGTCGCGCTCGACGATGAGCGGCGGTAGGCCGAGCACGCGGGCCCACGACTGCCACTCGGTGACGACGTCGTCGCCGTCGGTCGATGCGAACAATTCGATGGAAAGTCCGGGATCGCGATGCTCAAGCACGACCGCAATCGCGGCTGTGGTGCCGTTCTCGTCCGCGCGCAGACGGACGGCAACGCCGAGAAAGGCGGAGACCGGCACCGTCACTGCCATGCGGATGCCGCGCACGGCGCGCTGCACGACGACACGTTCGCGATGGAGTTCGACGATGCGCACCCGCTCATCGGCGGCGGCATCACGCGCCGGAAAACAGACTGGCAGAGTGAAGGGGTCGAGCCGCAACGCGCGGCTCGACCCGGCAGGAGTAGCCCCGCCGTTACCCATTTGACGCCTCGAAACTCGTGAACTCCCTGCCGGGCTCTATGGCCTGGTCATGCCGCATATGTGCCACGGGTCCGTTGTCGGCTCGCTTAACGACCCTGGTTAATCCCAGGTTGCGGCACGCCCATCAGCGCACATGATTGACGGCTCCTTTCCGCATTGCCGACATTTGTCGTAGTTTGGCTGGGCGATGCGGTCCGGCGCATGAAAGCCGGCACGCTTGTGCCGCGGCCGCGGCGATCCCATCTGTTGGTTAGATTTTCTTCACCCTGTCCGCCACAACGAGTTCATCCGAACCACATGTCTTCCTTTCTCGATCAATCCAGCCTGACCTCGCTCGCCGAACGCCTCGTCGACGCGGCGCGGCGCGCCGGCGCCGACGGCGCCGATGCCATCGCCACCAGATCAGTAGCCCTCTCGGTGCAGGTGCGCGACGGTACCGTCGAGGAATCCGAACGCTCGGAAGGCGACAGCATGGGCCTGCGCGCCTTCGTTGGCCGCCGGCAGGCTGTCGTCTCGACCAACGACATCGCCGGCGCGAGCGCCCACGACCTCGCCGCACGCGCGGTGGCGATGGCGCGCGCGGCGCCCGAAGATCCCTTCGCCGGTCTCGCCGAACGCGATCTGCTCATGCGCTCGTTCCCCGACCTCGATCTGCTCGACGGCGAGCTTCCCGCCGTCGATGCGCTCGAAGAAACCGCGAAAACGGTCGAAGCCGCGGGGCTTGCGGTCAAAGGCGTGACCAAGTCGGGCGGCGCCTCGGCCGCCGCCGGCATCGGCGGTGTGGTGCTGGTGACGAGCCACGGCTTCACCGGGGCCTATCTCGGCTCGCGTCACAGTATCGCCATGCAGGCGATCGCCGGCGAAGGCACGGCGATGGAGCGCGACTACGACTTCTCGTCTGCCTTGCACGCGGGCGACCTCGACACGCCCGACCAAATCGGCCGCAGCGCTGGCGAGCGCGCGGTCCGGCGTCTCAATCCGCGCAAGGTGTCGACAATCCGCGTGCCGGTGGTGTTCGATCCGCGCGTCGCCGGCTCGCTCGTCGGCCATCTCGCATCGGCCGCCAACGGCAGCGCGATCGCCCGGAAGACCAGCTTCCTGCAGGACAAGCTGGGAGAGCAGATCTTCTCGTCCGGCGTCACCATTGTCGACGATCCATTGCGGCGGCGCGGCCTGCGTTCGCATCCGTTCGACGCCGAGGGCGTTGCCGGCAAGCGACGCGCGATCGTCGAGAACGGCGTGCTCACGACCTGGTTCCTCGATTGCGCCACCGCGCGCGAGCTCGGCTTGCAGACCACCGGCCACGCCCAGCGCGGCGTGTCCTCGACCCCCTCGCCGTCGCCTTCCAACCTCCATCTCGAACCAGGTGCGCAAGCGCCCGAGGCGATGATCGCCGAGATCGCCGAGGGCTTCTACGTCACCGACCTGATCGGCATGGGCGCCAACATCGTGACCGGCGACTACAGCCGCGGTGCGTCGGGGTTCTGGATCGAGAACGGCAAGCTGACCTATCCGGTCAGCGAGGTGACGATCGCCGGGCGTCTCGACGACATCTTCCGCGCGCTCGCGCCGGCCAACGACCTGACGTTCCGCTATGGCACCAACGCGCCGACATTGCGCGTGGAGGGGCTGACGGTTGCCGGTGTCTGACCGCGCGAACGAACGGAATGTCCTGGCCGAGCGCCTCGCTGGCGCCGTGCGGGAGGCGGGAACGCTGGCCCGTTCGTTCGATCGTCCGCTCAAGATGTGGACCAAGGGCCATGATTCGCCCGTCACCGAGGTCGACATCGCAGTCGATCGTTTGTTGCGCGCACGCCTCAGCGATCAAGCGAGCGACATCGGCTGGCTATCGGAGGAGAGCGAGGACGACCGCGCACGCTTGCACGCCCGCCGCCTGTGGATTGTCGATCCGATCGACGGCACCCGCGCCCTCGTCGCTGGCCGCTCCGATTGGTCGATCTCGGCGGCGCTGGTCGAGGATGGGCGGCCGGTCATCGCCGCACTGGCTGCGCCGGCCGAGGGCAATTTCTTCTTTGCCGTCGCCGGCCAGGGCGCGACCTGCAACGGAGTACCCCTTGCGGCGAACAGCGGCGCCAACCTCGACGGCGCCCGCATCGCCGGCCCGCGCACCCATGTCGCGCGATTGCGCCAGCTTCATCCGCAGATCGTCGTCGAACCCCGCGTGCATTCGCTTGCCTTGCGCCTCGCCCGCGTTGCGCAAGGCCGCATCGATGCCGCCTTCGTCTCGAGCAACAGCCGCGACTGGGACCTTGCAGCCGCCGATCTTTTGGTGCACGAAGCGCAGGGGGCGTTGACGACGCTGACGGGCGAAGCGCCCGCCTACAATCGGCACGAACCTGTCCACCAGCCCCTCGTCGCCGCCGGACGGCCGCGCCACCGAGCACTTCTCGCTCTGGTGCACGAACGGCAGACCGAGTTCCGCTGAGCATCAGTGGGGCGCAGCGATGTCTTGGGGTACGAATCCTACTTGAAGATCCAGGCGCCTTTGGATCAATTGCCTATGCATCAAGTCCTGGCAGGTTCAATCCTCGCGGGTCCGAGTAATGACGAGCGACGCGGCACAGAAACAGCTTCTGCATCTGGTATTCGGTGGCGAGCTTTCCCGGCTCGATGGAACCGAATTCAAGGATCTCGCCAAACTCGATATCGTCGGTGTCTATCCCAACTACGCTGCGGCTTATGGCGCGTGGAAGGCCAAGGCCCAGCAGACGGTCGACAACGCGCAGATGCGCTATTTCATCGTCCACTTGCACCGTCTGCTCGACCCCGACACCACGTCCAAAGCGCGATGACGAGATCGGTTGCGTAATGTTGTCGTGGAAGCGCCTCTCGCAGTCGCGCCTGGTTCAACGGACCCTTGGCAATCTGGTGGCCGAGTACTTGCGTTTGGTATGGAAGACAAGCAGCTTCGTGATCGAGCCGGCCGACTTCTACGAGCGTATCGACCCACAACAGCCGATCATCGTCGCCATGTGGCACGGTCAGCATTTCATGGTGCCGTTCTTCAAGCGCAAGGAGCATAGGGTCAAAGTGTTGATTTCGCGCCATCGCGACGGCGAGGTCAATGCGATCGCCGCCGAGCGCCTCGGCGTCGACACGATCCGCGGCTCGGGCGATCACGGCCGCCGCTACGATCGCAAGGGCGGCGTCGCTGCGTTCAAGGGCATGCTCGACGCGCTTGGCGGCGGCTACAATGTCGCGCTCACGGCCGACGTGCCGAAGGTGTCGCGTGTCGCCGGCCCAGGCATCGTGACGCTCGCGCGCTTCTCCGGCCGGCCGATCTACCCGGTGGCGGTCGCGACGAGCCGGCGCGTCGAACTCGACAATTGGGACCGCTCGGCCTGGAATCTGCCGTTCGGGCGCCTCGCCATCGTGGTCGGCGAGCCGATCGCGGTGCCGGCCGATGCCGACGAAGCGGCGATCGAAACCGCCCGGCTGCGGCTTGAAGATCAACTCAATGGGGTGACCCGGCGCGCTTATGCGCTGGTCGATCGCGGCCGGCAAGGACAAGACCGTGGCTGAACGGCTGCCGCTGACGCTGCGCACCTATTGGCGCCTCGCGGCAGCCGCCGCGCCGCTCGCTCCGGTGCTTCTGTCGCGGCGGCTCAGTCGCGGCAAGGAGCATCCCGCGCGCGTCGGCGAACGCCGCGGCGAGACCGCCGCCGCCCGCCCTGACGGACCGATCGTGTGGGTGCACGGCGCGAGCGTCGGCGAGATGCTCGCCGCCATGCAATTGATCGAGCGCCTGCGCGCCGAAGGTTTTGCCGTGCTCGTCACCTCCGGCACCGTCACCTCGGCGCAGCTCGCTCAGCAGCGCCTGTCGGCCGGCGTCATTCATCAGTTCGTGCCACTCGACTCGCCGCCCTTCATCGCGCGTTTCCTCGATCATTGGCGGCCGAGCCTCGCCCTGTTCGTCGAATCCGACCTGTGGCCGAATCTGATCGTCGAGAGCGCCACGCGCCGGGTCCCGATGATCATCGTCAACGGCCGGGTGTCGGAACGCTCCTACAATCGCTGGCGTTACCTGCCCGGCACGATCGGCTCGCTGCTCGACCGCTTCGATCTCTGCCTGGCGCAATCGGCCGCCGACGGCGAGCGCCTCAACAATCTCGGCGCGCCGCGCGTGTCGGTCACCGGCAACCTCAAGCTCGACATGCCGGCGCCGCCGGCCGATGCGCAAAAGCTGGGCGCACTGCGGGCCGCGCTCGACGGCCGGATCGTGTTCGCCGCCGCGTCGACCCATCCGGGCGAAGAGTCGGCTGCGATCGAGGCGCACCGCCGGCTCAAGACGCTGTTTCCCAACCTGCTCACCATTCTCGTCCCGCGCCACCCCGAGCGCGGCGCCGGCGTGGTCGAGAGTGCCAGTGCCGCCGGCCTTAGCGTGGTGATGCGCTCGCGCGGGCAGTTGCCCGGCAAGGCGGTCGACATCTACGTTGCCGACACGCTCGGCGAGCTCGGCATCATCTATCGGGTGGCGCCGATCGTGTTCATGGGCGGCTCGCTGATCGACCATGGCGGACAGAACCCGATCGAGCCGGTCAAGCTCGGCGCCGCCGTGCTGCACGGCCCGCACGTATGGAATTTTGCCGAGATCTATGGCGCCCTCGATGATGCGCAAGGTGCGCAAGAGGTGGCGGACGTCAGCCGGCTCACCGTTCGCGTGGGTTCTCTGCTGAAGGATGCCAAGGAAAGAAGCCGCCTGGTGACGGCGGCGCAGCAGACGGTCGCGGCGCTCGGCGGCGCGCTCGATCTTACCCTCAGCGCGATCGAGCCCTATCTCCTGCAGCTTCGCCTCGAACAACGACAAAGCGATGCGTGAGCCGTCCTTCTGGTGGCAAAGGCCCGGTCCTGCCGCAACCCTGCTTGCGCCCCTCGCCGCCGGCTACGGCGCGATCGCCGCGCGAGCGCTGACGCGAACAGGCGCCCGTGCCGGCATCCCGGTCATTTGCGTCGGCAATCTGACGGTCGGCGGCGCCGGCAAGACGCCGGCTGCACTCGCCGTTGCTGCACTCCTCCTCGCCGCCGGCAAGCATCCGTTCTTCCTTACACGCGGCTACGGCGGCGCGCTGAAGGGACCGGTGCGCGTCGATCCGGTGACCCATCGTGCCGCCGACGTTGGCGATGAGCCACTCCTCCTCGCCCGCGTGGCGCCGACCGTCGTGGCGCGCAACCGCGTCGCCGGCGCGGCGGCCGCGCGCGCGGACGGCGCGGACGTGATCGTAATGGACGACGGCTTTCAGAACCCCTCGCTCGTGAAGGACTTTTCGCTGATCGTGATCGACGGACGGCGCGGCATCGGCAATGCGCGTGTCATTCCTGCCGGTCCGCTGCGCGCGCCGCTCATGGAGCAATTGGACCACGCCGACGCAGTGCTGGTGGTGGGCGATGGTGACGGCGCCGCCGCCGCGATTGCGCGCACGCGCGCGCTTCCATTGTTTCACGGCCGACTGGTGCCGGAGCTCAACGCCGTCGCTGCGCTGCTCGGGCACAAGGTGCTCGCCTTCGCCGGCATCGGCGATCCGCAGAAATTCTTCGGAACTCTCGACGCCGCCGCAATCGACGCGCCAGTCCGGCTGCCGTTCGCCGATCACCATCGCTATTCGCCGCTGGAGGCCGCCGACATTCTCGACCGCGCCACGCGCGACAGGCTGATCCCGCTCACGACAGAAAAGGATTTTGCCCGCATGGCGACCGATCCAGCGCTTGCCGCCCTCGCCAGCCGAACGCGCGTGCTGCCGGTCACGCTGATGGTCGTCGAGGAGGATGCGTTGCGCGAACTCGTGCTGGCGAAAGCGGGCGGATGAGGGGATGCCGGTCAACCCACGCCAAGCGCATGGCGCCGCGGGCGGCATCCCAATCTTTGGCGCGTTCTCGATCAAGAAACCTGATTAGGGCTGCAGGTCGTAGCGGACAGCCGGCTACTTCCCCCGCCCGCTCTGCATGCGCTTGAGCACCGCATCGGGCCCGGCATAGGCCTCCTGGCGTTCGACGCTCCAGTATTTGAGCTCCTCGAGCGGTATCGGCACGCCGGTGACCGCACAACGCACATAGGCGCCCGGCCGCACGACGCGGAAATCACCGTCGAGGAACTTGATCTCCGCCTCGCCGGCCATCGGAGAGCGGGGATCAAAGCGGTTGAGCACGGCGGCCTCCATAGCGGCGGAACGATGGGGACGCGGAAAATCCGGCCTGGCCCCACGAGGACGAACATAATCATTCGGGCGGCCGGGTAAACCCTCGCCGGTCCACCCACCCGATCGTGAACAGGCACCCCCCTGGTTTCGCCACGGTTCGTGGTATTGTCCCGGCCCCGATTGACGTCCGGGACCTGCCTGATGCGCTTGATGGCCGCGCTGCCAGCCCTGGTCGGCCTGATCCCCGTCGGCATGACGGTGGCGGCGACCGTCGCCTGGGGTGCCGCCGCTCCCGAGCAGGTCGAAATCCCCCTCGGCGAGGGCCGATTGCGCGCCGTGCTCTACCGCCCGGAAGGCGCCGGTCCATTCCCGGCGGTGGTCGGCCTGCACACCTGCAGCGGGCTCCACAACAGGACCGGGGCGATCGCGACCCGCTACCGCGACTGGGCCGAGCGGCTCTCGACCGCCGGCTTCGCGGTGCTGTTTCCCGACAGCTACGGCTCGCGCGGGGCCGGCTCGCAATGCTTTTTGCGCAAGCGCATCGTGCGGCCCGACCACGAAGGCGTATCTGACGCCAATGCCGCGCGCCGCTGGCTGCAGAACCAATCCTGGATCACGCCCGAGCGGATTTCGCTGCTGGGCTGGTCGGACGGCGCGATAGCCGCGCTGTGGGCGGTCCGACCGCGCACGGCGGCGAACGACAGCACGCCGGATTTCCGCTCGGCCATCGCGCTCTATCCCGGCTGCCGCCGCCTCGGCTACACGGCCTGGAGCGCGCGGGTGCCCACCCTCATCCTCATCGGCAGCGCCGACGATTGGACCTCGTCGGCGGTGTGCGAGCACATGGTGGCGGGCGCGCGCGGCCGCAGCGCCGGCACCTCGATCGTGGTCTATCCCGGCGCCCACCACGATTTCGACCACCCCAACCGGCCGGTGCACGTGCGCCACGGTTATGCCTTTTCGGTCGACGGCTCAGGCAGGATCCACACCGGCACCAACGACGCGGCGCGTGCCGACGCGTTGAAACGCGTGTCGGAATGGCTGGCGCGGTAGAACGATCGATCGTTACGACACTGCGGGACGCACGGCCGGCCGGGCTGGCCGGCCGAACCAGGCGCCGGACGCAACGGCGGCGGCATTCACGCTGCCGAACACGGCGAGTGCGATCCCGAGCGCCACAAACACGCCGGCGATCCCGCCCGACAGATGCAAGGCGAAGAAGCCGCCGGCGAAGGCGATCGCCACCCGCATAGTGGCGGCGACCAGCGGCCAGACCAGCCGCCCCGCGCCCTGCGAAGCGAAGTAGAGGGCGAGGCCGACGCCGAAGAAGCCGTAGAACGGTCCGACTATGCGCAGGTACTGTGATCCAATGTCGTTCATCAGCGGGTCATTGCCAAAGAGCGACAGCCACGCCTGCGGAGCGAACGCGCCGGCGAGTCCGATCGTTTCGGTGAGCGCTCCGGCGACGGCGGCGCCCGTCCACGCCACGCGGAGCGCGCGGTCGCGTAGGCCGGCGCCGATGCTGGTTCCGACCATCGCTGCGAGCGGCGCGCCCAGGCCGAACACCAGAGGAACGAGAAGATATTCGAGGCGCGCGCCTGTGCCGTAGCCCGCTACGGCCGCCGGACCGAAGATGCCGGCGAATCCGGTCGCGGTCGCGATGCTCACGTTGGTCGACACGCTGACGAGTGAGGAAATCACCCCGACGCGCAGGATCTCCCACATGGGGAGCCAACTCAGTCGCGGCGGGCGCGCGGGCGGCCGCAGCACGCCGCGACCCGACCACAGAAAGGCGGTAAAGACCGCACACCCGACGACGTAATAGATCACGACCGCGACGGCGCCGCCGGCGATCCCGAGCGGCGGTAGCGGCCCGCAGCCGAAGATGAGCGCGGGCGAGAGCGGGATCAGGACCGCCGCGCCCGCCGCGGTGACCGATGCCGGAACGAGCATGTTGCCGGTGCCGCGAATGACCGCGGCGAGGGAGTTGAACAGCCAAAGCGGCACGGCACCGGCGAACACGATCGTCGAATAGGTCAGCGCGGCGCCGAGCGAGCCGTCGCGGCCGCCCATCGCGGCGTAGAGCTTCGCGCCACCGGCCCATGCCGTGACGTTGGTTGCGAGACCCAGGCCGAGCGCGATCGCAACCGCATGCCAGGCG
>Ga0126377_10002112_pt1 | contig 13529 bp, 11 predicted proteins | sample PanSoiMetPlot_22_FD_92647 | JGI IMG/M metagenome (GOLD analysis project Ga0126377, IMG submission 92647) | Tropical forest soil microbial communities from Panama - MetaG Plot_22 | ecosystem: Environmental > Terrestrial > Soil > Tropical forest > Bulk soil | place: Panama | collected 2016-02-17
GACCCCGGGGATGAGGCCGGCGTTGCCGGCGCGGTTCAGCGTCATCTGTGACGGCGCCGACGTGTCGATGTCGAAGCAGCCCTGGGCCAGGCCGACCGGGCTCGACAGCGCGACCCGGCTCTCGGCGGTGAGGAAGAGCAGGTAGTCGCGGCCTCGCTCGAGCCGAGGCACATCGCGGAACAACGAGAAGTGGCGCGCGCCGGCGCGATCGACGTCTCCCTTGATGGAACCGATCATGGTGACGTCGGCGTAGGCGATGTTGCCCTTCGTCGTCGCGAAGTCGCCCTTGAAGATCTCGACGACGCGAATGCGATAGGTCGTCGTCGGCAGCTGGGCGCCGCCGACCAGGACGGTCCCCGGACTGACGTCGGTCACCGTTCCGCGAAACACGCGCGCGGCAGATGCCGTCATGCCGTCGAGATCGAAGTGCTTGACGGTCGTCGCTTCCGCGAGCGGCCCCCCCGTCGACATCGCGGCGGCCAGCGCGACACACACAGCAGCTCCCCTTGAATTCATGGTCCACCTCGCTCGCAAGACGGTGAGCGCAATGACGAGGCGTTGCCCGCGTGGCTCGGCCCCCATATGCGCGGCCACCACACACTAGAGCAGGCACTTGAAATCAGGAAGATGCAGACTCACCTCAGGACTTGAATTGGCTAACAGGTCCGCGGATCCCATGGGACGACCACTCCCGCCCGTCGCCGGTGTGCACGGCATCACACCGAGCATCACGACATCACGGTGGGCGAGCTCAGGCCTGGATGCAGCGCGCACTCGCGGTCACGCGCAAGGGCCTGGACCACGCCGCGTCGCGCGTGCGCCTGGTCGAGATCGGCGCGTGCGCCGGGAGCCGGTGCCGATCTCCGACGTGGAGCATGCCTGGACGCGCGCCGCGCGCGGCCGCCGGATCCTCTTCGCGACCTGATCGCGGCGCGCCGGCCGGCAGGGCAAGGATCGGGTCTGCGGTCCCGGTCTCGAGCTGCGTCCCTCGAAGTCTCCTCGGGACCCAACCCGGTGCGGCACCGGCGCGTCGTTGAACGATAATGGCGCCGATGAGCTACGACTTCACCCTCGTCAAGCCGCAGGCAGGTCAGACCGCGCTCGAGGCGGTGGAGCAGCTCTCCCGAGAGGATGCGGGCGTCCCGCTCGAGACGCCGCCGGCGATGTCGGCCGACGATCGGGCGCTCCAGAAGCGCGCGGTCGCTGCCCTGCGCGCGCACAACCCGGCCTTCGAGTCGTTCCGGTTCGACCTGCCGCTCATCGCCAGCGAGCTCGGCATCAACCTCGAGCAGGCCGCGCTGCGGTTCCAGCACGTGGAGCTCAACGGTCCCCAGGGCGGAAACGGGATCCAGGTCATCGTCGCCGGGGCTACCGTCTCGATCACGGTTCCCTACTGGCACACCGGCCCGCAGGCCGAGGACGTGTTCGCCGAGATCTGGGTCTACCTCCAGGTCCTCGCCAGGGAGGGGTTCGTCGCGTACGACCCGCAGCTCGACCGGATGCTCGATCTCGCGACCGACCGGCCCGCGGCGCTGGCGATCTACGACTCCGTGACGCGCAGGTCGAAGCGGTCGTGACGAGGCGCGACGTTCCCCGCGCTCCTCGTGGTCACATTCGCCCGTCGCGGTCCGTCACATGAAAAGACGCGGCAACACGCCGCGGACGTGGCAAACCGGATGGGAGACCCATGAAGATCAAGCTGACCAGCGTGTACGTGGACGACCAGGACAAGGCGCTGCGCTTCTACACGGAGGTGCTGGGCTTTGCCAAGAAGGCGGATTTCAGCCAGGGGCCGTTTCGATGGCTCACCGTGACCTCACCGGAGGACCCGGACGGCACCGAGCTGCAGCTGGCGCTGAACGATGACCCGGCGGCCAGGGCCTACCAGCAAGCCAGGTTCGAGAAGGGCCAGCCGGCGGCCATGTTCTACACCGACGACGTCAAGGGCGACCACGAGCGCCTCGAGGCCCGCGGGGCCGAGTTCACGATGCCGCCGACCGAGGTGACCGCGTCGACCATCGCGATGGTGAACGACACCTGCGGCAACCTGATCCAGCTCGTCCAGCTGGCGCGCTGGCCGAAGTAGGTCACTCGAGCACCGCGATGTCCAGCGCATCGAGTCGCGCGCGATCCGAGATCACCTCGGCGCGCGCGATGCGACCGCCCTCGAACGCGAAGCGGAGCGCGCGGAGCAGCCGGCCCTTCGGCGCCATCACGAGCCCGACGGCCCCGTCGATCAGGGCCGGGGCCATGCGGCTGGCGAGCCTCCCGAACGCGACGGCGCCCGAGGCCCAGGTGCGGGCGCCGCGGACCTCGCGGACGTTGCCCGAGTCGTCGGTGGCGCGGCCGACGACCTCCGGATCGAGGACGGCGATCAGCCCATCGACGTCGCCGCGCCGCAGCGCCGCGATGAAGGTCTCGACGACGTGGCGCTGGCTCGCGATGTCGGTGTCCGGCGGCGGGCTGCCCTGGACCCGCCGGCGCGCGCGGCTCGCGAGCTGGCGCGCGGCGTCGGGCGAGCGCGAGACGATCGCCGCGATCTCGTCGAACGGGACGCCGAAGAGATCGTGGAGCACGAACGCGAGCCGCTCGGCCGGCTCCAGCCTGTCGAGCACGACCAGCAGCGCGAGGCCGACCGACTCGGCGAACATCAGCTCCTGCTGGGCGTCGGTGGTGGCGGCGCGATCCGCCGCCGGATCCAGCGGACCCAGCGGATCGAGCGGCTCCTCGCGGCGCGAGGTGCGCGTGCGCAGCATGTCGAGGCAGACGCGCGCGACCACCGTGGTCAGCCAGCCGCGCGGGTTCGCGACGTCGCGCGGATCGGCGCGGTCGAGGCGCAGCCACGCCTCCTGGACCGCGTCGTCGGCCTCGGCGACCGAGCCGAGCATGCGATACGCGACGCCGCGCAGGTGGCTGCGGTGCTCCTCGAAGTCCATCGTCACGAGGCGAGCCTACGACTTTCGGGGCCGAGCGCCCACGACGGCGGCGCACAGGACGAGGAGGACGAACACCGCCGCGCCGGGCATGCCCGCCGGCCCGCCGGCCGCGCTGCAGCCGGACGATCCGCCGTCGGTCGCGTCCGGCTCCCAGTCCGGATCGAACTCCGCGATGAAGTCGTCGACGAAGCCCACCTCCGGGTCGAGGCGCGACTCGTAGCTGCCCTGGTCGCAGGTCTCCGTGCCGAAGGACGTGACGCCCACGATGACCTCGCGCCCGTCGATGGTCATGAGCGCCGGGCCGCCCGAATCGCCGCTGCAGGTGCCGTGCGCTCCGTCGCCGACCGCGAGAACGAACGAGGTGTAGCTCGTCAGCGTCGTGTCGACGAACCGGCGCACGCCCGAGCTGTCGGGTTCGGCGTCGTCGGCGAGCCCGTAGCCGATCATGCGGACCGACCCGCCCACCATGTCAGAGGAGACGCCGCTGCGGTTCATCTCGAGCGGATCGATGCCGGTCAGGGCGTCGCGGAGGACGACCACGCCGAGGTCGTGTCCGTCCTCGAGCTGCGTGTCGTCGAAGTCGGCGTCCGCATGCACCTCGCGCACCGCCAGGACCTCGAGCGCGCCGGTCGCCGGCAGCCGCGTGCCGGTGAAGACGCCATAGGTCGCCTGATCGCCCACGCAATGCGCGGCTGTCAGCACGATGTGGGGCGAGACGAGCGAACCCGTGCACAGGAAGCCGCTGCCATCCGGGAGCTGCTCGAGCACGGCGACCACCGCCGTGTCGCTCGAGTCGGTGGCGCCGCCCACCACGGCGTGCTCGCTCTGTCCCCGCGACAGCGCGTCGTCCGCGCACGAGGTGCCGCCGCAGGCGACCACGACGAGGAACCAGAGATGGAAGGCGCGTTGCTGATGGATCATGCGTGCGTCCAACCAGTCTGTACTGCCTTCAGGAGGAGCGGGATGACTCCATCGAGAGGGATCCGCCCGGGTCGCTGCCTACGCTACCCGCCAGGGGTGATGCGGTCGATCACTTTGTCGGGCGCCTGTCTGAGCGTGTTCAGGATGAAGCGCATCTCGGCCAGGCCGATGACGGCGAGGGGCAGGGCCTGCATGGCGTGGTAGACCAGCGCGAAGGCGAGCGCCTGCTCGCGGCCGACGCCCATGAGGTCGAGCGCGAGCACGGCGCCGAGCTCGAAGCTGCCGACCTGGGCGGGCGTGCTGGGAAGCGTGATCGCGATGTTGACCGCGAGCAGCACCAGCATGGAGCCGCCGAGTGGCACGTGCACATCGAGCGCCTGAACCACGAGCTGTAGGGCCACCAGATCGGTGAGCCACATGAGCACGGACAGGGCGAGCGTGACCGAGAACTCGCGCCGGCGCCTGAGGACCTCGAGGCCGGGCAGATAGCGGGCCAGCCGGCCGCCTTCCCGCCGGCCGTAGCGGAGAAGCAGCCAGCCGACGACCAGCGCCGCCGCGGAGCCGGCTGCGACGATCGCGATCGCGCGCGTCACCCAGACCGGGAGATCGGGCAAGAGCCAGGGGAGGGGAGCCACGACCGCCAGCAGGCCGAGCGCGTCGAAGACCTTCTCGGTCGCCGCAACGGTTGCGGCGGCCCGCCCGGGAACGCCGTCGCGGCGCACGAGCAGCCACACGCGCACGATCTCGCCGGCTCGCGCCGGCAGCAGCGTGGAGGCTGCGCAGGAGATCACGGTGTAGCGGTAGAGCCGCGCGGCGCCCACGGACGCGACGGGCGCAAGCATCGCGCGCAGACGTAGCGCCTTCCAGAACATGAGCAGGAAGCTGGTGGCGGCCGCCAGGGCGACGGTGCCGAAGTTTGCCTGGCTGAACGACGCGGCCAGGGTGTTCCGGTCGATGCCGCGAAGGAGCAGCGCAAAGCCCACGACGACGCCGGCCACGACCGCCAGGCGCACGACCAGCATTCCGTGCCGAGCGATGGCTGAAGTCTTCCAGTTCATGCGCGTTGACCCTGTCGAAGCTGCGCGGTACACCGCGCTGAATCAATGGCTGACCACCCACCACGGATGGGAAACGTCTACGGCATCATCATCTGCCAGGGCGACTCGCTCACCTTCGGATCGCGCGATCCGGATGGCATGAGCTACCCGCTCTACCTCGGGCGCCTCCTGTCCGAGAAACATCGCCAGACCTGGGTCACGGTCAATTTTGGTGTGCCGGGAGAGTGCTGGGCGGAGGTGTGGCGCAGGAATTACCGGGAAATAGCGTCTGTTCCGGAAGCGAGCGAGATTTGCCTGTGGGTGGGCACCAATGACGCATGGAAGGGGCGATCGTTCGACGAGAGCATCACGGCGTGCGAGGCCGTGCTCGACCAGTGCCGGGCGGCGGGGCGCCATGTGTATCTCGGCACGCTGCCCGGCAAGCGCGGCTTCGGCGCGCCGCGCGAGCCCTGGGCGATGAACGACGTCATCAAGAAGTTGAACGAAGCCTACGTCCGCATCGCCGAGCAGCGCGGGCTGACCTTGGTTCCACTGCACGACCTCCCGGTCGAGCACTTCTGCGACGGCATCCACATCACCCAGGCGGGCAACAAGTGGGTGGCTGCGCAGTTCGCCGCCGCGATCGAGTCCCGCCGCTAGTCCGGCGGAGGAGCTGCCCGTGATCGTAGCCGCGATCGGCACGCGTCCCGAGGTCATCAAGATGGCGAGCGCCGTGCAGGCGCTCGAGGCCCGTCATCTGCCCGTGGAGGTGGTCGCGACCGGCCAGCACCACGACTTCCGCATGATGGGCGCCTTCCTGGGCGGCCTGGGGATGCAGGTCCACCACAGCCTCGACCGATCGTCGAACACTCTGTTCGACAGCTTCGCCGAGATCCTGGTCGGGCTCGGACGCCTGTGCGGCGAAAGGCGCCCGCGCCTGGTGCTCGCCGTCGGGGACACCACCACGGTGCTGGCCGCGGCGCTGGCCGCGCGCAAGACCGGGGCCGCCTTCGGCCACATCGAGGCCGGGCTGCGCGCCTTCAGCCGCGAGCTGCCCGAGGAGGAGCACCGCATCGCCGCCGACGCGATGGCGGATCTGCTGTTCGCCCCGACCCGCATCGCGGTCGAGAACCTCTCGCGCGAGCGGGTCAACGGCGAGGTGTTCCTGACCGGCAACACCGTGCTCGACGCCGTGCGCGAGGTCGTGCGCAAGCCGGTCCCGCCCGACCGGCGCGAGGGGGTGCTGGTCACCGTCCACCGCCAGGAGACGGTCGACGACCCGGCGACCCTGGCCCAGGTCCTGCGCGCGTTCGAGGCGGTGGCCCGCCGCAACCGCGTGGTGTGGCCGGTGCATCCCCGGACGCGCGACCGCATGGCGATGGCCGGGCTGACCATGCCCGCCGGGGTCGAGTGCGTCGAGCCGCTCGCCTATCGCGACTTCACCGAGATGCTGTCGCGCGCGCGCCTCGTGGTCACCGACTCGGGCGGCGTGCAGGAGGAGGCGGCCATCCTCGGCACGCCGTGCGTCGCGGTGCGCGAGCGCACCGAGCGGCCCGAGACCATCGATGCGCGCGCCGGGGTCCTGGCCGGCACGCGGACCGACGACATCCTGGAGGCGTTCAAGCAGATCGAGGACGAGTGGGACGTCTATGCTCGGCCTCGCCCGCATCTATATGGCGACGGGCGCGCGGGCGAGGCGATCGCGCGCATCTGCGAGGAGTTCCTCGCGAGCCGGGAGGCGGCCTCCGTCTCCGCGGCGAGGTCGGCGGCCGCCAGGTGAGCGCCGAACGCTCGCTGCGCGTGTGCGCCGTCGTGGGCTATGACCTGGCCGAGGAGGGCGGGGTCAAGCGCAACGCCATGCACGTGGCCGCGGCGCTCCAGCGCCTGGGCGACGAGGTCACCGTGATAGGCCCGATGAACCGGCGCGCCCGCGCCGCGGCGCGCACCGCCGCGCCCGCCGCGGCGCTCGCGCGGCCCGACGTGGTCGGCTTCGGCGGGGTGGTCAACATCCGCGGAAACGGCTCCGACAACCGGCTCGCGCTCTTCACCTCGCCGCTGGCGCTGCGCCGCTTCTTCCGCGACCGCGACTTCGACGTGGTCCACGTGCACGAGCCGCTCCTTCCCGCGCTCGGCTACTGGGCGCTGCTGGCGTCGCGCGGCGCGGCGCACGTGTGCACCTTCCACGGCTACTCGGAGAGCGAGGGCCGGCTGAGCCGCCTGGTGCGCAGGGCCGCCGGCGCGCTCATCTACCGCGCGTTCGATCGCGGCATCGCGGTGTCGGAGCCGGCCGCCGAGTTTGCGCGCGTGTCGTGGCGACGGCCGCTCGCGCTCATCCCCAACGGCGTGCCGACCGCGATCTACCAGGGAGACGGGGAGGGAGCGGGGAACGCGCGGGCGCCCGGCGAGCCGGTCCGGGTGCTGTTCGTCGGCCACTTCCGGGACAAGCGGAAGGGGCTCGAGGTGCTGCTGGAGGCCTGCCGCAGGCTGCACGCGCGCGGCGAGGCGGTCGGGCTCGACGTGGTCGGGTCGGGCGGCCCGGGCGGGCTGCCCGACGCGCCGCCGGGCGTCACCTTCCACGGTCCGATCTCGGCCGAGTCGGCGCTGGCCGAGCGCTACCGGGCATGCGACATCTTCGCCGCCACCGCGACCGGGCAGGAGTCGTTCGGCATCGTGCTGCTCGAGGCCATGGCGGCCGGCAAGCCGATCGCGTGCAGCGACATCGCCGGCTACCGCCAGGTGGTGGGCGCGGACGGAGCTCGCTTCGTGCCGCCGGGCGATCCCGCGCGGCTCGCCGACGGGATCGCCGCGCTGGCCGCCGACGCCGCGCTGCGCGCGCGCATGGGCGACGCCAACCGACGGCGCGCGCAGGAGTTCGACTGGGAGCGACTGGCGGGGCGGGTCCGCGAGCAGTACCTCCTCGCCATCGCTGACCGCAGGGCGCGGCGGCGCCCCGCGCTCGAGCAAGGCCGGGCCGGCGAGTCGTCGCCGACCGCGAGCCTGCAGGAGTAGGACAGATGCCGGACAAGTTCGCCAGGATCGACGTTCCACCCCCAGGACCCAGGTCGCGCGCGCTGGTCGCCGCCGAAAAGCCGCATCTTGCGCCGGGCAGCCAGCACGTGTGGCAGCTGGCCGGGGTCGCGGTCGAGCGCGGACAGGGCGCGCTCCTCGAGGACGTGGACGGCAACCGGTACATCGACCTGGTGGCCGGCATCGGGGTCGCCTCGCTCGGCTACGGCCATCCGCGCCAGGCGCGCGCCATCGCCGAGCAGGCCGAGAAGGTGATCGTCGGCAGCTACACCACCGCGCCGAGGGTGTCGCTGCTCGAGCGCATCGCGCGGCTCACCCCCGCCAACGCGAACCTGACCAGGACCCAGCTCTACTCGAGCGGCGCCGAGGCGGTCGAGTCGGCCCTGCGGCTGGCCCGCTCGTACACGAAGAAGTTCGAGGTGGTCTCGTTCTGGGGCGGGTTCCACGGCAAGACCCAGGGCGTGCTCGGCCTCATGGGCTCCGACTTCAAGCACGGCCTCGGGCCCCAGCAGCCGGGCCTCCACCTGGTCCCCTACGCCGACTGCTATCGCTGTCCGCTCAAGACCAGCTACCCGGGGTGCGGGCTGGCCTGCGTCGACTTCATGCGCCAGGCGCTGGTGCGCCAGACCGCCGGCAGCGTGGCCGCCGTGCTGGTCGAGCCGATCCAGGGCACGGCCGGCAACGTGGTGCCGCCCGACGACTACCTGCCCGCGGTCAAGCAGGTGGCGCGCGAGGTCGGGGCGCTCTTCATCGCCGACGAGATGATCACCGGCTTCGGGCGGACCGGGAAGGCGTTCGGGGTCGAGCACTCCGGGGTCGCGCCCGACATCATGACCATCGGCAAGGGGCTGGGCGGAGGCTTCCCGGTCACCGGCGTGGTGTCCACCCCGGAGATCGTCGCGGCCGACCCGTGGTCCAGACCGTCGTTCAGCTCGTCCAGCTTCGGCGGCAACCCGCTGGCCGCCGCCGCGGCCGACGCGGCGGTAGGGGCCATGGTCGACGAGGACCTGATCGGAAACGCCGAGCGGGTCGGAGCCGGCATGCTCGCGCAGCTGCGCGGCTTCGCCGACAAGTTCCCGTTCGTGGGCGACGTGCGCGGCAAGGGCCTGATGATCGGCATCGACCTCGTGGCCGACAAGGCCAGCAGGGCGCCGCTGTCGAAGAAGGCCTGCGAGATCATCTTCAAGCGCGCGTTCGCGCGCGGAGTCATCACGATGGCGTACACACCGCGGTGGCGGGTCAACCCGCCGCTCGTGCTCTCGGCCGACCAGGCCAGCGAGGCGGTCGCCCTGCTCGACGAGGTCTTCACCGAGGTGACCGAGCGCGGCGAGTGGAGGATCTCATGATGCAGAACGCGGCGCTCGGCATCCTCGTCTCGCTCGGCGGGCTCGCCATCCTCGCGGCCATCGGTCTCCCGATCTTCGCGGTCCAGTTCCACCGCGGCGGCGGCCACGTCTCGGACCGCATCCGCGGCATGGGCGGCTCGCGCCTGCTCGGCCTCTACCTCATGGAGTACGGCTACTGGATCTGCCGGCTGCCGCTGCGCGCGGCCCTGAGGCTGGGCGCCACGCCCGACTTCGTCACGGCGTTCGGGCTCGGCCTCGTGCTCGCCGCCAGCGTCATGCTGGGCCTCGGCTGGTTCGCGGTGGGCGGCTGGTTGTTCTTGCTCGGCTGCATGTTCGACACCGTCGACGGCATGCTGGCGCGCGAGCTCGGCGTGTGCAGCGACGCCGGCGAGTACCTCGACGCCATCGTCGACCGCTACTGCGACGTCGCGGTGTGCAGCGGGCTGGCCTTCTACTACCGCGACCGGCCGTGGGCGCTGGCCCTGGTCATGGCCGCGCTGCTCGGCTCGGTCATGGTGAGCTACAACCGGTCCAAGGCCGAGGCGCTCGGGGTGCACGACGCGCCCGGATGGCTGATGCGGCGCCACGAGCGGACCATCTACATGGCCTTCGGAATCGCGCTGGCGCCGCTCCTGGCCGCCGCGGTCGAGCCGCACGCGGTCCGCCCGTTCTACCACCTGGCGCTGGCCGCGTGCGGCGCGGTGGCCATCCTGGGCAACATCGCGGCGCTCGTCCTCATGTTCGATGTGCGGGGGCGCCTGCGCGCGAAGGCCGGCGCGGCCACGGTCACGGCCGAGCCTCGGCCGGGCGCGGCCGAGAACGGGACGGTCGCATGAGTCTGCGCTGCGGCATCGTCGGATTCGGGATCATCGCCGAGCGCGCGCACGTCGGTGCCTTGCGCGCGCTCGGGGTCGAGGTCTCGTCGGTGGTCGAGGTCGTCCCGGCGCGGCGCGAGGTGGCGGCGCGGATGCTGCCCGGCGTCGCGATCCACGCGAGCGTCGAGGCGATGCTGGCGAGCGAGCGGCTCGACTTCATCGACGTGTGCACGCCGCCGCACCTGCACGTGGCGGCCGCCGAGCTGGCCGCGCGCGCCAGCGTCCACGCCCTGGTCGAGAAGCCGCTCGCGACCACGCTGGCCGACGCCGAGCGCCTGGCCGAGCTGGCCGCGCGCCACCGGGTGGTGGTCGCCTGCGTGAACAACTGGAACCAGGCCCCGATCCTGCGCCGCGTGCAGGCGGTGTGCCGCAGCCGCGCGCTCGGCCCGCTGCGCAGCTTCGAGATCGAGGTCGAGCGCACGCGACCGGCCGCGGCCGCGGAGGACGACGACAACTGGCGCATCGACCCGGAGCGGGCCGGCGGCGGGATCCTCTTCGATCACGGCTGGCACGGGCTGGCCCTGATGGGCCGCGCGGTGGCCGCCGAGCCGGTCGCGGTCAGCGCCTCCCTCACCCGCCGCCGCCATCACGCCCTCCGGGTCGAGGACACCGCGGTGGTCGACATCGAGTTCGCCGACGGCATGCTCGGGCGGTTCTCGGCCACCTGGGCCGGCGACAGCCGCGCCAACCGGGTCACGGTGCGCGGCGAGCGCGGCACGCTCGAGGTCGCCGACGACCTCCTGCGCGTGTCGCGCGGGGGCCGGACGCTCGAGGAGCGCTTCGACGAGTCGCTGGCCGACGGCGGCTATCGCATCGGGTGGACGACCGGCATCGTGCGCGAGTTCCTGGCCGAGATCGCGGAGCCGGGGCGACCGCACCGCGCCATCGAGGAGGCGCTCGACTGCATGCGTCTGCTGGCCGCGGCCGGCGAGTCGAACGCGCGCGGCGGCGAGACCGTCGCGCTCGGCTACCCGACCGCCGCCCGGGCGCGCGGGGTCAGCACGTCGAGCACCGCGGGGGCGACGGTGAGGGCGGCGGCCAGGCAGGTCAGCTCGCCGACCACCGCGACCATGCCGAACGAGCGGATGCCGGCGTTGGCAGACAGCAGCAGCGACCCGTAGCCGACGATCGTGGTCCACGAGCACAGCACCACGGCGCCGCCGGTGGTGGCGAGGGCGTGCCGCGCGCTGTCGGCCACGTCGCCGCGCTGGCGCGCCACCACGTTGGCCGCGTAGTCGACGCTGATGCCGAGCGTGATCGGCAGCGCCGCGAAGTCGAGGAAGTTGACCTTGACGCCGAGCAGCCACGCGCACGCCAGCATGGCGGAGGTCCCGGCCAGCGAGGCGGCCAGCGTGGCCAGCCCGTAGCGGTTGGGTCCCACCACCACCACGACCATGACCAGGACCGCGAGCAGGGCGGCCAGCGTGGCCCGCGGGCCGTCGCGCTCGACCGCGCGCAGGATGTCGGCGAACACGAACGGGCCGCCGCCGAGGTGAGTGCCGTCCGGGAAGTGGAGGCGACGCACCGCGGCCGCGAACACCTCCATGTGGCGGCCGTTCCACCCGTTGAACCGGCTCGCCTGGTCGGCGTAGACCAGCTTGCCGCGGCTGCCGTCGTTCTCGACGAACTGCGGCACCAGCGCCTCCGGGATGTCGTGGGCGCGGATCGCCGCCAGATCGGCGGGCGGACGCAGCCGCTCGACGTCGGCGCGGTCCTCGGCGCTGAGCTCCTCGAGCGTGTCGGGCCCGGTCAGCCGGCGCAGATCGGCCAGAACGGCCAGCTTCTCCTCCTGCCGGTCCGGGAGCACGTCCTGGATCGTGCTGACCTTGCGGAACAGCGGGCCGGTGGGCGAGGGCAGCCCCTCGGCCGAGCCGCGCGGGCGCGGCTTGCCGGCCTTCCCGTCCTTGTCGTCCCTGTCGTCTGGCTCGGCGTGGGCGCGGAGGATCTTCTCGACCGCGGCCGCGTCCTCGGGTCGATCGACGCTGACCACGAACCCGCTGGCCAGCCCGTAGCCGAACGCGACGTCGATCCGGTGCATCCAGCGGCGGCCGAGGTTGGCCTCGGCGCTGTCGGCTCGCAGGTGCTCCCAGTTGTACTCGTACGGATCGCCCGACAGGTAGCGCCACGTGCACACGCCGGTGGCCGCGGCGACCAGCGCCGAGATCACGGCGACCACGCGCAGGTTGCGGGGCAGGAGGCGCGCCACCAGCGGCCCGAGCGAGGGCGGCCGGCCGGGCCGCAGCATCCCGCGCCGCTCGAGCGCGGCGATGCCGGCCGGCAGCACCGTGTAGGCCGACACCCAGCACAGCACCATGCCGATCGCGCCGATGGCCCCGAAGTCGTGGAAGCCGCGGAAGTCGGTCACCAGCAGCGAGGCGTAGGCGATCCCGGAGCCGAGCGCGGCGGTGATGGTGCCGACCAGGCTGCCGCCGAGCGCGGTGGCGAGGGCGCCTACGTGTCCGTCGCCGGCGCGGCGCTGCTCCAGGTGGCGCGACAGCACGATGATCCCGAAGTTGATGCCGTTGCCGACCACGATGGCCGACAGGAAGGCGCTCGCGCTGTTGAGGTAGCCGATGGTCAGGCGCGTCACCGCGAACGTGCAAAGGGCGCCGACCGACAGCGATCCCAGCAGGCAGGCCGCCGCCCGCACCGAGCGGAGGTAGAGGACGAGCGACAGCCCGACCACCACGATGGTCGCGAGGATCGCGAGCACCATGCCGCGCAGGATCGCGTGCTGCTCGGCCACCCCGGTGACGATCTCGTCGGCCAGACCGACCGTGACCCCCGGGCCGGCCTCCCGCTCGGTCGCGCGGGCGGCATCGCGGACCCGCTCGAGCAGACGCTCGCTGCGGGGCATGTCGGAGGACGGGAACGGCGCCTTGACGATGATGAGCTGGAGGTCGTCCTCGCGCGCGATCAGCTCCTCCGGGTGGGCGACCTTGTCCTCCGCCTCGTGCAGCCGCTCGCGCAGGCGCTTCATCTTCTCGTCGGTGGCCGCGCGATCGGCCTCGACCGCGGCCTTGTCCCCCTCGTCGTCGAGGTCGACGTAGAGCGGGTTGGCGTCGAGCTTGGCCTGGCGGGTGCGCTCCCGGAGGCCGTCGCGGGCCGCCTCGAGATCTGCCAGCGGCGCGTACAGGAAGCGGTGGTCCCAGCCGAAGCGGCGCGCGGCGCCGTCGTCGACCACCAGGTTGCCGACCAGCTCGGGGCCGAGCGCGCGGATCCGCGCGGCCATCGCGCGCGCCGCGACGCTCCGCCGGGCGGCGTCGCGCGACTCCACCGCGACCAGGAGCGTGCCGAGCGACCGGGTGCGGGCCTGGAGGTCCTTGAGGTCGCGCACCGACGGCTCCGAAGGCGGCAGCAGATCGGTGAGGTCGGTCTTGAGCGTGA
>Ga0126377_10002113_pt1 | contig 13526 bp, 14 predicted proteins | sample PanSoiMetPlot_22_FD_92647 | JGI IMG/M metagenome (GOLD analysis project Ga0126377, IMG submission 92647) | Tropical forest soil microbial communities from Panama - MetaG Plot_22 | ecosystem: Environmental > Terrestrial > Soil > Tropical forest > Bulk soil | place: Panama | collected 2016-02-17
CGCCCGGGCGGCGGCAACAGCGGCGGGCTCGCCGCGGCCGGCAGCGCACCGAACGCGTTCGGAGGTTCGGGCAACCGGTCCGGCAGCGACTGAACGCCCGCCTCCCTGGTGGGCGGTGACCGGTGATCGTCGGTAGCGTCTTTCTCATCGTGGTCGCCGTTGGGTTGTTGGTCGGCGGCGTAATCAACGGATCAAACGTGCTGATCCTGTCGTCCATGGGGTCGACGGTGCTCGCCGCGATCCTGCTCGTCGTCGGCGTTCGGCAGACCGCGGACGACGCCGACGCACCCCCCGGCGACAACACGCCGACGCAGGTGTTCCCATCAGTGCCCGGCGACGCGACGCGAGCGACGCGGTGGGACCGGCTCCGCGGCGGCACGGCCATCGCGACAAGCCCAGTCACGACGCGCCCGTCCAGTGCGGTTCCGGCCGCCGTCTCGGAGCAGGGCACCGCGGCCGGTGCGGCACGGGTGCCGGTGGCCCGCACGGCCGATTCGCCAGTCGGGCAGCCCGTCGCTGGCGCCGCAGATTCTGAGGTTTCCGTTATGGGTGCTGCCGACGCGGCCTCAGGTGCCGCGCAAGCGGGGAACCAGCACACTGACAGCGGATCGACAACCGGTCAGGCCGCCGCCGACGGACTGTCCGCAGTGGACCGGGCCGACGCAACGGCCGCCGACAGCACCGCGGAGGGTGCGGTGGACGACGAGTACGACGAGGTGCCGGCCGACGAGCCGGCCGTCGAGGCGAGCACGGCCGCCGAGTCCGCTCGCGCGCAGGCGCTGAACCCTGAGGTATTCGTGATCGACGGCCGGCCGCGTTATCACCTGCGCGGCTGCGTCCACCTGCTGGGTCGCCCATCCGAGCCGCTGACTCTGCGGGAGGCGGCGGAGGAACTCGGCTTCACGCCGTGCGCGTTGTGTGAACCCAACCGAACGATGGTCGCCGAGGCGTCACAGAGCGATTCCGACTGACCTGTGCCGCCCAGGCGCCGCGGCCCAGACGTGACGGGCCGGGGCATCGCGTACCGGTCGCCCCGATGCGTTCGTCAGAATGGGTCATGGTCACGATCGCACTACGGGTGAAACCCGGCGCCACCCGAACCGCGGTGGGCGGCGGCCGTCCCGGCCCGTACGGGTACGCGCTCGTGGTTGCCGTACCCGCGCCTGCGGTGGATGGTCGTGCCACCGACGCGGCGCTGTCCGCGGTCGCCCGTGCGCTCGGCGTGCGCCGCCGTGATCTCGCCCTGCGGGCCGGCGCGACGAGTCGCGACAAGCTCGTCGACATATCCGATCCGCCGGCGGATCTGGACGAGCGGCTCGCCGCGTTGCGTGGACCGGCGTCGACGGCATGACGTACGCCGAGAACCTCGCCATCCTGCTGGGCGCCGCCGTGATCTTGTGCGGCGCGATCGCGGTGCGGCTGTCCACCCGCATCGGCCTGCCCAGCCTGCTCGTCTATCTCGGCTTCGGTCTCGCGCTGGGGGAGTCCGGTCTCGGCATCCGGTTCGACAACGCGGAACTCACGCGTCATCTCGGCCTCGCCGCGCTGATCGTGATCATTGCGGAGGGTGGCCTATCGTCGCGCTGGTCCGCGGTCCGGCCGGCGCTCGGCGCGGCGACGGCGCTCGCCACGGTCGGCGTGGTGGTCAGCGTCGCGGTGCTCGGTGGCCTGGTGCACTTCTTGTTCGAAATCGACTGGCGGCTCGCGCTTCTGTATGCCGCGGTGCTGTCTCCGACAGATGCGGCAGCCATCTTCTCGACGCTCCGAAGATTGCGCCTCAGACCGCGCACCGCCGCCACGCTCGAGGCCGAGTCGGGCATGAACGACGCGATCGTGGTGCTCATCGTGCTCGCACTCGCCGTGCCAGGCGCGCATTTCACCTGGCTCGAAGTGCCGCGCGCGCTCGGCGAACTCGCCGGCGGCGCGCTGGTTGGCGCCGCGGTCGGCTGGGCGGGCGCGGCCATGTTGAAGCGGGTCGCGTTGCCGGCCGCCGGCCTCTACCCGCTGGCGGTCGTTGGCCTGACGGTCCTGGCGTACGCGGTCGGCGCGCTCGCCCACCTGTCCGGCTTCATCGCCATCTATCTCGCCGGTGTCGTGCTCGGCAACGCACGGCTGCCGCACCGTCAGTCGATTCTGGGTTTCGCCGACGGTCTCGGGTGGCTCGCCCAAATTGGACTGTTCGTCCTGCTGGGCCTGCTGGCGTCGCCGCCGCGTCTGGTGCATGCCGTGGTGCCGGGGCTGGTTGTCGGCGCGGTGCTGTTGTTCATCGCCCGCCCGATCTCGGTCGCGGCGAGCGTGTCGCCGCTGGGCATCGGGCTTCGAGAACAGGTCTTTCTGTCGTGGGCGGGGTTACGCGGCGCTATCCCGATCGTGCTCGCGACCATCCCGCTCTCTGAGCACCTGTCCGGGGCCGAGGCGCTGTTCGATGTCGTGTTCGTGGTCGTGGTGATCTTCACGATCGTGCAGGGCACCACGCTGCCACCCGTCGCGGCATTCGCCGGTGTGACCGCGGCCGCGCAGCCGACGGATTTGCATGTGGAGATCGCACCGCTCGACCGCATGAACGCTGATCTGCTGGAACTCGACATTCCAGTCGGGTCCCGGCTGAACGGCGTTTATCTGGACGAGCTGCGGCTGCCGGTCGGCGCCGTGGTGACCATGGTGACGCGGGACGGTCAGGGGTTCGTACCGGATCGGGGCACTCGCCTCAAGGTCGGCGACTCTCTGCTCATCGTCGCGACCCAGGACGTACGGGACGCCACCGCCGATCGGCTGGCCGCGGTCAGCAAACGCGGCCTGCTGGCCAGGTGGCTGCCGGAATCCTCGACGACTCGTTTAAGGCGCCGCCGCCGGGGCATTTAAACAGTCGGAGCCAATATCGCCGCCGGAAACATGCGTTTACCAATATTCCGAGGTAGATGCGCAAGCTGACCCGAATTCTGGTTAGATCGTGTGGCATGTTTGTCGGACGGCAATAGGTTCCGTATTCTTGCCAGCCTCACCAGTGCGCGGCGCGAGCCGCGCCTGTCGTTTTCATTTGGGGGAATCTGATGGCCGAGAGGGCAGGCGTCCGCACCGCGACGCCGGCAAACGCCCGCGCGGCGCAGGGTGCCCAAGCCGGCCTCGAGCGGTCCGCCGGACGCGCCGCGCCGGCGAAATCGGTGGCGAACGGCAAGCGCGTGTCGTCGGCGGCGAGGTCCGCGCCGGCGAAGACCGCGCCGGCGAAGTCCGCGTCCGCCAGAGGTAGCTCGGCGAAGTCCTCGCCGCAGGCGGAGCAGAGTTCCGCAAGGACGGGGGGCACGGCGGCCGCGACGACCGGCGCGAAGACCGGCGGCCGTAAGGCGACCGCGGCATCGACGACCGCCACCACGAACAAGAACACGAGCGCGGCCAGCAAGGCCGCGAGCATGACCGCGTCGAAGGCCACGGCGAGCACGCGCGCCACCGGTAAGGCGGCCGGTGCCTCGGCGGCGAACGCGAAGACGCCGGCGGCCAAGGCCGCGCAGAAGGCACCGGCAACGAAGGCACCGGCAACGAAGGCACCGGCAACGAAGGCGTCGAAGTCGGCCGCGAGGACAACCCCAGCGCCGACGAGCGCGAAGGCCGCGCCCGCCAAGGCCGGAGCGTCGAGCAAGGCAGCCGCCGCTACCAAGACAGCTACCACCACGAAGGCGACGCAGGCCAAGGCGACCGAGACGAAGGTTGCCGCAACGAAAGCGAATGCCGCCAAGACGTCGGGCGCGAAGGCACCAGCGAAGACCTCGTCGCGCAACGCGCGAGAGCGCGTTGCACCATCGGAGACGGCCGTGCGAGTGCCGTCCGCCCGCGGCGGAAAGGCTCCGGCCAACGCGACTGTTTCCGAAGTGACCGGGCACGCGTCCGACGTCCGCAACGGCAGCACGCCGCCGCGGGCTCGGGGCCGGGCCGGCGCGCGGACGCTTGCCGCCACGCCCAACGGCACCAAATCAACGACCGCCGCGAACGACGCGGCCGAGGGGGGACTCATGGCAAAGCCCGCGGATACCGGCACAACGTCCGCGACCTCGACTGCGGCGCGCGTACCGGTGTCGACGCGTACGTCGAGCAAAACGGCGACGAAGGTCGCCCCGCGTGCCGAGCGCAGCCCGGCGGAGACCGAAAAGATCCGCGTCGCCCTGCACGAGCGGCTTGCCGAACTCCGCGAGGAATACGACCTGACACTGTCGGAGATCAGTGAGTTGCAACGCGACCGGCTGACCGACTCGGCCGGCGACGATCAAGCCGACACCGGCACGAAGACGTTCGAGCGTGAGCAGGAGATCAGTCTCGCCAACGGCATCCTCGAGCGCGTCACCCAGGTGGAGCGCGCCCTCGAGCGGCTCGACGAGGGTGGCTACGGCTGGTGTGAGCGATGCGGCAATCCGATCCCCGTGGAGCGGCTGGCCGCGTTCCCGTCGGCTACCCTCTGCGTGACGTGTAAGCAGCTGGAGGAGCGGCGGTAGCACCGCGGTCCCAACCGGCGACGGAAGGAGTCCGGTGAGGCCCGTGGCCGAGCAACCAGCGCCCGAGCCCACCGACGACGGCCGGCGGACATCGGTGCGCTCCAGCGCCGAACCGGACGACACGAAGCCGGACAAGACGGAACCGGACCAAACGAAGCCGGACCAGACGGACGCCAACGAGCCAGCGGGCTCGCGGTGGCGCGCGGTCACGGTGGTCTTCATGGTGGCCGCGGTCGCGCTCGCCCTCGACATCGTCACCAAGCAGCTGGTGGTCGCGCACCTGCGCATCGGAGAGCCGGTGCGGATCATTCCCGGATTGCTCTACTTCAACTCAGACCGCAACGGCGGCGCCGCGTTCAGCATGGGTACCAGCATCACGTGGGTGTTCCCGACGATCGCGATCATCGTCAGTGGCACGATCGTCTATCTGGCTCGCAGCGTCCGCTCGGTGGCGTGGGCGATAGCGCTCGGCCTCGTGCTCGCCGGCGCGCTCGGCAATCTCGTCGATCGTCTGTTCCGCGCGCCCGGACCGTTCCGTGGCGAGGTGGTTGACTTCATCGCGTTGTTCAACGGCTCGGCGCACGGTTTCGCGATCTTCAACGTCGCAGACTCGTGTCTGACCATCGGCGTGATCCTCGCGGTGTTGTTGGAGTTGCTCGGCCGGCACCGCGACGGCTCCCGCACCAGGCACTGAGTTGATGCGCTCTCCGGATACCGGCGGCGACGGTCGGGCCGCACAGCCGGCTCCGGGCGCGGCCGGAGACCGTCGTTCGATGCCGATCCCGGACGGCCTGCACGGCACGCGCCTCGATCAGGCGATCTCGCGGCTCTTCGGATTGTCGCGGACGGCGGCCGCCGCGATCGTCGAGGCAGGTGACGCGTCGGTTGACGGTACGCCGCGATCGAAGTCCGAGAAGGTGACCGCGGGCGCCTGGCTCGAGGTCACGCTGCCGTTGCCGCAAGCCGCCGCACCGACCGTCGCTCCGGCAGAGGTCGCCGGACTGTCCGTGGTGTATAGCGACGAGGACATCGTTGTGGTCGACAAGCCGGTTGGCGTCGCGGCACACCCGAGCCCGGGGTGGACCGGTCCGACCGTGCTCGCCGGGCTGGCCGCGCTCGGTCAAACCGTCGCGACGTCCGGCGCCGCTGAGCGGCAGGGCATCGTGCATCGACTCGACGTTGGCACCACCGGTCTGATGGTGGTGGCCAAGAGCGAACCGGCCTATCGCGACCTGAAGCGCGCGTTCCGCGAGCGCGAGATCGACAAGCGCTACCACGCCGTCGTCCAGGGCCACCTCGACCCACTGCGGGGGACGGTCGATGCGCCGATTGACCGCCACCCGACGGCGGACTACAAGTGGGCTGTGGTCACCGCCGGTAAGCCGAGCGTCACGCATTACGACACGCTCGAAGCGTTCCCGTCCGCGAGCCTCGTGGACGTACGCCTCGAGACCGGTCGTACGCACCAGATACGCGTACACTTCGCAGCGCTGCGGCATCCCTGCGTCGGCGACCTGACCTATGGCGCGGATCCTAGCCTCGCCGCACGGCTGCATCTGCAACGGCAATGGCTGCACGCGCGGTCGCTATCGTTCGCTCACCCTCGAACGGGTGAAATCGTCACGTTCACGAGTCCCTACCCGGTCGACCTCGCCACCGCCCTCGACATCCTGCGTTCCGCGGCCTGAGCACATGACCACATCGTCGGAGCCGTCCGGGCGGGACCAGCGCCCATCACGGCGGGAGCCGTATGGCCGTCCGACGTCGAAGTGGTCGGCGGCGACCGGCCGCATCAGTCGCCATGCCGGCCGGTTCTTTGGAGCGCGTCAACGACCCGCGGCCTCTGACGCGACGACGGCGGCCCGCCCGACCGCGCCGGCCTTCGGTCAGCCTGGGCCGACCGCGCCGACCTTCGGTCAGCCTGGGCCGACCGCGCCGAGCTTGGATCAGCCCGGGCCGAGCGCGCCGCCGCTGAGCCCTTCGGTGCCCGTGCCACCACCGCCGATCGCCCCAGTGCCGATCGCCCCAGCGCACATGACTTCAGTGCCGAAGACTTCAGTGCCGAACATTCCAGTGCCTAACACTCCGGCGCCGCACGCAACTGCTGCGTCTGAGCCGGCCGTTAGCTCGCCAACGGGCGACGACCCGTCAGCCGCTGGAACGCGTACCGATGGGCTGATCGAAGCCGTGCCCGCCCCGCGCGAACCGTCCGCGGCCGGCGGACCGATCGCCGAACCGACCGCGAGCGGGATCACGACCGAGTTTCCCAAGCTGTCCGACGTCACGGTCCAGATGGCCCGGCCGGACGTCGGACCGCCAGCGCCCGGTGTCCGGCCCCCCGCCGACGTGCTGAACGAGCGCACCGTCAACCTTCGGCCGCCGCGTTCGTTGCGGCGCACCGTGCGGCGTCGATCCCACCGGGTCGCGCGGTTCCTGCGCACCGTCGACCGTCGCGCGCTGCCGCCGGTGGGCCGAGCGATGGCCAACCTCGGTCACCGGTCGATCTGGCGCGGGAGCATCGCCTCGGTCGGGGCGATCGCCGCGGTGGGGCTGCTGGTGCTCGCCGTCTATACGGCGACGCGACCGGCCGCGGTCGACGACGACGCCGCGGTGCCCGTACGGGTCGGCGTGAACACCGGAGACTCGGTCAAGACGTACATCTCAAGAAGCAACGCCGCCACGCACGACGCGGCGCAAAGTTCCAACGCGGCCGGAGCGCCAACGCGCTACGCGCTCGTGTCGCTGACGGACTACCTCACGCCGCAGGCGTTCACGGCTCGGTTGGCCGGTACGAAGGTCGTGCGAGTGTTCATGGCTAGCCACGCGCCGAGCCCACCCGCGGAGGTCTTCTACGCGAGCGTGGACAAGGTGCCGGATGACATCGTGGCGGCGATGATGACGGTCGCCATGGAGAAAAAGATCGACTATGCCGACGCGGCCCGTGCGCTGCAGATCCTCGACCACGCGAACGGGAAAACGCCGGACGACGCTGCCGTACACGATAGCTATGAGCAGGCGCAAAAAGCCGACGCGGCAGAGGAAAAGGCGTTTCGTTCGCAGTGCGCGTGCGTGTTCGCCGCGGTCGTGCACGGCTCGGTCGCGCAGCTTGCCACGCTGGTCTCCCGGCCGGGCGTACGGGTTGTCGACCTGGCACCCATGACCGATCGCCCCGACCAGGATGTCTTCTCGCCGCTGCTGCCGGACCAGAGGCTGGTCGCCAAGCCGCCGCGGATAGTGGACGTGGCGGCCGGCGATTAGCAGCAACCAGATCGTGATGGCGCTTGTGCCGCCATATGCGAGAGTTAGACCAGCGTTGCCGGCTTCGCGACCCCCGATGCGTAGCGTTGCCGCGAGGTGGCGGCTTGGCGACTGGCGAACGATCTCGACGCCAGGCAGCCAAAAGTCGGCGCGAAACCGTACGCTGTTCGCGGGCGGTTGACAACGGGCGGGAGGTGGCGCGTGGATCGCACGGACGCGGCGAACCGCGCCGAGCCGGCACCGCGGTGGCGCTCGTTGCTGGATCGCGCCCGCGGGTCGGGGCGCGCACACGACGACGCCGACTCGATCGATCGCGACGACCACGGCGAGCCAGCCTGGGACGATCGGACGTGGGACGACCGCTCGGCAGCTCAGCGGCGTCGCGATGACCGCACCCGCGTGATCGATCCGTCCCGTGCGGCGCCGCCGAGCCAGGATGGTGAGCCCGCCCGGCCGATGCGGACCGTGCCACCGCGCCGTCGGCCGGCCGACCCGGACGGATATCCGCCGCCGCCGCCCGGCAGCCTGTTCGTGGATTCGTCCAGTCGCGGCGGTGCCAGCACCTCCGGACCGCCGGCTCGCGGTTCGGCGCGCGGTCAAGCTCGAGGTGGTGCCACGGTCAATGGTGGGTACGCCGCCGGCAGCGCGTATGCACCGGGCGGCTACGTTCCGGCTCCTAGTGCGCAACCGTCGCCGCCGATCCAACAATCCGGCCCGCCCGCCTCGGCGGCCTATCAGGTGCCGACTCAGGCGCGCGGCCGTGGTCGCGTGGCCGGCCGGCTGGAGTGGCAGGCGCCGCCGACCAACGCCGGGGTCGATCAGATCGTCGCCACGCTGCGCCGTGACCTCGGCGGCCCACGGGTGCTCGCGTTTGCGAACCCGAAGGGCGGCGTCCACAAGACGACCGCGACGGTGTTGGCCGCGGCGACCATCGGTGGGGCGCGCGGTCGCGGGGTCGTCGCGTGGGATGACAACGAGTTGCGCGGCACGCTCGGGTTGCGCGCCGGTTCGGCACGGCACGCTCGGACCATTCGCCATCTCGTCCGCGACCTCGACCACATCGAGGCGATCCTCGGCCCGAGCCTGCTCGAGGCTCTCGACGACTACCTCCGGCACGCGTCGGACGGCTCGTATGACGTGCTCGCGGGCGAGGAGAACCCGCGATTCGCCCAGCACCTCGACCCGCACACCGTGCGTCGGGTCCTCGAGCTGCTACGACGCACGCACGACGTGATCTGCGTCGACACCGGTAACAACGTGGAGAGCTCCAACTGGCGGACCGTGCTGCAGATGGCCGACCAGCTGGTGATCACCACGGTGCCGCGCGAGGATGCCGCGTTCACCGCGGACTGGATGCTCGACCTGCTCTACGACAACGGACTCGGCGATCTCGTCGCGAACGCGGTCACGCTGCTGTCGTGCCCGACTCCGAACCCGTCCGGACTGCTGCAGGACCTGGCGACGCATTTCGCCACGCGCACCCGCGCAGTTGCCGTCGTGCCGTATGACCCGATGCTCGAAAGCGGCTCGTCGATCGACCACACGCAGCTCGCACCCGCGACCCGGCGTGCCTGGCTGCAGGCCGCCGGCGTGTTCGTGGAACCGTTCGTGCGCTGACCGTGGAACGACTCAAGATCGATGGCGCATGGCTGCTAGAGCCCCGCGTCCTTGCCGACCCTCGGGGGAGCTTTCACGAGTGGTTCCGCGCGCCTGAGTTTCGCGAGGATGTCGGCCATCCGTTGACCGTCGCGCAGGCGAACTGCTCGGTCTCGTCCCGCGGCACGCTCCGCGGCGTGCACTTCGCCGACGTACCGCCGAGCCAGGCCAAATACATCAAGTGCGTGCGGGGCGCGATCATGGACGTAGTGGTCGACATCCGGACCGGCTCCCCGACGTTCGGCGCCTGGGAGTCTGTGCTGCTCGATGACGTCTCGCACCGGGCGGTCTACCTCGCCGAGGGTCTCGGTCACGCATTTCTGGCGCTGACCGACGACGCGACCGTGATCTACCTCTGCTCGGCCGGGTACGCCCCGGATCGCGAGCACGGCATCCACCCGCTGGATCCGGAGCTTGGCATCGTCTGGCCGGGCGACATCGAGCCATTGCTTTCGCACAAGGATGCCGCCGCCCCGACCCTCGCCGAGGCGCTCGAGCGCGGCCTGCTGCCGTCGTACCAGGATTGTCTGACCTTCACCGAGTCGATCGCGGACTGAACGCCGAACAGTCGGGCGGCGGTTACCGTGTTCCGCCGCGCGCCGCTCAACCGCGTTCCGCCGCGAGGAGCGCGGGGAACGCGTCGACCAGCGCGGTCTGCCAGTCCCGCATCGGCGCCATGCCGGCATTCCGCCAGCCGTCGTGCGCAAGCACGCTATACGCCGGCCGTGGCGCAGGCCGGACAAACGCCGCGCTGGTCGTCGGCCGAACCCGCTCGGGATCCGCGCCGAGCCGGCGGAACGTCTCGCGGGCGAGCTCGAACCACGTGCACGCGCCGCCGTTCGTGCCGTGGTAGACGCCGGGCCTGGCGGTCCGCGTCCGCGCCGCGTCGCCGAGCCGGATCACCTGGCCGGCAAGGTCGACCGTCCACGTCGGCTGGCCCAGCTGGTCGTCGACGACGTCGACGGTGTCCCGCGCCCCCTCCAGCCGGATCATGGTACGGACGAAGTTCGCGCCGTGCGCCCCGTAGAGCCACGCGGTGCGGACCACGTATCCGGTGTCCGGCAAGGTAGTCAGCACCGCGGTCTCACCGGCGAGCTTCGACCGGCCGTACGCGGTGCGTGGCCCGGTCTCGTCGTGCTCGGTGTACGGCGTGGACGCGTCGCCGACGAATACGTAGTCGGTGGAGATGTGCAGCATGGTGGCGCCGATCTTGGCGCACGCCTCGGCCACGTTCGCGGCACCGTCGCCGTTGATCCAGGTCGCCTCCGTCTCGTGCGACTCGGCTTCGTCGACCGCGGTCCAGGCAGCACAGTTCACGACGACGGACGGTCGGTGGTCGTCGATCGCCGCGTGGACCGCGTGGCGATCGGTGATGTCCAGCGCCCGCCGATCGAGGGCGACCGACTTGGTGCCGGCGTCGCCAAGCATCCGCGTCAAATCGATGCCGAGCATGCCGGCGGCGCCGGTCACCAGCCAGCCGTCGGTCATCTCGCGCCCTCGCACAGCGCGCTCGCCGATCGGGGTTGGGTGTCGCGTCACAGCAGCGCGGCGCGCGCCTTCAACGGCTCCCACCACGCGCGGTTGGCCCGATACCAGTCGACCGTCTCGGCGAGTCCGGTCTCGAACGTCATGGCCGGCCGGTAGCCGAGCTCGGTGCGGATCTTGGTACAGTCCACCGAGTAGCGCCGGTCGTGGCCCTTGCGATCGGGCACGTACTCGACCATGTCCCAGCCCGCGCCGCAGGCGTCGAGCAGCCGCTCGGTGAGTTCCTTGTTGCTCAGCTCGGTGCCGCCGCCGATGTTGTAGATCTCGCCGGCGCGACCGCCCAGGCGCACCAGTTCGATGCCGGCCACGTGGTCGTCGATGTGCAGCCAGTCCCGCACGTTCAGTCCGTCGCCGTAGAGCGGGACCCGCTGGCCGTCCAGCAGGTTCGTGATGAACAGCGGGATGACCTTCTCCGGGAAGTGGTGGTGGCCGTAGTTGTTGGAACAGCGCGTCACGCGTACGTCCAGATCATGCGTACGGTGGTAGGACAGCGCGATGAGATCGCTCGCGGCCTTCGACGCGGAGTAGGGCGAGTTCGGCCGCACCGGATCCGTCTCCGGCCATGAGCCGGCCGCGATCGAGCCGTAGACCTCGTCCGTCGAGACGTGCACGAACGTACGGATGCCGTGGCGCAACGCGGCGTCGAGCAACGTCTGCGTGCCGACGACGTTGGTCTGCACGAACTCGGTTGCCCCGAGGATCGACCGGTCGACGTGCGACTCGGCGGCGAAGTGCACCACCTCGTCGTGCTCGCCGAGCAGCTTGTTGACGAGATCCGCGTCGCAGATGTCGCCGCGGACGAACTCCAGGCGGTCGCTGTCACGTACCTCGTCGAGGTTGGCGAGATTGCCCGCGTACGTGAGCTTGTCGAGCACCGTGATCTCGACGTCCGGTCGGGCGATCGCGGGTGCGTGCGCGCCGAGCAGCGACCGGACGTAGTGCGAGCCGATGAAGCCGGCACCGCCGGTGACCAGGATCCGCGTCATTTCGAGATCTGCACCTTACTGTGATCACCGAGCACGAACCGGTGGGCGGCGGGCACCGAGGGCGCCGGGGTTACGTCCACCTCGCGCCCGATGAGCGAGGCCTCGATTCGCCGTACCCCGCGGATTGAGGCGTTGCGAAGCACGATCGAAAACTCGATCTCGCTCGCCTCGATCCGGCAGCCGTCCGACACGGAGGTGAACGGGCCGACGTACGAGTCGGTGATCACACAGCCCGCGCCGATGATCGCTGGTCCGACGATGCGCGACCTGGTAACCATGGCGCCCTTCTCGATCCGTACCCGCCCGATGATCTGGCTCGCCGCATCGACCGACCCGACGATCTCCGGCTCGGTCGATTCGAGTACGGCCCGGTTGACCTCGAGCATGTCGTCGACGTTGCCGGTGTCCTTCCAATAGCCGGTGATCGTGGTTGACCGTACGTGCAGCCGCTCGTCGATCAGCCACTGGATCGCATCGGTGATCTCCAGCTCGCCGCGATCGGACGGCTGGATCTTGCGGACCGCCTCGTGGATGAGCGGGGAGAACAGGTAGACGCCGACGAGCGCGAGGTCGCTCTTCGGCGTGGACGGCTTCTCCTCGAGACCGATCACGCGACCGTTCCCGTCGAGCTCGGCGACCCCGAACGTGGTCGGATCGGGCACCCGCGTGAGCAGGATCTGGGCGTCCGGTCGCTGCTCACGGAACTCGTCGACGACGCGGTCGATGCCGCCGACGATGAAGTTGTCGCCGAGATACATGACGAAGTCGTCATCGGCCAGGAAGTCGCGAGCGATCAGTACGGCGTGGGCGAGGCCGAGCGGTCGCTCCTGCGGGATGTACGTCACCGACAGGCCGAACGCGGAGCCGTCGCCGACCGCGTCACGGATCTCCCCGGCCGTCTCGCCGACCACGACACCGACCTCGGTGATGCCGCACGCTGCGATGGCCTCGAGGCCATAGAACAGCACCGGCTTGTTCGCCACCGGGACGAGTTGCTTGGCCGACGTGTACGTGATCGGCCGAAGTCGGGTGCCGGCGCCTCCCGACAGTACGAGCGCCCTCATGGCCAGCCACTATACGCATTGCCACGAATTCGTACGGTGCGCCGAACCGGTACGCGACCGTTCGTTCATCCGGTGATCATCCATGTGGTCGTTCGGCGGATGGAGGGGCGAATCGCGGCGGGCGCCGGCAACCCGGAGAAGTGCCCGACACCCCGTCCGTCGCGCGTAGGTTCCGTCGGCCGCCCGGACTAATGTCGATCCCGCACGGCGGCGTGCCGGGTCGATGGTGTCCCGGTCGACGGTGTCCCGGTCGACGGTGCTGCGGTCGACGATGATGAGCGAGAGGGCGATGCGGGCATGGGTGAGCGTCGGCGAGCGAATCGGACCGCTCCGGGCGGCGGCCAGCCCGGCGCGGCGAGGCAGGCACGCCGATGAGCGAGAAGTCGAGCAGCGACAAGTTCGTGCACCTGCACGTGCACTCCGAATACTCGATGCTCGATGGCGCTGCCCGCCTGGGGGACCTGTTCGCCGAGGCGACCCGTCTCGACATGCCGGCACTCGCGATCACCGACCATGGCAACCTCTATGGCGCGTAC
>Ga0126377_10002114_pt1 | contig 13525 bp, 11 predicted proteins | sample PanSoiMetPlot_22_FD_92647 | JGI IMG/M metagenome (GOLD analysis project Ga0126377, IMG submission 92647) | Tropical forest soil microbial communities from Panama - MetaG Plot_22 | ecosystem: Environmental > Terrestrial > Soil > Tropical forest > Bulk soil | place: Panama | collected 2016-02-17
CCGGCTCGGCCGGCGGCGCCTGCGTGACGCTCATCGATCCACCCGGCCGCAGGCGCTCATCGATCCACCCGGCCGCAGGCGCTCATCGATCCACCCGGCGGCCGGCGCTCACGGATCCACCCGGCCGTGGGCTTCGCCCGTCTCGCGCCGGGGGTCCGAGGTCGGCGGTGGCGCCCGGCGGGCGCCGGTCATGTACAGGCCCAGCTCGGACATGGTGGCCTGCGAGCCGGGCAGCTCGGCGACCAGCCGGCCGCCGTGGAGGACCCCGACGCGGTCGGACAGCGCCAGGATCTCCTCCAGGTTGGCCGAGACCAGCAGCACCGCCATGCCGGCGTCGCGGGCGGCGATGAGCTGCCGCCAGACGAACTCGGTGGCGCCGACGTCCAGCCCCCTGGTCGGGTGCGCGGCGATCAGCAGCCGGGGCTGGCTGGCGAACTCGCGGGCGAGCACCAGCTTCTGCTGGTTGCCGCCGGACATGGTGTACCCGGGGGCGCTGATCGACGGGGTCTTGACCCGGAACCGGCGCACCAGGTCGGCGGCGCGGCGGCGCATCGCCCGCGGGTTGAGCACCCCCAGCCGCTCGAACGGCGGCCGGTTGTGCTGGCCGAGCACGCTGTTCTCCCAGGTCGCCATCGGCAGCACCATACCGCGGGCGTGCCGGTCCTCGGGGATGTAGGCCACGCCCTTGGCGCGGCGCGAGCGGACGTCGGCGGCGGCGAGGTCGTCCCCGCCGAGCAGGATCCGGCCCGTGTCCGGCCGCCGCAGCCCGATCAGCGCCTCGACCAGCTCGGCCTGGCCGTTGCCCTCGACGCCGGCCAGGCCGTACACCTCCGCGCTGCGGATGGTGAGGTCCACCCCGGCGACCCGCTCCTTGCCGCCGACGGTGACGCGCAGGCCCCCCACGCGCAGCACCGGGTCGCCGCTCGCGGCGACGCCCTGCACCCGCTCCAGCAGCACCGGGCGCCCCACCATCATCTCGGCGAGCTGCTCGGTGGTGGTCCCGGCGGCGGCGACGGTGCCGATCACCCTGCCGTCGCGCAGCACGGTCACGCGGTCGGCGATCCGCAGCACCTCGTCCAGCGAGTGCGCGATGAACAGGATGGTCTCGCCCTCGTCGCGCAGCTTGGCGACGTTGGTGAGCAGCTCGTCGACCTCCTGCGGGACGAGCACGGCGGTGGGCTCGTCGAGGATCAGGATGTCCGCGCCCCGGTACAGCACCTTCAGGATCTCCACCCGCTGCTGCTGGCCGACGGCGAGGTCCTCGACCCGCGCGTCCGGGTCCAGCGGGGTGCCGAAGCGGTCGGCCAGCTCACGGACGCTGCGGACGGCGGCGGCGAGGTCCAGGCGCCCGTGGTCGCCCGGCTCCGCGCCGAGGACCACGTTCTCGGCCACGGTGAAGTCCTCGACCAGCATGAAGTGCTGGTGGACCATGCCGATCCCGAGCGCGATCGCGCGCCGCGGGCTGTCGATCCGCTCGGGCCTGCCGCGGACCAGGATCTCCCCTTCGTCGGGGTGCTCCAGCCCGTACAGCATGCGCATGAGGGTGGACTTGCCGGCGCCGTTCTCGCCCACGATCGCGTGCACCTCGCCCTGGCGCACGTCCAGGTCGACCTGGGAGCAGGCGACCACGCCCGGGTAGCGGCGGGTCACGCCGCGGCACTCGACGACCGGCGGCGCCCGGCGGGCGTCCGGGGCGGCCCCGGCGCCGGCCGGCCGCGGCGGGCCGTGCCCGCCCCGCCCGCTCACGGGTCGCCCGGGGGGCGGCGTCGGGCGCCGCCCCCCGGGCGCTCCTGCGCGCACGGCACCGGACAGGTCATCCGCCGGGCGCGGCGATCAGCTCGTCGGCTTGTCGGGGACGCTGATCTGACCGTCGATGATCTGCTGCTTGACCTGGTCCAGCGTCTGCGGGATGTCGCCGAGCAGCGCCGTGTTGTACTGGTTCTTGGCGTAGTCGACGCCGCCTTCCTTGAGGCCGAGCGCCTCGACGCCGCCCGCGAAGGTGCCGTTGTCGTAGTCCTTGATGGACTTCTTCACGGAGTTGTCCACGCGCTTCAGCATGGAGGTCAGGATCCACTTGCGGTTCTCGGGGTTCTTGGTGCTCAGGCTCTGGTCGAGGTCGACGCCGATGGCGTACTTCTGCTTCTCGCGGCAGACGTCGATCATGCCGTTCCCGGTCGCGCCGGCGGCGTGGTAGAGCACGTCCGCGCCCTCGCCGATCTGCTTGATGGCCAGCTCGCGCCCCTTGGCCGGGTCGGTGAACGCCTGCACGGTCGTGCCCGCGTAGTCGCTGACGACCTTGACGTTCTTGCCCTTGTTCTTGTTCGCCCACTCCACGCCGGCCTCGTAGCCGGCCTGGAAGCGGCCGATCAGGTCGCCCTTCTGGCCGCCCACGAACCCGACGACGTTGCTCTTGGTCTTCAGCGCCGCGGCCACGCCGACCAGGAAGGAGCCCTCCTGCTCCTTGAAGCCCAGGCAGCGCATGTTCTTGGCCGTGCAGCCGAAGCCGTCGACCACCGCGAAGCTGGCGTCGGGGTTCTCCTGCGCCGCCTTGGCGACGTCCTCGCTGAACGCGAAGCCGACGCCGATGACCAGGCCGTAGCCCTCGTCCACCAGGCCGTCGACCAGCTCCTTGCGGTTGGAGCCGTCCTGGTTGGGCGACAGGTCCTTGCTCTCGATGTTGCCCAGCTCCTGCTTGGCCTCGGTCAGGCCCTTGTAGGCCGAGTCGTTGAAGCCGAGGTCCCCCCGTCCGCCGACGTCGAACACCAGGCCGACCTTCTTCGCCTCGCCGCCGCCCTGGCCCGTGCCCCCGCCGCCGTCGTCGCCGCCGCCGCACGCGGCGGCGAGGAGTCCGAGGGCCAGCAGGGCGGCCGCGGTCCGCGTCAGCCTCCATTGCCCGCCGCGCCGGGTACGCCGTGGCATGCCCATCTCCCACCTGCTCCTTCCTGGAGCCGGGAACCAGCCAGCTCCTGGGGTCCCACCGTGCCGGATTGTCCCCGACCGGGCGTGCGGGCGTCCACAATTGCGCGAAACCGCGGGGTCGCGCATGCGTTGTCCGGGCACTGCGTACAATCCCGCGGTGCGCCGGATCCTGCTGCTCGTGGCCTTCCTCGTGCTCGGCTACTTCGCCGTCACGACCACGCTGGTGACCGCCTGGATGGGCAGGGACCAGCGTCCTCGCGTGGACGCCATCGTGGTGCTCGGCGCCGCCCAGTACAACGGCCACCCCTCCCCCATCTACCAGGCCCGGCTCGACCACGCGCTCGACCTGTACCGGTCGGGCGTGGCGCCGATCATGGTGGTCACCGGCGGCCGCGGCGTCGCGGGCGAGCGCTTCACCGAGGGCGGCACCGGGCGGCGCTGGATGATCGAGCACGGGGTCCCCGAGCGCAGCGTCCTGGTCGAGGAGTCCAGCCGCACCACCTACCAGAACCTGCGCGGGGTGCGCGAGCTCCTGGTCCCCCGCGACCTGCGCCGGGTCGTGCTCGTCAGCGACCCGTTCCACATGTTCCGCGCGGTCGAGCAGGCCCGCGACGTCGGGCTGGAGGCGTACTCCTCCCCGACCCGCTCCAGCCCCGTGAGCGGGCGGCCGCTGCGGATGGCCTGGGCGGTCACGCGCGAGGATCTCGCCGTGGGCGGGTACTTCCTGCTCGGGCTCGGGAAGTGAACGGACGGAGGCCGTCGTGGCGCTGAGGGTCGTCGACCACCCGCTGGCCCGGACGATGCTGACCCGCCTGCGCGACCGGGACACCCCGCCGCCGCTGTTCCGCCTGCTCGCCAAGCGGCTGGCGCTGGCGCTGGCACTCGAGGCGACCAGGGCGCTGCCGACACGGGCCCGCGAGGTCCGCACGCCGCTCGCCCCCGCCGAGGGGGTCGCGTTCGCGGTGCCGCTGGTGGCCGTGCCGATCCTGCGTGCGGGCCTGGGGATGCTCGAGGCGGTGACCGACCTGTTCCCGGAGGTCGCGGTCGGCTACCTCGGGCTGGAGCGCGACCACGCCACCTTCCAGCCGTCGGCCTACTACTCCAAGCTGCCGCCCATCGAGGGCGCGTACGTGCTGCTGCTGGACCCGATGCTGGCGACCGGCGGCTCGGCGGCCGCCGCCTGCGCGCAGCTCGCCGCCGAGCGGCCCGCGAAGGTCACGCTGCTGAGCGTGGTGGCGGCGCCCGAGGGGCTGCGGCGCCTGGAGGCCGAGCACCCCGAGGTGGACGTGGTGACCGCGGTCGTCGACGAGCGCCTGAACGACCAGGCGTACATCGTTCCCGGCCTCGGGGACTTCGGCGACCGGCTGTTCGGCACCTGAGCGCGCCCGCCCCGGAGGATCGCGGCGGCACGGCCGCCGAGCGCTCAGCGCCCGCGCGGCCGGTCGGGTCCGCGGCCGTCCAGCCGCGCGTACTCGCCGCCGTAGTACAGCAGCGGCTCCTCCCGGCCGCTGCGCTCCAGGGAGCGCACCCGGCCGACGAAGATCTCGTGGTCGCCGCCGTCGTGCACGTCGTGCACGTCGCACTCCAGCCACGCCACCGAGGCGTCCAGCAGCGGCGCGCCGGTGACCGGCCCCGGCGACCACGCCACCGGGTCGAACTGCGCCGGCCCGCTCGGGCGGGAGGAGTCGGAGAACCAGCGCGCGAGCGACTCGGCGTCCGCGGCCAGCACGCTGACCGCGAAGCAGCCGGCCTCGTGCAGCACCTTGCGCATCACGGCGTCGCGCTCCACGCACACCAGCGCGAGCAGCGGGTCCAGCGACAGCGACGCGAACGCGTTGGCGGTCATGCCGTGCACCAGCCCGCCGGCCCCGGCGGTCACCACCGTGATGCCGGTGGCGAAGCGGCCGAGGGTGGCGCGGAACTCGTCGGCGTTCAGGGGAGCTGGCACGACCCTCCCGATCTTCCAGCGGCCGCCGCGCCGGAGGGGGCGCGGCCACCGCCATGCTACCGATCGCGCCGGTGGGCGCCGGCCCCGGGCGGCGCCCGGAGGGGCGGGCTCGCAGGGCGAGCGGGCGCTGGCCGGCGACCGGTGCATGGCATAGGGTCGCGGCGCCGGGCGGGCGGTGGCGCCCGCGGCGGGAGGGAAAGGGGGCGCGGGTGGCGGAGGTCACCGAGTCCGAGCAGATCCCGGGGGTCTGGGTCGTGCGGCCGGACGTGCTCGAGGACGAGCGCGGCCGCTTCATGGAGACCTGGCGGTCGTCGTGGCTGCCGTTCAGCGCGCCGATGGTGCAGGGCAACCGCTCCGGCTCGCGCGCGCGGGTCCTGCGCGGCCTGCACTACCACCGGCGCCAGGCCGACCTGTGGTTCGTCCAGGCGGGCCGGGTGACCACGGTGCTGCTGGACACGCGCGTCGGCTCCCCAGCGCAGGGCCGGCACACCACCCTCCAGCAGGGCGGCGGCGAAGAGGTCGCGGTCTACATCCCCGAGGGCGTCGCCCACGGCTTCTACGCCCACGACGACGTCGTGATGAGCTACCTGGTCACCAACGAGTACGACGGCAGCGACGAGCTGGGGGTCGCCTGGGACGACCCCGAGCTCGGGATCGACTGGCCCGACCCGGCGCCGATCCTGTCCGGGCGCGACCGCCGCAACCCGCGGCTGGCCGAGGTCCCGGCCGGCGACCGGGTGGCCTGGCGGCCCTGACCCGTCCGGCGGCGCCGGCCTGACGGATCCCGGTCGGGCGGGTCGCGGCGCGCCGTTCCGCCCGCACCCGCCTGACGGTAGCCTGGCGGTACCGTTGGGAGCACGTCGTCACCGGATCGGGAGCCTCCCCGTGCTGAACACCTCGCTTCACCGGACCATCCGCCGGTCGCACCCGACCAGCCCGGCGAAGCCGGGGCCGCCGCGGGACAACCCGCCCAAGCCGCCGCCGCCGCCGCCGCCCGCGTGGCGCAACTGGCTGCTCGTCGCCGGCGTGCTGATCACCGTCGCCCTGCTGATCGTGCCGAGCATGACCCGCTCGGGCGTCCAGCAGGTCCCCTACTCCCAGCTCAAGCAGGACGTCCAGGCCGGCAAGGTGGCCTCGGTCGAGATCGGCTCGGACGGCAGCATCAGCGGCGAGCGCAAGGACGGCAGCTCGTTCCGGTCGGGCTACCCGACCGCGATCCAGGACCCGGAGTTCGCCCGCCTGCTCGACGAGCACGACGTCAAGGTCCAGGCGGTCGGCGCGCGCACGTCCTTCCTGGACATCCTGCTCACCTTCCTGCCGCTGCTGCTCATCATCGCGTTCTTCCTGTACGTGGGCCGGCGTGCGCAGCGGCAGCTGGTCGGCGGGATCGGGGGCATCGGCCGGTCCCGGGCCAAGCTGTACGACGAGGAGCGGCCGAGCACCACGTTCGCCGAGGTCGCCGGCTACGAGGGCGCCAAGCAGGAGGTCACCGAGGTCGTCGACTTCCTGCGCAACCCCGACCGCTACCGGCGCGCCGGCGCGGTCGGCCCCAAGGGCGTGCTCATGGTCGGCCCGCCGGGCACCGGCAAGACCCTGCTGGCGCGGGCGGTCGCCGGGGAGGCGGCCGTGCCGTTCCTGTCGGTCACCGGCTCCGGGTTCGTGGAGCTGTTCGTCGGCGTCGGCGCCGCGCGCGTCCGGGACCTGTTCAACGACGCCCGCAAGCACGCCCCCAGCATCATCTTCATCGACGAGATCGACGCCATCGGCCAGCGGCGCGGCGGGTCGGCGATCGTCTCCAACGACGAGCGCGAGCAGACCCTCAACCAGCTCCTGGCCGAGATGGACGGGTTCGACCCGGCCACCGGCGTGGTCGTGATCGCCGCCACCAACCGCCCCGACGCGCTGGACCCCGCGCTGCTGCGCCCGGGCCGCTTCGACCGGCAGGTCGTGATCCCGCTGCCCAACCAGAAGGAGCGGCGCGCCATCCTCGAGGTCCACGCGCGCGGCAAGCGGCTCGGCCCGGACGTCGACCTGAACGTCGTGGCCCGCGGCACGCCCGGGTTCAGCGGCGCGGACCTGGCCAACCTGGTCAACGAGGCGGCGATCTTCGCCGTCCGCGACGGCCGCGAGGTGCTCGCCGCGGTGGACTTCTCCGAGGCGCGCGACCGCGTCCTGCTCGGCCGGCGCGACGCGTCCAACGCGCTGCTGCCCGACGAGAAGCGCAAGGTCGCCGTCCACGAGGGCGGGCACGCCCTGGTCGCGGCGCTGAGCGAGCACGCCGACCCCGTGGCCAAGGTCACCATCCTGCCGGCGGGCCAGGCGTTGGGCGTCACCGAGCAGCTCCCCGTCGACGAGCGGCACCTGTACTCCGAGAGCTACCTCACCGACTCGCTGGCGGTGCGCATGGGCGGCCGCGCCGCGGAGCTGCTGATCTTCGGCGAGGGCTCGACCGGCGCCGCCAACGATCTCGCCAGCGCGACCCAGCTCGCCACCAGGATGGTCCGCGAGTACGGCATGAGCGACGCGCTCGGCCCGGTCGGCTTCGCCTCCGGCTCCCCCATGTACCTCGGCGGCGAGGAGGTGCGCAGCCGCAGCTACGCCGAGGCCACCCAGCGGCTCGTCGACGAGGAGGTCGCCAGGCTGCTGCGCGACGCCGCCGAGCAGGCCGGCCGGCTGCTCGGCGAGCACCGCGACGCGCTGGAGCGGCTGACCGAGCTGCTGCTGGAGCGCGAAACGGTCGACGGCACCGACGTCGACGAGGTCCTCGGCCGCGTGCCGAGGACCACCGAGGCGCCGGTCGGGGGACGCGGACGACCCGGCGGCACCCCGGCGCCGACGCCGTGACCTGACGCAGGCGAACCGGCCCGGCGGGTCGCGCTCAGCGGCCGGCCGGGGTGACCTCCTCGGAGGACAGCGCGCGGATCCAGCTCCGGCGGCCGAGCCGGAACGGGACGATGGTCACGTTCACGCCGTCCATGTTGCCGAGCACCTTGACCAGCCCGGCCGAGGAGCGGTCGTGCAGGACCCGGTGCCAGAACTTGGCGTACCCGCGCCGCGGCACCAGCACCGTGACCTCGGTGTCGGGGCGGACGAACTCGGCCACGACCTGCTGGGCGGTCGCCAGCAGGTTGCGCTCGGGGGCGTCCACCACGTCCAGGGGGAACGGCATGCTGACCGTGCTCCACAGCTCGCACAGCTCGCGCGCGTGGTCGGGGTCGACCGCGATGTGCACCGCGGTGATGTGCAGCGGGTTGAGCTGGCGGGCGTACTGCATCGCCTCGATCGCCGACCGGTCCAGGTCCTCCAGCAGCACCACCACCTCGTGGCGGGGCTTGGCCGGCGCGAGCCGCTGGGTCCGCTCGACCTTCAGCTCGGCCAGCTCGGAGGCGTAGGCGAGCTGCGTGCGCCGCAGCAGCAGCACGATCAGCGGCAGCGCCACCACCACCATCCAGGCGCCGTGGCGGAACTTGGTCACCGTGATCACGATCAGGACCACGAAGGTCACCGCCGCGCCCAGGCCGTTGACGACCAGGCCGTTGCGCCAGCCGGCCTCGCGCAGCCGCAGGTGGCGCAGGGTCATGCCGGTCTGGGCCAGCGTGAACGACGTGACCACCCCGATGGCGTACAGCGGGATCAGCCGGTGGACGTTGGCGTGGAACGCCACGACCAGGAAGACCGCCGCGCCCGACAGCACCAGGATGCCGTTGGAGTACACCAGCCGGTGGCCGCGCTTGCGCAGCTGGCGGGGCAGGAGCGCGTCCGCGGCCGCGAACGAGGCCAGCACCGGGAACCCGTTGAACGCCGTGTTGGCCGCCAGGACCAGGATGAACAGCGTGGCGACCTGCACGAACACGAACGCCACCTCACCGACGCCGGGGCCGAGCACGTGCCGGGCGATCTGGGCGACCAGCGTCGGGTTGCCGTCCTCGAACGGCTGCACGCCGAGCTGGTGGGCGAGCAGGGTGATCCCGAGGAACAGGAACCCCATGATCACCGCCATGACCACCAGCGTGCGCTGGGCGTTCCTGGCCTCGGGGCGGCGGAACGCCGGGACGCCGTCGGCGATCGCCTCCACGCCGGTCAGCGCGGTCGTGCCGGCCGCGAACGCGTGCAGGACCAGGAACAGCGACACCGCCGCGAGCCCGCTCTCCCCCGACCCGACCAGCCGCTGCGCCTGCGCCGGGTCGTAGGCGACCTCGCCGAGGTGGCCGGCGAAGACCCGCAGGATCCCCAGCACCACCACGCCGCCGAGGCTCAGGATGTACACGTAGGTGGGGATCGCGAACACCCGCCCCGCCTCCTTGATGCCGCGCAGGTTGCCCCACGTCAGCAGCACCACGAAGGCGACCGACAGCTCCACCCGCCAGGGCCCGATCGGCCCCCACGCCGAGGCGAGCGCGGCCGTGCCCGCCGACACGCTCACCGCCACGGTCAGCACGTAGTCGATCAGCAGCGCCGCCGCGCACACCATCGCCCAGAGCCCGCCGAGGTTGTCGCGGCTGACCATGTACGCGCCGCCCCCGAGCGGGTAGGCGCGGATCACCTGCCGGTAGGACACCACCAGCACCAGCAGCAGCGCGACGATCCCGCCGGCCAGCGGCAGCGCCAGCGACATCCCGGCCGCGCCGGCCGCGACCAGGACCAGCAGCATCTCCTCGGTGGCGTACGCGGTCGAGGAGATCGGGTCGGAGGAGAACACCGCCAGCGCCACCCGCTTGGCGATGCGCTCGTGGCTGAGCTGCCCGGTGCGCAGCGGCTTGCCGAGCAGCACCCGCTTCACCCGGTAGCCGAGCGACTCGTAGGGCTGCGGCAGGTCCGGCGGCGACGACCTCGGCGCGGTCGTGGGCGCGGCCGTCCCGGTCACGCTGTCCCTCACGGCGGGTCTCCTCGGGCGACGGACCGGCCAACCAGGCCGCGGCGGCATCCCGGCGCACCGGGGACCCCGCGGGTGGCCGGACCGCCCGGCGTCCCCGTGCCGCCACCCTCTCTGTACCACAGACCGCACGCCAGCACGACCTCCGGCCCCCTGCCCCGGATCCCGGACCGCCGCCGGAGCCCCCGGCGCGCCCGCGGCTCAGGCCGGCCGGGCGGGACCGTACAGCGCCAGGGCGTTGGCGACCGCGGCGAGCGCGACCCGCACCGGACGCGTCACCGCGCGGTCGCGGCCGGGCAGGACGACCAGCGCCCCGACCAGCTGCCCGGCCCACTCGATGTCCAGGATCACGCCCTCCTCGGGCAGCACCAGCCCCGCACCGACGTGGCGCAGGTGCCCGCTCGGGATGCGGCCGTCCTCCTCCAGGCGCACCAGCCCGCGCGGATCCGGCTCGCCGGCGGGCTCCCCCGCCTCGGCGGTCACCTTGTCGTGGTCGGCGTCGGCGGTGCGCCGGACCTCGACCCGGCGGGCGTCGAGGAGGTCGCGCACGCCCTGGGCGGCGAGCTGGTCGGCGTCCCCGCCCATCGCGACCGTCCGGGTGATCGAGTCGAGCAGCCAGATCGCCTCGGCCTGCCTGGGGTCGGCCTCCACCGGCCGGCTCGACGGGCGGCTGCCGATGCTGGCGAGCAGCCCGGCCAGGAACAGCAGCGCCACCGTGATCGCCTGCTCGGCGGAGTCGATCGTCAGCGCCCGGTAGGGGGTGGTGAAGAAGAAGGTGTAGGCGAGCGCCGCCGACAGGGCGCTGATCAGGCCCGCGGTCCGCCCGCCGACGGCCGCCGTCACCACCACCACCCCGAGGTAGGCGATCACCACGTTCTCCAGCCCGATGGTCGCGCGGTACGGCTCGATCAGCGCGCCGACGACCAGGCTGGCGGCGAACCCCGCCGCGCCCCACACGACCCCCTCGCCCTGCACCCCAAGCAAGCGGCGCATCGTTCCCGGTCCCTTCCTCGCGATCCCTCCCGTCACGGCCCCCGGGCGCCGGGCAGGTGCGCGCCGCCGTGGCGGAGGGTCCGCGCGCGCCGATCCCCGGGACGGCCGCGGTGGCCAACGCTACCGCCTCGCGCGGCGGCCGTCCCGCGACCGCGCCGGCTCAGCCGCCGGCCGGTGGCGCCGGGGGACCGCCCTTGGCCGGCGCCGGGCGGCGCCAGCCCGAGACGTGCGCGGGGACCGGGATGCCCGGGGTCAGGCGCGGGTCGGGCTCCGGCCTGCCGGGGACCAGCGCGAGCGGCAGGATCCCCGACCACCACGGCAGGCCGTAGTCCTCCTCCTCGTCGCCGGGCGGCCCCGAGCGCACCTTCGCCGACACCTCGTCGAGGGGGAGCGCGAGCACCGCGGTGGCGGCCAGCTCCTTGCGGTCGGGACCACGCACGCCCTCGCGCCGGCCGGGGACGATGTGCTCCACCAGCGCGCCGAGCGCCGCGTCCTTCTCCGCGGGGTCGGTGACCGGGCGGGTCGTGCCGAGCACCATCGCCGACCGGTAGTTGTAGGAATGATGGAAGGCGCTTCTGGCCAGGACCACGCCGTCGAGCAGGGTGACGGTGACACAGACCGGCATGCGCGGCCGCAGGCCGAGCCGGCTGCCGCTGGAGCCGTGCAGGTAGAGCGTGTCGCCCACGCGCGCGTAGCTGGTCGGGAGCGCGTACGGCTGCCCGTCGACCACGAACGCCACGTGGCAGATGAAGCCCTCGTCGAGGATCGCGTGGATGGTCGCGCGGTCGTGGTGGCCGCGTTCGGGCAGCCGGCGCAGCCTGGTCCGTGCCGTGGGCTCGTAGCGGTCCAACATCCCCTCCACCCGCTCGGCGGCGTCCGCGTCCTGCCGGCAGGGTAGGTGCGGCCGGCGGCCGCACGCATCCGCTCGCCGTGCGCCGCGGCCCGGCGGGCCGCGCCGGGTGCCGCCGCAGCGGTCACTGCAGCAGCCGGCGGGCGATCTCCGCGACCTCCGGCGGCAGGCCGTCGATGCCGAGCGCGAGGGTGAGCGCCGAGCGGCGCGACTGGACGAAGTGGCCGCCGCGCGCGTCCTCCTCGGCCAGCTCGACCACCCGCTGGGTGAACAGGTGGCGGATCTCGGGCAGGGCCGCGGGGGTCGTGCCGGCGATCCAGGCGAGCGCCGCGAGCGCGGCCTCGACGGTCCAGTCCTCCGGCCCGTCGGCGAGGTCGAGCAGGACCTCGCGGCGCGGGGTGTCGTCCCAGCCGGGGCCGAGCTGGGCCAGGCCCATGCAGGCGAGCGCCTGGACGCGCCGGATCCAGCGCCACACGGGCGGGACCTCGGCGACGGGCTGGCGCGGCGGCGGCGGGTGGACGAGCAGGCCGAGCAGGTCGGGCACGGGGTCGGGACGGCAGGCGGCGCACAGCGCCACCGCGCGGTCCAGGCGGTACCAGGGCGGGAACCAGCGGCCGCCGGCCAGCTCGCCCGCGGCCAGGGCGGCGGCCTGCCGGGGCGGCGGCACCGCGGGCACCGGCCGGGCCCCCTCGTAGCGCCACACCAGGTGCCGGACGGGGCGCCTGGGCTCGCGCGGGTCGGGCAGGAGCACCTCCCCGACGCTCACGCCGGCGCCGAGCCCGTTGCCGGTGAACAGCGCCAGGGCGAGCAGCGCGCTGGGCGACTCGACCTGGGTGGAGGCCACGTTGACCAGCTCGGTCCCCCGGTCGACCGCGATCCGCATCCCCCTGACGATCGGGTCGGTCGGCTCGGGGATCGAGCACACCCACGGGAGCTGGGCGGCCAGCCGGTCGGCCAGGCGGCGCCCGTAGCGCCGTTCGGGATGGCGCTCCAGGTAGCCGATGAGCGCGGCGACGTGCGCGGGGTCGCCGTCGGCCTGCCAGCGCCAGCCGAGGGCGACCGGGAGCGCGCGCGGGTGCTCGGGCTCGGCGGCCAGGATCCGGTCCAGCTCGGCCAGGCCCTCCTCCAGCCGGCCGGTCCGGCACAGCAGCTCGGCGAGGTCCAGCCGGATCAGCTCGTCGTCCGGGGCGTACCCGACCGCCCGGCGGTAGGCCTCCTCGGCCAGGGCGGGCTGGCCACCCTCCTCCAGCGCGTACGCGAGCATCAGGGCGGTCCACTGGTTGGGCTCGCGCCCCAGCGCCGACCGGGACCACGCGATCGCGCGGTCGACCCGGCCCAGCCGCCGGGCCAGCCCCGACGCGGCGGTGAGCGCGCGCGGGTCCGGGTTGACCGTGAGGACGGCGTCGCAGACGTCCACGAGCGGCTCGAAGCTCTCGCGCACCGACGGCCGGTCGTCCAGGTCGTCGCCGTAGTGGCTGATCCAGGTGGAGGCGAAGGCGGCGATCATGGCCGGGTCGACCCGCGCGGCGGCGTGCGGGCTCGCCACCCACTGCCGGGCGAGCGCCGCGAACGGCACGCCCGGCAGGGCGAGGACAACCCCGAAGGCCAGGCGCAGCGCCTCGCCCACGTCGCCGCGTGCCGCCAGGACGGCGGCCCGGACCGCGCCCTGCTCCGCCGGCATCGCCTCGCCGGATCGCTGCGGCAGCAGCGCGAGCACCCCGCCGGGGTCGGTCGCGGCCAGCCGGGCAAGGCGGGCGCGCAGCTCGGCCGACAGCGGCTCGCGGCAGAGGGCGGCGCCGAGGTGCCGCAGGGCCTCGGCGAGGTCGCCGCGTGCCAGCGCGTCGTCGGCGACGGCCAGCTCGTGGCTTGCGTTGACGGGGTGGGGCTGGTGCATCGCATGGCACCTCGGGTGCGGATGGCGGGGGGGTGTCCGGGGCGGCCG
>Ga0126377_10002115_pt1 | contig 13520 bp, 8 predicted proteins | sample PanSoiMetPlot_22_FD_92647 | JGI IMG/M metagenome (GOLD analysis project Ga0126377, IMG submission 92647) | Tropical forest soil microbial communities from Panama - MetaG Plot_22 | ecosystem: Environmental > Terrestrial > Soil > Tropical forest > Bulk soil | place: Panama | collected 2016-02-17
ACGAGACCCGACCGCTCCACAAAGCAGGGCACATCACGGTGACAGCCGCGTGAGGTCGCGCGGGAACAGGGCGGCGAGGCGGATGTTCGGGAGCCCGAGCAGCTGCATGAGCAGGTGCCCTCTATGCCCTGCACGTCGTCGGGGCACTGCTCGATGGACTTGTGGATGTAGCGCGTCGTCAGCGAGGCGCCGATGTCCTGGCGGAACCAGTCGACGACCAGCGACGACTTGAAGCGCGGCAGCGCGCGCTCCGACGAGCCGTACAGCGTCCCCTCGCGCTCGATGGTGACGTCGCCGTCGATGCTGGGGATCTTCTCCCAGTAGTCGATGAGCAGGTTCGACACCGACGAGACCCGGATGCGCCCGAAGGGGCCAGGCGGCGTCGCGTAGGTCAGACCCAGATCGACGCCGCGCGTCTCGATTCCGCCCAGGTTGATGAGCGTGTTGCGGAAGCCGGCGACGCTGCCGAGCGCCGTGCGCGAGATGCCCCCGCAGGCCGAGTCATCCCCCTGGACCACGCAGCGATCGATCTGCAGCTGCGCGTCGTACGGGGCGATGGCGCCGTCGACGCGGATGTCGTAGTAGGCCGCCTCGACGTCGAAGCGGTCCACCCACGACTGATCGCGCAGCGCGGCCGGGCTGTAGGCCAGGCTGATGTTGATGCTGTCGGAGGTCTCCGGCTCGAGGTCGCGGTTGCCGCCGGTGATGACCGAGATCTGCGGATTGAGCTGCTCGTAGCTGCCGTCGGCCGGCACGCCGAGCGCGACGCAGCGGTCGCGCACCGCCTGCGTCACGTTGGGCCGGTTGAAGTCGCTGCACGGGTCGCTCATGCTCGCGTCGAAGCGCGACTCGCTGCCGTACAGCTCGCCGATGCTCGGCGCGCGGAAGCCGCGCCCCCAGCTGCCGCGGAGCATGAGGTCCTTGATCGGCTTCCAGCGCGCGCCGACCTTGCCGGTGAACTCCGGGTCGAGGATGGAGTAGTCGGACACGCGCACGGCCCCGTTGAGATCTAGGAGCTGGAGGCCCGGCACGTTGGCCACCAGCGGGACCCGCAGCTCGCCGTAGGCCTCGTTGACCGAGTACTTGCCCTGGGTCGGCTGCGCCGGGACGTCGGCGGTGTCGCCCTCGGTGACCACCGAGTCCGGCTCGAAGAAGCCCTCGAGATGCCGGTGCTCGACGCCGGCCGCGACGCCCACCGCGCCGGCCGGCAGCTGCACGATCTCGCCGGAGACGTTGGCCGTCACGTCGACCAGGGTCTGCTCGGACACGTCGTGCTGGGTGTAGGTCGCGTAGTCGAGCATCTCCTGCGTGATGGTGCCGGCGCCGCCGAAGATGTTGAACGGCACGCAATCGGGATCGCCGGGGGCGTCGGGCGTGCCGCAGTGCATGACGCCGTTGTCGTCCGCGTAGCCGGGGCCGAGGGCCTGCTGCAGCTTGGCCGAGTTGAACGAGTTCTTGCGCCGCTGATCGGCCCGGTTGACTCCGTAGGCGAGATTGGCATCCCAGAAGAACTTCTGCTTGCCGGCCGGGATGTCGCCGTTCAGGCCGCCGGCCACGTAGAAGGTGTTCACCAGCTGCTCGAAGCGGCGCGGGCCGGCCTCGATCGGTCGGCGCGTGACCACGAACGGGTTGGTCGCCGGATCGAAGGTGAAGCCGAACGGGTTGTACGGGTTGTCGCCGGAGATCGCGATGCGATCGACCCGGTTCAGGTTTCCGCCCTCGGGACCGACGAACAGCGGCTCGGGCGCGGCCTGGTTGAGCGACTTGCGGTTGGTGTACGAGGCCCGGCCGGTGAAGTTCATCCTCGGAAACAGCTTGTAGCCCACGGTGCTGAACACGCCCATGCGCCGCGACGGGGTCAGGACCAGGTTGTAGGGCGAGAAGTTGAACCGGTCCACGTCGGCGAAGTCGTGGTAGTCGGTGTCCGGGTCGATCGTGCCCCGCACGCCGTTGTTGAGCGTGATGTCGCGCGAGGCCATCGTGTTGGGATCGACGAACGACACACGCCCCTGCGGCGTGGCCGACGAGCAGCCGGCCTCGCAGTTCTCGAGGCCCGGGATGGGCGAGTCGGCGATGTCGCGGTCGATCGACTTGATGCTGTACTGGTCGAGGTACGACGCGCCGATGACGACCGACAGCTTGTCGTTGCTGCTGCCCCACGAGACGTCGTACTTCTGCACGCCGCCGTCGCCGTAGCTGTAGCCGCCGCCGTAGGCGTTGGCCACCACCCCGTCGTAGTCCTTGCGCGTGATGATGTTGATGACGCCTGCGATGGCATCGGAGCCGTAGATGGGCGAGGCGCCGTCCTCGAGCACCTCGATGCGCTCGATCATGGCGAGCGGGATGGTGTTGAGATCGGTCGCACCCGACACGCCGCTGGCCGACGAGCCGTTGACCCAGCGCACGCCGTCGACCAGGACGAGCACGCGCTTGGAGCCGAGGTAGCGCAGGTCTGCCTCGATGGCGCCGGCGCCGATGCCGCCGCCGTCGGGCGGGAACCCGGCGTTGCCGCTGGTGTTGAACTTGCCGTTGACCCCGCCGCCCGAGGCCGGCAGCTGCTGCAGAATGTCGCCGACCGAGACCAGCCCGGTGCGGTCGAGCTCCTCGCGGCCGAGCTGGCGCACGGGGGCCTGCTTGTCGAGCGGATCGGTGCGGATGCGCGAGCCGGTCACCACGATGACCTCGCCGGTCTCGCCTGCCGCCTCGGCGCCGGTCCCGCCCTGGCCGGCCTGGTCGGCCTGGCCGGCGTCGCCCGCCTGGCCGGCGTCGCCGGTCGCGTCCGGCGGCGGCGCCGGCTGATCCTGCGGCGGCGTCTCTTGCGGCTGGGCGGGCGCCGGCTGCGCGGGCGCGGGCGCCGGCTGCGCGGGCGCGGGTGCCGGCTGCGCCGCCGGGGCCGGCTGCGCGGGCGCGGGCGCCGGCGGCGCGGGCTGCGGCGCGGGGGGCTGCGCCAGCGCGATCGGGCTGGCGGCGAGCAGAGCTGCCAGGCCAGCGCATGTACGGACGACACACCAGGTGCGATTTCGTCTCATCGAGTGCCTGCCTTTCGCCTTGCCCTCTAATACAACCGGGGCCCGACACATCGGGTCAGCACGGCCCTGAGCTCCTGCGGCCGCGGGGGATGCTGAGGGGCCGACTATCGCGAAAACCGGTGTAGGCGAGCAAGAAGCAGGGTGGTCGTTCCGCGCGCGCTATAATGCAAACCATGCGCTTGCTCGTGACCGGCGGCGCCGGATACGTCGGCAGCGTCGTCACCAGCCAGCTCCTCGAGGCCGGCCACCAGGTCTCGGTCGTGGACGACCTGTCGACCGGGCACCGCGACGCCGTGCCCGGGGGCGCCAGCTTCATCGAGGTCGACCTCCTCGACGTCGCCCAGCTGCGCGCCCGCGTGACCGGGGCCTGGGACGCGGTCGTCCACCTGGCGGCGCGCTCCCTGGTGGCCGAGTCGAACGAGCACCCGACCACCTATTTCCGGCACAACGTCCTCGGCGCCGTGAACCTCGTCGAGCTCATGCGCGAGCTGGGGGCCACCCGCATCGTCTTCTCGTCGACGGCGGCGGCCTACGGCGAGCCGGACGAGGTGCCCATCCCCGAGGAGGCGCCGTCGCGGCCGAGCAGCGCGTACGGCGCGTCCAAGCTGGCCGTCGACCACCTGCTGGGCTTCACCGCGCGCGCCCACGGCATCGCCGCGGTGAGCCTGCGCTACTTCAACGTGGCCGGCGCCCACCACGGCTTCGGCGAGAGGCACCGGGTCGAGACCCACCTCATCCCGCGGATCCTGCAGGTCGCGGCCGGCAGGGCCGCCGCCGTCGAGGTGTACGGCACCGACTACCCGACTCCCGACGGCACTGCGATCCGCGACTACATCCACGTGGCCGACCTCGGGCGCGCGCACCTCCTGGCCCTCGACGCGGCGCGGCCGGGCGAGCACCGCATCTACAACCTGGGCAACGGGGAGGGCTCCTCGGTGCTGCAGGTGCTGGAGGCGGCGCGGGCGCTGACCGGGCACGCCATCCCGGCCCACCCCCGGCCGCGTCGGCCGGGCGATCCGGCGCGCCTGGTGGCGTCGAGCGAGCGCGCCCGCCGCGAGCTGGCCTGGCGGCCGGAGCGCTCCGACCTGGAAGCCATGATCGGGGACGCCTGGGCCTTCATGTCCGGACCGCGAGGGGGAGCCTGAGCCCGCCACCCGGAGCTGCGTCCGACGGCGGTGACGGCGGCCGGATCGACGATCGGCCGGCGGCCGAGCTGGCGCGCAGCGCGGCGGCCGCGTTCCGCGCGCTCGGCGGCCGCGCTCCCGCCGGCTGCTGGGCCGCGCCCGGGCGGGTCAACGTGATCGGCGAGCACACCGACTACAACGACGGATTCGTGCTGCCGATGGCGATCGATCACCAGGTGGTGGTCGCCGCGGGGGCGCGCCCCGACCGGATCCTGCGCATGCACTCGCTCGCGCGCGGCGAGACCGTCGAGGTGGCCATCGATGGGCTGGAGCCGGGAGCGCCCGGCGGCTGGGCCTCGTACCTGGCCGGCATGGTCTGGGTCCTGCGCGGGGCAGGGCACGACATCGGCGGCGCGGACGTCGTGGTCGAGAGCTCGGTGCCAGCCGGTGCCGGCCTGTCGTCCAGCGCCGCGCTCGAGTGCGCCGCCGGCCGCGCGCTCGCCGACCTGCACGGCGTCGAGCTGGCGCCCCTCGAGCTGGCGCGCCTGGCCCAGCGGGCCGAGAACCTGTTCGTGAAGGTGCCGTGCGGCATCATGGACCAGCTGGCCGCGACCATGGGGCGGGCAGGGCACGTCCTCTTCATCGACGTGCGCGCGCTGGCCATCCAGCCCTGTCCGTTCGACCTGGCCGCCGCCCATCTCGCCCTGCTCGTGGTCGACACGCGCACGCCGCACGAGCTGCGCGACAGCGGATACGCCGACCGCCGCGCCGCCTGCGAGCGGGCCGCGGCCATCCTCGGTGTCCCCGCTCTCCGCGACGTGAGCGAGGACGGGCTCGAGGCCAGCCTCGCGCGGCTCGGCGATGACGTGCTGGTGCGCCGCGTGCGCCACATCGTGACCGAGAACGCGCGCGTCCTGCGCACGGTCGAGCTGCTCGGCGCCGGCCGCCCGGCCGAGATCGGCCCGCTCCTCACCGCGTCGCATGCGTCGCTGCGCGACGACTACGAGATCAGCTGCCCCGAGCTCGACGCCGGTGTCGACAGCGCGCTCGCCGCCGGCGCCCTCGGCGCGCGCATGATCGGCGGCGGCTTCGGCGGCTCGCTCATCGCGCTGGTGCCGGAGGAGAGGAGCGCGGCGATCGAGGACGCCGTCCGCGGCGCGTTCGCGGAGGCGGGGTTTCGGGCTCCTGCCATCTTCCGCGCCATCGCGGCCGACGGTGCCCGCCTCCTCCAACCCTAGCCTCGAGGTCGACATCGACGTCGACGCCGGGGTCGATGCCGGTCGGCACGTCAGCGACCGGGTTACCATGGCCAGAATGGTCGTCCGCGCCCCGCCCCCCCTCGCGCTGGCCGCGCTCGCCGCGCTGGGAGGGTGCCGGGAGGCCGGCGAGTCCGCGGCTCCCCCTCCGCCGGCGCGCGCCGCCGTCGCCGCGCCCGCGCCGGCCGCGCGGACCCTGCGCTACGCCTTCATGGCCGAGGGCCAGCCGTGGGGCAACGCGGAGCTCACGATCCGCCCCGACGGCGGCCGCGCCTTCGAGGTGACCGTGGTCGAGAACGGGCGCGGCCCCCGGATCCACGGGACCCTGCGCTACCGCCGCGACGGAATGCTCGCGGCCGTCGACATCGCCGGCGAGGACGAGCTGGGCCAGGACGCGGCCGAGACCTTCTCGCTCGACGGTGCGCGCGCGGCGTGGCGCAGCCGGGCCGAGGCGGGCCAGCGCGCGCTGGCCGCGCCGGCCTACTACGACACGGTCGCCGAGCTGCCCGAGGTGCTGGGCGGGATGGTGCGTGCGCTCGAGCGCCGTGGCGGACGGCTCCCCATCCTGCCCGACGGCGAGGTTCGCCTCGAGCCGCTCGGCGAGCGCTCCGTCTCGCTCGGTGACGAGCGGCAGAGCGTGCGAGGCCACGCCGTCCTCGGGCTCGGCCTGCCGCCGACGTTCGTGTGGACGGACGACAAGGGCGAGCTGTTCGCCCTCCCGTCGCGCTTCGCCTCGTGGGTGCGCAAGGGCTGGACGGGGGCGCTGCCGGCCCTGCTCGAGGCGCAGGACCGCTTCATGGAGAAGCGGCTGCTCGACATCGCGCGGCGCGTCGCGCACCATCCGCCGCCGGCCGGGCTGGCCCTCATCCACGCGCGCGTGCTGGCGCCGTCGGGCCGGGCCTGGCTGGCCGACCGCACCGTGCTGATCGCCGGCGAGCGCATCGCCGCCATCGCGCCATCCGATGCGGTCGCCCCGCCCGCCGGAGCCGAGGTCGTCGATCTGCACGGCCAGGCGGTGCTGCCCGGCCTGTGGGACATGCATGCGCACCTGGGCGCGCTGCACGGCGCGCTCCACCTGGCGGCCGGCGTCACCACCGTGCGCGACATGGGCAACGATCCGGACGAGCTGGACGGCTACTTCGAGCGCTTCGCCGACGGCAGCGAGGTCGGCCCCCGCATCCTGCGCGCCGGCTTCATCGAGGGGCGCGGTCCGCAGGCGGCCGCCGCCCGCATCACCGCCGAGACCGCCGACGAGGCCAGGGCCGCGGTCGACTTCTACGCCCGCCGCGGCTACGAGCAGATCAAGATCTACAGCTCGATCCGCCCGCAGCTGGTGCCCATCCTGGCCCGCGAGGCCCACGCGCGCGGCATGGGGGTGACCGGCCACGTGCCGGACGGCATGTTCGCCAGCGACGCCATCGCGGCCGGCTTCGATCAGATCACGCACCTGCACATGCTGTTTCCCGAGCTGGTCGACGCCCGCGCCCGCCGCGACTCGATCCCGATCGACCTGGCCACCGGCCTCGACCTGCGCTCGCGCGCGGTGCGCCGCATGACGCGGCTGCTCCTGCGCCGCAAGATCTCGGTCGACCCGACCGTGGCGGTCTACGGCGACCTCATCCTGGCGCGCGCCGGACAGCTGTCGCCCGGCGCCGCCACCTTCGCCGCGCGGCTCCCCGCCACCGAGCGCCGCTTCCTGCGCCTGGGCGGCCTCGCCCGCTCGGCCGGCGATCTGGCCGCCGCCCGCGACTCGTTCCGCCGCGCGCTCGGCCTGGTCGCGCACCTCCACCGCGCCGGCGTCCCGATCGTCGCCGGCACCGACTCGTTCCCCGGCTTCATGCTGCACCGCGAGATCGAGCTCTACGCCGAGGCCGGGCTGGCCCCGTGGCAGGCGATCCGCGCCGCCACCGCCGTCCCGGCGCACCTCATGCAGCAGGACGGCTCCGGCGTGCTGGCCGCCGGCAACGACGCCGACCTGATCGTGGTCGACGGCGATCCGCTGGCGCGCATCGGCGACATCGACCGCGTGGTCGACACCGTGCGCGCCGGTGTGCTCTACCGGTCGGCCGAGCTCTACGGCGCGATCGGCGTGGCGGTCGCGCCGCCCGAGTGAGCGCGGCGGCCGGCCGCGTCCCGCCGCGGCGCGCCGCCCAGCACGCGCCGCCACACGCGGCGCATGTGGTGCGCCGAGCTGAAGCCCGCCGCCTCGGCCACCCGCCGGAGCGGCAGCTCGGCGGTGAGCAGCGCGCGAGCCAGCTCGATGCGCACCTCCTGCAGGAAGTCGAGCGGCGCGACGCCGACGTTGTCGCGGAACAGCCGGGCCAGGTGGCGCGGCGTGACCTGCGCGGCCCCGGCCATGCGCTCCACCGTCCACGGCGAGGCCGGATCGGCCAGCACCGCGTCCTGCGCCCGGTGCACCGCCGGGTGGAGGTGGTTGCGGTGGCGCAGCGCGGCCGACAGCTGTGGATCACCGCCGGCGCGGCGGTGGAACACGACCAGCTCGCGCGCGACGGCCAGCGCGGCCGCCTGGCCCAGCCGCTCGCCGATGGCGTGGAGCGCGAGATCGACGCCCGCGGTGATGCCGGCGCTCGATGCGATCGGCCCGTCGACCACGAAGATGCGGTTGGCCAGCACGCGCGCGGCCGGGCGCTCGGCGGCCAGGCGCTCGACCAGGCTGTGGTGGGTCGTGCACTGGCGCCCGTCGAGCAGGCCGGCGCGCGCGGCCAGGAGCGCCCCCGAGCACACCGTCCACACCCGGGCGGCGCCGCGCCGCACCGCCGGCGCGACCACCGTCTCCAGCCACTTCACCGTCGGCGCGGCGCCGCCCGGGTCGAGCTCCGGGTGAGCGTCGCGGCTGACGCCGGCCACCACCACCCAGGCGCCGTCGGGCAGGCGGGCGGGCAGCGGGGCCAGGCCGGCCAGCCGGAGCGGCAGCGACGTCACCACCTGGCTGCGCGAGCCGACCGCGCGCAGCTCGAAGCCGGGCGGAGCGCCGCGCGCCCGGCACCAGTGGTTGGCGATGCGGAACGGCTCCGCCACGCCGGCCAGGTCGAGCAGGAGCACGCCCGGCGCCGTCACCAGGAAGACCGGGGTCGGCGCCGCCGGCGGCGCCTCGGCCTCACGCCGCCGGCGCATGGACCGCCCCGGCGGCCTCGAGCGCGGCGCGCGCGCGGGCGATGGCCTCGTCGGGCGATGCCAGTGCCGCGAAGCGGCCGGCCAGGACCAGCTCGGTGCGCTCGCGGATCTCGTCGGGGCCGAACTCGCGGCCGGTCGACGGGTGGCGCATCGGGAAGGTCAGGGTCGCCTGGCCGACGTAGTCGACCTGGAAGCCGCGGTCGGAGGCGTCGCGCGTGGTGGTCTCGCAGCACTGCTCGGTGCGGATGCCGGACACCGCGATCCGCGCGATGCCGCGCCCGGTCAGCCAGCTCTGCAGCGGGGTGCCCGACATCGCGCTGTGCGCGTGCTTCTCGAAGCGGAGGGCGGGATCGAAGGCCGCCAGCTCGGCCATCGGCCGCACCAGGCCGGAGGCGAGCGAGAAGGGCCCGTCGGGCTCGACGTGGAGCACGCGCACGACGGGCAGGCGCAGCCGGGCGAAGCCCTCGATGAGGAGGTTCTGCGCCGCGAAGTAGGCGGGCAGGTCATCGGCGCGGAAGTAGGGGCGCTGGCGGAACGACTCCTGGACGTCGATCACGAGCAGGGCGGTGGCGGTCGGTCTCGGTCGGTCAAAATCGGACATTCGTCGTCTCTCCTGAAATGGCTCGACGGAGCATACGGTCGCCGGCCAGCGCAGGCGACTACCCGTTCGGGACATGACAGCGGACCGGATGGGACGCGCGCTCCCGGCCGTGCCGCCCGCCGCTCCGCCCGCCCTCCGCCTGCCCATCCTCGCTTGACGCAGCCGGCTCGCGGGGCTACGCCACGAGCGATGCCGATGCCGCCGCGCCGCCCGTCACCCACCCGCCCGGTCGCCTCGATCGCGCTCCTCGCGATCGCGCTCCCGTCGGCCGCCGCCGCGATCGCGGCAGCCGGCTGCGCCGGCGACGCGCCCGAGCCCGGCCCTCCGGCCGCGTCCTCGCCCGCGAGCCCCGGGACAGCCCCCTCCGACGCCGAGCGCGTCCATCCGCACCACGAGCCCCGGCTCACGCCACAGTCGAGCGGCACCACCGGCCGGCTGCAGGCGGTGAGCCCGGTCGACGAGCGCGTCGTGTGGGCGAGCGGCGTGGGCGGGACCTATGCCCTCACCACCGACGGCGGCGCCACCTGGCAGGCGCACGTGGTCCCGGGCGGCGAGAGCCTCGAGTTCCGCGACGTCCACGGCGTCAGCGACCGCGTCGCCTACCTCCTGGCGGCCGGCACCGGGCCCGCCTCGCGCATCTACAAGACGGTCGACGGCGGCGCGACCTGGTCGCTCCAGTTCCAGAACCAGGACCCGGCCGGCTTCGACGACTGCTTCGCCTTCTGGACCCCGACGCGCGGCCTCGTCATGGCCGACTCGAGCGGCGGGCGCTTCCCGGTGCTGCGCACGGTCGACGGCCAGACCTGGCAGGACATCGGCGACCACCTGCCGGCCGCGCTGCAGGGCGAGTCCGCGTTCGCCGCCAGCGGCACCTGCGTGGCGACGGTGGGCCCGCGGCGGGCGTGGATCGCGACGGGAGGGGCCGAGCGCGCGCGCGTGCTGGCCACCGTCGACGGAGGCGAGACCTGGGCCGCCTACGACACGCCGATCCCGCAGGGGACGGCGAGCTCGGGCGCCTTCACCGTCGCGTTCCGCGACATCCGCCACGGCATGCTGGGCGGCGGCGATCTCGCCGCGCCCGGCGACACCTCCGACAACACGGCGCGCTCGCGCGACGGCGGCAAGACCTGGCAGCTCGCCGCGCCGACGCCGTTCCCCGGCGCCATCTACGGCCTGGCGTACGCGCTCGGCCGCGACCATACCCACCGGGACGCCGACGGCCGCGACCGCGACCACGTCACCGTGGTGGCGACCGGCCCGGGCGGCGCGGCCTGGTCCGCCGACGAGGGCGACACCTGGTCCCTCCTGCCGGGTGTCGCCAGCTACTGGGCGGTGGGCTTCGCCAGCCACCGCACCGGCTGGCTGGTCGGAACCGAGGGCCGCATCCTCAAGATCGAGCTCTGAGCGCGGCCGCGGCCGCCCGTCCGGCCCGTCACAGCTCGGCCACGCTGCCCTCGTACATCTTCTCGATCTCGGCGGCAAAGCTGGCCTCGACCCCGCGGCGCTTCACCTTCATCGACGGCGTCATCTCGCCGTTCTCGATGGTGAGGTCGCGCGGCAGGATGGTGAACTTCTTGATCGTCTCCCACCGGTTGAGGCTCGCGTTGAGCTTCGCCACGTGCTCGCCCATCATCGCCGCCGCCTCCGCCGACGCGGCGATCTCGGCGTACGACTTGCCGGCCAGCGGCGTGGTGGCGGCCCACCCGCCGATCGAGTCGGGGTCGAGCGTGACCAGCATGGTGCAGTAGTTGCGCGCCTGCCCCACCACCACGACCTGCGAGGCGTAGGGGCACAGCGCCTTGAACATCCCCTCGATGTACGACGGCGCGATGTACTTGCCGCCCGAGGTCTTGACCAGATCCTTCTTGCGATCGGTGATGCGCAGGAAGCCCTCGCCGTCCAGCTCGCCGATGTCGCCGGTGCGGAAGAAGCCGTCCTCGGTGAACGCCTTGCTGGTCTCGTCCGGCAGGTTGTGGTAGCCGCGCATGACCGGCGTGCCGCGCAAGAGGATCTCGCCGTCGATGTCGAGCCGGCACTCGAGGTCGCCCAGCGACTGCCCGACCGTGCCGATGCGCAGCTTCTCGGGCCGGTTGACGAAGTTGCCGGCGCTGGTCTCGGTCAGGCCGTAGCCCTCCATGATCGGCAGGCCGGCGGCGGCGAAGAACTCGGCGATCTCGCGCGACAGCGGCGCCGCGCCCGACACCAGGATGCGGATGCGCCCGCCCAGGCGCGCCTGCAGCTTGGAGAAGACCAGGCGGCTGGCCAGGCCGTAGCGCAGCTGCAGCCCGAACGGCAGCGGCTTGCCGGCCTGCTCGAGCGCGATCTTCTGCTTGCCGACGCCCACCGCCCAGCCGAAGATCTTCGCCTTGGCCCCGCCGGCCGACTGCGCCGTGGTGACCGCGCGGTTGTAGACCTTCTCGAACACGCGCGGGGCCGCGCACATCAAGGTCGGCCGGATCTTTGCCAGGTTGTCGACCAGCTTGTCGACCCGGCCGTCGACGTAGGTCGGCATCCCCACGTGGACGACGCCGCAGATGAGCGTCTTGCCGAACGAGTGCGACAGCGGCAGCCACAGGTACTGAAGATCGTCGGGCTTGAGCAGCCCGAGCTTGGCCTGGGCCACGCCCTCCCAGCACCATCCGGCGTGCAGGAGCTCCACGCCCTTGGGCCGACCCGTGGTGCCCGAGGTGTAGATGAGCGTGGCGAGCTGGTCGGGGCGCACTCGATCGACGGTGCGCGCGACCAGCCCGGGCTCGGCCGCGATGGCCGCGGCGCCGCGCCGCTCCAGCTCGGCCAGCGTCATCTGCGGCCGGCTCGAGCCCGCCGCCGCCTCGCCGTCGATGACGATGATGTGCGTGAGGGCAGGGAGGTCCTGCCCCTCCATCTTGGCCGCCTGCTGCGGGCTCTCGGCGATCAGCACCACCGATCCCGAATCGGCCAGGATGAACGCGGCGTCGTCCGCGTCGGTGGTGGGGTAGACCGTGGTGGTCGCTGCGCCGGCGCACATGATGCCGAGGTCGGCCAGCACCCACTCGAGGCGCGTGCCGGCCAGGATCGCCACGCGGTCCTCGTCCTCCACCCCGAGGCTGCGCAGGCCGGCCGCGATGCGGTCCGCCCGGTCCGCCACCTGCCGCCAGGTCAACCAGGCGACCGTCTCGGTGCCGTTGGCGCCGGTCGGATATCCGAACGCGTTGCTGTCGGGGCTGGCCGCGACGCGCTTGAGGAACATGTCGGGAATGGACTTGTAGGGGATCTCCAGGGTCATCTCTCTCCGCTGCCTCCAGACGTCAGGGCCGCATCGACTGTCAATCGCACCACGCCGGGTTGACCGATCGGGCACTCGAGCGCGGCGCGGTCCCATTCTCCCGCCACCGCCGCCGCCCGGTAGGTGCTGTCGAGAAACGCGAGCAGCACCGCGTCGGGGTCGCCGGCGGTGCGCACCGCGTCGTACGGCAGCACGAACTCGCGCAGCTCCCCGTGGTAGCTGGCCGCCGCCGGCTCGATCGCCGCGCCCTGGAAGCCGGGCGGCTCCGGGTAGGCGTACGAGTAGAAGATCGCCTGCTCGATCGGGCCGCCCCCGGGCCAGAAGCCGGCGCTCGAGACCTCGTGGGAGTAGGCCTCGCGCGTGATCGCGTCGGGCAGTCTCGGGATGCCGCCCGGGTGCGGCGGCGCCGTGCGGCCCGAGAAGCGCGTGACCGCCAGGTCCAGCGAGCCCCAGAACAGGTGCACCGGGCTGACCTTGCCCAGGTAGCCGGTGCGGAACTGCTTGAACACGCGATCGACCTGGACCAGCGCGCGCCAGAAGCGGTGCGCGTGCCCGGGGTCGTAGGTCTTGTGCACGCGATCGTCGCGGAACGGGATCGCCTCCGCGACCTCGTTGGGAGCGCCGTGGATGGGGACCGCGAGGTCGAGCTCCTCGAGCGCGCCCATGAGCTCGGCGTGGAAGTCTGCCACCGCCTGCGGCCGGAGCGGCAGGCGGCGGACGGCGCCCTCACCGGTCCGGATCGCCAGCGCGTGATCGATGAGGTCGAGCTCGATGTCGAAGACGCGCCGCTCGTGCGGGATGGTCGACGTCGTGAGCCCGCGCGCCGACACGTACAGCGTCGCGTGCCACGAGTGATTGATCCACGGCGTGTGGGCCAGCCTGACCTTCCCGATGATCTGGGTCCACAGGTGCAAGGTCGTGCAGGTGTCCCGCCATTCTCGGTAAGGGAGCTCGGGCCAGGTGTCTCGTGTGGTGGTGCTCATCGCTGGTCTCCGCCTCCCGCGCGGAGCGCTACGGCCGCCGGTTGCGCTCGAGATCGGCGGCCAGCGCGTCGGCCACGCGGGCGAACTCGGGTGCCTCGGCGCCGCCCAGCTCGGCCAGCAGCCGGTG
>Ga0126377_10002117_pt1 | contig 13518 bp, 12 predicted proteins | sample PanSoiMetPlot_22_FD_92647 | JGI IMG/M metagenome (GOLD analysis project Ga0126377, IMG submission 92647) | Tropical forest soil microbial communities from Panama - MetaG Plot_22 | ecosystem: Environmental > Terrestrial > Soil > Tropical forest > Bulk soil | place: Panama | collected 2016-02-17
CGCTGCGCGTGCCGCTCATCATCACGCAACTGAGTTCGACGCCAAGACCGCAAAGAGCGCAAAAGGAATCCTTCTTGGCGGACTTTGCCAGCTTGGCGGGCTTTGCGTCGCCGAAGGCGAACGGAGGTGAGGTTTCTCAGGCACCAGCGCGCCATATCGACATCCTGCCGACCGTCCTCGAGGCGGTGGGGCAGCCGGTGCCTTCTGATTTGCCCGGGCGCAGTCTGCTTCCCCGCAGCGAACGCCAGGCGGGCGCACAGGCGCGGCCGGTCTACTTCGAAGCGCTGTCAGCGCAGCTGAATCGCGGCTGGGCCCCGCTCACCGGCGTCATCGTCGGCCGCGACAAGTACATCCAGCTGCCGCTTGCCGAGCGCTACGACTTGGCGGCCGATCCCGCCGAGCGGTCGAACCTGCTCGGCCGCGCGTCGGACAAGGATCGGGAGCTCGCCGCGGAGGTGCGCAGGTTCGACGCGTCAGAGCCCGGCCAACGCGTGGCCGAAGATGCGCACGCCGCCACGCAGCTTCGATCACTGGGCTATGTGTCGGGCAGCGCGGCTCCGAAGGCCGCATACAGGGCAGACGACGATCCCAAGAAGCTGATCGAGATCGATCAGGCGGTGCATCGCGCCGTCGAAGCGTTCGGCGCCGGCCGCGCGGGGGAGTCGATTCAGATCTATCGACAGGTCATCGACCGCCGCCCCGACATGGCGATCGCGTACCGGCATCTTGCCTTCATCGAGTGGCAGGCTGGCCGGCCGGCGGAGGCGACGGAAACACTGCGCCGCGCCGTGGCGCGCGGTATCACGGATTCGCGCGTCATCGCACAACTCGGCGGCTACCTGGCAGAGTCCGATCACGTCGGGGAAGGCATTCGCCTCCTCGAACCGCTGGCGCGAGAGGCGACCGCGGAAACCGACACGCTCAACAGCCTCGGGATTGCCTACGCACGGGCGGCGCGGCCGGAGGATGCGCGGCGAACGTTCGGGAGGGTACTGGCGATCAACCCCGAGAGCAGCATTCCGCTCGAGAACCTCGGCGTGCTGGCGCTCGAGCGCGGCGATCTGCGGGAGGCCGGCGCGTACTTCGATCGCGCGGTCCGTGTCGCGCCGGGCTCGTCGCGCGCGCACGCCGGTCGAGGAGCCGTGGCGATGAAGGCCGGCGATAAGGCCGCCGCGTACGAGGCGTGGACGCGCGCGGTGCAGCTCGCCCCGACCAACGTCGAAGCCCTCTACAACCTTGGCGTCAACCTCGCGCGGGATGGTCAGCTGGATCGCGCGCGCCCATATCTCGAGCAGTTCCTGCGCACCGCACCGGAAGCGTTCTACGCGCAGGATCGCCGCGATGGCGCGGCGTTGTTGCAGCGTCGCTAAACGGCTTTGTCGTCACGCTCGTGGTGAGCTTGTCGAACCACACGCTCATCCTTCGACGGGCTCAGGATGAGCGTGTGCCTCAGAATCGCTCGGCGGCGCCGCGATCCTGTTTCAGCTCCAGAAAGCGTGCGCGATCGATGGTGCGCTGCTTCGATGCCATCACTTTCGCGAACACGATCCGCACGACGAAGAGCGCATGGGCGCCGCCGATGAAGATCAACTCCTGCGGCGCGGGCTGCGAGACGAGAACGGGTGTGAAGTTGATGAGCGCGGCAAGCGCGAAGACGGCCGTGAACAAGGCATCGACCGCGGCGGCGCCTGCCGGGCGGCCGAAGGCCATCGCCGCCGACTCCCACGAGTCGTCGAAAAAGACCTCCAGGTACCGGCCGATGCGCTCGACGCCGACGTGCAGCGCGTACACCGCTTCGAAGGTCGTCGCGAGCACGAGAAGAGGCAGGAGCGTCGCGATCGGCGGCGCTTGAAGCGCGGCGGTCGCCACGGTGAGTGATGCCCAGACACACACGCCGATCACAAAAATCCACACCCGGGCGGTGCCTCGCTCGCGTATTGTGGCGCGCAGGGCACGGTATCGCTCTTGCTCGCAGGCACTCATGCCGATAGAAGGAGCGTGGCGGTAGGTCGATTCGGTGATTGGCGACTCATCAGCGACGATAATCCCCTTGCGGTCTATGAATTATCTGCTAGAATGACCTTCGCCGACAGACTCAGATTCACAATCTACCTGGGGTTTTCCGCGTGAACAGACAGCTATCTTTCTGTGCACTTGCGCTCGCCGGTCTTGTGAGTTTTGGCGCTGCCGCCCCCGATGCCGGGGCCGCCACCAAGGCGCGCGCCAAAACATCGGCCAGCCGCACCACCAAGGCGACAGCTGCCAAAAAAGCGACACGGACGACGGCGTATTCCGCCGCGCGGTCGCGGTCGCGCAAAGTCACGCTGGCTCGGGCCCGCGCCGTCGCGATGGCCCGCGAGGTGGCCGACACCGCACTGCCGCGGTTCAAGGTCGATTCGAGCGGCGATCTGGTTCCCGACCTTCGCGCCGCCGCGGCCATTGTGTACAACCCCACGACGAACGAAATCCTCTGGGAAGAGAACTCGAAGGATCAACGGTCGATCGCCAGCATCACGAAGGTGATGACCGCGACCGTCTTCCTCGAAAACAACCCTGACCTGAGCCAGACGGTCACAGTCAGCCGCGGCGACGTGCTCCGGGCGTCCACGACGTTTCTGCACGCCAACGACAAGGTGACGGCCGACGACCTGCTTCATCTGCTGCTCATCGCCTCCGACAACGCCGCGGCGCGGGCGCTGGCGCGCGTGTCGCCGTATGGCTCGGACGGTTTCATCGATCGGATGAACGACAAGGCGGCCGAGCTGGGGCTGCAGAGCGCGCACTACACCGACCCGTCGGGCCTGCTGTCCGACAACATGGCGTCCGCCTACGACATGGCGCGCCTCATCACGCTGGCGTCCCAGGACGAGCGCATCTCGTCGATCATGCGGATGCCCGAGTACACCGTCTACATCAACGGCAGGCGTCCGGTCACCTTCCACAGCACCAATCACCTGCTGGGGAGGCCCAACGTCGAAGTTCGCGCCGGCAAGACCGGGTTCATCTCGAAAGCCGGCTACTGCCTGGCGACCGTCCTCCGGCTGCCTGAGAGCTCCCAGGACGTCGCGGTCGTCGTCTTCGGCGCCCGCTCGAACGCCGGGCGGTTCCTGGAATCGCAGAATCTCTTCAACTGGGTCTCGCAGAAGGCGTCCACGCTGTTCGCCTCCAAGCCGCCGGCTCAGCAACAGCAGCACTGACAGTAAAGACGGAAAAGACGGAAAAGACGGAAAGGGTGCGGGGATCGGCAGCCTGCGCGGGATAGGTTTGCCTTCCTGGCCGGCGTCCCTTCCTGCCTTCCCTGCCCCTCCTGCCTTTCCTGCCCCTAGTTAGTTAGCCCTGATATCCCCGTTGCATGGCTGCGGCATCGAGCGGCAGCGTAGCGATGGTGTCGACCGCGGCCAGTAAGGGCCGGGGTGCGTTCCGCGCGTCGTACGCCTTCAGGTAGCGCTTGCAGACGTCGCAGCCGTAGACGCGGTAGCGGCCGTCGCGCGTGGCGAATGACGTGATGAGCGTGCGATCGTCGTTGTTGCAGTACGGGCAGGTCAGCGTCGCAAACAGCCATTGGGCCACGCAGCGGCCGCAGACGAGACGCCGCTCCGCGGCGGGCGTCACGACGGCAAAATCCGGTTCCCAGCCGCAGAACGGACAGTGCCCGTGGGTCCACGTGGAGAGGTCCATCCGCTGCGCCAGGGCTTCGGCGCAGCGCGCCAGGAAGGGTCGAATCGCCAGCACGAGCACGTGCTCGACGCTGGGTGGTGCCTCGCCGATCGCACGCTGCCTCGCGCCGGGCTCGGATGGCGCATCGACCCCGGAGGTGGCGTCATACCAGCGGGTCACGAGCGGCTCGAGCAGGTTGCCTTCCCGTCCCAGCGCGACGATGACCTGGTGATCCGCCCGTTCAAGGGCGTCGAAGCGCTGCAGGATGTCGGCCGTCTGACGGAAGGTCAGTCGGAAGTCGGTCCAATCGAGCGGGATCGCTCGAAAGCGCACCAGGGGGCGTCCCGCCGCCTGCTGCGCGCGCAGCCACTCCGGATCCTGAATCCAGGGCAGCGGCACACGCGACTGCACGCGCCGCTGAATCTCGACCAGGGCGATCTGCATGTCCACCGCGGAGGTGAGGTCGGGCTGGGCGGCTTTGAGCTGCCGCAGCTCGACGATCTCACGAGGCTCGGCACGCGGCGGGCGGGCAGGGCGTTCGGTCAACTCTTCGAATTGTAGGACAGATAGGCCAGGCAGGGCGGGTGGGGCAGGGACGGCGGGTGGGGCAGATGGGCGGGTAGGGCAGGTGGGGTCGAGTAGGATCGTTTCTCGTGCCTGGTCCGCGGACCAAGCTGTCGATTCTGCAGATCGCGTCTGAGGCGCAGCCCTTCGCCAAAACCGGAGGTCTTGCCGACGTGCTGGGCGGGCTGCCGCCGGCGTTGGCGCGGTTAGGCTGCGACGTGACCGTCGCGGTGCCCAAATACCGTGGCGTCATCACCGACGGTCGTGAGTCGGAGCGATTCCCGGTGACGCTTGGCGGCTACACGAGCGACGTAGGGTTCATCGAGGCCCCGCTCGCCGATGGCGCGCGCGCGCTCCTCATCGACTGTCCCGATCTCTACGATCGCGACGGCATCTACGGCGTCGGCATGGTGGATTTCCCGGACAACGCGCGCCGCTTCGCGATGCTGGTGCGCGCCGCGCTCGAGTGGGTCGGGCGACGCGTCCGTCCGTCCGTGGTGCATGCGCACGATTGGCAGGCCGGTCTCGCGCCCGTGTACCTGAGGACGCTGTATGCAGATCATCCGGTCATCGGCGGCACGCCGAGCGTCTTCACGATTCACAACCTCGCCTATCAGGGTCTGTTCGAACCTATCTGGCTCCCGCGCCTCGATCTGGGATGGGAGCTCCTCGCGATCGATCGCCTGGAATTCTGGCATCGCATCAGTTTCCTGAAAGGCGGCATCAACTACGCGGACGCGATCACGACCGTCAGCCCGCGCTACGCGGAAGAAATTCAGACCCCGCAATTAGGGTTCGGCTTCGACGGCATCATTCGCGGCCGCGCCCGGGATCTCGTGGGCATCCTGAACGGCATCGATGACGTCGAGTGGGATCCCGCGGGCGATCGATACCTGACCACGACGTACACGGGCAATGACCTGTCCGGCAAGGCCGCCGCGAAAGCGGCGCTGCTGCAGCGCTACGGCCTGCCGGCGGACAGCGGCGCGCTGAAGCGACCGGTCGTGGGGATGGTGTCGCGGATGGTCGACCAGAAGGGATTCGATCTCATCGCCGCGGCGTCCCCCGATCTCGTGCGGCTCGACGCCACGTTCGTCGTCCTCGGTACTGGCGAATCCCGGTACGAGGAACTCTGGACACACCTCGCCGAAGCACATCGCGATCGCATCGGCGTGCGGATCGGCTTCGACGAGGGTCTCGCGCATCTCATCGAAGCGGGCGCCGACATCTTTCTGATGCCGTCGCGGTTCGAGCCCTGCGGGCTGAATCAGATGTACAGTCTGCGCTACGGCACGGTCCCGGTGGTCCGCGCGGTGGGCGGCCTCGCCGACACGGTGGTCGATTACAAGCCGGGGCGCCGGATGGCGACGGGGTTCGTGTTTGCCGACTACACGCCCGCGGCGATGCTGGAAGCGCTGAGGCGTGCGCTGCGCCTGTACAGTGAGCCGACGAAATGGCGAGCCCTGCAGCGCGCCGGGATGAGGAAGGATTATTCCTGGGACCGTTCGGCGGCTGAGTACGTCAAAATATACAGGCGGGTAGTCCGAAGTGCGCGAACCAGGGGCTCCTAGGCGCTCGAGATCACGGAGAGACGATGACCAACGAGAACGTGCAGACGTTTACTGACGGGAATTTCGACGACAGCGTGCTGAAATCCGCCGAGCCGGTGCTGGTGGACTTCTGGGCCGAATGGTGCGGGCCGTGCAAACGCCTGGCGCCGACGGTCGACGCGCTGGCGACTGATTATGTCGGCAAGGTCACGGTCGGCAAGCTGAATGTCGACGAGAACCCGAACGTCTCGTTCAAGTTCCAGATTCGCGGCATCCCGACGCTGCTGCTGTTCAAGGACGGCCAGGTCGTGGAGTCGGTCGTCGGTATCGCCGCCAAAGACGAGCTCAAGAAAGTCATCGACAAACACATCTGACAAGGGGAATCTGCGGATTTGAGGATTTGAGGATATGAGGATTTAGGGATTTGAGAATCTACCCTTCGCACACCTTCTCAAATCCTCACCTCCTCAAATCCTCACCTCCTCAAATCCTCACCTCCTCAAATTCATGACTCGTAACGTTGTCATCATCGGCTCGGGCCCTGCCGGTCTGACCGCCGCGTTGTACACGGCGCGCGCCAATCTGCAGCCGCTCGTCGTCGAAGGCGTCGAGGCCGGCGGACAGCTGATGCTCACCACGCTCGTCGAGAACTATCCCGGCTATCGCGACGGCATCATGGGCCCGGATCTGATGGCCGAGATGCGGTCGCAGAGCGAGAAGTTCGGCGCCGAGATCGTGCAGGGCAACGTCACGCGCGTCGACTTGAACGAGAAGCCGTTCACCCTCGCGACCAGCGACGCCGAGTACAAGACGACGACGTTGATCATTGCGACGGGCGCGTCGGCGCGGCTGCTGGGGCTGCCGTCGGAGCGCGCCCTGATGGGCCACGGCGTATCGACGTGCGCCACGTGCGACGGGTATTTCTTCCGCGGCCAGGAAATCGCCGTGGTCGGCGGCGGCGACTCCGCGATGGAAGAAGCGATGTTTCTCACGCGCTTCGCCACCAAGGTGACGATCGTCCATCGCCGGAGTGCGCTGCGCGCGTCGCGCATCATGCAGGACAAAGCGCGCGCCAACCCGAAGATCGCGTGGTTGCTCGAGACCGAGGTCGAGGAGATCAGGGACACCGGCCAGGGCGCCGTGACCGCGATGGTCGTCCGGAACAACGTCACCGGCGAACGCACCGAGGTGCCGGTGGCCGGCGTCTTCGTCGCGATCGGCCACACGCCGAACACGGCACTGTTTCGCGGCCAGCTCGAAATGGATGCGAACGGCTACATCATCACGCGCGACGGCGCCAAGACGAGCGTCCGCGGCGTGTTCGCGTGCGGCGACGTGCAGGATCACGTATACCGCCAGGCCGTCACCGCCGCCGGCAGCGGCTGCATGGCGGCGCTGGATGCCGAGCATTACATCGACCGGATCCCCGAACATCTCATGGCGGTCTGAGACAGCGAATTGGTGAATTGGAGAGTTGGAGAATTCGCGAATTAATTCACCAATTCACCAATTCACCAATTGGTGATCAGTCGATCCACCCTCCGCCCAGCACGAGATCTCGGTCGTAAAACACAACAGCCTGCCCGGGCGTGACCGCCAATTGGGGCGTGTCGAACACGACCTCGGCGCGTGCGTCGCCGAGCGCGCGAATGGTTGCGGCGGCGGGCTGATGCCGATGGCGAATCTGCGCGCTGGCGCGACGTGGGCCTCCAGGCTGCGCCGCGATCCAGTTCACCTCGGAGGCCGTCAGCGTGGTCCGCTCGAGGGATGACTTGGGTCCGACGACGACGGCGCGATCGGAGGGTCGCAGGTGCAGCACGTACATCGGCGTTCCGGCGCTCCCGCCTGACCGGGCGAGCCCGAGCCCCTTGCGCTGTCCGACGGTGAAGCGGTGCAGGCCGTCGTGCCGGCCGAGCGTGCGTCCAGCCTCGTCCACGATCGGACCCGCGTGCGCCGCTGCCGGCGCGCGCGTTGCGACGAAGCGCGCGTGGTCGTGGTCCGGGACGAAGCAAATCTCCTGGCTGTCCGCCTTGTCGGCGACGGGCAGGCCGCGCTCGCGCGCGTAGGCGCGTACCGACGCCTTCGGCCGATCGCCGACCGGAAACACCGCCCGCGCGAGCTGATCCTGCGTCAGCGAGAACAGGAAGTAGGACTGGTCCTTGGAGGAGTCAACGCTCCGCTTCAGGAGCCAGCGGCCCCGCGCGTCGCGCTCGACGCGCGCGTAATGGCCGGTTGCGACCGCCTGCGCGCCGAAGCCCTCGGCGCGCTCGACCAGCGCCGCGAACTTCAGGTCGCTGTTGCAGTGGGCGCAGGGGAGTGGGGTGCGTCCGGCCGCGTACTCCCGCACGAAGTTCGACACGACCTGCTCGTCGAACTGGCGCTCGAAGTTCAGGATGTAGTGCGGGATGTTGATCGCCGCGGCGACGCGACGCGCATCGTGGAGGTCGTCGAGCGAGCAGCAGCCGCCGAACGCCGTTTGACCCTCGGTCTGATCGTAGAGCTGCATCGACAGACCCACGACGTCGTGACCCTGCTCGGCGAGCAAAGCCGCGGCGACCGACGAGTCGACGCCGCCCGACATGGCAACAACAATTCGCATCGCTAGAACAAATGCAACCACGAAACCACGAAATCACGAAGAAGAACCAGTACGGTTTCGTGTCTTCGTGTCTTCGTGGCTATCCTCCAACTGGCAATGGCTTGCGCGTCAACGCCCGCAGTTTGTCCACCAGCCGCGGCAGCACGTCGACGACCTGATCCACTTCCTTCTCCGTCGAGAAGAGGCCGAGGCTGAAGCGCAGCGAGTTCTGCGTCCGATGCACCGGCAGCCCCATCGCACGCAGCACATGCGACGGCTCCAGGGTGCCGGACGAGCACGCCGAACCGGTCGACACGGCGATGCCCTCGAGGTCCAGCGCGATGAGCAGGCTTTCCGCCTCGATACGGTCGAAGCTGATGTTCGTTGTGTTCGGGACCCGGCTCGCCCGCGATCCGTTGATTGCCGTCCCCGGCACTCTCGACAGGATGCCGTTTTCCAATCGATCGCGCAGCGCCGCGAGCCGGGCGCCTTCAGCCGACAGTTTGCCGGCGGCGAGCGTCGCGGCGACGCCCATGCCCGCGATCGCCGGTACGTTCTCCGTTCCCGCACGACGGTTGCGTTCGTGCTTGCCGCCGGTGAGGATCGCCTGCAGGCGCGCCCCGCGCTTGATCCAGAGCGCCCCGGCGCCCTTGGGTCCGTTGAACTTGTGCGCCGACAAGGACAGCAGGTCTACGCCAAGGGCTCCAACGGCGACGGGAATCTTCCCGACCGACTGCACGGCGTCGGTGTGCATCAGGGCGCCGTGCGCGTGCGCGATCGAGGCCAGTTCGGCGATCGGCTGAATGGTGCCGATCTCGTTGTTCGCGTGCATGACGGACACGACCGCGGTGTCGTCGGTGATCGCGTCTTTCAGACGGTCGGGGGACAGCACGCCCGATTGATCGACGGGCAGCAGAGTGGTGCGCCACCCACGACGGGCGAGCGCCTTCAGCGTGTTCAGCACCGCCTCGTGCTCGATCGCGCTGGCGATCAGGTGCCGCTTGACGGACGGCGCCCCCAGCGACGGGCCTTGAGCCTCGAACACCGCCGCGGCGCCGCGTATGGCGAAGTTATCGGCTTCAGTGCCGCCGCTCGTGAACACCAGTTCCGAGGGGTCGCCGCCGATAAGTTCCGCGACGGCCGAGCGCGCATCGTCGAGCAGCGCCTTGGCCTGTTGGCCGTAATGATGCACGCTTGAGGCGTTCCCGAATACTTCTCTCAATGCGCGCCCTACGGCGTCGTCGACTTCCGGCGCGAGGGGGCTCGTCGCGTTGTAGTCGAAGTAGACACGCATAGTGAATCGTTCATTGTACCACTCTGTCATATCCGCGCTAACGTTCAGCAAGGAAAGGAGTAGACATCATTTGAACGCTTCCCTATACTGGCCACTTCGGCCGCCGATAAATCAGGCAGCTTAGCGACCCCTCATCTCAAATAAGGAGACAGGCGGAGGATCCCATGTGGAAACGTGAAGAATCAGTCCGACCCCCGAGCGGACAACCGGTGGCTCAGCCAACACCCCAGCCGCCGGCGAGCATGGGGACTCCAAGTCCCCGACCTGAGGCCACTGCATTCCAGGAGAGGGACAACGTGAACATCGGCAAATCCGTCGTCATCAAAGGCGAACTGAACGGCAGCGAAGACCTGACGATCGAAGGGCAGGTCGAAGGCACGATTCAGCTGCGCGATCACGTGCTCACCATCGGGCCCAACGGCAAGATCAAGGCCCAGGTGTTCGCCAAGTCGGTGATCGTGCTGGGCGAAGTGACCGGCAACGTCACGGCGACCGAGAAGGTCGACATCCGCGACAAGGGGTCGGTGGACGGCGACATTATTTCGCCGCGCGTCGCCATCGCCGAAGGTGCGCACTTCCGAGGCAGCGTGGACATGCAGCGCAAGGGCGGGGCGACGGCGCAGCCGCAGGCGGCCGCGAAACCCGTGGCGTCTCAGCCGTCCACGCCGCAGTCGTCGCAGCCACAGCCGGCCGTCGCGGCGCGCGCCTAGGGAGGTCGAAAGTAGAAAGTAAAGAGGGAAAAGGTAAAAGGACTGCGATCGGGGTTCACGCAGTCCTTTCACTTTTCACTTTTACCTTTTCACTTATGAGCCTGCTCGACCGTCTCGCCACCCTCAAGGCCCCGCGCGACGTAGGGCCGCAGCGTCCCGCCGTGCCGACTGGTGACCCCGTCTTCTCGACCAAGGCCCTACGCAAGTTCGTCGCGAGCGTGGTGCGACGCGAACCGCCGGTGCTGCTCGATCTGGGGCCGGTGGTGGGCACCAACGTCAGCTTCTTCGGCGAGCAGCTTGGCTGCAAGATCTTCGTCGAGGATTTGTTCGCGGATCTCGATCGCCACGTGCGGTCAGACTCGCTCGACGCCTTCCCCGAGTTCCTTCAGAAGCGATTCACCAAGCGACCTGGCGAGTTCCATGGCGTGCTGTGCTGGGATCTGTTCGATCACCTGGATCGCCGATCGGCGCAGGTGCTCGCCGGGGAGTTGATGCGGCTGCTCGCTCCCGACGGGGTGCTGCTCGCGTTCTTCAGCACCGCGCCGACGCGCGATGCGCGCTACACGAAGTTCATCATCGTCGACGATTCGAACATCCAGCACCGCAGCTACCCGGCGGCGCGCACGCGGCAGGCGAACATGCCGAACCGCGACATCCTGCGCCTCTTCCCCGGCTTGCGTGTGTCGGATTCCTTCCTCCTGCAGAGCAACCTGCGCGAAATCCTGTTCCGCAAGCCAGCATAGACCTGCAGGATTTCGGGATGGCAGGATTTCAAGATCGCTGACGCTCAGCCCTGCAATCCTCAGTCCGGCAATCCTGAAATTCTCCAATCCTGCAATACGATAGGCGATATGGCGAGGCCCGTCATCGCGCTGCTGAGCGATTTCGGCACGCGCGACCACTACGCCGGCACGATGAAAGGCGTCGCGCTCGGGATCTGTCCCGACCTCACGTTCGTCGACATCTCGCACCACGTGCCGCCGCACGATGTCGTGGCCGGCGCGCTCGAGCTCGCAGCCGCGTACAAGTACTTTCCCGTCGGCACGATCTTTCTCGTCGTCGTCGATCCGGGCGTGGGATCCACGCGGCGGGGTATCGCCGCCGAAGCCGGGGATTACCGGTTCGTCGCGCCGGACAACGGCGTGCTGAGCGCGGTGTTCGAGGAGCATGCACCGAAACGCGTCGTGGAGCTGACCGAGCGGCGGTACGCGCGGCCTACGGTCAGCAAAACGTTCGAAGGCCGCGATCGCTTCGCCCCGGCCGCGGCGTGGCTGGCGAAGGGGATCGAACTCGTGGCGCTGGGACGTCCTGCCGGCGCCATCCATCGGATCGAGCTGCCGCAGGCGAGCCTGGAAGGCGATCGGATTGCCGGTCAGGTGCTGCGCGTCGATCGGTTCGGGAACCTCATCACGAACATCGATCGCCGGACGTTCGATCGCCTGGGCGGCGCACCGCTCGAAATCCAGATCGGCAGCCGCGTCGTCTCGAAGGTCGTGTCGGCGTACACGGACGCGGCGCCGGGGGAGCTCTGCGCGCTGTTCGGAAGCACCGATCATCTCGAGATCGCCGCCAACGGTGCGAGCGCGGCCGCGGAGCTCGATCTCGGACGCGGCGCTCCCGTGCACGTCGCGCGCCACGCGTGATACGATCTGACGCTTCGCGTAGGTCGCGTCGGTCGAGTAGGTCGGGTAGGTTGAATCGCGCTCTTGCCCCGACCCACCAGACCCATCGGCCCTACTCGGCAACTCCATCATGATTGACTTTTCACTTAACGACGAGCAGCGCCTGCTCGAACAGTCGGTGCGTGAGTGGGCGGCGCGCGAGGTCGCGCCCTACATCCGCGAAAACGATCGGAAGCACCATTTCGACCGCGACCGGATTCTCGGCGGGATGGCGAAGCTGGGCTTGCTGGGCATTTCGGTGCCGCAGGAGTACGGCGGCGCCGGCATGGACTACGTCTGCCTCGGCCTCGCCAGCGAAGAGCTCGAGTACGTCGACACGTCGCTGCGCGTGATCATGTCGGTGCACGCCGGCCTCAATTGCCTGACGCTCCTGACCTGGGGGTCGGAGGATCAGAAGCGCCGCTATCTCGTCCCGCAGGCGCAGGGCACCAAGATCGCGGGATACGGGCTCACCGAGCCCGGCGCCGGCAGCGACGCGCGCGCCATTCAGACGACCGCGACACGGAAGGGCGATCGCTACCTGCTTTCCGGCGAGAAGAGCTGGATTTCGCTGGCCGACGTGGCCGATCACTTCGTCGTGATCGCGTGGACCGACGCCGAGAAGAAGAAGCAGCGCGACCCCTCGGGCCTGACCGCCTTCATCGTCGAGCGGAGCTGGAAAGGGTTTTCCAGCGGGCCGATGAAGGAGAAGTGGGGCATTCTTGCGGGGAATACCGGCTTCTTCAAGATGGACGAGGTCGAGGTGCCCGAGGAAAACGTCCTCGGACGGCCAGGCGAGGGTTTCAAGATCGCCATGTTCGCGCTGGACCAGGGGCGCTTCACGGTGGCGGCGGGCGCCACGGGTTTGATTCGCGCCTGCCGCGATGCGAGCGTCAAGTACGCCAAGGAACGACGGGCATTCGGCGTGGAGATCGGCCAGCACCAGCTCGTCAAGGAAATGATTGCGCAGATGGAATCGGACTACCAGGCGGCGCGCCTGCTCTGGCTCCGATCGGGGTGGCTCAAGAATCGCGGCGAGCGCAACACCCGCGAGACGGGCCTCGCCAAGTGGTTCGCGACCGTCGCCTCAGAGCGCGCGGCCGGAGACGCCATCCAGATCCACGGCGCCAATGGCTACTCCGACGAGTATCCCGTCGGCCGGTTCTGGCGCAACTCGAAGGGCGCGGTCATCTACGAGGGGACGCGCGAAATTCACAAGCTGATGCAGGCGGACTATCTGCTCGGCTATCGCACCGATCGGCCGACGCGATGTGAGCTGCCGGCATACAGTGAAACACCCAAGTCAGCAGTCAGACGTTAGAAGATGGATTCAGATCTTTCTCTCGAGTTTCTGCGTGTCGTCGAGCAGGCCGCCGTCGCATGCGCGCACACCATGGGCCAGGGCGATCGCCACCATTCGGACCAGGTCGCCGTCGAGGCCATGCGAAAGGTGATGGACACCGTTCCGATCGACGGCACCATCGTCATCGGCGAAGGCGAGCGC
>Ga0126377_10002118_pt1 | contig 13514 bp, 12 predicted proteins | sample PanSoiMetPlot_22_FD_92647 | JGI IMG/M metagenome (GOLD analysis project Ga0126377, IMG submission 92647) | Tropical forest soil microbial communities from Panama - MetaG Plot_22 | ecosystem: Environmental > Terrestrial > Soil > Tropical forest > Bulk soil | place: Panama | collected 2016-02-17
CGCGGTCGGGCCGCGCGATGAGAAACGCGATCACGCCGGCCGCGGCCCCGGCGGCCAGGATGCACACCACCAGCGGCCACATCCGCCGCGGCGGGTACTCCGACGAGCCCTCCGGCGGGGCGATGGCCATGGTCCGGTTCTCGATCGGCTGCGCCCTGCCCTTGCCGGCCGCCGGGCCGGCGTACTTGCGGTGGGCCGCCTCGTCCATGTACGCAGTGCGCGCGTCGGAGGCCGGCGTCCCGCGCGGCAGCGCACCGGGCGCCGCCCAGGTCGGGGCCATGCCCAGCTCGGTCGGGCGGTCGGCGCTGACCGCCAGCGCGGTCGGCGCGCCGGCGCGGGTCGCCGCGGAGGTGGGCGTCTCGCCGGCGTACATCGTCTCGGCGCCCGGCCCGGCCGCAACCGGCACCACCGGCGGTGAGCTGGCCAGATATCTGGCCGGGTCCATCAGCGCGTCGCGCAGGCCGCGCATGGTCTGGAACCGCGCCGCCGGATCCTTGGCCAGGCAGCGCAGCACCACCTGCTCCACCGCCGGCGGCACGTGCGGGTTGATGCCGCGCAGCGCGGGCGGCGGCTGCACCACGTGCTTGACCAGCACCTCGCCCATCGACTCGCCGGTGAAGGGCAGCTGGCCGGTCAGCATCTGGAACAGCAAGATGCCGAGCGAGTAGACGTCGCAGCGATGGTCGACGTTGGGCTTGCTCTCGCAGGCCTCGGGCGACATGTAGTGCGGCGTGCCCAGCACCACGCCGGCCGCGGTCAGCTTGCGCGCGTCGGCGTCGCTCAGGAACTTGGCCAGGCCGAAGTCGAGCAGCTTGACGAAGTCCGGGTCGCCCAGCCGGTGGATGAGCATGACGTTGTCCGGCTTGAGGTCGCGGTGGATGATGCCCGAGTCGTTGGCGGCGGCCAGGGCGACGGCGATCTGGGCGGCGATGTGGAGCGCGCGCGGCGCGTCGAGCACGACGTGGTGGGCCAGGTCCTGGGCCAGCGTGCGGCCGTCCAGGTACTCCATGATGAAGAAGTGCTCGCCGTCCTCGGTCTGGCCGAAGTCGTGGATCTGGACGATGTGCTCGCTGCCGATGTGGTTGACCGCGCGCGCCTCGTTGAGGAAGCGGTTCACCACCTCGCGGTTGCCGGCCAGATCGCGGTGGATGATCTTGAGCGCCACCCGCTTGCCGATGTGCGGGTGCTCGGCGAGGAAGACCATGCCCATCCCGCCCACGCCGATGCGCGACAGGATCCGGTAGTTACCGAAGGCCTGGCCCGGGGATAGAGACAACGCCGGAGAGTGTCCCGCCCCGGCGGGTCGGTCAAGGAGCGCGCACGTTGCAGAACTGGTTGTAGTCGATGAGCTCGATCTTCGATCGATCGACGCCGGTCCCGCAGGTGGGGCAGCTCTCGTCGCGCCGCAGCTTGAGCTCCCGGAACCTGGTCTTGAGCGCGTCGTAGACCAGCAGCCGTCCGGCCAGCGTGGTGCCCCGGTCGAGGACCAGCTTGATGACCTCGGTGGCCTGGAGGACGCCCATGATGCCGGGCAGGACGCCCAGCACGCCGGCCTCGGCGCAGCTGGGCGCCTCCTCGGGAGGCGGCGGGGACGGATAGAGGCAGCGATAGCAGGGCCCGCCGTCGCCGGGGAACACGGTGATCTGTCCCTCGAAGCGGAAGATCGACGCGTGCACCACGGGGATGCCGAGCTTGAGCGCCGCGTCGTTGACCAGGTAGCGGGCCTGGAAGTTGTCGGCGCCGTCGACGATGACGTCGTAGCCGCCGAGGATGTCGAGCGCGTTCGACGAGTCGAGCCGCGTGCGGTGCTGCACCACCTTCACGTCGGGGTTGAGGCCGGTCAGCGTCTTCGCCGCGCTCTCCACCTTGAGCACGCCGACCCGATCGGTCGAGTGCAGGATCTGGCGCTGCAGGTTCGACACGTCGACCACGTCGTCGTCGACCATGCCGAGGGTGCCGATGCCGGCGGCGGCCAGGTACATGGACGACGGCGAGCCGAGCCCTCCCGCGCCGAGGCAGAGGACGCGCGCCTCGAGCAGCTTCATCTGCCCCTTGTCACCGACCTCGGGCAGCATCGTGTGCCGCGAGTAGCGGATCTGCTGCTCCGGGCTGAGCACGACCGGCGTGTCGAACGGGTGGCCGGCGCGCTTCCAGGCGCCGAAGCCGCCGGCCAGCGACGACACCCTGGTGTAACCGAGCTCGCGCAGCGAGCGGGCGGCCAGGGCCGAGCGCGTGCCGCCGGCGCAGTAGAGGACCAGCGGCCGGTCGCGGTCCGACACCGCGTCCTCGATGCGCAGCTCGAGGTACCCGCGGGGGATCCAGTGGGCGCCCGGGATGTAGCCCTGGACGTACTCGTCCTGCTCGCGCACGTCGATCAGGAACGGGGCCGAGGGCGGGGGCGAGGCCGGCTTGGGGCCGAGCGCCTCGCGCAGGGTGCCGACGTCGGTCTCGGCGACCTCGCTCTTGATGGCCTTGAGGTATGTTTGAAAGCTCGGCATCGCGCTGACTCCAGAGACCCGGATTTACCCGAATTCCCTCATCATGCGGCGCGCCTCCGGGGGTGTCAAACAATTCCCCGCAAAGCCGCTCGGAACCAGCGGCAATCGTGGTCCGGGTTTGACATCTCGCGCAGAAGACTGCACAAAGAGGGGACCGTGGCTCGCGCCATGTGGCGCGAAAGGAGTCCAGCGAGAATGTCAGAGCAAGAGGCGTACGGCGTCACTCCCGAGAGCGGGTCGGTCGATTTTCTCCCCAAGGCGGCCGAGGGTGAGGCGGGAGACGGTGAGGAAACGCTGGTCAGCCTGACCCGGCTGGCGGCGGAGAAGGTGCTGGAGATCCGCGCGTCCGAGGGCATCGAGGAGGACATGGCGCTCCGACTGCGGGTGGTGGGGGGCGGCTGCTCCGGCTTCTCGTACGACCTCTACTTCGACAGCAAGAACGAGATGGACCGCGAGCTCCAGAGCCACGGAGTCCGGCTGGTGGTCGATCAGATGAGCCTCATGTACCTGGTCGGCACCGAGGTCGACTACGTCGAGGGGCTGGCCGGCGCCGGCTTCAAGTTCCAGAACCCGAACGTCAAGTCGACGTGCGGCTGCGGCTCGTCGTTCCAGGTGTGACCGGGGCGATGCTGGCGTGAAGGCGGTGGCCGGGAACCGAGCTCCCCTGCCCCCCTCCGCGCCGCCTCACCGGCAGCTGGTCGACGACGTGCGCCGGCGGCTGGCCGGCCGCGAGCGCCGTCCGCTGGTCGTCGACGGCTACCGGCCGGCCGCGGTGGCGCTGCTCCTGCGCGATCGCGGCGGCATCACGCCACGTGCCGCTCATCGTGCGGCCCGGCGACATGCGCGCCCACGCCGGCCAGATCGCCCTGCCGGGGGGAGTGCGCGACGAGTGCGACGGCACGTTCGTCGACTGCGCGCGGCGCGAGACCCACGAGGAGCTGGGCGTGGCGCCGGGCCGCGTCGAGCCGCTCGGCCTGCTCGACGACGTGCCCACGCCGACCGGGTTCGTCATCACGCCGGTCGTGGCCGAGCTGGTCGGCGACGCCGAGTACCAGCCCAGCCCCCACGAGGTGAGCGCCGTGTTCGAGGCCCCGCTGTCCCTGTTCGCCGACCCCGCGACGGCCGAGGACATGGGTGAGCGCGAGCACCGGGGCATCCGCTACCGGCTGCGCGCCTACCGGTTCGGCGCGCATCGCATCTGGGGCGCGACGGCGCGCGTGCTCGAGGCGCTGCACGAGGTCCTCCGCCGTCCCTGAGCCCGGCGCGGTTGACGGCGACCCGGCGGCTCGGTTACGCGGAGGGATGGCTCGCCCGCTCCGCCTGTCGTCGGACCAGATCCTGAGCGCGGCCGAGCGCGTGTTCGCCCGCCGCGGCTACGCCGACACCTCGCTGCGCCAGCTCATGGCGGCGGCGCGCGTGTCGACCACGGCGTTCTACGCCCGGTTCGCCTCGAAGGAGGCCGTGCTGGTGGCGCTGGTCGATCGCCTGCTCGGCGAGCTCTACCGCGCGATGGGCGCGGTGCTGGTCGAGGTCAAGTCGCGCGAGGAGGCGGTCGAGCGCGGCGCCGACGCGGTGGTCGCGACCCTGTCGGGCCACGAGCGGCTGGTCGCGCTGGTCCTGGGCGAGGGGCTGTCGAGCGCGAGCGTGCGGGCCGGGCTGGCCCGCGCGTACCGCGCGCTGGCCGAGCTTCTCGCCGCGCAGCTGGCCGGCGCCACGCAGGCGGCGGGTGAGCCGCTGGCCGATGCAGGCTCGCTCGCGTGGGCTTTCGTCGGCGCGGTGCAGCTGCAGATCGCGCGCTGGGCGGTGTTCCAGGAGATCGATCGCGACCAGCTGTCGGCGGCGATGCGACAGGTGGCGCACACGCTGCTTCCCGCGGTGGCCGCGCCCTCGTCGGGCGGGCGGCGGCGGCGGCCGCGCAAGCGGTGACGGGGGCGAACGCGCCCCGCGTCGCGCCGCGCGTCGCGAACCGCTTGTGACCCGCTTCCGGACCCGAGACAATGATCCAATCCGGGAGGTTCGATGACCGAACTGACGAGCATCGTCGGCCGTGCGCGTGAGCTCGCGCGCACGGTGGTGGCGCGCGACTCTTCCGAGGTCGACACCCAGGCGCGGTGGCCCGAGGCGGGGCTGCGCGCGCTCCAGCGCGAGGGCCTGGGCGGGCTGGTGGTGCCGGCCGCCAGCGGCGGGCTCGGGCTCGGGCTCCTGGCGCTCGCGCGCGTGTGCGAGGAGCTGGGCCGCTCGTGCGCATCGACCGGCATCAGCTTCGGCATGCACTGTGTGGCCAGCGCGGTCATCGCGGCCAAGGCGACTCCCTATCAGCGCGGGCGCTACCTGGAGGCGATCAGCGCCGGGCGCCACTTCACCACCCTCGCGCTCAGCGAGCCGGGCAGCGGCGCCCACTTCTACTACCCGCAGACGCGGCTGGTCGCCGAGTCGCCGGACATGTACCGGGTGACCGGGGACAAGGTGTTCGTCACCAACGGCGGCCACGCCGACTCGTACGTGGTGTCGACCGTCGCCGCCGAGGCGGAGGCGCCGCCGGGGCACTTCTCGTGCGTGCTGGTGGCGGCCGGGGCCGACGGGCTGGCCTGGGGAGCGCCGTGGCAGGGGCTCGGCATGCGCGGCAACTCGTCTCGCGCGCTCGGGCTGCGCGGCGTGCCGGTGCCGCGCCAGGACCTGATCGGCGAGGAGGGCGATCAGATCTGGTACGTGTTCGAGGTCATCGCGCCCTACTTCCTCATGGCGATGGCCGGCACCTACCTGGGCGTGGCGGCCAGCGCGCTCGACGAGGCGACCGCGCACCTGGGCCAGCGCGTGTACTCGCACAGCGGGGCGCGGCTCAGCCACCAGTCGCTCTTGCAGCACCGCCTCGGCGCGCTGTGGGCCGACGTCCAGCGCACGCGGCAGCTCATCTACTGGGCCGCGGCCGAGGGCGACGAGCGCGGCCCGCAGGCGCTGCCGGCGCTGTGCTCGGCCAAGGCCGAGATCGCCGACTGCGTGGTGCGCGTGGTCAACGAGGTCATGACCCTGAGCGGCGGCTCGGCCTATCGCGACGGCTCGCGGCTCGACCGGCTCATGCGCGACGGCCGGGCCGCGCACGTCATGGCACCGACCACGGACATCCTCCGCACCTGGGTCGGGCGCGCCGTGCTCGGGCTCCCTCTCCTCGGAGACTAGCCCTTGCCGCGGGTGCTGCTCGTCGCGGTGGACCGGGGCATCTCCGAGCTCCTGCGCGCGGCCGGGCCCGACCTCTCGTTCGAGGACGTCGACGAGCGCCCCGAGGTGCTGGAGCGACTGCAGCGAGGCGCCGCCGAGCTGGACGCGGTGGTGGTCGGCGCGGCGGTGAGCGAGCCGGTCAGGATGGCGCAGCGGGCCCAGTCGATCGACCGCGACCTCGCGGTGGTGATCCTGAGCGATCCGCAGCACCACGGACAGATGGCAGGCGCGGTGCAGTGCGCGCCCTTCCTGGGCAGCGCGGTCACCTGCCTGTCGACCGGCGATCTCGCGGCCCTGCGCGGCACCGTCGGGGACGTCGCGGTCGCCACCGGCCGGCGGCGCGCGCATCGGGCCGTCGCGGCGCGCACGCGGGCCCGGCTGTCGAACCTGACCTCGCCGGTCTCGTCGGCGCCGCTCGACTTCGCGGTCTATCTGGAGCAGCTGCTCGACTACGCGCCGATCGGCGTGCTCGCGCTCGACCCCAGGGGCAGCGTGCTCGCGTCCAACCGCTTCGCCCAGGGCATCCTGGGCCGCAGCGAGCGCGAGCTGGTCGGCGTGGAGCTGGCCAGCTTCTTCTCCGTCACCGACGGCCGCCGGCTGGCCGCGCTGGTGGCGCGCAGCATCGACGCCGACCAGCGCGCGGCGGCCGAAATCGTCACCTTGTCGTCGGGCGGTGAGGTCGCACACACGCTGGAAATCACGGCTACCTCGATCTCCGAGCGCCTCGGCCGCCCGGGTATCATGGTGGTGATGCAGGACGTGACCGACCGCGAGTCCGCGCGCACCATCCGTGCGCTCAACGCGGAGCTGGAGCGGCGCATCGCCGAGCTCGACGCGGCCAACCGCGAGCTCGACGCCTTCGCCTACTCGGTCTCGCACGACCTGCGCTCGCCGCTGCGCGCCATCGACGGCTTCTCGAGCGCTCTCCTGAGCGACTACGGCGACACGCTCGAGCAGGACGCCCGCCACTCGCTGGTCCGCGTGCGCGCCGGGGCCCAGCGCATGTCGGCGCTCATCGACGACCTGCTCAACCTGTCGCGCATCAGCCGCGCGCCGCTGCGCAAGGCGCCGATCGATCTGGGCGAGCTGGCCCGCGCCGTCCTCGCCGAGCTGGTGCGGCGCGAGCCTGCGCGCGCCGTCGACATCGAGGTCGGCGGCGAGCTGGCCGCGATGGGCGACGAGCGGCTCATGACCATCGCGCTCGAGAACTTGCTGCAGAACGCCTGGAAGTTCACGAGCAAGCGGCCCGACGCGCGCATCGCGCTCGGGCGGGTAGAGAGAGGAGACGAGATGCCGTTCTTCGTCCGCGACAACGGTGCGGGGTTCGACATGAGGTACGCGCACCGCCTGTTCACGCCCTTCCAGCGCCTGCACGACGCGTCGGAGTTCGAGGGCACCGGGATCGGCCTGGCGACCGTGAACCGGATCATCGCGCGCCACGGCGGCCGCATCTGGGTCGAGGCGGCCCCCGGCGAGGGCGCCACGTTCCTCTTCACCCTGGGGGCCGCGCAGTGACGCGCGAGAACCACATCCTGCTGGTCGAGGACAACGACGACGACGCGGAGCTCACCATCCGGGCGTTCCGCCAGGCCAACGTCACCAACCCGGTCGTGCGCGCCGCCGACGGCGTCGAGGCGCTCGACTACCTGTTCGGCCGCGGCGCCTACGCCGACCGGGACCTGTCCGACGCGCCCGCGGTCGTCCTGCTCGACCTCAACCTGCCGCGCCTGAGCGGGCTCGATGTGCTCAAGGCCATCCGCGACGACGAGCGCACCCGCTACCTGGCGGTCGTGGTTCTGACCTCGTCGAACGAGGACCGCGACCGCATCGCGGCCTACGAGCGCTACGCCAACAGCTACGTGCGCAAGCCGGTCGACTTCGAGCAGTTCGTGAGCGCGTCGCGCGAGCTCGGCCTCTACTGGATGGTGCTGAACCTGCCGCCCCCGCCGCGCGAGGGGTGACCCGCGCGGCGGGCGTCGCGCCTGCGGCCGGGTCTACCGCTCGTGGCTCACCCCGAGCTGCTCCTCGAGGAAGAGGATCTCGAGCAGCGCGAGGGTGTCGGTGTTCGCCTTCTTCTTGAAGCCGTGGCCCTCGTCGGGCGCCATCATGTACCAGACGTCGCGGCCGGCCTTGCGCACCGCCTGCGCGATCTGCTCGCCCTCGCCGACCGGGACGCGCGGGTCGTTGGCGCCGGCCGCGATGAAGAGCGCGCTCTTGATGCGGTCCACGTGGCTGAGCGGTGAGATGGCCTCGAGGTGCTTGCGCATGGCGGGGTCGCGCTCGTCGCCGTACTCGACCCGGCGCAGGTCGCGCCGGTACTCCGCGGTGTGCTCGAGGAAGGTGACGAAGCTGGAGATGCCGACGATGTCGACGCCGGCCACCAGCCTCGCGCCGTGGTGGACCAGAGAGGCCAGCACCATGTAGCCGCCGTAGGAGCCGCCCACCACCGCCACCCGCTTCGCGTCCAGCTCCTTCTCCTGCCCGATCCAGTCGAGCAGCGCGCCGATGTCCTTGACCGAGTCCTCGCGCTTCATCCCGTTGTCGAGGGTGAGGTAGGTCTTGCCGTAGCCGTCGGAGCCGCGCACGTTGGGCTCGAGCACCGCGACGCCGGCCTCGGAGGCCATGTACTGGATGAACGGGCTGAAGCGCGGCCGCGCCTGCGACTCGGGACCGCCGTGGATCGCGACCACGACCGGGAACGGCCCCGGCCCCGCCGGCCGGTAGTAGAAGGCCGGGATCTTGGCCCCGTCGAAGGACTTGAAGTCGATGAGCGTCGGCTCCACGAAGCGAGCCGGATCGAGCCCGCCCATCTCGCTCTCGGTCCAGCGGGTGAGCTTCCTGGTGCGAAGATCGTACGTGTAGGCGTCGCCGGTGCGGGTCGCGCCGAGCAGGCTGAAGGCCAGGACCGGGGCCTTGCGCGCGAACACCAGGCCGGTCAGCACGCCCTGCGGCACGCCGGCCACCGGCCGGACGCGCCGCGCGCGCGTGTCGTAGAGGTAGAGGCGCCCGAGCCCGCCCTCGTTGGTCACGAAGGCCAGCGTGCGGCCGTCGCCGCTCTGCTCGATCTCCTCCACGTTCCACGGGATGTCGGCGGTGAGCGGGCGCCAGGCGTTCTTCGCGATGTCGAGCTCGTAGAGCGAGACGAACTCGCCGCCGCGATCGCTGGTCACGTAGGCGCGGCGGCCGTCGGGGGAGAGCACGCCGTCGCGGTGCGCGGCCGGGTTGTCGCCGGGGGTGAGGCCCACCACCGTCTTCTTCGCCAGGTCGGCCAGGTGCAGGCGCGACCGGTTGATCGAGATCTGCTCCTGGATGAGGAGGGCGTTGCCGTCGCGCGAGAACGAGAGCGGCAGCCACTCGCCCTTGCCCTCGACCGCCAGGGCCGCGCTCTCGGCCGCCTTGCCGTCGGAGGTCCAGATGTCGAAGTCGCGCCCGTTGCGCGCGGTCGACGCCCAGGCCATGCGCTTGCCGTCTGCGGTCCACACCGGGTCGACGTTGCGGCTCTTGCCGTCGGTGAGGCGAGTCGTGCGCCAGCCCTCCAGGTCGAGCCGCACGATCTGGTACTGCTCGTTGCCGCCCACGTCGGTGACGTAGACCGCGGAGCGCGCGCCCGCGCCCGGCACGAACAGCCCGCCCAGGACCGGCTCGCGATCGAACGTGAGCTGCCGGCGCGCTCCGCCCGGCGTCGCCACCGCGTGCAGCTGCGCGGTCTCGCCGAAGCGCGTGGTGACCAGCACGCCGCGCCCGTCGTCGGCGATGTCGGTGACGCTGGCGCTGCGCGTGTTGAGGTACTGCTGGAGGCGATCGCGCAGGGCGTCGGGGATGGGCGGCGTGCCCTCGAGGCGCAGGCCGGCGGGCGGCGGCGCCGGAGCCGGGCTGGCGGCCTCCGCCGGCGACGCGCTCGGCGCGCTCGTGGTCGCGGCCGCGGTGCTCGCCGGAGGGGAGCCGGTGCCCGAGCATCCGGCCGCCGGCGCCAGGGCGGCGGAGAGCGCGAAGGCGAGGACGGCCGACGGCGTGCACCGACGGTGAGAGCGGGAGCGGGGACGGGATCCGGTCGCCATGGGCCGCGAGTATACGCGCGGCTCGAAAACCGGATGGGCCGGCGTCCGGCCATCCGGAAGGCCGAGCGGCCTCACTCGCCCTGGGTGAACGACACCATCCGCCACGACCCCTTGGCCTGGCGGAAGCCGGCGCGGTAGCCGGTCTGTCCGCTGTCGCTCGCGAACGCGGCCGGGCACACCACCTCGCCAGTGGCCTGAGCCTGCGCGCATCCGGCGTCGAGCGCGCGGGTCAGCTCGCCGAGGATGGACGGGTCGGCCTGCCACACCACGATCGCGGTGTCGGCCGACGGCTCGTCTCCGGAGCTGTAGGTGAACTGGTCGGCCATGAACGTGCGCAGCTTGCGCACATCGTGGGCGGCCGCGGCCTGCGCGACGGCCGCGATGACCGCCGCCGCGCCCGGGGGCACCGCCCCGTACTTTGCCACATCGACCGGCGCGGCCTTGGGCGCCTCCGCCGCGGCGGGCGCGTACTTCAGCCCGACCGCGAAGCGCTTGAGCCGCTTGTGGATGGCGACCTGCAGCGACTCGACCCTGCCCTCCAGCCACTGCGGGACCTCGGAGCCGCGTAGCGTCTGGGGCTGATCGCCGGCGACCCACGACGAGGCCTCGCCGTGCACGCGCACGCGCCACGGCCGGCCGCCGACCACGTGGATCTGGAAGCGGACGAAGTACTGCTTGTGCATCGTGGTCTGGGAGTTGAACTGGCTCTGGTTGGCCGGATTGACCGTGGCCCCCTGGCTCGAATCGTCGTCGAGGCTCTGCTGCACGTGCACCGGATGCCAGGCGGTGCGGATGTCCCCGGTGCGCGCGTCCTCGGAGATCGACGGGTAGAGCTCGCGCACCGCGATCAGCGTCTCGCCGTAGATGACGGCGAAGTCGCCTCGATAGCCCGAGGTCTGCGCGTCGCGCACGTCCTGCTCGGAGGCGCCGCCGCAAGCGGCCGCGAGAGCCGCCGACGCGAGGGCGAACGTGATAGGAATGAGACCGGTCCGCATGGGCGGTAAGCTCAAGAAGCAGGCGCCGACGCGATCGCGCGCCATCCTCGACATCTTACAGCGCACGTGGCCAAAGGCCACCTGTGAGCTGGACTTCCGCGATGCGTACCAGCTCACGGTGGCGACCATCCTCAGCGCCCAGTCCACCGACAGGCTGATCAACCAGGTGACGCCGGCGCTGTTCCGCCGCTATCCGGATCCGGCGGCGCTGGCCGCGGCCGAGCCGGCCGAGCTGGAGGAGATGATCCACTCGACCGGCTTCTTCCGGCAGAAGGCCCGGAGCCTGCTCGGCATGGCCCGCACCGCGATGGAGGAGTTCGGCGGCCGCATCCCGCGCACGATGGAGGAGATGGTCCGGCTGCCCGGCGTCGCGCGCAAGACGGCCAACGTGGTGCTGGGATCGGCCTACCGCGTGGCGTCTGGGATCGTGGTCGACACCCACGTGCGGCGGGTCGCCGGGCGGCTGGGGCTCACCGGCGAGACCGACCCGGTCAAGATCGAGATCGATCTCATGGAGGTCGTGCCGCGCGAGCGGTGGATCGACGTCGGCCACCAGCTCATCTGGCACGGCCGCCGCATCTGCCACGCGCAGAAGCCGGAGTGCGGCGCCTGCCCGCTGGCCCCGCTCTGCCCCTCGGCGGAGGTGTGAGCGCGGTGGGCACGGTGAGCCCGGAGCGGCCGGCCGGCCCGGTGCGGCCGGTTGCGGCGGTGGGCGCCGTCGCGTTCGACGAGCGCGGCCGGGTGCTCCTGGTGCGGCGCGGGCATCCGCCCGAGCAGAGCGCGTGGAGCGTGCCCGGCGGGCGCATCGAGCCGGGCGAGAGGGTGACCGAGGCGGTGGCGCGCGAGATGGCCGAGGAGACCGGCCTCCAGGTGGCGGTGCTGGGGCTGGTCGCCGCCATCGACTGGATCGAGCGAGCGCCCGGCGGCGAGCTGGTCCGCCACTTCGTCATCCTCGATCACCTGGTCGAGGTCCTGGGCGGCGAGCTCGCCGCCGGCGACGACGCAGACGAGGCCGAGTGGTTCGCGCTCGATGAGCTGGCCCGGCTCACCACCACCGCCGGCCTGGTCGACGTGATCGAGCGGGCGCGGGCCATGGCCGCGGGGCTTGCCACTCCGCCGCGCCTGCGGTAGTCCGTGGCGGTGACCGCGACCGTGAGTCTGCCCGTCGCCCCGGAGCGCGGCTCGGCGCTGCGCCGCGCCGACGTCCACCCGTCCGACTGGAGCGACTGGCGCTGGCAGCTGCGCCACATGCTGACCTCCGCCGAGGACCTCGCCCGCGTGGTCGAGCTGTCGTCCGAGGAGCGGGCCGGGCTGGCCGCATCCGACGGCCTGTTCCGCGTCGGGCTCACGCCCTACTACGCGAGCCTCATGGACCCGGAGCGGCCGGACTGCCCGATCCGCCGGCAGGCGATCCCGTCGGCGCGCGAGGCGCACACCGCGCCGGGCGAGCTGCGCGATCCGCTGGGCGAGGACAGCCACAACCCGGCGCCGTGCATCTTCCACAAGTACCCCGACCGCGTGCTGCTCATGGTGGTGGACCGCTGCGCCATCTACTGCCGGCACTGCAACCGGCGGCGCCTGGTCGGGGGCGACGATCCGCCCGGCCTGGCCGAGCTGGACGCGGGGATGGCCTACATCGAGCGCACCCCGCGCATCCGCGACGTGCTGCTGTCGGGCGGCGATCCGCTGCTCCTGTCCACGCGCAAGCTGGACGGCATCCTCGCCCGGCTGCGCGCGATCCCGCACGTCGAGATCATCCGCATCGGCACGCGCGTGCCGGTCGTCCTGCCCATGCGGATCGACGACGAGCTGGTGGCGGCGCTGCGCCGGCATCACCCGCTCTACGTCAACACTCACTTCAACCACCCGGCCGAGCTGACCGGAGAGGCGCGCGCGGCGTGCGAGCGCCTGGTCGACGCCGGCATCCCGGTCGGCAACCAGGCGGTGCTCCTGCGCGGCATCAACTCGTCGGTGCGCTGCCTGCGCGCGCTCATGCGCGGCCTCCTGCGCATGCGCGTGCGGCCGTATTACCTCTTCCAGGGCGACACCGTGGCCGGCACCGATCACCTGCGCACGCCGGTCGAGGCGGCCATCGCGCTCATGGGCCAGCTGCGCGGCTGGATGAGCGGCATGGCGGTCCCGCACCTGGTCATCGACGCGCCGGGCGGCGGCGGCAAGATCCCCATCGGCCCCACCTACCTGGTCGAGGCCGGCGACGAGTGGGTCACCCTGCGCAACTACCGCGGCGCGCTGGTGCGCTACCCGCAGCCGGCCGAGCGCGACTGCGCCGTGAGCTACGACGAGGTCTACTTCGCCGGCCAGCCGGTCGACGACGATCGCGAGGGCGGCCCGGGCCGCCCGGACTGCCACGACGGGTCTGGCGACCCGGACGACCCGGACGACGTCACGTGAGCGAGGCCGGCGCGCTCTCCCGGTTGGTCCTGGACGAGGCGCGCGCGCTCGGCTTTCACCGGGCCGGCATCGCGCCGGCCGGCGCGGCGCTGACCCACGCCGCCTATCAGGCGTGGCTGGCCGCAGGCATGCACGGCGAGATGCTGTACCTGGGCGCGCCCGAGCATCGCGACCGCCGCGCCGACGTGCGCGCGCTGCTCGAGGGGGCGCGGGCGGTGGTGGTGGTCGCGCTGGCTCACGATGGGTCGACGGTGCCGGTCGAGCGGCTGGCGCGGTCCGCCGGACAGGTGGCGCGCTACGCGCGCGGGCTCGACTACCACGCCATCATGAAGCCG
>Ga0126377_10002120_pt1 | contig 13513 bp, 18 predicted proteins | sample PanSoiMetPlot_22_FD_92647 | JGI IMG/M metagenome (GOLD analysis project Ga0126377, IMG submission 92647) | Tropical forest soil microbial communities from Panama - MetaG Plot_22 | ecosystem: Environmental > Terrestrial > Soil > Tropical forest > Bulk soil | place: Panama | collected 2016-02-17
CCGATATGCCGCTTTTAAGAAAGCGGTGCCGCAGCGTGGAACAAATCGGCGCGGCACAGTGATGACGTTCGTAGGGGGGCCTGGGTGCGCTGGGCTGGGCTCAAGGATTTCGTCACGAGGGAGGAGCCGGCGAGCTACGGGTGCGCGGGTACCTGCTCAAGAACGGGCGGCGTTATGGGCGGAGATTGAGCATCTTCCACAGTATATCCGGGATCACTCCTTCGCAAATATTGAGGGTTCCAAGCAGAATTGTGGTGATAGCGCCGTTATTCACGACCATGTATACGATAGAAACCCCCTTTTTCTCATAGACGCGCTGGAACTCAAGTAGTTCAATTGCCCTTTTGGCATTTCCCGGTCCTTTAATCTCCTGAGCGGCTAAGCCCTCCTCCCAGTAGGCAGGGGGCAGTTGGTTCAAATAAGGGCCCGCCTGATAAGAGCCATCAGGGTAACCCCCTGATAACAAAAGTGCTAATTCCATTTCCTGCGCAGTTGCAACAACATGATGATTCTTGGCCGCGGCAAATCCCTCGAACTCTTTCACATACCCTTCGTCCCGAACGATGGCTACGGGTTCGCCCTCCAGGATTGCTATTCGCATTGGAGTGGCCCCCTCTTTACGTACCGTGCCCCCCATATCCGGCGTGGATATAATATGCCTAGTGAATGGTTGTCAAATGCCTGTTGCATTAATTACACATAGCGTGTATATATAGACCCAGCTCATTTCCAAGGACCGGAGGATGTCATGGCGCAGACGAGTTTTGATATCGACGAGAAGACCGCCGAGGCGCTCGATCACCTTAAAAAGGTGTATGGCGTCTCCTCCAACGCAGGTGTGATAAAGCGGGCATTGGCTATTGCCATGGCCGCTTCGAGATTTGCCGATCCGGCACACAACATTCACATCCGAAGCGAGGTGGAAGGAAAGGAAAGGCTGGTGATTCTTCCCCAGCGGCTTTGAAAATTTGGGGCCGCCCTTAGAACCCGGGGGCGGCCCCTTTTTTGGAGAAGCGTCATGGGCAACGAAGGTCGCAAAGCTGTAGAAGAATATAACGCTATTCTGACAGTGCGGGACCGACTGGACATAGCGGAATTGGAACTGCGTAGCGAAATGGCAAAGCAGATCATGAAGGACTTTATCAAAGTCAATTTTTTGGTGCTGCTGACCGTTTTACTGGTGTTTGGAGCGGATTCATTTTTTTTGTATTGGAGAGCCATTGATCCAGTCAACCGGATCATAACCGCGAATGTGGTGATATCGATTATTGGCGCTACGACCGTGCAATTTGGCGCTATTGCATTCCTCGTGTCGCAATGGCTTTTCCCGAAGGGTAATGCGACGCTGTCTTAGGAGGCAGCGGATCGTCATAAATTTGGAATTCGACCTGGTGCGGATACTTGCGATCGACGCGACATCGCGTTGCCCGCGCCTTTGCGACGTGACATGTGCAGGACGCATGCGCCTAGAAGCATTGCATTGGATGCGGAGAACGAAGGGGAATCAGCGTGTCAGAAACGTACCGCAATGCCGGCAGGCTATTCAATATGAACGATGACCTCCCCTTCAAAGTGGTTCGGACGAACTCGCACGACGAAGTCCTTGCCCGCTCGATCAACTTGCTGATTGGGCGAGCGGCGTACGAAACTGCTGTGCGCATGTATCCGGACTATCTGGTCGAATATCGACATGGCGCACAGGTTCTTGCGCGCAGCAACGAGAACAGGACCGTTGCTGATTCAAAGAGGCGCGCTCATGAGGCGAGTCGTTACCGGAGATATAAAGGTTAGGTCTTGTGCCTGCTTTGTGGCAGCGGATGCGCGCCAGGCGCGAGGGTCAGAAAATCACGCGATAGTATTTTTCGTCGCCGTCAGGGGTCTTGATCAAAATCTCGTTTCCGCTTTCGGACTCGCTGATTAGTGCTTCGTAGAGCCGCAACGAGTTCTTGATTAACCCCGCGCAGGCAAATTGAGGGTGAAGCCCGATCGTTTCTGAGCACGGTTTGTGATGTGCACGGGGGCGGCGCCCTCACGGGAGAGCGCCGCGTTCAGGCGGGAGTTGACGGGTCGAGGCGGTCGACGGGCCTGTGGAAGGCGGCCTCGAAGTCGCGGTCGTAGTCGTCGGTCGGCATGTGGACCGGCCACCGGGGGAGCAAGTCCACCCTGGATCGCCGCGGCGGTCCGGGTGGTGGCGCCCCGCAAGGGCGTTGGGGCCGTCTTTCCTTCGTGGGGCGGGGTATTGAGAAACGCCCATTTCATGGTGCTGCGGGAGAGGATTGAACTCTCGACCTCTCCCTTACCAAGGGAGTGCTCTACCACTGAGCTACCGCAGCGCGCGGGGCGGCGGAGGAAGTCGGGCCGCCCTCTGGGAAACGGGGCGATCCTTGCCATAAGGGCAGAGTCGGCGCAAGGACGTGGGGCCCGGCGCCGAGAGGCGGTATTCCTTCTTTGCGCCTGGCGCGTGTAGGACCTAGATTGGCAACATGGCCACGCCGACCAAATCGCCCGATTCCGATCGCCGCGAGCGCCTCAGCGCGGCATTGCGCGACAATCTCAAGCGTCGCAAGGCGCAGGCCCAAGGCAGAGCGGCGGTGCGGGTCGCCGGGAGGGCAGAGGAAACCCCTGACCGGGCTCATGATTCCGCCCGAATTAGCGCCGAGAAGCGCGACGCATAGATACTCTAATCGCCGCCGGCGTTCGGCCGCGGCAGGGGCCTTTCATGGATCGCATTCGCATCGTCGGCGGCCGCCCGCTCAACGGCGCCATTCCGATTTCCGGTGCCAAGAACGCCACGCTGCCGCTAATGATCGCAGCACTCCTGACCGAGGACACGCTCATCCTCGACAACGTGCCCCGCCTCGCCGACGTCGCCCAGCTCCAGCGCATTCTCGGCAACCACGGCGTCGACATCATGGTCAGCGGCAAGCGCTCCGGGGATAGCGAGTATCACGGCCAGACGGTGCACATCTCGGCCGCCCGGATCGTCGATACCACCGCGCCCTACGAGCTCGTGTCGAAGATGCGCGCGAGCTTTTGGGTAATCGCTCCGCTGGTCGCGCGCATGGGCGAGGCGCGGGTGTCGATGCCCGGCGGCTGCGCCATCGGTACGCGGCCGGTCGACCTGCTCATCATGGCGCTTGAGCGACTCGGCGTACAGATCGAGATCGACGCTGGCTACGTCATAGCCCGCGCCACGAACGGCCTCAAGGGCGGCGAGATCGTCTTCCCAAAGGTGACGGTCGGCGGCACGCACACCGCGCTGATGGCGGCGGCGCTCGCCAACGGCACGAGCGTGATCGAGAACGCCGCACGCGAGCCTGAGATCGTCGACGTCGCGGACTGCCTCAATAAGATGGGGGCGAAGATCACCGGCGCCGGTACGCCGCGCATTGTGGTCGAGGGGGTGACCCGGCTCCACGGCGCCCGCCACCGTGTGCTGCCCGACCGCATCGAGACCGGGACCTACGCAATGGCGGTGGCAATGGCGGGCGGTGACGTGCTGCTCGAAGGCGCGCGGCCGGAACTGCTGCAGGCCGGGCTCGACGTGATCAGCCGGGCCGGCGCGGAGGTCGCCGTCACCAATGCCGGCCTTCGCGTCGCCCGCAACGGCGCCGGCCTCGCACCGGTCGAGGTGACGACTGCGCCGTTCCCCGGCTTCCCGACTGACCTGCAGGCCCAGTTCATGGCGCTGATGACGCGCGCGGGCGGCAACTCGCGCATTACCGAGACGATCTTCGAGAATCGTTTCATGCATGTGCAGGAACTGGCGCGACTCGGCGCCCGCATCCATCTCGACGGCCAGGTCGCGGTGGTCGAAGGCGTCGAGAAGCTCAAGGGCGCGCCGGTGATGGCGACCGATCTGCGGGCTTCCGTGTCGCTCGTCATTGCCGCGCTCGCCGCCGAAGGCGAGACCATGGTCAACCGCGTCTACCATCTCGACCGCGGGTTCGAACGGCTGGAAGACAAGCTCGGACGTTGCGGCGCCGAGATCGAACGCATCAGCGGGTGACGAACGTGGCGGGCGGGATCGCCTGCGCTTCGCGGCGCTGACCGTCCTGCGGTGAGGTCTATGGTGAGATCCATATAGTCATAGCAGCAACGTCATACCCTCAGCGGTAGGGCTCATAAGGTTCGACGACGACCGCGAAGCGCACGACCACGGAAATGATGCGGAAGCGGCTCACGGCCGGGGGCCGCCCCACCGAGATCGGTTCCGGCCGATCGTTGCGGATGGTCTTCACCTGACAAGTTCCCAGCGACGGCTCGTGGATTGGTCGTGGGAACGGCTCGCAGGGTTCGATCACCACGGGCTGCCATCGTTCGCGCCGGGGAACCGCGATGCTATCCACCGCGTTGCCATCCGCAGCAGGAGGCAACGATGGCCAACGACAGCGGCGGAAACAGCTTTCTCAGCTTCGTCCTCGGCGGCGTGGTGGTCGTGCTCGCGATCCTGGTGTTTGCGATCTTTGGCGGCCATGCCGGCGGCGACAAGTCCAGCACCGTCAAGCTTGAACTGCCCATGGCGGCCGCGCCGAAGTAACCGTGTGCGTGCGACGCACGAGCCCAAAGGACACAAACCATGCCCAGATATTTGCTATGCAGCGGTACAATGGTGCTCGCAATCATTGGCACAGTCGGACTGGCATTTGCACAGGATCGGCCGGGCAACCCGGCGTCGCCGGGCGTCGATCCGGCGCAGCAGAATTCGCCACATCCCGGCAACAAGCCCGAGCAGAACGCCAAACAGGAGCCGAGTTCGCGCGCCTCGACCGCGAACGATACGAGCGTGTTCATCAACGGCACGCTGAACGTTTCCGGTGCACCGCAAGACAGCGACACTGCGCCCGCGAAATTTTCCGCCAAGAACGCCGCCAACGACAAGCTGATCACCGCCGGCCACACGTTCAACATGCTAACGCTGGAACAGCGGCAGGTGATCTATCAGAGCATCGTCGGCAAGCCGCAGCAGCCTTCGGATTCGCACGTCGTCGCCGAAGTCGGCGCGACGCTGGAGCCCCTGGCGGCGGTGTGGGAGTTTCCGGCCGAAGTCAGCGGACAGGTGCCGGACACCAAAGCCTATCGCTACACGATGGTGGGCGACCAGCTTGTCCTAGTCGAGCCGAATACGATGTTCGTGGTGGATGTGATCGATGCGAAGACCGGCGCCGGAAACAAGCCGCTCGACATCAAGCCGACGGGAAAATAGGAACAGGATCCAGCCTTTACCAACCAAGCTTCAGGCCGGCTTTGAGGCTCTTGTCGAGCACGCCGGTCGGCGTTTCGCTCACTGCGCCGGTGACCCTGAGATGGTCGGACAGCTTCTGCTCCGCCGACAACGTGCGCAACCACACACCGTCGGTCGAGGTTTTTTTGGCACCGGCCGAGAAGCTGGTGCCGGTAGACAGCACGCTGAGCCGTGCCAGGCCATCGCTACCCCAGATCTGCGACGTCGCAAGGTTCGGCGCGGCGACAGTGGAGGGCGCAGCCATGGTGTTGCCGGCAAGCGTTTCGGTGAGCGAATAGCCGTTCTGCAACGTCACGGCGACGCTCGTGCCGAGCGGGACCGTGCGGCCGAACGTTGTGCCGAGCTTGCCTTGCTCCTGCAACGGATCGACGCGCGCTTCCAAGGTGGTGCCGACCGGCCAGCTCGAGAACGTGACGTTTGCCCAGGCGCCGCCAGAACCGCGCTCGGGCCGTGTCGCTGGCAACAGTGGGTCGGACTGCAATGACGGCACCCCGACAGGATCGGCGGTGAGACCAAGATCCATGCCGACCCGGGTGTCCCAGTCCGTCGGCAGGCGCGTGCCGACGGCGAGGGCGGCCGAGCCATCGGGCTTGTCGGTGCGGTTCCAGGTCGAGGTTGGAGCCATCAGCGGCTTTGCCGCTGGAGCGGTCCACGCTCGCGACGTGGGCGGCGCATCCCTCCACGGCCACGGATCGCTTAAGGCGTCCCAGTTTACGTCGGCGGGATTGACGCCATCGGCTGTCGGAATCAAGGGATCGTAGACGTCGATCGGTGCGCCGCCGTCGACGGGCGGCTGCGCCATCGATGGCGTCGCGCATGCGGCGGCGAGCGCCAGCGCGATGGCGGCGATGCCGGGACGGGCGAAGGAGTACGGCATCGGCGGATCGCGATATGGAATCTATGGAACCTGACGAGCGTCGAGCGGGCGGTCAGGTGCACGCTGCTGCTGGCAATTTTTGGGCGGAAGACCGTAAACGATTCATTACCGCGCACGAATTGAATGGGCAGCACCGGCGCGCGAGCACGCGCCGGCCGATCGCCGAGCTGTGGAACTTCGATCGAACGCCGTCAACGCAAGACGATGGTGTTGTTCACGGCCGCTGGCGCGTGCTTTCAAATGCGTTTTTCCACTGCGCCATGCCATCGGCGATGACCTTGGCCGAAGCAAGAGCCGACTGGCTCAGGTGCGCATAGCCGGAAATCTCGCGTTGGACGCGCTCGCCTTCGGTCTGCAGGTAGTCGCGCAGGCTCTGCAACTCGGCAATAAGCTTGTCGATTTCCTGCGTCGAGGTGAGCGAGACTCTTTGTACCAGGGAGTTGACGTTGTTTGCCATGATATCACTGTTGCCGTCTGGCGATGTGCGTCGCAGCGTTGCGACGTCCCTGCGGACGAACTCGCGAATCTCGCCCTCGACTTCACGCGTGTCGATCGGATGATCCAAGTCGACGGGCTTTCCAGGTTTGATGATGGTCATTGTCTAACCGCCCCATTCCGGCCGGGATGTCCGAAGCAAGACCGCCACCCGACCCACGGAAGCGGATTGCCGCATGCCATTTTGACCGCTTCGCGGCGGCTCCACGGCTTTTCCGCGTTACGCACCGGGGGTAACGCGGTCCCGTTAACCCTGTTTTCTTGCCCCGCAAGGGGAAATCAAGGCCGATTCGCCGATTCTACGACTTGGCGCTGCCTCGAGCAGTGTCGACGGAAGACTTCCACTTGGCCACGCTCTCGCCGATGACCTTGATCGAGGTCATCGCGGTCTGGCTCATGTCGGCATAGCCGAGCAGTTCGCGTTGCAGCCGGTCGGCCTCGCTGCGAAGGATGTCGCGCGTGGCCTGTAGTTCGGTGATCAGGTGCTCGATTTCGTCCGCCGACTGATCGGCGACGCGCCGGACCAGCGAATTGACGTTTTCGACCGGTAGTTCGCGCGTGACCTCCAGTTCGCGCAGGGCCTCGGGACGCGGCTTGCGCCAGGGCGCCTTGCGAAATTCGCGGACGTCAGTCGCCCCGGCGGTCGATGACGTATCGTCGGTCGGCTGTTCCGGGCTGGTGACGCTCATGACGCTACTCCTCCACTCACACGGGGATACCCGACACGGACTCGCTAAGCGCCGAATGTGCCCCTCGATTGACGGCTTGACGGCCATTCCGGGGCAACCTGTGGACGGCGTCCCGATGTGCCTGCCGGTCCGCGCCCGCCGAAGGCCTTTTTCGCTCGCAACGCCGTTGGCGGCTCGAACAATTCATGAACGGATGCAAGCGGCGACCAACTGGCGTCTCCTACCGTTGCCACGAAATGGTCACATGCCGTAGCGGAACGGGGTGGTGGAAACCGCGTTGGGCTGACAGATCGATGTCGAGATGTTGGCTACGACGTCATTTCAAAAAGAGGAAGAATCGGGAGGCGGTGATGAGGACAGTTCTGCGAAATGTCACACTCGCGCTTGCACTCGCTGTCACCTCCGCGGCACAGGCGCAGGTCGTCGTCACCGAGCCGGCAGGCACGGTGATCGAGCCGCTGCAACTCACGCCCAGACAGCGCACCGTCATCTACCGCAACATCGTGCGCGAGCGCGCCGTTCCGGCGCCCACCATCGAATACCGCATCGGCGCGCGCATTCCGGAGGCGATCGCGCTCCAGCCTTTGCCGGATAGGATCGTGACCGAGGTGCCGGCGGTTCGACCCTACCGTTATGTGGTGATGAACAATCGCGTGTTACTGGTCGATCCCATGACCAGTGTCGTGGTGGGCGAGGCTTACGAATAGGCGGCCGGCGCGCAGTCGCGGATCACCGTTCTCCTCCCCCACCGGGCCGCTGCTGTCGCCGCCGTCTACTTGGAACGCATGAGGCCGCGCCGCGCGACGACGCACAATCGGCGCGGCCTCGTACGCTGATCAGCCAGTTGTGGGGGATCTGAGGCCTACCAAGGAGCGCGCCTATGGTCATTCCGCTCGCCGTCGTTCTGCCGCTGGCCACTCAATTGTTTATCACCATCGCCGATACGGTACCGACGCTCGATGTTCGGCCGAGTTGCGAGGCCGCCGCCAAGGCGGACCCAATGATTCGCAAGGATATACAGAGCTGTCTCGACAGCGAGCGACGCGCACGCGACGAACTGGTCAAGCAATGGAGCGGTTTCGCCGTGGCGGATCGCGCGCGCTGCCTCGACGAGGTGAAGATCGGCACTTCACCGTCCTACGCGGAATTCGTCACGTGCCTCGAAATGGCGCGCGATGCCAAGAAGCTCGACAAGGATGAAATCTCGATCGGCCGCGCGTCGGATGCAACGGGCGATGGCCGCAAGCGATAGCGCGTCACTGAACAAGTATTCATCAAGCAATGCGGGTGTCCACTATAGTTGAACGCGTACGTTATGTACGGAACCGTTCGCTGCTTGAGGCATTACCCGCGTGAAGAACGATTGAAATCGTTCTCATCACCGGATGGAGGAATATCATGAAAGCTCTTTCTCTCGCTCTTGCTACCGCGGCGACGATCTGTTTTGCCGCGCCTGCCTTCGCCCAGGCCGATCTGACGGTCCGCACCGATCGTCCCGCGGCGTCGAAGAAGGTTGTGATCAAGCATGAGCGTGGACCGATTGTGCGCAAGAAGATCATCGTCAGGAACGACAACGGCCTGCATCGCGGTCGGTACGGCGAGCACCGCCACGGTTGGCGCGCGCATCATGCCTACGGCTCGGCGGGAACCGTCGTGGTAAAGAAGAAGCCCGGCCGCACGGTGATCAAGAAGTTCGACTAAGCGCTTCCGTGCGACGGCGAATGGCCCCGGGGTTTCTCCGGGGCCATTTCGTTCGTGCGCAAGAGGGCGTTCCGGTCAGGTTGAATCGGAAGCGCTATCCAGGTTCTTCAGTTGGTCGCATTTTCTGCGGCAAACCGGTGCCCCAAATTTCGGAAAATGCTTTAGCTGTATTAGTATCCGACGATGATCTCGGCGACGGTCGGTCGCACCGCGCGCAGGTTGGCGTCGTTCGACAACAGTTCCTTGTCGCCGGTCACCTCGCCGCGCGCCGCCTCCGGCGCCTTGGGGTCGGGCGACAGGCGCACGCCGATCTTGCAGCCGCCTGGAATTCGCTCCATCGCGCCGCCCTGCCAGTCAGCGACCGAGGCGATGTTGTCCTTGTCGAATCCGGACAGCTTGAATGGTTTGCCGTTGAGCTTCTCCACGGCGGCGAGCGGTTGCCCGAGGCGCAATCCTTTCGGCGCCGTCCATGCCGACCGTGCGTTGATCACGATCAGCGCCGTGCCGCTCCGCGCCGCCTCGTTCTCCCACAAGACTTCCAGCCGCCGCTTGGGATCGTTGGCGAACAACACCGAGGCCATCAGCTTGGTGCCATCCGGACCATCCACTTCGGTGAAAGCGACGTTCTTGGAATCGAACATGGTCGCGAGCTTGAGATGATTCGAATCCTTGGCGAAGGCGCCGCTGCAAGACACCGCGCGCCCCGAAGCCGCCGGCTGCACCGGCCTGGCCGGCTGGCGCTGCGGCGAGGATTGCAACAGCTGCGACGGCGAAAATAGATCGGCGTCGTCAAGTTGCGGCTGTTGCGGCTGCGGACGCGGGGGTCTTGCCTGCGGCCGTTCCGACTGCGCCTGTGACGTCTGTTGCAGGCTTTGTGCCGGCGATACCGCCGGCAGCGCCGCGAGGAGTGCCGCGGCCAGCACGGCGCGGGTCCATTGGTCGTTCACAACACCCTCCCATCGCATGGTCCGATTACCGGCACCATCATACACGATCGCGATGCCGTGCGGCCAAGCCCCGGTGGAACGCTACGCCCGTAGCAAGCGTTGATTTGTCGTCCCAGAGCATTTTCCGGAAAAGTGGGCACTGGTTTTCCGCCGAAAATGCGATCAACTAAAGAAGCTAGAAGCGCGTTTCCGATTCAACTTAGCTGGGACGCGCTCTAGAGTCAGCTGAGGCCGTCAATGAAGCGTGTTTTCCATGGAGCACTGGGATTGGTGCTGGTCGCGGCGTCCGAGACCGCACCGGCCCAGACCGGCACCAGCGAAAACGCGAGCGACGTGGTGGAGGGGCGCTGGCCGTCTGTCGGCGGATATACGCTGCGCGGCGATCCTGGCAATGTGATCACGAGGCCGGTCGACGGCACGCCGACCACCTTCGTCCTGCCTGTGGCGACCGCTCAACCGGCGCGGAGCGATCCGACGGTGGTCGCTCCTCGGCCGCGCAGTTACGCCGATCGGCAAACCGCGACACGAGCAAAGACGGTCGCAATCCGACATGTTGCGAGGCGCCCGGCGCTGCGGACGGGGGTCGTCCGTGTCGCCGTGCGGTCGGCGCCGCTTACGCTCGATCAAGCGCAGCGCCGCATCGTCTATCGCGCCATCTCGACGCAAGAAGCGCTGCCCGCCGCGGCACCTGTCGTCTCCGCGCCGACGCCGCCGGCGGCGGTTGTGCCGTCGCTGATTCCGCCAGTCCTTCATCCGTTCGTACTGCCGATCTTGAATCTGCCGACAGCGGCGCCGCAAGGCGACATCCGGACCAACATCGTCATCCCGCCCACCGCGTTGACGGGATATGCGGTAACGGCACCGACGGCGGCCGGGCCATTCGCCACGGCGCCGGTGGTCGCAGCCACCGACGGGGCTGATGGTGTCGTCGGATCGCGTGTTTTCCCTAGCGGGCCGTTGGTCGCGCTGCCGCGGCCGACCGCCGTACGCATTCCGGCGCTCGCGCGGTACAGCTACGCGGCGATCGGCAATCGTGTCGTCCTGGTCGATCCGGCGACCGGTGCGGTGGTGGCCGACGTCACGCCGTAACACGGCCCGCGGCGCATCGGCGGACGTGTGCTCCGTACTTCGGTCACGCTAGAGCGCGTCGCAGAAACGCGCTCTCATTTTTCTGCGAAAAGCCGGTGTCACTTTTTCGGAAAATGCTCCACGCATTGAGCCACATCGACAAAAGTGATCGGGGCGGATCCTTGCGGATCCGCCCCGATCAGATAACCGTCGGCGTGGCGCGGCGGTAACGCCGATCAGCGCCGTCCCGTTATCAGATCGAGCGGCTGCCAATCGAATTTGTAGCTGATGGCGCCGCGCACGATGTCACCTGAGAAGTTTGTGGACGCCGTCACCGTCGAGGCGGTGATGCGATCGCTATAGGTAAACGTCAGATCGCCGAGATCGTAGTGGAGGTATTCGAGGCGCCACAGCCACGGGCCGGTGGCGTATTCGATGCCCGCGCCGGCAGCCCAGCCCCACAGCGTGTCGCGTGCGTTGTCGTTCGGACAGGCATTGCCCACCGTGCAAGCGACGCCGACCAAATTGTTGGCGACACTGACGTTGGCGCGGCCAGCGGCGATGCCGCCGCTGCCGAAGATCATCAGGTTGGGCTGCAGCAGAAAGCCGGCGCGCGCCCGCGTCGTGCTCAGCCAGTCGAGCTTCTGGTCGACGAAGTTGGCCCTGGCGATGCCGCCGCCGATCGTGACAGTCTCGGAACTGTGAATGTCGGTCCAGGCGAAATCCGAGTCGATGCCGAGCACCCACTGGCCGAACTGCCAGTTGCTGCCCCACTGGATGCCGCCGAGCACGCCTTTGGGCTGGTCTGCTGCCGAGAACGGGATCGAGGTGCCGATGAGCCCGGCATAGCCGCCCGTGGTGTTGCTGAACGAGACGGCATCGTTGCCCCAGCCATAACCGACATGGCCGCCGACATAGAACCCGTACCAGTTGTAGCCGGGAGCGGCGTAGGGCGCCGCCTTGACCGGCATCCTGGCAGGCAGGTCGGCGGCGCTGGCCGTCTGCAAAGCGGCGGTGAGGGCCAGCGCGGCAAGGCCCGGAACAATCCAATTCTTCATCATGTGCCCCTGAGTCCCCGGTTTCGAGATCGGCAACATTTCCCCGAATCATGCCACTCTAAGCTGCGTCGCCCGGCCGCGGCTAGTGCTAAAAAGCCACATCCGCCAAGCATTTAGAACCTGTGGATGACAACTTCCAGCGGCCGCCAGCTACCGCGCCGCCGGGCGGAAAGGCCCGGCCGGGCCGCCTCACGGCTCGATAATGGTCGCGCGCGTTCACCCCAGCGAAGAGCCTCGGCAAGCACGAACAGAAGGAGCCAAGACAGACACGCGTGGCGGGGAGCAACAAAGGGATTGCGGCAAACAACAGGACCGGTATCGGCCAACCAAGCGGTCGGCACAACATCAAGGCAAAGTGGGATTTCATAGCTATTTGAGAACATATAGAGAACAACGTAGAATGCCATAAGGGTCTGCATCGGGGATGGGGGACAATACAGTCGATGACGAATCAGCCGCTTGTGCCCGGATGCGACCGATGAAGGAACGTGTTTGGGCTGGCGAAGGTAGGACATGATGGAACGTCCGACGACCGATAAGGCGCGTTTACCCCCGCTGGTTGAGGGCAGTAGCAGCGGCCGACACCCAAACGTCCTGGAAAATTCCCGGAGCCGGTGATGCCGAAGAAAAATAATGGACACCGCGCTTCGCGTATCGTGTCGTCGATAGCGCGCTATACAGCACCGCGTTCCGATGCGCGTCTCGATGTAAGGTGGGGGGAGGGCCCGGCCGGCACCGGCCACGATGTGCCGCAAGAAGCGGCAGCGGCGATCGATCTTCTGCGCTTTGCGCACGGACGGCGTTTCGCCACCATTCTCGCCGATCCGCCATGGCAGTTCACCAATCGCACCGGCAAGATGGCGCCCGAGCACAAGCGCCTTTCGCGCTATGGCACAATGAAACTCAATGACATCATCGCGCTGCCGGTTCGGCAAATTGCAGCGCCCACAGCGCATCTCTATCTATGGTGCCCGAATGCATTGCTGCCCGAAGGGCTCGCCGTGATGAAGGCGTGGGGCTTCAGCTACAAGTCGAACATCGTTTGGCACAAGATCAGGAAAGACGGCGGCTCGGACGGGCGCGGTGTTGGCTTCTATTTCCGCAACGTGACCGAGTTGATCCTGTTCGGGGTGTGCGGCAAGAACGCGCGCACGCAGAAGGCCGGCCGGACCCAAGTCAATCTTATTCCGTCACGCAAACGGGAGCATTCACGTAAGCCCGACGAGCAATATCCGATCATCGAGGCGTGTAGCCCCGGTCCGTTCCTTGAATTGTTCGCGCGCGGTACGCGAAGGGGCTGGGCGATGTGGGGCGATCAGGCGGACGAAGCCTATCAACCGACATGGAAGACGTATGCGCACCATTCTCGCGTTGCCGTCGTGGCGACAGAATGACCATGCGCCTCTTGTCCTTCGTGGAATGTAACGATGCCC